>OGZM01000117.1_pt1 | contig 110237 bp, 150 predicted proteins | sample 1576821 | NCBI WGS metagenome assembly OGZM01 (sample SAMEA3541491, study PRJEB24748) | human gut metagenome | biome: human gut; feature: human-associated habitat; material: faeces | place: China | collected 2012
AATTAATAATTATGGACAAGAAACAAAGAAAAGCAAATCAGAAACTGCAACAGGCGCAGAACTTTGCGGAAAATTTACGAGCGAATCAGAATTTACCTTTAGAGGAAAAGGCACTTAGAACTAAAGTTATCAGCCCCGAAATAGGCAAACACTTGAAATTCGCTATTTTAAAAGAAAATATTTACTTTGATTCCTATTGGGCTCTCCCGACAAAGCGTAGAAACCTACCGTCTTTAAGCGGAAATATCGCCCCATTTATGCGTAAAGGGACTCTTGTGAGTTATGAGCATATCATCAATGATGAATATGTTTTTACGGACAGTAACCACAACATTATCATCGGGAAATGTTGGCAGGCTAAAACCGTAATATCCGAAACCACTTTAACACCGCAGCCATGACAAGAACAGAAAGAAATTTACACATGGGTTCACCCACAAAAGATACACCCACCGGAACGTTGACTTATAGTGAGGCTTATGCACTTGCTCAAAAGGGCGCAAAGATAACTCACCGCTATATGGCGGCTAATGAATGGATGACAGTATTGCCGAATGGGCGCATTTGTTTTGAGGACGGATGCGAGCAAACTATTGTTGAATTTTGGGCTGCACGTCGCAATCAAACAGGATGGACAGACGGTTGGAGCGTATTTAATGAAGCCAAATAGTGAGGAAAGTGCACGCCTCACTATAAGGGCAGATTATTAATAACTAAATTTTAGTAAAATGAAGAAAGATTTTGTAACAATTACCCCTGACACTGGGGGGGGGTAGTCAACAGGTTCAAGTAACCGCTGATGCTAACCCTAGCTTTGCAAGTCGTGAAACTACATTAAACTTCTCCGCTTCTGGGGGGGGCTTTGAAAAACGTTAAAGCCGTTCAAAGCGGAACTCCGTTCAATGCTTCTTTATTCTGTTCTCTGAGAGGGAAGTTTACCAAAAGTTCTTCTGGTAGTCAAACTGTTTCCCCTATAATGAATCTACCGGAAAGTCCGACATTTGTAGAAGGAGTGCTGACTCAATCGGTAGATGTAAGTTTCAAACTTTCGTCTCCGGGAGGAAGTTATAATACTGTTTCCGGAACCTTTGGGGTTCAAGTTGTTTTCGATTCTTCGATAAATGTAACTTATTCCTTAGATGGTGGAAGCCAATCTACAGCCACACCAAAGGTCATCCCTGATTCAAGTTATTCTTATTCAAAGATTAGTCTTTCGGCTGCGGATTATTCTTTAGGAATAACTCATCGGGTTGCATTAGACATATTTTCAAATGGGGTTAAAGTTATAACTTTTAACTTTGAACTATATTTCTAAATTCTTTAAGAGTCCCGGAAGAAATTCCGGGATTTTCTTTGGATATATCAATTAGTCTGCCTACATTTGCAGTGTCAATCAAGTTAATCACATTAAAACTCAAATGTTATGGCAAACTTGCAAGAATTTCATTTTAGTACAGGCGTTAAGCCTTATAGTCACGTTCCAGCCGTTCCAGTAGGAAAACATGAATTTGTTGACGGCAACGGTGTAAAGATAATTCGCTTCTATTGTGAAGATGTGCCACAGGGCGCACAGTTTCAATTCGCTTCACCTTATCCCAACTGCAAAGAAGCCGCTTATGAACATTGGATTGTTCGTGAAATTGTTGATGGTGGTTTAGCCTCTAAATATGCTTACTTTTATTTGCCAACGTTATGAAGAATACTGTAAAAATTCGCATTACAAAAATGGAATATAAACGTAACTGTGAAAACTTTTGTAATACGGTTTTAATGTTACGTAAAGCCCGCAATATAGGTGATGAAGAAACGGTTAATCATTACGTATTAAGCCGATTAAACAGCCAGAAAGGGGACAAATTTGATTTTGAAATTCTTTAATACTAAATAATCATGAAAGCCATTGTAGAAAACCCGCTTTTGGATATGCGTGCCTACGCAGCTAGTTTATTCGTTGAAATTCTTAACGAAATAACTGCCTGTAAAAACGAAGAAGAATTACGTCGCTGTATAAGATTATTAGAAAAACGCCACAAATATGATAAACCAGAATTATCATGGTATTTCAAATGGGGGTTTGGTCATAATCATTTTTGGGTGAGCGACCTTAACGGAGTGCGTCTGATATTTGTGGAGTTTTAAGAAACTCCACTACTTATGCGTATATTTCACAAAATTTATTAACTTCCTAAAATAAAGAAAGATGGATTTAAAAGACAAAAGAATTGTATTTGTAGGGCTGGACGATGTGCTTATTAAAACACATTCTAACAAAGAAAAGCCCGTGGGCGTATGGGACATGGAATTCAACCTGAATGTGTTGGAAAAGCTGAAACAACTCAACCCGATTGCTATCTTTGTTGTAAGCAACCAACCGGACATTCCTACCAAATTACACCCGTCACTGTTCCAAGCGAAGTTCGTGTATGTTATTGCAGCACTTCAGGAATACATTGGTATGACGGTTTTCCCCGCTGGACAGTATGCGCCTGAAATGCCAGAGGGCGAAGCTCCTATCGCTATGCCGAATTCAACTATGTTGTTGACAATGTTTAATGAGTTCCTAGCAACGTCTCGTATGGAGCTTAATAGAGAGGATTGCGTAGTGATTGGTACGGGTGAAGAGTATGCGGGTGCGGCTCAAGCCTTTGGGTGCGATTATTTGGACGTGGCACATTTGTTGGAAGAAGATTTGGGCGAGCCTCTATTCAAGCTCGTATGGAATATTCCGTCCTACGATTTGGTGATTGACCCCGAAAATCAAGCTATTATGGAAAATCTACCGTGGGAATTTGCGGTTCACCGTGCGGAACAGATTAACAAGCTGCCATTTAAACAAGCGGATGTTCTTGTCGTGGCTCAAAAATGGGTAACTCCAAAACCTATGGAACATAAAGAATTTAAAGTAGATGCTCGCAAGTTGTCAAAAGGGGCTCAACGAAAAGTTGCGATGCAAATTAAGAAAGGAGGGAAGAAGTAATGGCTATAATTAACGTAGAACTCCGCATGATGATTGCCGAACGTTTGGCAAATGACAATTACCGTGAAGAAATTAAAGAGGTAAAAGAATCGTTACGCCTGCACCTATTAGCCTACCTCAAGAAGAATTATATTCCTAAAGAAGTACAAACAGTGTTTGAAAAGTATCCACAGTTTTTCAAGGCAGTTGAGGCAATTTACATAGCTTCCTACAACTTTAAGAATTATCTGCCTGCTGAATGGGGAAGCCGTACTCATCACGCAGATATTAATTTCCATGAAAGTTTGCCCTTAGACAAAGAAGAGGTTTACACTTTACTGAAATCCATTCCTAAAGAAAACTATATCCACGAATTAATGCGCAAGTATTTTAAATTGGAAATGGACAGGTACTTTATGGAAAAGCGGTTGAAATGTATTATGCAGACCCAACGGTTCACACCAAAGACATTGGAGCAAGACTTTCCAGAGGCTTACAAAGTGTATTTGGACATTACGACTTCTAATGCTTACGACAGTGCCAAAGAACCAAACGGAGCAACCGCTACCCTCTGTGATAATATTGAAAATATTCGTGCCCAACTAAAAACGAACAGAAATGTTGAAGAAAAAGTACAAGCCAAGTCGGCTGAATAAATGGTACACTAAACACTTCGTTCTGACCCCGTGTATGCGGGGTCAGGCAGAAGTTACTGAAGTAGTGCTTGTTTGGTGGTGTTTTATGTCGTTTTTATATAACGATAGTTTGCTCAATATAATTTGTGCGCATGGCGCAACCTTTATAGAAATATTAAAGAAGGAAAATGACACCTATACGCAACAATTTGTTTTTAATGCTAATGGTGAAACTATGTGTATTCCGTCCAGTAAAGGGCGAAGAGAAAGATATTTCAAACAAATCAACGGGATTATTTACGAAATTACGTATGATACCCCACCTGATGAATAACAATTAAATATCAACGATTATGCTAATTTATTTGAATGGAATACCCCTGCAAGGTAATTCAAAAACACAACGGGTTCAATCCGCATTACCTTTGTCACGTATTGTTGAAGTGACGGAAGTGGAACAAGTGCCCCGATTTGATAACAAATGGGTGTTTAGCATTCGGCTTGACGATGGGCAAGTTGTGTGCTCTGAACCTTGCGAAATTCAGCAAGAAGCTGAAATGCGCCAATTGTCCACAGTAAGTCAAATTAATGCTTTAGAGGTCTACGAGCACCGTTTAAAATGTGATTTGCCCGTGTCAAACATTACTTGTCATTATGTGGACGTTGCTAAAAAACAATTGATACAATTTTCGTTAGACCCGTTGTATCCAGTATTCACTATTAAAATTTAATTTCATGGAAATAGTTAAATATGTCATAGCCTACAAATTTTTGCTCGGAGAATTGCCAAGATATATAGTGCAATCCATAAACATTGACGAAAATCTTGATGCTGATTTTATGCACCGCCTTTGTGAATCATTGGTAAAAGGACGAGAAGTGGCAGACACAAGGCACTTTGGCAAACCTTATATTATTGGGGCTTTTGCTAACAATTCGAAGTTTCCTAATTTTTGTTTTGCATGTAACACAAACGCTGATTTAAGTATTTGTCGTACCTGCAAAATGAAAAAACAGGCGTTGCAGGCTTTAAAAGAGCAAGAAACCCCTGATAATTTAGGTCAGGAACAGGAAAAGCCAAGTTTTGACCCGAATAATACGCCAAAAGAAAGAATGAAAGAGCCGTATTATTGCTTCGTTTACGAAGGAACATTTATGAAGATGTCAGAAAATGGTGACAATCCTCCTATCAGCAAGCTAATATTGAAATTTTACGAAAAGAAGCCTCTTGTTCTTAACGAATGGTTGCAGAACAAATTCAAGGAAGAATTTGAAAAACAACAAAAAGAATTCGGCTGGAGCTTGGTAGGTTTGACCCTCGTTAATGTTGAGCCAACAGGCAGTTATTCTGACCCCTCGTGTTTCCACCCTAACGAACCTTACAGAATGTATTGGGTACGTGTGCAGGATATGTCTCAGAAAGAGGGCGGTGTAAACTGGATTCCAGGATTTGAACAGAACGGTAAAATGTGGAGTGTTATCGGTGAATTACTTGACCCCGACAGCCCAGATGACACCCGTCCTTTTAAGGATTCACCTTTTGAAGATTACGTAGTAGTCCGTAAACCTGGAAATTAGCCCTCTATTGCCATTTTATATTGAGCACCGGACAATTGCTTCGGTGCTCTTTTTATTTGCCTGTATAGACGCTTAAAATGCGTTATGCTTTGTGGAACTTCTTTTGTGTTGACTGATGAAAATTGCGTATATTTACACACTCTTAAAAAATGCGTAGAAGAGTTAGTATTAACTTAAAATTATCAAATCATGTACAAAGACTTTGTAAATGTAACCCCTGAAAGCGGTGGCGCAGGCACTACTTCGATAGCTGTTGCCGCTGATGAAAACGAAGGAGCTGCACGCAGCACTTCACTCAATATTGCGGGTGGCGGTGTGACACGAACTGTCTCTATCACTCAAAAGAAAATGCTTGTGGAAAACCAAATTGAAGTTAAATATTGGTTAGACGCAGCAACTAGCGGGACAGGCAAGTCAATTTATTTGGAAGCCTATGCAAACAATGATGTAGCAAGCAACCTGAAAATTAACTTTAGCATTGACCAACAGGGACCGACAGGCGAATGGGAAACCAACACTCCAGTAGAAATACTGATAAATACTGGAGATAACGCTTCCACAACTTATGAAATTCCATATTATGATTACGGATGGCGTTTTCATGAAGAAGTGGCTACTATTACCCCTTCTCAAGATGAAGATTTTATTTATGATTTTGCAGGATTCATTGAAGAATTTAGGGCTCCAGAAATTGGTATCTGGAAAATAAACACGCTTGCAGGAGAACCAAATGGAGGAGAAGCAACAAACCCATCAGCCGTTTATCAAGTTTCTTCAAACGCTGACTTCAAAAAAGTTTTGACTTTTGCTTCTTTGGGTGGAGTTACTTTTTATGATGAAAGCGGTTTAGCAAGTATGACACTTACTTGGTTACAAATCCAATATTCAGATGAAATTGGGCAAAAGCCATACGCTATTTCTGTTCGGGGTGGCTTTACAGGAGTATCAGAATTAAACACTATGCTTTGGAGTGGTAAATTCCAAAATGGAGTTATTAATGCAACTTATCAAGCCCAATTTAAAATAGATGGCGTTATTCGCAATTTTAAATGGCGAATTCAAGGAGCACACATTTAACGTATAAATCACGGGGAACTCCGGTTCCCCTATTGTTTCACTTAATAATTATAATTATGAAGAAAGATTTTGTAACAATTACCCCAGATACGGGGGGGGGCTCGGCTACTCCACAAGTAACCGCTGAACCCAATGTGACGGCACAGTCACGCTCAACAACTCTCAATTTTGATGCCAACGGAAAGCAGCTTAAATTCGTTCAAGTCAATCAACTCGGTATTCCATGGTTCATAAATGTGTGTACCGCCATTCAGGGCGAAATAACTGAAGCCAATACAAACGTCTGTCACTTGTTAAAAGAGGTGGACTTTTCTCCTAGTGGAGACGGTGGCAGTATGCAAAATATTCCATTCTTTCAGTATGATTTTGAAATAAATAATTTCAATTATACTAATAAGACAGCTTGGTATTTAGCTCTGGAAGCTAATATATTGGGCACTTTGATTGATACCGTTACGGAGTATTTAATTTTGGAATGGAATTTAGGCAAAGGAGATGGGTGGGAACGAATGGAATTTATGTGGGAAAATACCTTTGAGGGCTATCAATATTGGCGCAATACGACACCCAACGTTTACCCCAATGAATATCCGACAGTTAAAACTGTCCAAATGCGAGTTGGAATTGGTGATAATACTGACCCAGAGCCTATTCATACTTATCTTGCTCAATTTACAGTAAATATCGTATTAAGCCCCCGACCCTAGCGTAGCCAACATGATTTGATTACGCATTTGGATAAGCCGGAAAATTTTCCGGCTTTTTCTTTGCCAATCCAATTTATCTGCCTATCTTTGGGGTGTCAAATTAAAAATGGATTTAGTTATGGAAGTACAAGTAGTTAAAACAACAGTAAAAGCCGCAGCTGGAGTTAAAGAAACGAATTATGCTGCAATTATAAACAAGTATTGTAGACAAATCGGTTTCATTACTGATGATGGTATTTATTTAGAACTTTATGACCAAAACCTAAGAGGTTTTGGTATAGGTAGTTTTCAGAAAATAGATACAGGGGATGCCAAACCGTTTAGATGGTTATGCAAAATAGTAGAAGATAATTGGGACGCTATGTACGACCGCTATACTTTGGCGATAAAAGGATAAGGAAAGATATTTAGATATACGTATAATAGACGTTGACATAACATTATCTTATTATTTAAGCGAAACACCTTTTAAGTTTATCCAGAAGCGTCTGGAGTTAGCAAGATGAAACCCGTGAGGGCGAATATTGTCGTAGTAACAAGAGTTTTAAAGATTATGTTTATTGATTGGCACGGGGCGGAGAATATTCTCCGCCCTTGCTTTTTCAAAGAAATTGATTTACCTTTGTATTTTAAACAACCAAAACGATGAGACCTTTAGTAATAGTTGGAACCTGCAAAGAATTGCATAAGTGCGCTCGGTTGCTTGACAGGTTTGGATATATACCTGTCAATTGCCGGATACCTACGTGTGACAATCACGATGGAGGCTTCATTATACTCAACCGTGAGGGAGAGTTTAGGTTTTCAACATGCAATTTGTACGCAAATTTAGACTGCATGGTAACAGCCTCTGACTTCCTAAAGAATTACGGGGGTTTAGGAATACGCAGCCCGTACAGCCTAAAGAACGTCTATTTTGCCTGCACGCTTGGTTTGTTGGTTATGGGTATGGAAGGAAGCCTCCCTGTCGGAAGAATGTGGCTATTGGCTTTCTTTGCTATTAATATACCACTGCATTTTAAAACGATTAAAACATGGTTTACACATGGGAAAGAAAGAAGATTTGGAAAAAGAAGAGCAGAAGCTGATAAAGATTAAGTTACTGCTCATAAAGGATTTTGAAGAACTGGATAAGGGGGAGTTACAAGTATTGCGTAACTACACCCGTGAAGTGTACCACATTGCGGGCGAAATAAAATTGGGCGTAGACGAGTTGCTTAATGCTTATCTAATTTTTAAACGCAAGTTTATCACCACTTTGGAAACTGTTGCGGTATGTCCATATCCGATGGTAGAAGCGGGTGGAAGTTTTGTAGCTGCACAAACTACGTATGCTCCAATAGCTGTCACGACGTTTGACGGAGTTTTTAGCTCTTCTAAGGAAACTTTCACTATTAACGAATGGCAAAGTTTACCCGTGCTTACAGTGTTCTATTTTGACGACCGTACCGAGGTGTGTTGTCTTGCTCCTAATGGACATTTTTGCCGGATAACGAGTAAGATTTTGCAGTTTGATATATAATGCGTATATTTGTTGCATCAGTCATGAATGAAGTTGAAATGGTGTTTGAAGGCGAGCCGCTTTGGGTAGTGATACTAGAGGCGGCTCTTTTTATATCAGTACCATAAAAGAAGCCCGTTTCACAACGGGCTTTCTTCGTCATAATCCATGATTATGGAAATAAAAGGAATTATTCTAAGAGATATTGTATATTAATTTCTAGGCTTTACGCCTTTCTTTTCAAGAAGTGCTTTATATTCATCAACTGGAAAATACATTCGTCCAAACTTTTCAGCCCACTTTTCAGGATAAATAGTAACGTACTTGTCATGGTCGTGAATAGTGGCACAGGCGATGATACTTGGTAGTCCAATAATTAGCAAGTAAAGCCACCCTGACCAACGGGAATTAATGTGATGCCCGTATTCATGGCTAGCCGTGTCCAATCTGTTGTAAGCCACCTCACTAATGAGGATAAAGTGACCGAGTGTGACGCTACTCGTACCGCCCTTTTTAAAGTAAAAAGCACCCCCACAGTACCCAATGTACCGCCAACGTGTGAAAATGGCTAATAGAAGCCCTAAGAGGCTTTGTGGCAGCATCCAAACGATGAGCAACAGGTGCACCAACACACAAGTGAGTTTCCCTTTCGGGTTGAACAGTGGAAAATCATCCTTTGTGACATCCACGCAAAAATTTTCATTCTGGGCGGTTTTGAAATCTTCGTGACCGCTTGCAGTCTTAGTTTGTAGTTTTTCTTTCATAAGCCAATAATTTTCGGCAAAATTACAAATTATTTTTCTCAATAAAATCCTCTACTTCACTGTCAGTAGCAGGTCTAATCTTTAGGATATTCAGGTTATCCAAGTCAGATTGTAAAATAGGAAAAGGCAACCGAGTCCGCCCTGACGGAGTAATATACCACCTGTTTTCGTCATCTCGCAATAGGATGGTATCTGGTGTATCTTCATCTACAAAGATTTCATCTGTGTAGGCTAACATCATTTCTGACCATTCCTTTTCTAGTCCTTCTTTTGGTGCTCGGTTCAGCCCTGTTCCACTGCCTAGTTTGGGGTTAAGGAAATCTTCTTTGGTTGGTGCAGGTGTTCCACTACCTTGCAAACCTGTTAGGAGAGTGGTGGTGTGATGTTGTGCGTTTTCCGCAGTAAGACGGGTCACCTCTGCCACTAGTTGCTCTTCCCTGATAGCGTAGTCATTCACTTCACGTTGGAGCTCCCTAATTTGTTTGTCCTTAACGAATATCTGTTTTTGTAGGCGGTCAATTTCCGCTTCCAAATTTAATTTCTGCAATATTTTTTCCTTTTCTGGCATAATCTTTTTGGATTGTTACAGAGCTTATACGTTGTCGGGGTTTATCTTTCCAAGACTTTTAGGAATCACCGCTGAGGATTTTTGTCGTAAGGGGGCTCCAGGGGTTTCTTTATATTATTTATTTAACAGTGAATGAGGTATTACGTAGTAATACCGAAATGAGCTAGTAAATAAATAATATTTTATTATCATGATAATTAATTGATTGGGATTGACGTGCGTACGCGAGGCTCTTCCCAACCCCTTGTGCACGTGTATGTGAGGGGGCGTGCATGGACATGAGGACTGGACAGATAGGAAATATGGAATGACACCACGATGATGCGTATAAGGGTTAAAAGCCAATTGGGAGCGTCACATCTGTGGCACTATCGGCTCCGGTAACTAGGCTTATACAGACATTGACTTTAGGTTTATCTCACATTTGTCTTGTTTGAATTTTTAAGATTTGTTTTGTTTTTATTTGACATTGATTGGGGCAGGGGGCGCAAAGCCCCCAATCTCGCCCGTTCTTCCCTAATTAGATTAGACGTTTAGGAATTAGTTAAACTTTGCGTATCTTTACAGCGATAAATTTGTTTTTGAACTAAAAAGATACAGATATGAAAACAGTTACTCAAAAAGTTTTTGGATTTCTCTATAAGACTTGTTTGGCTAATCCGGGCGGAATACCAAGCCCGACAACCATACAGAGAGCCTTTGCGGTGGGTACACCGACAGAAGATTTGACGGCTGCAACTTTTGAACCTGACAAGGAACAACAGCCTGAAGGATTTTTGATTATTCCGCTAACAAGCGGGGATATCAAAGTACATTTGGCTGGAGCACCCGCTTTTGAGGATTACACTATCAGCGGAGTAGAGGTAGACGCTAGTTTAGGCGTACCGATGCTTTACTTGGTGGATAAGGTTTATATAGACGGAACGACAGCAACTTTTAATATCGGTTGGTAAGATGGTACATGGTCAGGCGATTGGCATACCGTTCAGGCGTCGGAAAGGAGAACAAGCTCCCCCTCCACCGAAAGAAGTAGCTTGGAATCCGACTATTGAAAGTAATTTGCCATATAAAGAAGTTAAGTACCTTAAATTTGTGGAGGGTGCAGGTTGGCAGGCACTTAATATCGGTGAGATATTGCCTGTTGGTCAAAGAGTAATGATACGCATTGTTACGACCGAGCCTTATTATGAAGTGAGTAAGGCGGTGAGTTCCCAGATGACAGGCATACAAATCGGTAAAATGGTGTATCAGAATACGACATTGCTGGAACCTTAACTGGTTACAGCCCGCAAATTTTAACGGTTACGATTGGGGTAGATAAAAACTACGTCCAGTTGGTTCACTAATTGTATTAATTGTAAAATAAACAGAAATATGGAAAAGAAAATTTCTTTGGCTACATTTGAACAGGTAGCCGCAGATAATGGTTATGAAGTGTTTACCGCTGAAGAGGTGGCTGCATACTACAAAGATGGCTTGCAGAAAAGCATGAAGAATGAATTAACTTCTGATGAAAAGGAGTTGTTTGCGGCTGACATTGCTTTCTTGCAAAAAGCCATTTGTATTGATGAGAATGGTAAAGAGGTGACACGTTATTTCCGACCGGAACAAGTGAATTGGGAAAAGACAGAAGATGGCGTGCTGTTGAAAGGTATTGCCGGAGTTTTTGCCGATACCCCTACTAACAGAAAATTGAATCGTGTTGGTGAGGCTTTTGTACCGTCACCGGATTTTATGAAGTCTTTGGAAAGCGAGGAAATTGACGAAGACATTATTAAAGCCATGAGAACAGGGCGTTACGCTGATACTCCTGAAAATCGTAGACTGCACCGTGTCGGTCAACCTTATGCAAAGCGTGAGGGCAAAGGCACAGAAGAAACTGACAAAGAAAAGAAGCGTGTGGGCGATACAAAGGCTGAAATAGAAAAGTTGGACGCTAAGTATGGCAAAGTATATGCCGCCCTAGGAAAACGCAAACAAGAAGCCTTAGAGAGAGGAGATAAGGCAGAGGCAAAACGTATGACGGATGCCATTGCCCGCATGGAAAAGGAACACGATGCTGAATACGCCAAACTTAAAGAAAAAGAGGGTGGTGAAAAAGGCGACGAAAAACTGCACGCAAAAGCCGACGAACGTAAAGGCGGTGAAAAGGGTGATAAAAAGCTGCACGAAGAAGCTGAAAAGAAAAAGAAAGAGCCTAATCCGGGTTCCAAGAAAAATCCTTTGAAGATAGACAGCATTAAGGATATTCACAAAGATGCCGCCTATCAGAAAATTACTATTGACGGTCACGAAGCTACTATTGTGAACCGTGGCACATACGACGAAGATACTCACAAGCCGATATATTATGTTGAAGCAGGCAGTCAGACGCACGCATATACAGGTTTGGACATGCTGAAAGAAAAGATTGAGGAATTTGTGCGTGTTGCCAATGGCGGAAAGGCAGACAGTGACGATAAAAAAAAAGTGAAGTAACACCCTCTGAAGCATCCAAATCTTTCTTTGAAAGCAAATTTAAGAATTTAAAATGGAAGAAAGGTGGTGATGAAGATTACCCAAGTGTTGTCGCTCACAAGAAATTTAGAGGCGTGCCTATTGATATAGAAATTGATGAAGATGGGCAGGGAGAAATTATTATTGGTGATGCCGACGAAGGAATTGAGTTTGGGGCACTTACATCTGAAAAAGCCGCAAAGGAACTTTGGGATACTATTTTAGAGGAACTTGAATATTACGAGGATTAAAATTAAGAAAAATGGAAGATTTATTAATGAAATCAGTGAATAAACATTACTTTCCTGAAAAGGAACGTAAAGAGCTAGCCAAAGAGGGCGAAGCCATGCCAGATGGTTCTTTTCCTATTCGTAACGAACAAGACTTGAAGGACGCCATACGTAGTGTCGGTAGAGCTAAAGACCCCGCAGCCGCTAAACGGTGGATAAAGAAGCGTGCCAAAGAAATGGGTAAAGAGGCAACGTTACCGGAAGATTGGAAATAATTTAAGAATTTCGGTGGCACTATCTGGGATATTCGTTTTAAATGTTTATCTTTGTAGTGCCACTTTAATTTTGATTAGATATGGACGATATAGAAAAATCACGCCACGGTCGGTATGAAGACAACGCTAAGAACAGGCGGCTTCATCGTGTAGGTCAAGAATATGGCAGTAAGAAGCAGGAAGACGAAACTGTTGACCCTAGCAAATTAACTCTTGACCAATTACATAAGGAAATCAATGAGTTGGGGCACATATTAGGCGGTAGGATTAAGGATGGTAGACGTACAGAAGATGTGGAAAAGCGTATTTCTGATTTGCTTAAATATGCTCCTGATAAGGTATTGGAAAGCACCTTAGAAGCTCTTAGAACAAATGTCAAGCCAAACCCGACCGCAAAGATTGCCGCCAAACTGACGGAAATGGAAATTAACCGTCGCAAAACAGAGGGTTCTGCAAAACAGACTGAAAAGAAAGAAGAAACTCCTAAGGAAGAGCCAAAAGCTCAATCTGAAGAGCCTGAAACATATACCCGTGTAAAGTTTGACGATATGCCTCAAAGCGGAAAGGTTAATCTTAAGAAATATCTTTCTAATAAAATTAGGGCAGAGGTTGACAAGGCTTGGAAGGACAAAGCTAAAATCGGTGACAAAACTTTGCAGGACATGGAAAAGGGTATGGTTGCAGAGTTTAACAAAAATTTTGACAATCTAAGCAAGTCAAAACGAGCCGAAGCCCTGTACAGTATTATGACGGTTAAGGCAGAAATAGCCCGTCGGGGTAGAGGGGCTAAAACCGAGGAAAAACAGGAGGAACAACCTGCACCTAAAACCGAACCCGCAAAGGAGGAGCCTAAAAAGGAGTACAAGAAACCCGAATCCTTTAATGAGCTTTACACCAGAGTTCGAAACGCATGGGCGGATATCATGGAAACAAAGCCTAGGGAAGTAGCTTTTACTAAGCCTAAAGAAGTGGCTGAAATGGCTTCTGCATTTTTTCCTGGAACAACTATATCTAAAGTAGATGGGGAGGAAGAATATATGGTTCAATATCCTGGGGATGCAAGTAGGTTTATGCGTATTGATAAATATACGAGTTCTCCTAAAGCCCTGATTGATAAAATAAGGATGTTTTTATCTATGGATATGGACATGCGCACTAAACAGAATTTTTCAAATGATGAAAAAGAAAAATTTGATAGGATATTTGAGCTAGTTGCTGAAAGTGTGGCTGATAGGGCTCAAGCTAAAGATATGAGTGCAGCCCGCACAAAAGCATTTGAAGAACAGGTTGCTGAAAACAATAAGAATATTTCTAAGAATGTTGGGATAAAACAGGGCAAACCGATGAGCTTTGAGGAAGCTAATCAGGGGCGTGGAAATCCTAAATTTCGTACTAACAAACTTTATGGCGTAAATTGTCAAACGTGTGTGGTAGTGCATGAATTGCGATTAAGAGGATTTGATTTGGGTGCTAAGCCAAAAGCAAGTTCTACACAAGAAGCAATGGCGAGGGATTGCACCTTTGCATGGATAGACCCGCTAACTGGACAGCAACCCGAAGTTGTGAGAATAACTTGTGCTCCAGATAATAAAACAATTAAGGTTAGAAAAAGCCAGAAATCAAAGTCGGATTTACGTAAAAATATTTTAGAAGCTACAAAAGAGACTGGACGTTATAATTTTTCTTATGGATGGGTTAGCGGTAAGGATAGTGCGGGGCATATAATAACCGCTGAAAGGCACGCTGACGGTAATTTGACCTTTTACGACCCTCAAAATGGGAAGAATGTACCTATGATAGAATTATTGGACGAGGTTAGTCCTAAATATTTGTGCAGGATAATTCGAGTAGATAATTTACTCATTAAACCAAATATTGTTAAAGATTACGCAATGCATTATGAGTAAAATGACAGAAGAGGTAACTCGGGCGATAGCCACGAAGTTCCTAGGAGGAATAGAAGGATTTGAATTGATTAAGTTGGAAAACTACAAAAATTATGTAGTTTATTTTGCTTTTCCAGATGGTGTGACAGGTGAAATAAATGTCGGACTTCCTATTTATGTACTGATTGATAAATTGGGTAAAGCCCGATACGCCACGGATAAAGAAACTCATGAATTAATGAGGCGTGCGAATCCTGACGAGGAAGAGGACGAGGACTAGCGGCTTTCCAATTTACTCTTTTTATTATACATTTGTACCGTTTAAAGGTAGAACTAAAACATAGAAAAGATGAAGAAATATGTTTATTCAAAAGGTGAAGAAACAGTAACCGTTGAAACCGATGGTCTAGCGGCTATCAATAATTTTATGGTGACAGGTCTTATCGGTCAGAATTACGGTGGATTGGTACACGCTGGATTGGCTTTTAAGATGGGTGATACAGTAAGCATTCCGGAAATGCTGAATGCAGCTAAAAGATGCGAATGTAAAGTAGAGTGTTACGAGGGTGGTACACTCATCATTGATGAAAGTGCTGACTTTACAGGTGGTGAACCTGAGCCGAAGGGAATTATTTTTGGTTTGCAACTTGGTGTCGCTTATAACGAAGCAACTTACAACAGTGTAGTTCCGGCTTCTTATGTTGAGCAATGCCCGTATTCAGCTAGCAAAGATGTTTTGCCGTGGTTGGTGGCTAAGTTTAACAAACAGGGGGCAGATGACGATGAATATCAGGTTAAAGTTTGGGCAGACGATGCACAACTTTCATTTAAAAATGTGCCTGAAAGTGTCGGCACTGTCAGCGAAGATGGTAAGGTGCTTACTTCTAAAATGAAGGAGTACATTATGTTTGACATCGTACGTGACCTGACCATTTACAATCCAAAGGCGGTGACTTGGTTTACAATTCAATTCATTTACGATAACCGTACATACGAAGCAAAGGTATTTGTCACTCCTAATACGATTTAATTATGGGTAATAGAGGGAAACGTCAAAGACTGAACCAAGCCCAACGGGGAGCCACGCAACAGGCTCCCTTTGAAGCATTGGAAGGTCTTAGTATGGAGGAACTGAACGCATTAGCGTCAGCCGCTCCGATAGCCCTACGCAACAGGCTAGAGAAGTCTTTAAACTCTGAAAATTTTGAAGAGGTGCTAAAGGCTCAGAATTTTATAGCACAGCAAAAAGGCGGACGCAAACTTCCCCAACCTGAAATAAAATCAATTCTTTGGAACCCGTCTGAAATTGGTTTCAATGGTAAAGGATATCGCGACCCTGCAACGGGCTTTTCTTTTAATACGCTCAATCGCATGGGCGATATCTTTATTATTAAATCCATTATCAATACTCGTATTGAGCAAGTGCAAAACTATCTCAAATACAGTAATGATGACCAGAAGCCCGGATATCAGATACGTTATAAACAATCTCCGGGGTCAGTGGGTGATAAGAATAAAAAGGAACTTAGTGATAAAGACAAGAAAATTGTTGATTACATTGTTAAGTTTCTGGAAGAGGGCGGGGAAAATGAGAAGTGGGACTGTGAAGATAATTTCCAGGAGTTTACCCGCAAGGTGCTAAACGATAGTTTGCGTTTAGACCAAATGTGCTTTGAAGTAGTACGTAGTCGCGATTTGAAGTTAAAGAAGTTTCGTGCCGTGGATGGTGCGTTAATTCGGCAGCTAGATACGAACGACCCCCGCTATGCGCAAATGTTTGAACAGTTCCGATGGCATGGGTATCTTCCCCGTTATGCTATGGTATGGGATGGGCAAATTATTCGCCACCCTGTTACAGGGGAATATGTAGCTTTTTATCCTTGGGAGCTTGGATATGGCATACGTAATAAGACAACTAATGTATTCAAGAATGGCTACGGATGTAGTGAATTGGAAACATTGGTAGAAATTGTTACGTGGATATTGTGGGGTATGCAGTATAACGGAAACTTCTTTAAACAGGGAAGTCAGCCGAAAGGTTTTATTAATGTAAAGAACGGGAATATTGACCAAGGAACGTTAAACGAGTTTAGACAGGATTGGAAACAAACAATGTCTACCGTTTACAATTCTCACAAAATACCCGTTGTACAAGGCATAGACCTTGAATGGATTGACTTACAAAAGAATAACCGTGACATGGAGTTTACTGAATGGGTGAAATTCCTATTAGTGATTGCATGTGCCGTATATCGCATGGACCCGAGTGAATTGGGCTTTCAGTTTGAGGATGCAGCACGTATATTCGGACAAGAGGGGCAAAAGGAGCGTCTAGACCATTCTAAACAGAAAGGTTTAACCCCGTTGTTGGTATTTTACCAGAACGTTATTAATAAGTACATAATCAGCGAAATTGACGACCGTTTGGAGTTTGCTTTTACGGGTATTGAAATTGAAGATGAAGAAGCACAAGTTAAGTTAGACGTTCAAAAGATACAGAACGGTTTTGTTTGTCTTGAGGACATGTTTGAGAAATATAGCGGTCGTCCGTTTGAACCTGAAAAGGATACGATACTTAATAGCGTGTACCAACAGGCGCAGAGTGTTAAGATGATGGGCGGTGACTATATGAACGATATAGCTGAAGAGGATAAGACAGATGCTGATAAAGAAATTGACAAGTTATTTATGGAGAAATCTATAAATGGCAATCCAATTTTAGGCACTGCCTTAGAATTTATTGACAAACAATTAGGCAAAAGGAGTTGATATGGAAAGAGCCGTTTCACCAAGAATAAAACATCACGTTGACCCGCTACGTTATCCAAATATTCAGGCGAAGTACGAAATCAAGGCTAAAAATTCGTTTTCGGCTGTCAGGGTGTTTGGTGAATTAGTGGAAGAAATGGTGACAATTACCAAGGAGAAGAAATAATGCTGTTTACAGAAAAAGACATAAAACAGATACTAGGTATTATTGATACAGCAGTGGCGAAGATGGTTGCGGAAACACTAGGTAAGGACTACTTAACGCAGGCAGATTTGACAATGCTGAAAAACAGGGGCGTGGACTTGGTTAAATTAATACCCAAGTTTCCGTCCCACTATCAAGCCTTTCTATTTGGTCGTGTTTCGGCTGCCATTGGAACGCAGGCGTCTCGGTCAATGAGTTATACTGATTTTGAGAAGTTTCTGGCAAATATGGGCTTATTTGCTCCTACTACGAGGGAAATGGCTTTTTATAGTATAGCCGCTAAGAAAACATACACTCACATAAAGGGGCTAGGGGAGAGGCTTAAAAATGATGTAAGGGCTTCTATAGACGCAGAAGAGATAAACTACCTTGCAGCACAAGAAGCGGCACGCCAAAAGGGTGAAGAGATGTTAGCTAAAGAAATAGCTGATGGCACACTGGAAAAACGTACTGTCCAGAAAATTACTTCCAATATTGCCAATCAGATGAATGATTGGCAAAGGGATTGGGGGCGTATTGTAGAAACAGAATGTCAGGATGTGTACAACATGGGACAGGCGCAATATATGATGACATTAGCCCCCGACCCGTTGGTATATTTTGATGTCTTTCCTGGAGCGTGCAAACATTGCATCAGGTTGTTCCTAACAAATGGAGTTGGAAGTAAACCTCGTGTTTTCAAACTTTCTACGTTGCTTGCCAATGGCACTAATTACGGGGTAAAAGTACGTGATTGGAAGGCTACCATTCATCCCGTCCATCCGTTTTGCCGTTGCGATTTGCGTTATTTGCCGCAAGGTTACGAATGGAATGAGGAGACAGGTAGGTTTGAGCCGCCTAAAGATTATAAGCCACAAGTAGAAAGGAAAAGCAAAGTTAAAATAACAATCGGAAATAAAGAGTATTTAGTATGAACCTGAAAAAGTTGTTAGGGCTGCAAACAGCCCAAGAAAAAGTTGAAGAATACAAGGGGTACAAGAACCGCTTGAAACAGCTTGATGAATTGGGACAGGAGTTGGCTGATAAATTTATGTTGCAAAAGTCAATCATAGATGATATTGCCACGTTGCCCGAGAGCAAACGAACTGAAGTGTTTGACAGTTATAACGCCTTTATGAAGAGCCACCAAAAAGAAGTGTCAGCAGCCGTTTCTGAACGGGCACGCATTATTAAGTTCATGGAAAAGTTACGTAATGACGATGAAGTGGGTAAAGCGTGCAGTGACATTGATTTGTTGGATGAAGCCCGTAGTAGGTTTAAAGCGGGCACACTTGCAAAATCGGTTTATTTTGACATTATAAAGAGTGTTACAGGTGAGCCGACAAAGTATGCTGATGTGCTTGCATTTAACAAGCAGGGTCAACTCCTCATTTTGCATCGTGTGACCGATTTTACGCCTAATGGAACAGTTTGTATTCCTGGAGGGCACGTTGACCCAGGAGAGGACTTTATGACGGCTGCATTGCGGGAATTAAAGGAAGAAACCAATTTAGACCCTCTACCTGAAGCGGGTGTTCTTGAATTGGGGGAGTACAAAACGGCTGATGCACATATTAAGTATTATCAAGTAGCAGTTGACGAATTTCAACCTGTTACGTGCGATGCGATGGAACATTGTTATCACGAATGGATAAATCCTGCCGAAGTACCTTTGCGTCCGTTTATTTTTGACCAAGGAAAAATCGTAACAAAATTTTTGATGCAACCCCATCAGGAAGTTCTTGCTATGCCGTTAATGAAGGCTCTTGAAGAGGGTAGAATTACCCCTGATTTGTTTGTACCTGCATTTAGCCGCATATTAAAGAAAGCTATTGGAACAGATGACGCAAAACCATTGATGCCTGAAAGTATGGATAGCAGCGTTAAGACGATTGCCCAACCTGCACCACCTCCGATGACAAAGAAAAAAGTCATTGTACCCGTACGTGACCCGATGAAGAATTTGGAACAAGTAATGAAAGCCATTGACGGGGAAAGTGAAATAAAAATTGGTGACAGTTGTTTAAAGCTGGATGAGCCTATTGCAGTGTTTGAAACTAAGTACAAGTCCGACCCGACCACCAACCGTTTGACAGAATGTGAAATTGTGTATGACGGAGACGAGGTAAATATGCGAATTTTACTTGATAAAATGAGAAGCGGTTTGTTAGCGGGTTCTGTGAAAGTACGGACACTTAACGATGATTTCTTAATGGCAAATGAAAACGGAACCGATTACGTTGGTGATGCGGTATTTGTGCCTCTTTGAAAAGATTTGTATTTTTGTCCAGAATTTAAACTGTAAGACATGAAAAAGAAAACCTCAAATGATTTTAATTTCTGGTTGCCTATTGATTTTATGAAATCTGAGGAAGCCACCCAATATGAACGGGGGGATGACCGGAGATACGAAAATATGGTCTTTGAGGGTATTGCGAGCGACAGCAGTGAAGATTATCAAGGGGATAGCATGGAGCCAAATGGCTTCGTTATAGATTACTTCTTAAAACACGGGTTGTTCAACTTAGACCACTTGACCGTTCGTGCCAAAGAGCTGAAAAGCCGTTTCTGGATTGGCGAGCCATTGGACGGTAGAATCATCAATAACAAATTTTGGGTAAAGGGTAAACTCTGGTCAGAAAGCCCCGAAGCCCGTGCCTTTTGGGACAAGTGTATTGAGATGAAAGAGAGTGGCAGTACACGACGTCCAGGAATGTCCATAGAGGGCAAGGCACTGGAGCGTGACCCCAAGAATGAAAAGCATATTACGAAAGCAATTATCAATAATATTGCGTTAACGTTTACCCCTGTGAACTTTAACTCCTATTTAGATTTTGTTAAGGGTGTGCAAGAGCAAGATTTCATTCCTACGGGTTCTCTTATCAAAAGTCGTTTGGATAGAGACATTATGTTTGAAAAAGTTATCGGAGATAAACGGATAGTTATCGATTCAAAATTCCGAATTATTGAAGAGAAAATTTGATAGGACATTTTTAGGAAAAGAAATTAAGCTATAATTTTAACCAAGAAAAATTGAAGATTATGTATGTATTAACATCAGAACAAAAAGAAGATGCTTTGGTTAAATCGCTATTAAGTAGTGATTTTTCTGAGGAGACAGTAGCGGAGTGGATTGCCACAGGTGCTATTGACTTGGCTAAGTCTACGCAGTACGGACCCGATGACCACGGAGAGGGTGCAGGGGATGACGTTCATGAAAAGCGTGACAAGAAACAAGAAGAGGACGAAAAGAAGGAAAAGAAAGAAATTGAGGACGAAGACGAAGATGCTGATAAAGACCTTGAAAAAGGTAAAGGCAAGAAAGATTGCGACATGGGCGGTGATAACAAACCTGACATTGCAAAGTCTTTGGGCTTGGATGCTTTCTACAAATCTATGTCCGAAGAGATTTTGGGTGCAGTAAACACGCAGAACGAAGAGATTTTAAAGTCTATTCCTGCAATTGTTGAGCGTACTTGTGAAGCGTATTTCAATCCCGTAATAGACCGCATTGAGAAGTCTATGGAAGGAATGAAAACGGCTATTGAATTGTTTGGTAAACAAGCTCCAAGTTTCAAAACTTCTGGTTTGAGCCAAGCTATCATTGAAAAAAGTATTGCCGAGGGCGGTGGTATCAAAGACCAAGTAGGTAAAACTTCCTTGAGTGCAAGCCGTGACCGTTTGGTGGTACGTGAACTTATACTTAAATCCATTCAGGAAGAGGAAGACAAAACCCTTGCGAAGTCATTGAATGACAATGCAATGGCATACATTCTTGACCCGATTGGTGGTGCTATTGGTGAACCTGTTGCACAATACCTGTACGAAAAGAAAGGCGTGCGTCTAGTTAAATAATTTCGTGAAGTGAAACTTTTAAGATTAAAATAATATGGATTTATACAATTATCAAGGGCAGAACAACGATAATCCGTTGGAAAGCATGACCGCTGACGAAATTTTGAAAGCGATGGAAGCTGGTCTTATGACTGGTATGCAGTACGATAATCAGCTCAATAATGGTGGAGGTTTGAAACCTGAGAGCTTGGATTACGTGCTGAAGAATTTGGAAAACCGTTTAGACCAATTGGTATTCTGGAATGAATTGCCACGTCAACGAATTGAAAGTACCGTTCATCAGTACAATCAGTTGTACAAATACGGACAGAACGTGGGTATATTCAATTCTGAAGGCGAAACCCCGACAGAAACCGACAGTATTTACAGACGTAAATCTATCGTAGTTGCGTTCTCTGGTGTGACTGGACAGGTTACTCATCCGGGTATGATTGTGAAAACCGTTGTCGGCAGTTTGTACACTAAGGAAGTTGAAAACAAAACTATCCTGTTACAGACAGAGTTGGACAAAAAGGTTATCACTTCTAACCGTTCCAAAATTGAACAAGAGTTTGACGGTGTGTTCGCACAACACGTAGAGGGTATTAACGATATTACAGGCGGTTTGCTTGGTAAGACATCTGAACAGGTATTGGATGCTTATTTTGGTGACGTATCTGTAATCAACGCAAACGGTTCAGTATTGAACGACCGTATGGTTGAAGATGCTGCACAAGCCGTCGTTAACGACCGAAACGGTGTTATTGACCGTATCGTTTCAGCTCCTATTGTGTTTAACAACTACGTTAAACTGTTCCACGAAAGCAAGCGAGTTATCGTAGGAATGGCGGGTGGTGTTGTTGGCGCAACTATGGGTCAGTCTGTAAACGACATCCAAACTCAATTCGGTAAAGTTTCTGTAAAAGCCGACAAGTTCTTTGATTGGGCAGAAGCTATCAAGTTGGGTAATGCCAAAACTTCTGATAAAGCACCGAACGCTCCTATCGCTGATACAACAGCTCCGGCAGCAGCTTTCGTTGATGCTAAAACGAAGTTCGGTACAGTTCACGCAGGTAATTACCTGTATGCTGTAACAGCTAAGAACCGTTATGGTGAAAGTGAACCTACTTTGTTGACCGCTGACGCTTTAGCAGTTGGTGCAACTCAATCAGTAGCGTTGAAGTTCAAGAGTGCAGGTTCTTCTGCATATCCTGAAACTTGCTTCGTTATCTATCGTACCGAAGTAAATCCGGTGTCTAAGGACATTGCTGATTTCTATCCAATTTTTGAAGTAAGCAAAACAGAGCTCGCAGCAGGATGGGACGGTGCAGCCGAAAACACTGTTAACGACCGTAACCGTTGGATTGCTGGATGTAAATCCGCTTTGATTTACTTCAATGGCAGCGAAATCAACGAATACCTTGAATTGGGTGGTACGATGAAACTTGACTATGCTATTGTCGGTCCTCGTCGTTCGTTCTCTGTATTGAACTACGGTTCTCCGGTATTGTATCAGCCAGGAAAAATCGCACGTATCATCAACATCGGTAAAATTGGACTTCCGGTTTAACCAATAAGATACGTATAATAATGACGGGGTGTGGGGTTTACCCCTACACCCCGTTTATTTTATAAACTAATAAACAAAAGAGATTATGAAATTATTTTATGCAAAGGTCGGCACACAAGTTGTCAACATTAACGGAACAAGAGTAAAGTTTGACAACTGCATTGCAGAAGTAGAAGACGCATTTGGTGAAGAAGCTCTTGCACTTGGACTTCCGGGATTGTATGAGGACGGAACACAGCCCGCATTTCAAACTCCTAGAGAGGTTGCATTACAAGCAAGTGCGGCAGACAGAGAAGAATTTTTGAACAAAGAACTTGGACGCCTGACTAACATTAAAGCAGCGTTGGAGCAACAGCTTAAAGAAGCCCAAGCGGAAATTGAAGTGTGGAAATCGGAGTATCAAAAGGAGCACGATTTACGCATCAAAGAAGTCGGTAGTAAGGGCGCACCTCAAGAACCTGTAACAGCACCCGCTCCAACGGAAGAAGCCCAAGCAGAGCTCACAGAAGAGGAAAAATTGCGTGCAGAATTGGAGCTGATGACCAAAGCGCAAATTTTGGAATTTGCTAAAGAGGCAGAAATTGACATGACGCCTATTGCGAACGGCAAAAAGCCGGAAATGATTAACTTTATCATGGAACAATCTAAAGGAGAATAATCGTTATGGGACAACTTACATTGACGATGAAATACCGCAAGAACGAAGGGATGATTTTAAGCCCGACAGAAATTTTTGCGATATACCTGTATGGAATTAAAATACAAGGCGGAGACGGTACAAGTTTCAGCCCCGAAAGTATGCGCTTCTATATACAGGCAGCGCAACAGGAAGTAGAAAATTATTTCAACTTGAAATTGCGTTATCAGTTCATCGCCCTTGAAAAGTTGACCTTTTACCGAGCCGACTATTGGCAGTCATTCCCTATATTATTCACAAACTACCCCGTTAACAGACCAATTTCGTTGACGGGGCGGTTTAACCAATTGGAGCAAATAAGCTACCCGACGCAATGGCTTACTAATACCCGTAACAGCTACGGACAGTATAAGCGTCGTGTGTCTATTGTGCCAACAGGAACAGCCGTTGCGACTGCAAATGCCGAGGTCATTCTTAGTGGATTGACCACGCAGTTAGGCAGTCAGCATTTCTTGATGATACCTGATTATTGGGATTTACAGTACATTACCGGATTTGACTTGGATAACATGCCTATGGATTTAATTAATCTTGTCGGCAAGTTAGCAACGTTCGGTCCGCTAGGTATTGCGGGAGACCTTATATTGGGTGCAGGTATTGCGGCTCAAAGTTTGGGCGTGGATGGTCTAAGCCAATCTATTAGCTCTACTTCCAGTGCAACTAATGCAGGTTATGGGGCGAGGATTTTGCAATACAGTAAAGAGATAAAAGAGACGGTACAGAAGATTAAGTTGGTTTATGACGAAGTGAAGTTAGGCGTCTTATAAATAGGAGAATACATAATGGAAAATAGACCGATTAATAGTAGTAATCCACCTGACATGTATGGTCAGCCCCAAGTTTTCTTCAGACCCAAGGATTTTGACGCTGCAATATGGTCTCACGGATATGATATTACCTGTGAGCAAGCTATCAGATGCCCGTGTCAAGGAGCTTCTGGAGCACCTATGCCGGATTGTCAGAATTGCCACGGTTCAGGATATTTCTATGTTAATCCAATACAAACGAGGGCACTAATCACAGGGCTAAACCGAATTACTCAATACGTACAGTGGGCTCCAGAATTAATGGGAACGGCTGCAATAACTGTAAGAGATACGGATAAAGAGCTTATCAGCTATTTGAACCGTATTGTAGTAAATGATGAATATGCGTGGTTTACTGAATTAAAAGTAGCTCACACGATGGTTGATGACATTGTGGCGGTGTTTCTTTCTTATGCACCAATAGATATTGAGGCGGTGTTTCTTTATATGGGGGCGGATGTTCCTTTGTATAAGTTAGACCCAACGGTGTATGAGGTATCTCCGAACAATAAGTATTGTGTTCAATTTGCGGCTGGAAATGTGCCAGAGGGGGCAGGGGTGTCCTTCCTGTACAAACACAGGGTAGAATATCACATTATAGATGCCCCACACGAAATTCGTGCCTCTATGCAAGCGAATAAGCAATCAGGAGCCTTAGAAGTGATTAAAATGCCATTGCAGGCAGTAGGCAGGCGGTCACACCTGATAGATATGCAGCGTCCCAATTTTGATGGGAGTGGTTTAATTTTTAACGATTATGATACCAATACACCTTGATTTGAGTGAAGTAGTGGCGGAGTTTTCTTTAACAGGAGAACAGGCTACGGAATTGGGGGCTAGTATTATCTCCCGTATTGTTACGGAATATACTAGCAAATGGGAAGATATAGTTGACAAAAATTTACGGCAAACCAGAAAGATATACAAGCGTGCAATGTATGTTGACCGCATAAGCCCGACCGAAGTGATATTTGGTTTGTCAGGTGGTGAGGACGGATTGGCACTAGCTTTGGAAGAGGGAAAAGATGCTTTTGACGAAAAGCCGTATTTTGCGGCTTCACCAAAACGTAAAACAAAGAAACTTGGTAATGGGTGGTATTTAACCGTACCATTTAGGCACGCCACTCCGGAAGCGGTTGCAGAAAGTGGAATTTTTCAGTCTGTTTTACCTAAAGAGGTGTATGACATTGCCAAACAAAATGCCGGAGCACCTGTAACGACAGCCCAACTTCCTTCGCAGTTTGCTCAATTGGGGCAGAGGGCGGAAATTAAAACCGCTCAAGGGGTTATTCCTTCCTATACACATAAATCGCCCAAATACGAAGGCTTAGTGAGGTTAAATATATCTTCTACTAAATCTGAGGATAGAGGCGGCTACTTTACATTTAGGCGAGTGAGTGATACGAGTGACCCACTAAGTTGGATACATCCAGGATTTGAGGCTCATAAGTTTATGAACAAGGCTTTGGACGAAGCACAAATTGAAACAGTTGCTTCAATGGCAATTGATGAATTTTTAAGTCAGATTTGATATGATAATAATTGCAAGAATAAGGCAGATAATTGACGGGCTGTTAAATTATGTCCAGTCAGACTATGAGGCTTTACCGGAAGAACAAACGTTTCTATATCAGATGTTTTATGGCACTAAGGATAGAAACTTTGATTTTTACGAGGAAGCAAAAAAGTTGTTTCTGCGACGTAATACAAGTCCTCGCAAATTACGCACGGTGTTGGAATACCCGTTGGATAAAAGCCATCTTCCGTGTGTTGTAATTCGTGAGCCTGCAAGGAAACAGGTGCATGATGCTCCTATTGGTGGCTATGGGCTTCCAGTAGAAGATTTATTTGGCGACCCCGAACATCAACGAGAGGGTTTTCGCCAACCGTCTTTTTCAAGCGTTTCAATTATGTGCTTTAGCGATAATAGTTTGGAAAGCGTGTTAATTTGCGAAGTTCTGTATTCGTTATTGATTGGCGCACGTAATACGCTGGAAGAGGAATTTGTAAAGTTTGAGTTCAATACGAATGAGCTTATTATGGAAAATAAGCTGTTTCCCACCCCGATACTGATAAAAAGTATAGATTTGGAAATTGAAGAAATTGACCGCTATGCAAGTATTATCAGACCGGAGCTAATAAATAAATTCATTATTGACCCCGCTATTGTAATCGGCACAGACCCAAATTGGAATCCGCCTGAACCTACTAAGTATTTTGTCTTTGGTAGCCCTTATGTTTGGTTGGATGAAGATAGTGTTGGGACACAAAAGATATATTCCAATACTGATTGGGTATTAACTGTTGAGGGCGGTGAAGAGCCGTTTGCATTTGGTTCTAGTCATTGTTGGCTTAATGAGATAACTAATAAAGGGACACAGGAAATTAATGCTCGTCAAGATATTCATTGGACGCTTGAATAGGCAGTTTTAGATATAATGTGTACTTTTGTTTACGAATAAAATTGTTTAACCAAAAAAAAAAAGAGATGGCAAAAGCAGCATGGTTAACCGTCGCCCCAATGTCAGGGGTAGGTAACGCAACAATCACCAACACGGGTACAGTTCACACAGGTCGTGAACAACGTACAACAACCGTGACAGGAACTGCAACAGGGGTTTCTCCTAATAAAACTTATACGGTTGTGCAGAAAGCGAAGCCGGAATTTGTAAGTTTTGACAACGGTGCAGAAATCACAGTTCCAAAAACAGGCGGGACACTTACTATCACAGGTAAGTCTAACTCCTCTAAATTGACCTTTGCACTTCTTGAACTCACTGACGATGGTGATACCGCTAATGTGGTTGAGGGTGGTTTGAAATTGACATTGCCTGCGAAGTACGATGCAGGTGGTGCGCAGACTTCAAATGATACAGCAATTTCTGGTGACCCCGGAGCTACGGCTGAATTTACATTCAGTATTGAGTTTACAGGCATTGCAGCCAATACAACTATCAATGAGTTGACCGCTGCATTGAAAGTGACAGCTCAAGGGGGGCAAACAGCTCAAATTTCTATCAGACAGTCTGCAGGAGACCCGCAATTCTCATTCGGTCAGGCTACCATTACTCTGGAAGCAAGTGGCGCAGCCGTTACGAATACAGTTGTTTCTAACACTTCTTGGACATTATCATAATGGCAACCAAAAGAGTAAAGAAAGCAAGTGCAACACAACCGCCCGTCAGGGCGGTTGCTGTTGTTTCTTCAGGCGTTAATGACGGCTTTGACAGAACGATGACTGTTACCGGAAGAACGACTGAGGGGACACCTATACAAGTGTCCTCTTTTCGCATTACTCAATTAGGTTTAAGAGAGCCGTTTTTACCTGCCGACAGCGATGAACCGTTTGAAACAGCCGATGGTGAACAATTTGGAGTTTTAAAATTATAAAGTTAAAAGGTTATGGCATACAAGTCTAAATTTACAGGGGTAGAAGTTGATAACTTGCTCACTTATGTGCAGACGTTGCAACAGAATCCGGATGCCGTGTTGCAAAACATGACGGGTCAGGCAATTATTGACAAGATAAATACCGTTACAGGAAACATAGTATTCACTAAATTTGTGGACGCACAGGCGGGCGCAGGTAAATCAGTATAAAGTATGAACTATTCTTTTGCAACATCACAAGAGGCGGCTGATACGGTGAACATTACACCGGAAGAAATTGGTGTGCCTGCAAATAATTATGTGCGGAAGAAGGAGTTGATTGCGACTGGAAAGTTTGATGAGAGTGCTTTAGCGTCCTACACAGATAATGAATTTGTGTTATTAAAAGATTTGGCGCAAGGTTCATTCACTATCACTCTTGCTTTAAATTCTGACATCACAAGCCGAGGCACGGTGCAGATTAATGATGGAGCAGCCGGAGCAACCGCTCAAGCGACCGTAGATTTGGGCGACCAAGTGCTTGCAAAATGCAACCTGACAAGCCCAGATGATGCCTTTGATGGATGGTATGAGGGCGATACAAAAGTTAGTAGTGATAAGAATTACAGCTTCACAGCTACTAAGAATGTTTCTTTGGTGGCAAAAGCAATGTATATTGATGTCACCCCTACATCACTGGAATACACTGCCGCAGGCGGTGAGCAAACATTGACTGTAACAACCAACGTAAATAGTTGGACAGTAAGTTAAATTTAAAATAATATGGCGAAAGATAGTTGGTTAACCGTATCCCCGATGTCTGGCAAAGGCAATGCCACAATCAGTAATTCCGCTCCTGATTTTAAGGGGCGGATTCAGAGGTCTACTGTTGTGACAGGTGCAGCGACTGGGATATCTGGGAATAAGACTTATACTGTTATACAAAAAGGTATGGGGGAAACCATTGTGATTCCCACCCGTTCGTATTCGGTAAATAATGGGGAAACTACTTTAACGATATCGGGTTCAAGTAATTCACCTAAATTAACGTTTGCAACAGTCGGTACAAGCCAGATTCCATTAGATTTGCCTACTACCTACACAGCCGATGGGAAAACCCAAGCAAACGGAGCAGCTATTGCAGGAGACCCCGGAGCTTCTTATTTATATTCTTTTTCTGCAACTATAAGGGTTCCATCCAATAATGTGGGGCAACGAGTTTCCACAGTAAGAGTTTCCGGACAAGACCCAAATGTTTGGATTGATATTGTTATCACTCAAGCGACAGCAACATTTACTGTTGCGTATAGAGCCGGAAATTATATATCATCTGTTCAGCCTACTACTCAAACAGTGAATTATGGTGGAACAGCCGCTTCTGTTGCTACGGTACAGGCAGAAGATACTAATTACCGATACGAATTTGATGGTTGGTATGAGGGGTCTAATAAGGTCTCTAGTAGTCCTTCGTTAAGTGTGGCTAATATTACCTCGGCACGCACATTTGAAGCCCGTGCGAACCGTATAAGTAAGGCGGTAACTATTACCGTTGCGTTGGATGCAAGTAGTGCAGGTAGAGGAAGCGTTTCAGGCGGTGGCTTATACAATATCGGAGCAAGTTGTACAGTACAATGTGTAATGAACAATGCTAGTGACGTGTTTGATGGTTGGTATGAGGGGAATATGAAAGTAAGTTCTAGTCAGAATTACACATTTACCGTTTCAGCCGCTAGGTCGTTAAGGGCGAAAATTCTATATCTTGATGTGACACCTACTTCTTTGGACTTTGGAGCCGGAGGCGGAAGTGAAACATTAACAGTAAGTACCAACGTTGACAGTTGGACAGTGAGTTGACGAATGATTATTATGGGGAATAAAATTTGAGTATTTTTATTCCCTGAAATAATTTAGTTAGAAAAATTAATTTTGATAATATGGCAACGAGTGTTTATTTTAATGGAAAATTAAGAACTCTTCCTGGAGCTTATTCTACGATAACTTCTGGGGATAGCACTGCATCACGTTCGCTGGATTACGGTACAGTCCTTATCATTGATACGGGTGTTTATGGTGCTGGATTTGGTGGTGGTGCAGGCGTAAATGGTGAAGGAGCGCAAGGTCTTGACGCGATTTACGAGTTTGACGATTTAACCACTTTCCGCAACTTTGTGAAAGGTGGTATGTATTGGAAATGTGCGGAAGCTCTTTGGAAACCAGACCCGTCCAATGCTGATGCAGTGGGTATCAGCAAATTGTTGTTTGTGCGTGCTTGTACGACAAAGGCTGCAAAGATGACATTTACAGCGACAGGCGGTGGCTCTAATGGCGGAACGTTTGTAATCCGGACTATTGATGAGGGGCTGAACGCAAACGGTGTTACAGAGGAAATTGACGGTGTAACTTACTTGAAAAATGGATATGCGTTTACTACCGAAGCGGGCGTAGATAATCCGGAAGCGGTGGTTCTGAAGTTGTGGCAGGGCACATTCACAGGTTTATACAAAGACCCCGTCACAGGCGTTGAGCTTTCCTACAATGAGTTGACCGTTGAGCAATCAGACGCAAACCTGTTATGTGAAAGTCCTGAATGTACCACGATGGCAGAGCTTATTTATTGGGCACAAACCGACGAAAACTTTGGGGCACGTTTTGTTCTGGACGATGCGACGGCTGTTAAGGGTACAGGAGAAATGAATGCTTCTGACGTAACCGATGGTTATCAATTAGCCGCAGGCGGTACAGAAACTTATACTCCGAATACAGATTTGGAGAGTGTATTAAGTCAGATTGCCGATGTTGATTACAACATTGTAATGACTGACCAAATTGGCGCAAACGCTTTGAGTGCCGCTAATAAGGCAATAATCGCTCATCGTAATTTGGACGCTAAGTTTGACAAGTTTGTTTTCATTGGTGCATACGACAGCCGTGCCAATTACGAGGCTTCTCTGGCTTATGCAAAACAAGCAAACAACGCTTATGTCTGCATCGTTCACGGTGGTATTGGTACGGCTAGTGACATGGTGGCTTCCAAGATACGTTGGTGGGGTGTATTCTACAACTTGTGTCAGGTAGTGGGTCGCACGGCTGGAAAACCGCCTTATGTGCCTATTACTAACAAGACAATCGGTGGTGACAAGTTGCAAATGATACCTAACGAAAAGGAGATGGAAAAGGCTGTTAAAGCCGGACTTATTATAGTCTCAAACAATCCGTATTTGAAACGTTTTGTAATTTTGCAGGGTGTAACTACATTGCAAGACAATACGCTCCTATTCAACAAGAAGGGACAGAGCTTTAGCTTACAATTTATGCGGTGTTTGGCACAACTCAATAAAGAGTGTGTGGTGAACGCAGAAATTGACTTGCTTGCTGATGAAAATGGGGTCAACATTAATACCCTTTCTAAAGGTGCGTTGGAAACGTGGACAATCAATTTCTTACAGACACGAGTTGCAACAGAAAATCAAGATAATTTGATTTCCAAGTTCCAAAACGTAGTCGCATCTAGAGAAAATGATTATTACCGTGTGACCTACGAAGTAATGATTAATAACGAAGTAACTAAGATATTCTTTACAGGATTCTTGTTACGTAACTAAGGAGAAGTAAATTATGGCTAGAGGAAACGTATATACAGCACCGAAAGCGTACATTAAAATCGATAATGAAGTGGCAGGTTACGTTCGTAACTTGAATTTTTCGGAAAATGTACAGCGTGCGAATGTTCAGGGGCTAGGGTCTTTGACATTGCAAGAAGCTCCGGCAGTGGTTTACACGTGTCAATGGAGCGTTTCACAGTACTTTATTTCGTTTAATACTCCAATCATGCAGAAGATGCTGAAAAAATTTGGCAGTATTGCAGAAATAAAGAATAGCTTGGTACTTGGTGACATTGCGTTTGATATCACGATGTATGCTAAGACAGTGGCAAGTGAAGATGCGAATAGCAAGTTAGTTACTGAAGTAGACAACACCGGAAATACGATTGCCCGTTTGCAGGGATGTCTTGTAAACAGTCAGTCATTCCAACTCCAAGAGGGTGGAATTGCCGGAACGGATATTAACGGTATTTATCTTGAACCAATTAGTACAGCGGGATAATCCCCGCTGTCTTTAAATAAAAGACGATTATGGATGAAGTAAAAATTTCAATTAAAGGGCATGAGTACACAGTTGCTTTCCCTAATGTGGGTCAGTATTACAGAATTGAAGCGATGAAACAAAGTTTGTCACGTGGCTTTTACAATTCTATGGTAATGAGTCCCGCAAACAGTGCTCAACACGCACTTGACATGATAGACATTGAGGCTACTTTGGTGGTGTTGTGTCCGCAGTTGGTTGAGGATTTAAAGGTGAAAAATTTTGACGATTTGGACGTTCGGGATTACAAGTTAATTCGGGATGAGTACAACGGAAAAGTTTTACCGTTCTTTAAAGAAATCAATGACCTGTTAAGTGGGAAGTCAGAAATAAATAAGCAGCAATGAGGTCATGAACCGAGAGGAGTTGATACGTAGTGTCAACACTTGGAATATAAAATTCCCGATGGACAGGTGGTGGAGAAGTAAACATAATGTTGCATTCATGTCCCCTGTTCATCGGGAATGTTCTTTTATACATCAGCTTATGGAGTTTGAAGAGGACAAACTTTATATGCAGGCGATGTTACCTAAAGAAGAAGACAAATATATTCCAGGAATTGGCGATTTGTTTAAAACGCCATTGACACAGGAAGCATTTTTGGACGAAGCCCAAAGAGAAATTGATGAAATGTTAAAACTAGAGGAACAAAATGGCGGAGGATAAAAGAATACGGGTGTCGGCAGATACTACCCCGTTGCAAGAAGTGAGGCAGGCAGCCCGAGAACTTTGGGAAGACCTTGCACAAATGGAAACTAACTTTAAGCAAATTAATGATGGAGTATTGCAATCCATACAGAAACAGATTGATTTGCTTAAAGAGCGTAATAGCCTCTATACGGCTTTTAATCCACAAGAGCAAACAAATACCCAACAGGGGCAAAATAATCGCAATACAGGGCTTATAGACCCCTACACTGGACGACCATTGTTTGACAAGACAGAGGGGCAGGGGATTAGGAATGCCGATTTTGAAAAAGCACTTAACGTTTTAGATAAAATTTCAAGTGATGTCACTCGTATAGCCGAAACCTTAGAACAAGACCAACGAAATCAACAAAATGGTTTGGTTCCCGGAGAAGAATCACAGCCTGCACCACTTCCAAATCCAACAGGTGGAAATCCTTTGCAACCCCCGCAGCAACCAAATACTCCAACAGGTGGCAGGGGCGGAGGGTTTAGTTTGCCTACTAGCTTACAAGGGATGATGAGCCTGTTGCCTTATGGTGCTGCACTTTTTGGAATTGGACAGATGATAGGGCAACAATTTCAGTTCCAAGCAATGCAGTATGGAGCGCAAAACGAATTTCAGCGTAGAAATAACGTGGGTAAGAACCCATTGTTAAATATGCTGTCTTTTGGTATAACAGGCGCAAAGGCTGATGAGGCAGAAGTCGGACGTTTGGCAGCAGAACAGAATGATAAGGTTTTAAAGGATTATTCTGCATTATTTGGAGTTTCCTATAATGAAAGTTTGCGTCGGCAGATAACAGGCAGTTTTGGTGGAAATTATAATAATTTGTTTGACCAAACAATTGGAGCACCTAAATCTAGGTCGGATAGTTATATCCGAGTTTCAGAGGGCGGTGATACTAGCCGTGTAGTAACGGGGGATAAAACTCGTGCAGAAGAAGCAAATAAAGCGGCTGGAATTTCAAAAGAGGAATTTCAGAATTGGGCTTCAACCGTTTTAGGACTGAATATAACAGAATTTACTGAAAAAATCACAAGTTTATCCCGTGCAGGGGCAAAAGGTAGCAATACAACTGATGATGATTTAAAACAGTTATTGTTAGCCCAAAGACTTCGGGGGATTACTGATGAACAGGCTGAAGACGTGTTACGCACTACTCGTTTTAGACGAAACGAACAAGGTTTAACGAGTGCAGGAGTGATTAGTGCTTTTGATGCTAATTTGTCTGAAAGGTTTGCAGGGCGTGCAGATGCCAATCAATTAATCGCTTCAACTCTTGGTGAATATTTAGGACAATTTAACCAAATTGCTGACCGTGTACTTGACCGTGTGGGTTCAGTAAACACTACTAATATTGTGCGTTCCATGACGAGCATACAGAACGCCACAGGAATGGAAGGGAAGCAATTAGAAAGGGTACAGAATGCGTTAATGGGAAATGATATATCACAGGATGATACCACACAGGCTCTTCTTTTGCGTACCGCTCGCCAATTAAATCCTGAAGGCAATTTGTCAGATTTGCAAGCAATGATTGAGGATATGCCTAATGACCCCACAGGGCAGCTTCAAAAAGCCTTTTTTGGACAAATTAGACAGATGACAGGGGGTGGAGAACAAATGCGTCATATATTAAAAGCAATTTTTCCACAGTTATCCATGACAGATATTATTGACGCAGATTTAGGTAAGATAACTGAAGATGAACTGTTTGGCAAAGGAAGAACACAAGGGGCACAATATAGTGATAGAAGTGCCGCAAGAATGGTCGGGGACGCTGAACGTTCAACGGCTGGAACCATGAATAGAAAGATTTTTGAGGGGTACGAAAATGTTATGGGGGCTGACCAACTAAAAGCGGTTTTGGAAAGTATTGAAAAGCCGATACCCGTTTTCATGACATTTGAGGGGGCTCATTCAATTATGGAATCCATACGCAGCTTTACTGAAATATTAAGTGATACTCCGAAAGCGTTGAGCCGAGTATTGAAAAACTTAACAATAGAAGAATAATATGGCAGACGATAATAAAAACAAAATGCCCGTTACGAAGTATGAGTTTACAAGTATTAACGGGCAAACAGTTAAAGAAGCTCCTATTAATGAATTTTGGGAAGACCTTGTGCGTTTGGAGTTGTTGGACAAGGATTTTGAGGGTCCGGATTGGTTGGCTTTAGAAGTAGACGGGTTGACAAATGCCGCCCGAATTTGGGAAACTTATACGCCTGAAGAAAAGAAGAAAGAGGAGGGTGGCGAAACCAACCCTCCGTTCATTAAATACGGCACAATTGTCTATTTATGGAACAAAGATATTGTCGCTGAAATGCAAAAAATTATAGGCTCAGAAATATTTATGGAACAAAAGGATTTTAATGCCTTTTATACTGAAAATATGGAGCTTATTGTTTCTGACCCAGATTACACACCCTTTACCGACTTAACAGATACTAATAGTAGTAAAGCACAAAATAAGCGTGAGCGCAATAATATCGGACATCTTTTTAAGTTTAAATCCTTGGAAATAAAAGTTTGGATTTATGTACGAGCGTTAAATAAGATTATGGATGTTAGTGCATGGGTTCAAAGTTGTACCACTAACAAAGATAAGGGGGTAGGCACTTTTTCATTGGATTTGTTGCCGACTGCCGATTTGACCCCGTTGTCTTATGGCGATGAAATTATAGAACAGTTTAATGTCATTAATTCCCAATATTCATTGACAAGAGATTGGTTTACTACCTACGTTCAGAATAACGACCTTGTGTTTATAAGGTTTGAAAGGTTACGAATGGAAGAAGATGTGGATAAGAGTTTAGGCGGGGAACGAAATGCAGAAGTGCAACCATCAAGCCTGAATAGCGATGTTATTTGGGATATGATGGCGTTGGTGGATACTGTTAGCTTGACAGTTAGTTCACTTTCTAACGATTACACTGTGAATATACAGGGTCGTGATTATACTAAGCTATTGGTAGAGGATGGTAGTTATTTCATTCCATTAAAATTTGTTGAGGGTAGTCCTGACAAGTGGTTTTATGGTGGTGACCCTGAGAGTGAGTGGTTTAAACGCAATATGATTACAGGCGCATACGATTATTACTTTGCGTATTCTTTTCAGAAAATAAAACAGGTGCTTTGGTTTGTTATTAATCAGTTGTCCAATATTGGGATAGTGGATAATTCTTTATTTGCCTCATGCGCAAAGGTAACGAAAAAATACGCTGTTGAAACAGGCGATGATAAATATAAGGGAATGGAAGCCGATGTGAATGGTATATGGCAGATGATAGAGTTATTCGTTGATGACAATTTGAATGACAGGCGTATTGTTGACCGTTCCCTAGTGAACCCAGAGGGAACACTGTTGGACTTTTTTAATAAGGTTTGTCAAGACCCCTTTGTAGAATTTTGGGGAGATACGTGGGGTAATGGATACCAATTTTTGGTTAGACAACCACCATTTACCGCTCAAGCAATAGAAAGCATTATCAGTCAGGATAAGTATTATATTACAATAAATTCTGAAGATATATTTGCATTGTCGTTGTCTTACGATGATAGAGCTTATGCGTGGTATAGATTAATGCCACAAAATAGCATGATGGGAAATAGCCAGTTTTCTTCGCTCGCTTTAGTTCCTATAATTTTCTTTGAACAATTTTGCAAAATGTACGGAAATAAACGTTGTATTATTAATGATATTTATTTGTCGGAGAGTTATTTGTATGGCAAAGAAAAGGACAGGGCGAAAGGTTTGACAACTTTATCACAAGCATTGCTGAATGATTTGTTGTATGTTGTGGAAACTTCTGTTTATTTACCGTTTACTCGGAAAGGAACTATTACTATAAATGGCGACCGAAGAATTAAAGTGGGTACATTCGTTCGTTTGGCTCCGACTAACGAACTGTTTTATGTTACCGGAGTAAACAATACTGCCACATTTACAGGCGATGCCGTAGACCGTATTACGACGTTAACCGTGGAAAGAGGTATGGTGATGGATTACATTGCTCGCAGTAAGGATTTCTCCTATTTTAAAATTGCAAATTTGGACGGAATGCGAAAGGAAATTACTGAACGCAATGAAGCTAATAACAAGCAACAGGGCGGTTCTAGTGCTACCCCGTCAAAATTTGGTATAAACGAAGACCAATTTAATTTCTTTATGAACCGACAAATGTATAAATAGGATGGTAAAGATAATTCGTAAATCTAAACAAGGGGTCGCTCCAGTGGGTAGGAATAGAACTACCCAACAGACGACTGGATTCGGGTATGTTATTATCCCCGAAGGAGTGGATAGGAATAAATATGTGGACGGCTGTTTTAGACGAAACCGCTTGTCTATTATAGATGATGCAGATGGTAACATCATTCATGATTGTTACGTATCTAAAGAAGTATTGGCAAATGTGGAGTTTCCATTAGAAGTCGGGGAAAAGGGTGTTCCTGTTGTATGGGTGGCGCAGCCTTTTCAAAATATACCGATGATTGTGGGCACTTTATCTTCTTATGATAGTGTAACAATTCGGAGCGATGCAGAGATTAACTATTCAAAAACTTGGGAAAAGGGTGAAGTTACAATTAAAGGGAACGCCCGTGATGGTTCATTAACACTGTTAGTACGGGGTCAAGAATTTAGCCGTATTAAAATAGCTGCATTTGGTAGCGAAGACAGCGTGTGTGAAGTGTTTAGTAATGGCAGTATAGATGTCACAGCCAATAAGGATGTCACAATTAAGGCGTTTCAAAATTTAGTTGGGAGCGTAACAGACAGCGAGACAGGCAATTCTTCGGGTTTTAGCGTCAATAAGGAAAGTTTTACCACCGAGGCGAACTATGGTGAGGGCGATGACAAAAACTTCGTTAAAACGCAAATAACCGAGGAAGGACGAGTGACTGAAATAAAAGCAGGCGAAAGCACCTATAAGCAGACAGTTAATGAAAGTATGGATGAAATCACTTTTCAGGACTGCACAGTTAAGGCTGAAAAGGGCAAATTAACTATTTCCCAAGGGAAAGCAGTTATTGAAATAAGCGGGGGTAAATTGGCTATTACGAATGACGGTACAGGTTTAAATGAACTGTTGACGAAGATTGTTGATGCTATTGCGACACTAACTGTTTCAACCGCAGTCGGTCCGAGTGGAACCCCGTTACCACCTACTATTCAAAAGACAACTGAATTAACCAATTTATTAAAACAATTTTTTAACAAATAACTATGGCACTCAATAAAGCAGGTTTGGCGTCTGATATCTTAGATTTGATGACGCAAATGCGTAAAGAAACAGAAATAGATGATAGCAAATTTGCAAACGCTTTGGCAGATGCTATTGACAAGTTTGTTAAGACAGGTGAAGTTCCCGCAGGTATAGCCGTATCAACTACGGGTAGCGCAACGGCTCAAACAGGGGCTACGACAGCTCCGGGGTCAATTATTTAATTAATTGCTATATTTGTAGAAAATTTTAGGTTATGGCAAATAGTTTTATAATGGATAAGTTGCAGAGTATGACTAGCATGGCACGCTCGATAGGGATAGAGGCGGTAAGTCGTTTGTATCCTAATGATTTTGAAGTGTACATGGTGGCTCTGGAGCTTACTGATAGCCAAGACAATATGATTGATTACTTGGTGTTTCCTGTATTGCCTGACGCAATAACCAAAACAGAGCCGACCCGTACCAATATCAAGAAGTCTTTGGCAGGGGTAACAGTTTTGACAAATCCTAGTTTTACCCCCCAAGAGATAAATATTAAAGGTTCTTTCGGTAGAAATTTTAAAATCTTAAGAGGTAAACAATCGGGCTCTTCTTTGTCTGTAAATGCGGGCAAATATAGTTTGTACAGTGTGATGTCAAAGACAATGGCTTTAAACTTGAATTTTGGTGAATTTGATTTGGGTATAAAGACAGGGTATGGAATACTTAAAATACTGAAAGCTATGTGTGATAAAAGCGTAGGGTTAGACGATAATGGAAAACCGTTGCGTCTCTACTTTTATAATATGGCTTTAGGTGAGAGTTATCTGGTAGCTATCCCTCCGAGTGGTGTGCAGTATAGTCAAGATGTTTCTAAGAATATGATTTGGAACTATAACTTGACGATGATGGCTTTGGCTCCTTTGGAAGCCGTACAGAGCCGAGCAAACCGTTCTTCGGAATTGGTGGATAATTTATTGCCGTCATTGGTTCAAATGGGTGTCAGTGAATTGGCGAGTGGCGTAGAAAAAGCAACTAGAGGGATAAGGAGTGCGGTGTTATGGTAGAAGCGATACAGAAATTTAAACAGTTAACGGGATATAATATTCAGGCTTTCTTTGAAGACTTTGTATTGTTTTGTAATTCGTATTATCCGTTAATCGTAGGTTATTACACGGGCGCAACAAATGTATCGGTTGATGATAGTTTTGGGCGTTTAGAAACCCTTATGAAGCAAGCGCAGGAAATAGAACCTTTGTTCACTTTAAAGGCAAACAGTTTGACGGGAATTGGAGCTTGGGAGCTTTTAGATACGTTTACTGATTGTCAAACAAAACTTTGGACTATTAATAATTCTTCACGTTGGTTACGTTCGGCAATTATTGGCAAGTTTTCTGATAATATTGCTTTGAATAGAGTATTAAAAAGCCGTGAGAATTTTGAAATTGTAGCTACTGAATTGGGCAGTAATGACCCTCAAAATGCGTGGTTTGATATTGCTAAAAACAATTTTGTTGAGGAAGAGGACTACGACGCTAATAATGAGGGTGGTATGTTCAAAATTAATATAAAACAGTCTGGTAATTACGATATTCCAAATATTGTTGATAATTTAAGTTCCGAAAAGATTTTGGGGCGGGATATGGATGTTGACTTTAGGTTTGAGAATAATGATATTGCTACCGTTGATTATGAATTGGCAGTTCGGCAGGCATTTAACACGATATTACATTGCGTCAAGGGAGCGATACCTGAATTTAATGATTATGGAATACCAAACGATATTCCGGGGTCAAGCGTTAATGCAGTTCAATATCCGGTTTTGTTTAAACATATCATGAATATGTTCCAGCGGGATGCTCGTTGGGTACAGGTCAATCTTATTGATGTGTATCGTAAAGAAGATAACATTTTTATGAAAATAAATGCGAAAACGGTTACAAATAACTTTTTAGAAACAAATATTCAGATATGATAACAAAGGTAAACAATACAATTTCCTTCCTTAAGAATTTATGGGTGGAAACATTTTTGAATAAAACGGATAAAGTAACCGATATTACAGATAATTCCGTTTTGAATGGGGTTGCTTATGGTACGGCAAAAGTAGCGCAAAAGGCGTTGAAAGATATTGCTATCGTAGAAGCGCAAATTTTTCCAGAAGAAGCAACAGGGGATTATTTGGACAGGGCGGCTCAATTGTTTGGTGTTACACCCCGTAAAGGTGCACTCGGTTCATCTACTTATATTCGGGTCTATGCAGCTCCTGGAACAGTTTATACCGCCGGCGTGAATACATTTGTGAGCAATGATGGTGTTCGGTTTGCCATAGAAGAGAGCCTGACTGTTGGTGAAACGGGTTATGGATATGTAAAAGTGCGTAGTGAGAGCACAGGTTCTTTTACCAATGTTTCGGCAAACTCTATTGTAACCTTATCGCCTATTCCACAAGGGCATTATGAATGTACGAATGAATATTATGCTTTAGGCGGGCGCGACCAAGAGAGCGACGAAATGTTTCGTAGGCGCATTTTAAATCATCAAAATGTGTACGCCACCGCCACGATGGAGAAATTTACACAAATATTCCAAAATATTGACAGCCGTGTCTTAAAAATTATGTATATCGGTATAATGGAAGACGGCTTTATGCACATTCAAATTGCTACACAGAACGGTCAGGATTTGACCGAAGCTGAATTGAATACATTGCTTGAGGGTGCAGTTCCTTATTTTGGTATCGGGGACTTCATTGTTAATGGAAGCCTTATGGGAATTAAGTTGGAGAATGCAACTTGGTACGAAGTAGGTGGGGAAGACGGTATTGATTTCCGTTGTGAAATTGAGGCAGAGTATGCTAATGACATATCTACCGTGCGCAAGAATATTCAGGTAGGTCTTACTAAGTATTTAGATTTTCGTTATTGGGAAGCCGGAAACAAGGTTGAATGGGATAACTTGCTGGATATTGTAAAACAAGCCGAAGGAGTACGCTACGTGGCTTCTGAATGGTTTAAACCAAATGTGGATGAGCCTGTTGCTGATTATATGTTGCCACGTGTGAAGAAATTTATCATGCGTGATTTGGAAGGTAACGTGATGACAGACGAATTAGGTGAGACACAGTTGTATGACAATTTAGCCCCTGTATTTTATACCCCGCTGGACAAAGCTAGTTATTGAATAAAAATTAAACTGTAAATTTACGTGCAAATTAGCAATAAGGGATAATGGAAACAGAAGTTAGAAATTTCAATTTACAGTGGGCATCTGGAGTGGCGACGGCTTTATGGGGCTCGTTCGCTCCTATTCAAGATATGCTGATAGGGGTGTTTATATTTATAGGCGTGGACTTCATTGTGGGGTGCATTGCAAGTTATAAACGAGCGAAGCGTAGAAAGGTGCGATGGTACTTTGAAAGTGCAAAAGCGTGGAATACGATTTATAAATTAGCTTTTTCATTGATAGCCGTTTCGTTGTCCTATTATTTAGATGAAAAGATTTTTGATTTCGTAGATTTAAAGTTGCCGAACATGGTTGCCGGATTTGTTTGTGGTACGGAGTTTTGGAGCTTTTTAGAAAATGCAGGCGACATTAGCGAGCACCCTGTATTTAAAGCTATACGAAAAATAACTAAGCGAAAAATAAATAGGGTGATAGATAACGATGATGAATTTCCTCCAACGAATTGCCCGCCTGAAGAAATTAACCAATAAAGAAAGGAGTATTTATGGAAATCGTTTTAAACAGCATTAAGTTCACCGCTACCGCTACGATGGGTGAATTGTTTGCAAATGGGCTAAAGATTGCTGATACTTTGGAAGATACTTACAGGGTGCTACCACCCGTTTGTCCAAATACTCCTAAGGGAGTGGGCTGTAAGTGCAAAGAAAAGGTATATGGGAAAACTTGCATCCCTGCTGGAAGATACAAGGTGGTTTGGCACTATTCACCGAAATTTAAGAATTATTACCCGATGTTGGAAAACGTGCCGCACTTTATCGGCATTCTTATTCACGCAGGTGGTAATGTAGACCACACAGATGGATGTATTTTGACAGGTGAAGAAATTCCTGGACAGGAAAAACTGAAAAATCAGTTTGAAGTCACTAACAAGGTAAAGAGTATGATAAAAAAGGCTCTTGATGCGAAAGAAGAGGTTTGGATAACGGTAAACCGAAAGTAATATGTGGAAATTTTTATTAAAGAATTGGCAATATGTATTGATAGGGGCGTTGGTGCTTGCACTTTACATTGCTTCTAAAAATGCGATTGCCAATAAGCAAAGGTATAAGAGGGAGAAGAGTAACGTTGAAACCCTCATGTCAGACATCGAGCACGCCCGCACAAAAGCGGGCGAAGATGTTGCTACTATTGGTGAGTTGCAATTAACCGTTGAGGAGTTTAAGAAGTTACGTGCGGAAGATGCAAAGCTAATTAAAGAGCTGAAAATAAAAGCTAGTGAAGTGCGTGAGGTGGTTAAGACGGTTGTAAAAACTCACATAGAATATAAAGATACTTTAGTGCAGGTTGCTCCTAAAAAGTTTGAATGGAAGAAAGACACAGATTGGTGGAGCGTTGACCAAAAGATAGATTTTGCACCTACTCCGCCAGAGGTAGACTTTAATATGGTGAATCGTGATAGTTTGACACACGTATTGTATAAGGTTCCGAAATTTAAGTTTCTTTGGTGGCATATTGGCACAAAGGGATATAAGATAAAGGTGATTAACCATAATCCAAGTTCTGTTATATCTTATAGCGAATGGATAAACGTGAGCAAGGAAAGCAAGAAGCGAAAAAGAGAATAACATGGCTAAGTTAATATATAAAGAATTTGCAGGTGTTGGCAAGGGATTTGAAGTAGCCACTTCAATTCCGCCCGCTGGATTGGTATCGGTTTTACGAGCCGCCCGTCAAGGTGAGCGCAATAAGTTTCGTTATTCTTTGGATAACGGACAAACTTTTACTGATTGGCTGGAGCTTGATGATGCTAATGGAGCGTTATTAGGCAAGCTGACTGATAGGGTGGATTTGGTGATGCACGTAGTAACCGAACCGTTTTATGTCAAGAAGAGATTGGCAAGAATGGCGAATACTGTTGCTAGTCCATTTGATTTGCCTGCAAGTTCCATTTTTTACGATAGGTCTATTTTTAAGACATTTTTTGAAAGCAACGATACACGTGTCCTCGGTTGGGCGTTAAACGTATTAGAGAAATTATTTGAGCCAAATGTAATTCCTCTATATATAAGCCGAAACAACCAAGACGACTACAACGCATTTTTCCTGACTATAACGCATTTCTTTGCGTTTATTGTTATTTATGGTAGGCAATTTCGTGAAATAGAAAATAGCGATATATTGCTGAAAAAGTTTGTAGAGGGGTGGGGCATTGTGTACGAAAACATAGACACCCCCGAGCAGCGGGCGTTCTTATTCCAGAATTGGATTAACCAATTTTATGAAAGGGGCACTCGGGATATAGCTGCCAAAGAGGAGTTGAACCCAGACGGGAGCATAAAAAGGCTAAATGGAGAACTTAGACGTTTGGTAGGATACCAGAAACCGAATGAGTTTATTTTTGCCGTGCTCACCCCGCAAGACATTGGATGGTGTTTGGGTTACTCCTCTCCTACGTGGTATGGAACAGAAACTGTGAACGCAGTGTCAAAAGGGTACGATTTTGGCATGGTGTACAGTGAGCCGGAGAAAGGTGTTGGGGAACTAGCTAATTATCCTACAATCGGCACATTAGAGCGTAAACAGTTGGACGATATAAATGTATTCCAGCTAACAGGTTCTGGAAGGGTTGGTTTAAGTACTGAAGCTGACCCGACAAAGGCATTAGAAGTTTATCCAGGATTAGATTATGAGATTTCAATTTGGGTAAAGGCTCTTAATGCAGGTGCACAAAATTTGGAGTTTGGTGTACATTGTTACGATGGGAATATGCAGTTGATAAATCAGGCTCGTATTACTGATTTGCAAGAAACTAATAGTTTTTACACGGGCGATAGGTATCAATCTCCTTGTAAGGTAGCGGGGCAGTATTATCGCTTAACAGGTATTATCTATAATATATTAGCTCAACGGTCAGAAGATTTTTATTTGAATTTTGAAAATGGGAGACCATTACGTTTCATGGGAGATGTGAAATATATGGCTCCTTATTTAGTGCAGAACAGGGATGGGAATACCGCTGATGTGGTAATTGCAGGGGTAACACTGAAGCCGTTGTATTTGCACGTGGATTACGAGTTAATAGAAAATCGCCAAGAAACTCAAGAGCTTCCATATCCAGCAATGGAATATTCCTTTACAAAGGACGGAAAGTTTACCGTATTACGGTCATCACCTACCTCACAGGGCTATCTTGGACAGCCGAATGCGATTGCAATGTATGCGCAAATTAAGTCAGCCCGTACGAAACAAGATATTGAAGAATTTACAAATAGATATTTAGTAAGTTATAAGAATGTTGTTTCTTATACGTGGTTGGATTGGGTGGTACGCACGTCTTGGTTCTTGACTTTTTATGTAAAGAAAGAATTAGATGGTTCACCGATTGCAGGTGCAATAGTTACTCTTGATAATGGGTTTACTTCCACTACTGATGCTGACGGTTATGTGCGGTTTGAGTTACAGGATGGCAGTGTAGTGAATTGGACAGTTACCGCCAGAGGCGCAACAGCAACGGGTTCAGCTACAATGAATAAAGACCAAGTCGTTAACGTATTGTTGAATGTACCACTTGAAGTAGATGTAACGATAGTTGAGGCAGGTTGGGGAACTGTAAATGTGGAAGGAAGTAAATTGCCAAATACTAAGATAACATTGACAGCCACACCGACAGCAGGTTATGTCTTTATTAAATATGTGATAAATCCAGGAGCTACGGAATTGACAACTCCTATTGCTGATTATTGGCTGACAACGTTTGATATTAACGTTCAGGCGATATTTGAGCGTAGCGGAGAATTATCGTTTGCTCCGGCAGAGGTAACAATTCCGGCAGAGGGTGGCACGGCTACCGTGACGGCAACTTCTACTAAGCATTGGCAGTTTGACACATTACCTGAAGATTGGGCAACTGTTACGCCAAACGAAGGAAACGAAGGAGATACAACAATTACAATAAAAATAGAATAATTATGAGTACAATAAACATCCACAGGGGTACATTCCTAGAAAAGGAAGAATTAAGAAGAATGATAGGGTTTTTAAACGATAACCCTATCAACTCTGCGATGATTGCAGCTTCTATATCTTTTGGGCTTGTAACTCCCGGAGCTGTTCCAGCAAATCCCTTTGCTGTTACAGTTTCCAATACATTGGGAACAATTAACATGACGGGCGGTTATGTTATTGATAGCACGTTAAAGGCATACAAAGTTACCAATCAAACAGATTTAGCCGTGCCGTCAGACGGCTTGTGGTATTGGTTAAAAGTTGGGGCACAGTCTGTAAATTACGAAGAGGGTTATGTACAGGTAGACGCTTCTGGAAACGTGTCAGGTACGGTCAATTTTGATGGTATTGTGCGGGGGCAGAGTTCCGGTGTGCCTACATGTATAAAGTTTGTAAAAGATGACGGTACGACGCCTCTAAACAATCAAGTGTATCAGGTTGTGAATATTGTGAATAGTAATAATATTGTTTTGTCCAGTGGTTATCCATTTCAGCCGGAAACTCAACTTCGGGTAGTGGTACTTGGAAGCATTCCTATGGGAAATCGTTTTACAGATGAGCAACTTCAGGGACTTTATACATTTTCTTCTTTTAAACTTACATTTGTGGTAGAAAGAACTACTAATACCGCTCCGGGAAAGAGTAGTAACGAGTATTGGCTTGCACGTGTACGCAATCAAAATGGGATTGTGACAGTGGAAGATAAGAGAACCCAATTTTGGCAACTAGCCGCAGGCGGTGGGGATGTTCCTGGGTCAGAATATGATACGTTTATGGTTAAAAATACACAATAATTATGAATCTTTATTATACCACAGCATCCGGTTACAATGAGGCACAGCCCAACCCGTCTATTTCTTTAGGCGGGTATAAGTCTTCAACTTTGGTGGGCAACGATGATTTTGATAACATGTTCGATGAAATTTCTATCATGTCTATTCGTAGTGGACGTGATGAGTATCGGGCTATTATCATTCGTAATGATTTTGTAGTTAGTATGACAAATTTAGAGGTTAAAGTTGTCGCAGACCCTGACGCAATTTGTACGTATAAATTAGCGATTGCTCCGTTGAATGGGATTGATAAATACCGTAGACGTTTTATGGAACACGTGGCTACGGTAAATAATAAACCTTTTCACGCCACATTCGTGGACATGACACCTGACGCAGTGCTTACGATTGGCAACCTTGCACCCGAGGAAGAGATTGGGTTGTGGATATGTCGCCATATAGATAAAGATGCCGCTAAAGAGCAATACGAAAATGTGTGTGAGCCTGATTTGGCGGTTGACCCTACGGGTAGAGTATATAAAGAGGTGAAACACCCCACCGTAGAAAGCATTAATCTTGATTTTACGTGGCAGTAAACCAAGAGAATAAATTAAAAATTGATTATGTTATATAGCTATGATGATACATTAAAGATAATATTGCGGATTTACGAATATCTGCAACTAAGAGTAAAAGCCCAACCGAGAACCCTGAAGATGTATTCACAACGTCACAGGAATTCGGTTGTGGCTTTTATGGAAAAATTACCACCAAGCGCAGGGGCTGACTTTATATGGGAGTTCTTTGTGTTTCAATTTTATATTTACCAAGACCAAGACCAAATATTAAGACCGATGCCCGTGTGGTTCATGGGTGATGAAGCGTGGCGACGGTGGCGTGAGTATGATGAGGGTGCACGGTGGCACGCTAAACAGTGGGCGTCAGAAAAACATTTGGAAAATCCTGTCAAATCAAAATCTTACAAGTCTGTAAGCGAAGATACGTTGCGTAAAGAAAGATACCGCATGTCACGAATATCGGGCGCAAATTATTGCGGTGCAAAATATGGTGATTCACCTTATGATTCTACGGATGTTATGTGTACAACATGTCCGTTTGAAAAAGACTGCATTGTGCTATACGGTGATAAGAATAAGGATGGGAAAAACTTGTTTCAAGCATTGCAGGATATACCCGTGACTGAGAATGAGGGAAAACACTTGCGAGGCGTAAAAGTAAAAAGCAGGATTATTGTAGCTAAAGAAAGAAATTATGGAGAAACCGATAATGAAGTGTAAAAAGTGTGGAGAAGTTAAAGTTATTGTGAACAAAACAAAGTGTCTTTGTGATGATTGCAATTTTAAGCGTCTGCACGATGGTTTAAGCCGTTTTCAGTACAAGGTATTAAACTTTAAGTTTTTACCCCGTACAGAGATAAAAAGACGGAGAGTTACAAGGAAACCACGCAAATCAACAGGCGAGAGGGAATTGTTTGCTGAAATTTGGAATGAACGACCTCACGTGTGCACACATTGCGGGGGTAAATTACCCGAACCAATGCGTTCCTATTATTTTAGTCATATAAAGTCTAAAGGGGCTTTTCCAGAGCTCCGGCTAGAAAAGAGTAACATAGAATTAACGTGTCTAAAATGTCACCAAGATTGGGAGTTTGGTAACAGGCAAATAAATAAGTAATTTTGTACGCAAATGGAAGAAAGAACAGTGGCTCTACTGATACGGCTTTGTGCTTTGTATAAAGAAACACGGCTATTAAAGCAGCTAGAAAAGTGGTATGAGGACGAAGTAAATACTGAAGAGTTGTGGGAAAAGGTTGACAAGTTTATATCAAACTTGGAAGAAAAATACCAAACAAGGATATTTGAATTTCGTGACCGTACCAAACAAATTCTTTTAAGAGGGTTGATACTCCAATGGAAACCTGATTTTACATTAGAGGGGGAACCAATGATTGTTATTAATGACTTCCGTTTAGGGTTACAGGGCAAAGACAACCCCGTTGTTAATTTGGAGTTGGTGTATGATGACTTGGAAACCCGTGATGAAGATTTAGAAAAATTGACATTATTAAAGAAATAAAAATAGATTATGAAAAGTACTATTCGCTACGTGATAGTAGCTGACACTGAAACGGGTGGTTTACCCTCTAAAGGTGGTAAAGGAAAGCCCGCTAAAAAGGCGTTTGTTGATGTTGCGCTTTGTGAAATTGCGCTTGTGGTGGTAGACCTTTGGGAAATGAAAATTGTTGAAGAATACGACGCAATTATCGCCCCCTATACAGAGGGACTAGAATATAACCCCAACGCTGAAGCCGTGCATGGATTGTCTGTTGCACATTTAACGCAGAACGGGCAGGATATCAAGGATGTGTATTTGGCTACAAAAACATATCTAAAGAAATATGCGAATTCTAAGATTGGGGCAGTGTTGGCAGGGCATAACTTTCAGTTATTTGATATACCATTCTTTGAAGAAATGTTTGCCTTTTGTAAGGACAATCTGTGGGACTATGTGAAATTTGTGGAAGACACAATGAAGATGGCATGGTACAGGGCAGAAGAGCAAGAGAATTATAAATTGGGCACATGTTGTCGCCAAGAGGGGGTGGAGCTTGTAGACGCTCACCGTGCTTTGCATGATACTCGTGCAAATGCGTTGCTCTTTTTAAAGTATATTGCGGCTTTACGTGGCACAGGAGCAGCAGCCCAAACAGCTCCTACTCAAAGAAAATCACGATTTAGGGAGACTTTTCAATTAGTATAAAATGATACGATTTAACGAAGACAGTAAACTGACATTCAAGCAGTTGGACACGGTTTTCGCCACCGCTGTGAGTATTGTTGATAATTTGCCACCCGTGGCAATTAATCAACTTCTCACGGCTTATGGCGGGGACATGGACAATTTGCTGAACGAAATATTTACGCAGACAAATAATGTGCTTTCGTTAAATTCCACACTTGATACGGAACGGCTGAATTATGTAGACCAACTTGAGGAAAGCATGGATGAGACCTTAAAGGTTCAGTCTTATAATTACTTCAAGACGACGATGCTACCTAATTTTCGTCAGGGATGGCGAAATTTGGAGTGGGGTAACATGATACAATTATATCCAAATAGCGCATATCTTGCAGCCCGTTCTCATGGTAAATGTTTTGCAGCCGGAACACCTGTTTTAATGGCAGACTGGACGGTAAAAAATATTGAAGATATATACCCCGGAATGGAAGTGATGGGTGTGGATTTTACACCTCGTAGAGTGTTAACGAGACACATTGGCAGTTCCAAACTTTATACAGTTTTTCAAGAAAACGGCATTGATTATACCGTGAACCCCGAACACATTCTTTGCCTATGGGACACCAAGCGCAAACAGTATGTGGAAATAGAAATGAAGAGGTTCATTACCTATACAAAAGCCAAGCGAGACAGATTTAGAGGGTACAGAGTTTTTTCCTACGATACCCCTGTTTATGAGAAGGGAAAAGTGTGGGTGGATGAAGCCGGAACGGGGGCATATTACGGGTTTATGTGTGATGGTGACCACTTGTTTCAGTTGGAAGATGGAACGGTGGTTCATAACTCTTATGAGTTTTGTATGGCGTTTCCATTGTGGAGATTATATAGTTACCACCGCCCGTCTTTTATGCGTCCGGATAATCCTGATAATAAAAATCGTCAGGAAACCTGTATTATCACCAATACCGAAAAACTTGGTAAAGAACATATTGACAAGGTAGTTGAAGAAATACGTACGAATGAGGCATTGGCAGCGAAGCTGAACCCCACAGGCAAAGCGTCTTTAGCCGCCACGAGTATTGAATGTGAAAACGGTACGAAACTTCACCTCCGTGGAAAGGATGGGTTTATTCGTGGTTTGCACGTAGGTTCAGCCGTGAGCGATGATTTACCCGATGAAAGTAGTATTTACAGTTTGGAGCAGCGTGAGAAGTTGCGAGACCTGTTTAAAGGAGCAATTACCCCGATTGTAGAGCCATACGGTTATAATATCGTTGACGGCACACCGTATCAGCAAGATGACCTCTATGCGGATTTAAAACGTGACCCGAAATTCATGGTGTTTGAGTACCCCGCTATTGACCCGAATGGTAGGTTGTTAGCTCCCGACCGTTTTACGTTTGATAAGTTGATGCAGGAAAAAGCCTCTCTGGGTACTCTAGTTTTTAGCCGTGAGTATTTGGTTGTACCAATATCAGATGACAGTACGATATTCCCTTGGGAGATATTAAAGAGAAGCACCATCGGGATGGAACACGTGCGTTTAGTTCATAACATAGAAAGTTTTCCGATTAAACTCGCACGAGTGACAATTGGTTGTGACTTTGCTGTTTCTGGAAATGTGGGGGCTGACTATACTTGCTATACGGTTTGGGGGAAAGACTTGCAAGAAAATTATTATTTACTGTATATTTACAGGGAAAAGGGCTTATCACATAATGAACAGATACAAAAGATAGCTCAACTAAACATCGCATTTAAACCGAATGAAATTGTGGTGGAAAATAACGGCTTCCAATCTATTCTGGCTGATATGTGTGTGCAAATGGGTATAAAGAATATAACACCATTTACTACCACCGCAGGGAATAAAAAGGATTTACGTACAGGTTGGGCATCGTTGTCGGCACTGTTTGAGCGTGGTGCTCTTAAATGTCCGTACCACCCAGATACTCAAGATAAAGTTGACCAAATGTTTGGGGAGTTTAATAGTGTGGCTTTCAGAAGTGATAAGGGTACATTAGAAAGTATTAGCGGGCATGATGATACAGTAAGTTCTTCCTACATGGCTATTAACAAGTTGAGGGAAGCTACGGTGCAAATAAAAGTTGACGCAGTTTAATATGGATAAGAAAATTGATGCTATACTAAGTCCGAGTTTTGTTGAGGAAATGATGCGGTTGGCTTTTGCTAACAGGCAGTTTGCCATCATGGTAACGGATAATTTAGATTTAAGTAATTTCCCTCGTGAAATGGGTGGTTGCAAAGCAATGCTGAAAGTATTGGCAGATAATTTGCGACGGGATGGTGGTTTGGCGACTTATGGAATGGTTGAAATGGCTTATCCTGGAAATAAGGATGTGGCAAAGAAACTTGAGGAAGTACGCAGCTTGAAATTACCTGATTACGAACCTATGGTCAGACAGCTTGAAACCTTTATTAAGCGTCAAACCTTTGTAGCCACTCAACGGGAAATTTCTGATATGTATAACGAGGGTCGGCAGGAAGAAGCCATGCAGTTACTCGGAAAACGTATGGAAGAAATTAATACCTTTTCGTTAGAGGGTGGTAGAGGACGTTTTACCCGCATTTACAGGGATTTTGAACGCAATATTAGTACTATACAGAATAAAGCCGATGACGCTGTTAGACGGCAGAAAATCCCGACAGGCATATCTACACTTGATGACCTTACAGACGGGGGCATACCACGTCAGGACACCTTATTGATGATAATGCGTTCAGGTGTTGGAAAATCCACTTTCTTAAAGTGGATTGCATGGTACAACACGTCCATTGCTCATAATCACGTTTTACAGATACAGTTAGAGGGTGGTATGGATGAAGCCGTGGTTAAGTTTGACCAGATGCTTGCGAATACCACTTACTCAAAGATAATGCGGGGTGATATTAGTGAGGAAACGGCTCAACGCCTGTCAGCGGTGGTTAAACGTTCTATTACTGTGAATAGTGATATTGACCTTTATGCGACTGACCAAATGCTTGACATGACATTGGCGGATTTGGTAACAGTAATAGAGGACTATAAAATGGAATACGGGTATTATCCGGATTTGATTAATATAGACAGTTTGGATTTGCTGTTAACGGGGGAAAATAAAAAGATAGACTTTGACCCTAGTTTCTTGAAGTTTCGTTTACAACGGTGCGCCCAAAAACTAAAAGATATTGCGAAGACATACGATTGTGTGGTGGCGGCTGTTACTCAAACGGGGGAAGTACCGTTTGAAGTTTGGAATGACCCCACACGGGTACTCACCCGTAGCAATACAGAGGGTGACCGCACGCTTATCAAACCGTTCTCATTCGTATTGACAGGTAATGTTACGATAGAGGAGAGTAAACAAAAACTACTTCGTATCTTTTGTGATAAATTGCGTAACTACAAGAATGATGGTATTATTATTCGTATTCCTACGAATTTTGAGAATGGCTTTTTCTACGACATGGGCAGGTCATCAACCGTTGAACAGATATTGGATATGTCGGCACTTGAAAAGTTAGAACCACGAAGAGGAAAGAAAGCCAACGGTGAGGATGCAGTGGGCGACCGAAAAGAAAGGGTTGAAGTAGAGCCGGGAGTATGGGCGACCCGTGTTGTTAAAGCGGGCGAAAGCCCGACGCAGACCCCGCCAGATGTATTGGACGAACAACATAAGAAAGATACATTGCGAGAGTACTTGAATGGTAACAAAGAAGTTAAGCCAAAACCCGTGCGTAAAAAGGTACAGCGATGAGATACGATAAGGAAAGAATAATAGAAGAATTTGCCCTGAAGCCATTTGGCGCACGAGGATGGCTTACAAACAAGGATATGGAATGTCCTTTTTGTGGCAAGGCGGGGAAGTGGGGCATTATTTTTAACGATACAGGGCTAGCCACGTTTCATTGTTGGAAGTGTCCACGAAAAACTTCGGTGTATGAGTTTTTGAAAAAGGTAGGGCGAAAAGACCTTGCTAAAATGACATACACTGTCAAACCGAATGAGTTGGATGTGTGCCCCAAACTAGAGGCGGAGAATTATGACTTATCGGATTGGATGAAGGAAACAATGGATACGGCTGAAAAGCTAGCACCTACTCCAGTGCGTTTGCCTATGCGTTTAAAACCGCTGTCTAACGACCCGTATTTGGATAGTAGAGGGTTTGCTCCTGAACATTATGCGGAGTTTGAGCCTTCACACGTTACGAGTATGCTAGAGCCGAAATTGCACAACTATATTATCTTTAAGATGAAAGTAGATGGTGTATGTGTTGCATGGTGGGCACGCAGCCGCCATTCTAAAGAATGGCATAAAGAAAATCTGGAAGCATACAAAAGGCATGAGGCGGATTTAGTGTTGCGTTATCGTAACAGTGAAAACAATTTTCAGGACTTATTAGGTGGGTGTGACGAAATAATACAGGGTGAAACCCAGACAGTTATTATAGTAGAAGGGATTTTTGACAAGGTTAACATAGATAATTTGTTGGGATTGCAGCATTTGCAAGATATAAAATGTTGTTTTACCTTTGGCAACAATATCGGGCAGGGGCAGTTGAAAACCCTCCTACAAAAGAAAGTGAAAAATGTAATACTTCTATACGACTACGGGACGATTGATGAAAGCAAGGATACAGCGTTAAAAATGCGGGATATGTTTGATAGCGTGTTGGTAACAGCTATTCGCAAAGAAGGAGTTGACCCAGGAAATATAGATTTAGCATATTTGGAAGAAGTTTTACAAGGGGCGACAGACCCGTTTAACTTTTTCTGTAATAAAGTAGAAGTAAAGATTTAGGATATGGAACAGGCAGTTAGTAACAACGGGGTTAAGTCACAGGAGCAATTTTTGATAAATTTGCAATTGGAGTATCTAACACAGCGTTTGCGGGCTTTAATTTACCAAGACGAAACATATATAAGAGTAGCTAGTGATATAGCCGCTAAGAAGCGAATGAAGATAACCCAGCTTGGAATTAAGTTTAATCTTACGACTATATTTAACGGTGAGGACGTTGAACAGTTTGTGGATAAATATTTTTGGAATCCTAATGGATTGCCGAATTTTCAGTATAAAGATGCGCAACAAAAGAGGGTGCAAGGAAATTATGATGCGTGGTATATGCTTTACCGAGGAACGATAGTGATATATAAAGGAAAAGACGCAGAAGTTTTGAGTAACAACCCTGCGAAAGAGGAATTGGAGATACGTATTAATAATGACAGAAAATTAACCGTCAGATATTCTGACATAACACTTAATAAAAATTTTGTATGGATTTAAAAATTGTGAATTTGAGTAACAACGAGTTGCCGGAGTACAAAACAGCAGAAGCAGCAGGGCTTGATTTGCGTGCATGGCTACCGGAAGGACCGATTGTATTGCATCCCATGGAACGTAGAATTATCCCGACAGGTTTACACATGGAAATTCCAGTTGGGTATGAGGGTCAGGTTCGTCCTCGTAGTGGTATAGCTGTGAAAAAAGGCTTGACAGTAATTAACTCTCCAGGAACCATTGACAGTGACTACCGTGGTGATGTAGGCGTCCCCCTAATTAATCTTTCAGCATCAATTCAGACCGTAGAGCCCGGAGAACGTATTGCGCAGATTGTGTTTGCTAAACACGAAAGAGCGGAAATTACCGTTGTAGAAAAAGTGGAAGACCTTGCAGATACAGAACGTGGTGCGGGTGGCTTCGGTCATACAGGTACGAAATAAAATTATAAGAATTTCGGGGATAAGTCTTGGATATTCCATTTTATCCCCGTACATTTGCAACAGATAAATAACCAAAGTATTAATTAAAAACGAAAGACGATTATGGCTAACAATGCTCTTGCACTTCGTATGAGGTACAAAAAATTATCTGCCGAAGAATTGCAGGCTATCGCTAATGATAGCAAAAGTAGTGAAACAGAAGTAAAGATTGCTAATGAATTTCTGGCAAAGATGGGCGTAACCGCTGAAGAGGGGGTTAAGAAAGTCGCAGCCAAAGCAAAAAAGGCAGTTGAAACCAAAGAGGCTGAAGAGGAAGCTGTTACTAAAAAGGCAACTCCGAAAAAAGCTGCAAAGAAAGCTGATGCGGAAACGCAGGAAGAAAGCGTGGAAAAGGCTGCAAAGAGCCAAGTAGTAGAATACGAAAGTGACGAACAGCTTACTCCGGAAGAAAAAGCACGTTTGGCAAAAGCCGAAAAGGAATTTGACGAACGCCAGAAAAGCCGCAAAACTCCTTCCAAGTCCGACAAAGCAATGAAACCCGCTACTAAAGAAAAGAAAGAAAAGGGTGCTCCTCGCGAAACCAAACGCCAAAATTTGGACGAAAGTAAGGAAGTTCCGGGATTGAAAATTGGTAGCAAAGTAACTTTGCAAGACGGTGGCGAAGTTGGTGAAATTACTCGTGTATATGTTTCCGGAGACGGAAAAGAAAAGTGCATGGTAAAATTCGGGGACAACAAACCAATTAAGAAGCGTGTAACGGCTGTTACATTGGCTGACGAAGCACCTAAGAAAGCCCCTGCAAAGAAAAAGAAATAATGGTATCCGATAGCGGTACATTAATTTTAGTGAAAGGTATTTCAGGAAGTGGCAAATCTACACGGGTTTACTTATTCCTGGAATACCTTGAACATATAGGGGTGTCTTTTGAACCGTTTAAGTTTGTAAATATTGAGGGCAAAGAACGGGAAATTGGCGTGTATGCTAAAGACCTAGATATGGTATTTGTCGGCAAGTTTTACGAAAACGGTGGAATAAGACGTTGGCAGGGCTACGACAGTGTTACGGGAAGATTACATAAGGCTGAGGGGCTGAGCTACTTCCTAACCGAAATGTCCAATGCTGGACATACCGTTGTAATAGACGGTGCGGGCACGACGGCTTCGTGGCGTTTGCGACCTTTGGAGTTGGGTGCGACCAACGGAATATTGAACATTCTACATATACGGTACGATTATACTGACGAACAATGGGATGAATATTGCAAAAGGATTGTGTACCGTTCCGGTAAAGAGCCGAAAGGGGACGCAATGTGGCGCAAGCATGGTACTTTTGAGAGCGATTATAAAAAAGCCGTAGAGGAAGCCAAAGAGGTGAATGACCTCGGAGCTTGTGTTGAGGTATATAATCGTCCGTATAATACTCCAGTGTATGATTTGGGGGCGAGCATATTAAAGTTCATCGGTTTGCCTGAATTGGTGGATGACTTTGTTACCTACTGTAAGAATTCAAATTATTTGCAACTTAATTCTTTTGCTGAATTTGATAAAAGAAAGTGATATGCTAGGCAGAATTTATGTTATAACTTGTTTGGAAACAAATAAATTGTATTTTGGTCAAACTATCAAAGAGATTTCTGAGCGGTTTGCTGAACATATATGTTCAGCAAACCGTGGAAGTAGATTTAAATTACATAAAGCTATACGAAAATACGGAAGTGAAAATTTTTGTATTGAAGAAGTTTTGTGGGTTGAGGCTTCTACTAAATCTTTGTTGAAAGCGAAGCTGGATTATCTTGAAATTTATTTTATTGATAGGTATAACACAAAGATTGCTGGGTATAACATGACAGAGGGTGGCGAAGGTAGATTGGGCTCTTTATTATCTGAAGAAACAAAATTAAAAATTAGTAAATCTAACCAATGTAAGGTTCGTTCGCTGGAAACAAGGAAAAGAAATTCTGAAGCATACAAAAGAAGAGCACACCATCCAAGAGAAGGATGCAAATTATCGGAGCGTCATAAACAGCTTTTAGCAAAGACACATTTAGGAATACCGAGGTCTGCAAAAACTAAAATGAAAATTTCCCTTTCTAACAAAGGGCGAATAGTTTCAGAAGAAACTAGAAGAAAAATTTCAATAGCTAATAAAGGACGAAAGATTTCTGATGAGCAAAGAAAACAACATTCTGAAAAGATGAGAGGTTGGGTTCCTTCTAAAGATTGGAGAGCCAAACATTCTAGAAAGATTATAGAAATTTCTGATAATTTGGATAAAATTTGTTTTGCTTCAATAAAGGAGGTGTGTTTAAAATTAGGTATTGGAAGAAAAGCTGTTAAACGAATTATTACTGAAAATAAAATTGTAAACGGGAAAAGATATATGTATGAAAAATAAATCGTTTATTGTGAATGATAATTATTATCATCATTTGTATTGGATTGTGGAGAGGATGCGGGTATTTTGGAAGAAATACAACAACGAGCCCCGACCTTGGACATCCGACCCAATTTTTGAAAAGTATCGTTTTACCAACGTGTATAGATGTTTGGATAGAGTGAGCCAATACTTACTCCGTCGGGTAATTTACAACGGTAAACAGTATGAACCGGAAGATATGTTTTTCCGGATATTAGTGTTTAAGCACTTTAATAAGTGCGAAACGTGGGACTTATTAGAAAAAGAGCTTGGTGATATTACGCTGGAAGTGGGGCTTGAAGAAATTGCACGGGTATTAGATGAAGCGGTGGCAAGCGGGGAAACCATTTATGGGAGTGCCTACATTGTGAACTGTTGCTTTTATCAAAATCCCGAATACGCCCACATAAAGGGAATGTCTAAACACCGTGCTCACTTCACTATCTTTGACGATGAAATTTTCCAAAATGGGCATTTATACGACTTTTTAGAGGCACAAAGTTTTGAGGAGTTGTTTTGGCTGTTTAGGAAGATGAAGATTTACGGTGATTTTACTGCACAACAGTATTGCATTGACCTGAATTATTCCCCTCTATTTAATTTCACGGAAAATGATTTCGTTATCACAGGTCCTGGAAGCCTAAAAGGATTGAGTTGGATAATGGAAGGAGCGACTGGGAAAAAGTATGATTATGTAGGTGCGATTAAGTGGTTACAAGAACATTTCTTGGAAAATGTTACGCAGCTATGTGATGAACTTGGAATGGAATGGAAACCGTTGCCGTGGGAACCCGTGCCAACATTAACGAATTATCAAAATACGTTGTGTGAAACAAGTAAGTTCGCAAAGGGATTGGGACATACTTTTAAAGAGGGTAAACAGGAGCGTATAAAACATACTTACGAACAATCACCGCAAAAGATAGATTTTGTATTTCCACCTAAATGGAATGCAAAGATGCCTGAAGTGGGTGAAATTATTGTCTAACTTAATTGAATAATTATGTATTTAGAATGTGAAAATTTAAGTGCCGCTTTGATTGCTGTTTGCCAACAGTTATTGGAGCATGGCAAACCAACTGTCCGTAGAGGATTTAACTGCACAGAATTTCCTGGAGCGGTTATGGTATGTATTACCAACCCGACAGACCGTTATGTACGTGTGCCAGAACGCAAATGGAACAAGACATTGGGGTGGATTGAGAGCCTTTGGTTGGCTCGTGGCGATAACAGTTTGGCAATGCCATCTGCATACGTTAAGAACTTGCTGAATTTTTCTGATGACGGTGATTATATGCGTGCGGGGTATGGTCCGAGGTTAAGGCGTTATGGCGATAACGAGGCAGCGATGACAACAGGACAGGGGATGTTATTACGCCAATACCGTAACGGGGTAAAAAAGAACGGTCTAGGACAATTGAAAGCTCCTAGTAAGTACCAAAATGCGACCGACCAATTACGGTTCGTAATTGAGAAGTTTAAAGAGGACATAGACACTCGTGAGGCAGTAATCAGCATTGCTGACCCTGTAAGTGATGACTTTAATGGTATTGCAGGCAAAGACGCTTCTCCGCTCATTAAAACCAAAGATACCCCCTGCACCCGTTCTATCCATTTTATGATAGTGGATGGAAAGATGAACTGTTATGTAGATATGCGGAGTAACGATGTTATTTGGGGCTTCAGTGCCGTTAACATCTTTAACTTTACGTTGATGCAGGAATATGTGGCTGCAATTGTGGGTGTTCCTGTTGGCAAGTATTACCACAAAGCTGATAACTTGCACGTGTACGAAGACTTTTTGCCTATGGTGCAGGAAATCGCTAAACATTACCAAGACTACTTCAGTAGCGGAATTGAGTACCGTTACGAGCCGACGTACCATTCTTTGGAAGAGTTTGATACGCTGATAAAGGGGCTCTCAGAATTTGAAGAAGCCGTGCGGTCTAACTTTCTGGATAAGAACAAGGCTTCACAATATATAAAGAAGCAAAAAGACCCGTTGTTCCAGGATTGGGCACGTGTTATTTATTGTTATTGGTTCAAAGAAGTGGTGGAATTTAACAACCCGTTACTGAATGAGTTGTTTACACACTTGTAAGAGAAATAAATTAAAATAGATTTCGTATGAATTTTAGAAAGATTGACATCCTGTTAGGGATGAAGGAAATACAAAGGTTGCCTAATACGCCCCATCACCGTGGTTACAATTTGCTTGAACATGGGATGGTCGTGGGAATGTTGTTTAGGTGGTTTGCATCAGAAGAAGACGTTGCCTACGATATTAATGTTTTTGACAAAGTGTTGCTTCATGATTACGTTGAGAGTGTAACAGGTGACCTCAATAGTTGTGTGAAGAATTTCAGCCCCGCCACCAAAGCCGCATGGGAGCTCATAGAGCGTGAAATTTGTAGCACCGATATAGTACTTCAGCCGTACAGTGATGATGCCTTAAAGAAGGGAATGACCGACTTACAGCACCGATTATTTAAGATGTGTGATTATTTGGACTTATGGATATTTTGCAAAAACGAAATAGCGTTGGGAAATGCCTGTAAGAAGATAAAGATGTGCCTAAATAATTGTGAGGTTGCGTTGTGCCGTATTTCCAACGATTTTAAAGATTTCAAAAGTATAAAGAAATTCATGGAGCAGTATGAGCCATAAAGGAAAGATATATGGAATAGTAGGTGTTATCGGTAGCGGTAAGACTTACAGGGCTGAACAGTTGCAGGTGGATGCAGCATGTGAAGAACGCCCAATGATACTTGGTGATTTTAGCGAGGGTATCCGTCAGACGCTAATGAACATTTTCACAGGTAGAAACAGGGGTGTTCAGTTGGATAGTAGTGTCTATGCAGGTTGGAAGAATGCCCAACAGTCAATTCTATTACCAACTTCTGGGAATGGGTTGTTACCCGATATTGTTAAAGTAACAGGTCGTGAAATGTTGCAACGTACCGGAGAATATTTAAAAACGTTGGCGGGGGGAGATGTTTGGGCAAAATGGACGGCACAGGACATTTTAAATCGCTGGTCAAAAATAGACACTGATAAAAGGGGATTATGCGATATTGTGTTTGGTTCTTTACGGTTTGATTGTGAAGCAGCACAACTGTTTAACTTGTCTAAAGCCACAGAAAAAGAAGTAGAAATTATTTTCTGCAATTTTAAAAGTGACAAGTATGAATTGAACGACCATGTTAGCGAAGACTTTGCAAGGTATTTCTTAGATAAAGGCTGCAAAGACGGTGACGATATTACTGAATTGGTAAAAGAAAAATTGCATGGAAGAATTTAAAGCATATTTGACGAATAACCTAATGTCGTTTACGCAAGTTTCTGACTATATTGTAGAAATTGGTGGGAAGACATTTGAGTTATACCAACCCGCCTACGATGGTGCATTGTTTGACGATGACTTTAATTTTGTTGGAGTGCCTATGTACGAACGGGGTGAAGATATTACAACGGAGTGTGACTTTTATGCTTATAAATTTGGGGGCGTATATTATATGCTTGAAAAGGGGAAGGAAAATGCTGTTAAGTTAACCCGTCTGAAATATGTAGGGGAAGCACAACAGGAAATTCCAACCCCTGTCTTTTTGGGTGTGCATGGGCAGTATGAAATGATGAGTGGAACGGGCACATATAGTGAATGGTGCAAGAAAGCCAAATTTTTAGGCGTGCATACATTGGGTATATGTGAACGGAACAGTTTGGCAGGTGCATTGAAATTCCAAACCGAATGCAAAGCAAACGGTTTGAAAAGTGTTATTGGAATGGAGTGTGCCGTGTATGATATTCCAAACGATTATCGTTTTACTGTTAAAGTATATGCGATGAATGAAAATGGGTGGCGTGACTTATTAACTATAAACAAGTTCATCAATTGTGACAACCCCAAATATATAAGCCTAGAGGACTTTAGGGCGATAACCCTACATAATGATAACCTGATGTTGTTTGTAGACCCAAAGACTTTGGACTACGACAAACTAGCGGGATTGAAATTAGATGTTGGGGTGTATCAATTAGACCCCTGTGAGTATGTGGATGATAGCCGTGATGAGTGGTACTTAAAGAACCTGAAAAAGTTTTTTAAAGATAGAAACTTGATGCCCGTGCCAATGGGTGACGCATGGTATTTAGATGAGGAGTATTGCTGCATTCGCCCTCGTTTACATAGCATTGGCGGCACAACTGCCTATGAAAGTGAGAACCAATACTTTAAATCCAACGACCAACTTTTCTTGGAGTTAGCAGCCATGTTTCCAAATACTGATGAGGGGTTTGAGGATGCTTATCAACGTTTCACAGACGCAGCTAGTTTATTGGAAGACATTGCATTGGGAATTGATTTCACAATTAATGTGAAACAGCGACATCTGCCACATTATAAGATGACCCCTGATGAGGCAAAAGTGTATGACACTAATGAAGACCTTTTTTGGGCTCTTATTGCCGAGGGGCTTGATAAGCATTCGGACTTGCTTGCAACATGGGGCGAAGATGTAATTATGGAGCGCATAGACCGTGAAGTGGGGGTTATAAAGCTAGGCGAGGCAATTGATTACTTCTTAATTACATGGGATATCATTAATTGGTGTCACCGTAATGGAATAATGACAGGAATAAGCCGTGGTTCAGCGGGTGGATGTTTGGTGTCGTATTTATTGGGAATTACCAAACTTGACCCAATGCGTTATGACTTACTTTTTGAGCGTTTCTTGAACGCAGGACGTGTTAAGGTTTCACTCCCCGATATTGACTGTGACTATCCAGGAGAAGACAGACCCCGTGTAAAGAAGTACATGGAAGAACGTTATGGATGGCAACAGGTTTGTTCAGTAGGTACTTATAGTGCATTGCAACTACGGGCGGCAATTAAGGACATGGCACGAGTGTATGGGCTTAACTTTCAGGAAATGAACGACATGATGAAAGCGTTTGACGTTAAAGACCGTAAACCTGAAGACCTGTTTAAAATTGCGTGTGCCAACAGTCGTGTCAAAGATTTTGTAAAAACGTATCCAGATTTAATTAACGAAGTAATGTTGATTATGCCTGCACCTAAAGCACAGAGTATCCATGCGTGTGCGATGATGGTTTTCCCAGATGAGCACGATATGTTCAGGTGGGTTCCTATTCGTAAACAGGGTGATGATTATGTGACGGAATGGGAAGGTGGTGAAATGGATGCTGCCGGATTTTTGAAAGAAGACGTTTTGGGGGTAGCCCAATTTGATAAATTTCAAGACATGGTACGCCTCATTAAAGAACACGAAAATGTGGATTTGGATATATTTAGTGTACCGCTTGATGACAAAGAAGTTTACAGGTTTTTCCAGAACGGGTGGAATGAAGATAATTTTCACTTCGGTAGCCGTGGGTTAACGGGTTATTGCCGTCAGATGAAACCTGAAAATATTGAAGACCTGATTGCCGCTATTTCGTTGTATCGTCCGGGAGCAATGGAAAACAACTTCCATAATGAGTACGTGTTGCGTAAAGAGGGCAAAAAGACGGTGGAGTATTTTACAGGCACACAAGATATTCTTAAGAACACGTATGGAGTATTTGCCTATCAGGAGCAAATTATGCAACTTTGTCGGGAGCTAGGCGGGTTGTCTTTGGTAGAAGCTGATGACGTGCGTAAAGCAATGGTAAAGAAAAAGTACGAGGCACTACAACAGTACAAAGAACGGTTTATTCCGTATTACCGTGATACCTATCATGTAACACAGGAATACAGTGAAAATGTGTGGGACGCTATTGATAAGGCTAGTACTTATCTTTTTAATCGTAGCCATGCCGCAGCGTATGCAATAACAGGTTATATTTCTCAATGGATTAAAGTACATTATCCAATAGAATACTGGAGTGTGGCGTTTAAATATGCACAGGACTTTGATTATTCTCGTTATATTGCGGAAATCAATAAGACTGGGATGTGTACGGTTCGGCAGGTAGACATAAACATATCCAGCACGGATGTAGTTATCAATTTTGCGGAAAAGGCTCTATATTGGGCTATAACCGGAGTTAAACAGGTTGCCGAAAAAGCGGCTACGCAAATATTAAAAGAGCGTGATGAAAACGGACAGTACTTTTCACTAAGCGATTTTATTAGTCGCCATAAATGGAAAGGCTCGGCAGTGAATAGCCGTGTAATTAGAAACCTTATATTGGCAGGTGCATTTGACAAACTTGAAGGAGTTACCAAAGCTAAGGACAGAATTGACCTGTTAGTGGAATATTTGGGCAAAGCGAGTGTAGCCGTACGGGAAGATGATATTGTATTAACAGGGGCTGACCGCCATGCGAATGATGAATGGTGGTGGGCGTTATTACAAAAGAAAGTATCGGGTTTTGCGTTCTTTAATTACGAAAACATTTATAAACGGTTTGTCGGTGAGTTCCCAGAGGAATATGAATACGCAACGTTTGAGGAGTGTTTAGACACGGAACATCTTGCTCACAATGGTTATGTCGTGGTAGCGGGTTATATTGCTGAAATGGAGATTAAAAAGACCAAAAAAGGCGAAATGATGGCACGCTTGACACTTGAGGCTAACTACGAATTTTTGGAAGTAATGATATTCCAGCAAGAATATCAGCAGCTTTCTGACTTATTGGTGGCAGGGCGTGCGAACCTGCTATTAATTAATGGAGTTGTTTCTTATGACAAGCGCAAAGAAAGTAATATTCTACGGGCTAATTATGAAACCAACATTGTCACTTTGACGTTATAATAAAATTGAAATTATGAAAATTCTTGTTCATTTTAGTGGGGTTCCGGTGGAACTTGAAACAAACGGTTTTTCTGGACGCATAGATATAGACCAATTAACGTCTATTGATTATGGCAATTTGTACGGTGAAGCCGTGACAGTTAGTGCTCTTCTAAATAAGGTCGGTTTGCTACGTGCCGAGGCAGAGCAGGCATTAGCCGAGAAGAAGTTGGAAAGGGACGTGTGCGAGGCTGATACGAAGCGTAAATGGCGGCAGCAAGCCAACGCCAACCAAGGAAAGTTCTGTTTTGAGGGTGAGTGGATAAAGCTGTCAGAAAAGGCATTGGATGAGGCGTTGTTACTTGATGATGCTTATCAGGGATTGTGCTGTGAGTATATTGAGGCACAAAAGAACTTTAATGTCCTTGACGCTTTGCAATGGGCGGTACAAGATAAGTCTAAGAAACTTAATAATCTGTTAAAACCCGTGACACCTACTGAGTTGCTCGGGGAGTTGGTGGAGAGTAACGTAAATAGTTTTGTGATAACTAAAAAAGGATACTAATATGGCAACAACATCAACAATTTTTGACGGGTTTATTAAACTAGTAGATAACATTTACATGAAGCCCTGTGAGGCTCACCCATCTGCATACGATTTGTATGTACACAAATCGAGTACAAGTGCTAGACACCCCGAGGGTAAAATGGACGACGTGGCATTTGGTTTGTCATTGGAGCTAGCTATTTCGTGGGCATGTCATAAGGCAGCGGGTGAGCGTGAAGTTAAAGACTTGCAGGGATTGTTGAAGGAACTGCATAAAGTAAACCAAGAAATTAGAGAAAACGTACTAAGTTTTATTAACGATTAATTTATAGAAAAATTATGGCAGGATTTGACCGCAGCAAGTGGAAAGCTGCACCTCTAACAACAGTTAACGCAACAGTTAACGAAACAAAGAAGTTTGACACCTATTTTGAGAGCGGAAATAACGAATACGCTCGGTTCTGGACAAACCGTGACGGCATTACAGTAAAACGTGTGTTGCCCGCACATGAACCAGGAGATAGCCCGTATGTACCTATGCTGACAGCCATGCTGAAAATTGAAGTGGACGATAAGGACAGCAACGGCACAGTGATTGGTAAGAAAGTCGCTAACAAGAAAATTTTTATCGGTACTTTGCACGGTGGCTATCCGTATGATATCATTGAGGAGTACATTAAACGGGTGTACGAAAAGGCTGATGCTTATCAGGGCGATGAGCGTGACCGTTACTTGAACCCTGTTAAAGGTTACAGAATGGGCGGTAAGAACGGTACATGGGTTCCTGGAATTAGACCCCAACTAGAGTATGTATTCTATGCTCTCATTGAGGGTAAAATTTACCGTGACAGTTTAAAGCCGAAGCAAATGGAAGCCTTGAACAAGGAAAGTGCCGACCTTTGTGCCCAAAATGACACGGCTGCAATTGATATGTTTAGTGACCCGACAACAGGTTTTCCAATCCAGTGGAGTGTAGGAAAGGATAAGGATGGTAAAAAGGAAACCACCCTTAAATCTTTGCCGTTGAAAATGCAACAGACTTGGGATGAATACTTTGGTGAAAATGCAGTTCCTGACGCAATTTTGGAACAGCTTGAAAAGTTGCCAAGTTTGAAGAGCCTGTATGTTGACAGTTACAAAAAACGTGACTTTGACCTTGCATTGGAAGGACTGAAACGTTTTGATGAAGCCAACGTTTACAAGATTTTTGCTGACGAAGAGTTTTTGGACATGGTTGAACAGATGGCTGAAATGGTAGCAGAAAAGACAGGTGATGACGGAAAACCAAGCGGTACAGATGATTTGCCTTTTGGTGATGAAACTCCTAGCGCAGCTCCGGCTCCAGCCGCTAAAAAGACGCCCGTAGCCAAAGCTCCGGCAGCTAAGAAAGCCGTAGCAAAGAAAAAACCCGCTGAACCGACCCCTGAAGAAAAACTTGCTGTTATCAACACTGAATTTGTGCGCCAATACGGTGACGGCTACGATGAATTTACACTTGAGGACATGGGTGATGAACTGGAAGAAACGTACCAACTTGCACTCAAGAAAGAGGATTTGGGTTATGACATACCTCACGTTGACGGTTGGGATGGCGATGGTGATAATGGTGAGGACGAAACTCCAGCCGAAGACCCTGAACCGGAACAAGCTCCGGCAGCACCAGAGGTTCACACCGCAGTTGGTCCGGCAGCAGTGAAAACTCCAGCAGATGCAAATAGCAAAAGTGCAATGAGTGCCGTTGAGCGCATACGTTTGCTTCGTGAACAAAAAGCCGCAGCCGCTAAGAAGTAAATTTTATTCACCAATATAGGCGGGCTTTCGCCCGCCTTTTTGCTTTTATACAATGAAAAGAAACCCGATAGCCGTTATAAGTACAGACAGACATTTAAAGGAAGAAAACGCTTTAGACCTGTTAGATTTGTCTGAACAAGAAATTGCGCTTGCTCAAAAACTGAAAGTTAAGACCGTTATTTGGTTGGGGGACATATTTGATAGCCGCCTTAGTCAGCGTCAAGAATTGCTTAACTGTTTAACGTTGATGATACAAATGTATCACGAGGCAGGGCTGCAAATTATTTGTATTCCTGGAAACCACGATAAGACAGATTATGAGGATGACGATAGCTTTTTGACCGCCTACAAATATCATCCCGGATTTGACCTAATTGAGACACCTCAAGCCCGTGTAATAGGTGGGGTTGATTTTGACTTTGTGCCGTTTTATTCGGTGGATATGTGGTTGGATAAGTTTGCGGAATTAGACCCGCCTCCGGGATTAAAATCAGTGTTATGTAGTCATACAGCCGTACAAGGTTCTATCAATAACGACGGCAAAGTAGTAGAGAACCGCATTAAGACAAAGTTATTCAACAAATACGGAAAAGTATTGTTAGGGCATTATCACAATGCTCAACAACCCGCTTCAAATGTTTTCCACCTACCGTCTATAAGACAAAATAACTTTGGTGAAGATGAAGAAAAAGGCTTTACGGTATTGTATGACGATGTAAGTTTTGATTTCGTTAAGTCTGATTTTGTGCCATACAGAGAAGTCAAAATTGATGTGGCAACTGTGACAAAAGCCGAACTTCAAAAGTTACATACGGAAATTGATGATGGGGTACATTCCCGAGTGGTGCTTATTGGTGACCAACAGGCAGTAAAAGCGGTTAACAAGAAATGGTTTACGGAGCACGGAATAGCCGTAAAAGCTAAATACACCGATGTAGAAGTAACGGAAACCGAAGAAACAGAAGCAGTGCAGGAATTAAGCGGAGAAGACTTAAAAGAAAAGTTTGAGGCGTTTTGTGCTGAAAAGGGTTACGATTACAAAGAGGGGTTTAAACTATTAAAAGAAATAATGAAATGGCAGGAGTAAAAGATTTTGTGAATACCGTACAAAAGAAGTTCGGTAAAGAAGTAATTGCCGGAGATAACCGTGCAGGGGTAGAATTTCTACCGTCAGGCAGCTTGTCTTTGGATTTAGCATTGGGCGGGGGTTATGCAAAGGGGCGCATTATTGAGCTCATGGGTTACGAAAGTTGTGGTAAAACGACACTAGCTTTACACGCTTGTTTGAGTGCCCAAAATGAGGGCAAAGCTGTTTTATACGTAGACCGTGAAAATGCTATTGATATTGATTATGTTGAGGCATTAGGTATTGACACAGACCCCGAAAAGTTTATTTTGACACAGCCCGGAGTTGCTGAAGAATGTTTTGAAATTATAAGGGAAGCAATTAAGACTGATGAAATTGGTGTTATTGTTTTGGACAGTGTTGCCGCTTTATTCCCTAAATGTTACTTAGACGCTGATGTGGGCGACGCCAAAATGGGCACAGTTGCTCGTATTATGTCTACATGGCTTCCTGGATTTGTGGGGGATATTAAACGTAACAACATCGTTGTGATATTTATTAACCAATATCGCGACAAAATTGGCGTAATGTTTGGTGACCCTCGTACAACTCCCGGAGGGAAAGCATTAGGGTTTTATTCTTCGCAGCGTCTGGATATTGCCCGTGCAGGTGCGGCAGGCGACAAGGGGGAAGAGTTTGCTAATCACGTTAAAGTTAAAGTGACGAAAAACAAGGTCGCCCCACCGTTCCGAAAAGCTGAATTTGATATACGTTTTGGCGAGGGTATTGATAAGGCATTGGATATCCTTAATCTGGCGGTTGAAAAAGGCGTAGTGGAAAAGGCAGGCTCGTTCTTTAAGTATGGGGGTAAAACCCTAGCACAAGGCGCAGAGAAAACTCGTGATGTGATAGCTGAGGACGAAGACCTTATGGCACGCATTGAAGAAGAAATTATGCAAAATATTTAGTTTATGGAATTGAAGTATTTGCGTCTGCAGAATTTTTTGTCATTCAAGGATATGCAACACACATTTTTGAATGAGCCTGTTTTAATTAAAGGGAAGAACCTTACTGAGACGGAAAGCCAAGAAACCAACGGTGCAGGAAAGAGTACAATGGAAGCGGGGATTGCATTTGCAATTCTCGCCACTTCTTTGCGCAAACAAACCTTAGATAAAGACTTGATATATTGGGGTGCGGATGAAGCGCATATATGGCTTGACATCTATTGTCCTATTCGCAAACAGACCCTAAATATTCATCGCACGTTGCGTACAAAGGGGTCACAACTGTTGGAATTGACTTTGAACGAGGAAGAGGGTAGTGTGCATTTTGCCACTGTATCAGATGGCAACAACTACATTCTTAATTGGATAGGTATATCAGCAGTGGATTTGAAGAATTACTACTTGATTAACAAGGAGAATTTTAAATCGTTTGTTTCAAGTAGTAATACTGAACGTTTGGCGTTGATAAGCCGTTTTATTAAAGCTGAACAGTTGGACACGGCTGATGATGTTATAAAAGCTAAGAATAAACCACTTGAGGCACAGGCTAAAGAGGCAGCGTTTAAGGTCGCGACGATAGAGGGTGAATTAAGCGTCTATACGCAACAATTAGAGGCTGAGGCGGAGCGTAACTTGGAACAAGAGCGCAACGACAAATTAGAGGCTTTAAATATGCGTATGGATGGTGTGATTGCCCGCTATGATAAAGCGGAGCAAATAAAACAGAATGCGACATTGGCTATAAAGTTGGCAGAAGATAACATTGCTAAAGAGAAACATAAACTTCAGGATTTTGAAAAGGCATTAGCCGAACTCAACAAGCAAGATTTTACAGCCCGTTATAAAAGCATTCAGGAAGCCCGTGCCACCGCTGACAGCAAAGTAGACGCAGAACGCCAACAGTTAACAGATACGAAGAAAAATGTACAGAGTTTAAGCCTTTCTATTCAACGTTTGTCAGGCATTTTGCAAGGGACGATAAAGTGCCCCAAATGTCAGCACGAGTTTGCTATTGCTGACCCCGATTTGGATTTGCAGGGGGTACGCAAGAAATTGGAGTTGGAAACTTCCAAACGAACTTCCACGGAGCAACAGGTGGCATTACTGCAAAAACGGCTTGAAACGCTAGCCACCCAATTGAAAACGTTTGATGAAGAAACTGGACAGGTACGTGAGGAAGAGCGTGAACATTTGAAATCTGTGAGAGCTTTGCAGTCCCAAGTATTTGAAGTCCAAGACACTATTAAAAGACACGAACAATTGATTAAAAGCAATCAACGTGACATTGAGCAAATGGACGTGGAACTTGAAAGCTGCAATTCCCAAAGTGAAAAATTACTTGAGGAAATTGAAAAGGTTGAAAAGGAAGAGCTAGAAACCCGTGAAGCCGAGTTAAAAGGCATTATAGCTTTAACCGAAAAAAAGTTGCAAAAGGCTCAAAAAGAACGTGACAAATACGAAGCCGAGGTATCTAACAATGTGCAATGGGGGCTGAGAATGAAAGAGTTTAAGATGTCCCTAGCGTGTGAGCAGTTGCGCATCATTCAAAATTTTGCTAATTTGGCTCTCCAAAAACAAAGGTCAGATTTACGTTTAAGCATTGACGGTTTTAAACGTAACGCCAACGGTAAAGTAAAAGAAGAGATTACTGTCACAGTCATTAACAGTGAGGGCGAGTATAAACCATTTTGGTCTTTCAGTGGCGGTGAGCGTGCCCGTATAGAGGTTGCACTTATACAGGCTTTCCAGGAAATGATAAACGGAACGAATGAGTGGGGCGGTTTGCATTTCCTAATGATTGATGAAGTATTGGAAGGGACAGACCCGTTGGGATTGGCTTTGTTGCTAGAAAGTTTGAACGATGTTGGACATCCGGTGTATATAATAAGTCACGTGATGAATATACGTGCCGGAGTTCGCACATTAACAGTCGTAAAAGAAAATGGAGAAAGTTACATTGAGTAAAGAAATAGATTGGACAGCAATTGGAATTGACCCCGGAAAAGAGGGGTTTATTACAGTAATGCGACGGGGCTTTATACACAGTTACCCTGTCCCAAAGGTAAAGAATGTTATTGATGAGGAAGGATTGGCAGCATTGGTTTTAGAAATCGCTGAACAGTGTGACCCTCAATACACTCACATAGCGATAGAGGACGTACACGCTTTGCACGGTTCATCAGCGCAGGGGACATTCAACTTTGGTGGGATAACATGGGCTCTCCGTATGGCGTTTATTGTGTGCGGGCTACCTGTTCATCGGGTAGCACCTAAAAAGTGGCAAAAAGAGATGCACGAGGGAGTCAAACCGTGCGCAGATAAGAAACAAATGTCTATATTAGCGGCTAAACGGTTGTTTCCTAATTACAATCTTTTACGGACGCCAAACTGCAAGAAACCTGATGACAATCTTGTGGACAGTTTGTTGATTGCTGAATATTGTAGGAGAAATTACTTATGAAATACGTATTGGTTTGCCCGAATACGGGCTGCATAGAACATAATAAGCCCGTAGATGCGGGTACTTATTGCATGAAGTATGATAAAGCAACCAAACAGATGAAACCCGAATTTAAAGGGGAAATTCAGCGGTGTGTGGTTTGCGGTGAAGAATTACAGTTTACCGAAGCCCCAAGTGTTATCCCAGAATTTAGTGTAGGCACGTTCAAAGGATTGCCGGATGACAAGAAGAAAGAAGTGCTGCATAAACGTTTCCAAAAGGGGATGACTAAGGGTGGTAATGATGAAAACGAATTAAGAAAAAGGGGTGCGGTTAAAAAATTAATTGGATATGATGACTAGCGAACAAATTAAAATGATGCTGGACGGTGTTAAAGGTCTGGCGATGAATTGCGAAGTTAACGTTTTGGTACTGAAAGTACTGGATGAGTACCGTGTTTATTTGGCTCCTGAAGTGCGCCTAAAGACACGTGAGTGCCGTTATAACGAAGTACGGGATGCTCAAGATATTACCGTATTGGTGAAGAACGTGGGGGTGAACTTTGCGCTTGGTATGACGCATCAGACATTAATGGAAAAGGCACAGTCCATTCACAAGGAAAGTTTCAAGTTCGGTACTGATGATTATATGTGGTTTACAAAAGTGGATTTAAACCGTGGTTAAGAAGAAAAGTGCAAATGTTTGCTGAGGATTTCTTTGGAATGTCATTTTAAGTTGCTACATTTGTGCAGTTAATTAACAACATCATGGAAAATTTAACAGATATCTTTTTAAAATCCAGAGGGCACAAATATTTACGCAAAGTGCCGAACGGTAAAGGCGGTTATCGTTACATATACGAAGAACCGAGCCTGAAAACTACTTCGGTAGTCACACGTGAACAAAAGTACAAACAGAACGGGTGGGATTACAATACCCCATCAACGGTTGAGTACGCAAACGACCCACAGCGTAAACGGGTGCATCGTAAAACAGTTGCCGAGTACATTAAACGTTCAAGCCGACAGGGTGAAACGCCTCGTGCGGTGTTTACATTAGGCGGTTCGGGTGCGGGTAAAAGTACCGTTCTTAGAATGTTAGGTGAGCAAGACCCGTCCTTTAACAAAATTGTTACTGTTGATAGTGACGATATTAAGACAAAAACGTTTAAGGAAGATTTTGACGCTTACAACAAACAAAAGAAGATGAGTGCCGCAGGGCGTTTGCATGAAGAGAGTAGCGAATTGGCTGATAAAATTGTTGACGGTATATTAAGCGTAAATAATGACTACTTAAAGGATGGTACGATGAAAACGTATGCTTCTGCCGCAGCGGAAATTGAAAAAGCTAAGAAGAAAGGCTACCGGACTGATGTAGTAGGTGTGACAATTTCGGTGGAAGAAGCCATTCGTCGGGCATATTCTAGAGCAGCTAAATCTGGTCGTCACGTTGAACCTGAAGTAATTGTAAAGGCTCATGTCGGTTCTACGGAAACATTTTTGAAGTTAATTGAAACAGGTTTGGCAGATAGTTTGAAATTGTATGATAATTCGAGTAGTTCGCCAATACTAATCTATGATAGTGAGGATGAAAATCCTATTAAGAACGTTAAGTTATTTGAGGAATTTAAAAATAAGAGGAATTACACTATGGCAAAGAAAGACAACAACATTGAAAAATCTTATGATTTTGGTAAAAGTGAGTTTAACCGAAAAATGAAAAAGATATACCAAGAGCGAGAGGCTAAAGGTCTTCCAAATAGTGTGGATATACCAAACGACGCAGATGCGGATGACTTGGCACGCTTAAGAGCTTTTGGGGAATGGTTGAGCGATGGGCAACCCGTAGATTAATCTAAAGATTTTTCGGCTAGTTCCTTGCATAATTCAAAATTATGACTACCTTTGTAGTGTCAATCAATAAAACAAGGTAGTCATGAAAAGAAGAGTATTAACAGTCAGTGAAGTTAACCAAATGTTAATCCGCAAGGGATATAGAAGTTGTGAAACTATTCACATAGATATAGAAAATTCTTGGGAAGCGGATACTTTAGTATTTGAAGAATACAAAGATGGACACAGCGTTTGCGGGCTTTATAAGTTTCATCAATCTGAAGGCTGTCCAGTAGGTTGCGGCAATTTAACTAGAGTGGCAACCTACCGTAAATTAAAGGTTGCTGAAAAATACGAAATTATTAGTATTGTGGCACGTTTACCCAAACAAGAAAATAAAAATTGATTTAGTTATGGCAAAGAAAGTTAGTTGTGAAGAATTAAGAAACCAACTGTTAGCCGCAAATGCGGCTTACAGAAGCGGTGAAAGTATTATGTCCGATGTGGAATACGATGCGTTGGTGGAAAAGCTACGTAAACTAGACCCGTCGGACATCTTTTTTAATAAAGGAATAGTTGAAGCAGCCGATGACAGAATGGAAGAGTTGCCTGTTCCTATGTACAGTCTTGAAAAGATTAAGGAAATTAAACCGTTGCGCAAGTGGCTGAAAAAGATGTTGGATGCTGGAGCTTGTGAAGTTGTGGCGATGCCAAAATTTGACGGAATAAGCCTGTTGACCTACGATATGGATGGCGACCAAGCGTGGACACGTGGTGACGGTATTGAGGGACAACGAAGTGACGCACATTTTACTCGCATGAATAACGGCAAGCCCAAAGGATATTTCTGTAACGTGCATACATGGGGCGAAGCCATTTGTAAGAAAACCACCTTTGCACACTTAAAGGATGAATTGAATGTAGCGTACAAGAACGCCCGAAACATGGTTGCGGGTGTGTTTAATTCTCCGGACGGTTTTAAGAACCCTGTAATCACCTATATTGATTTTGTGCGATATGGTATTGATGAACCAATTGACAAGGATGACCAATTGCGGGTGTTGCGCAATCGTTACCAGAATGTCACACCATCCAGAACCTACTTAATTGAAGAATTATTGGAGCTTGATGATGCTGACTTGAACGACCTTATTGATTTGGAACTGCATGATGAATTTGACGCAGAGTACAAGATAGACGGTATTGTATTGGAAATTAATGAATGGGCGGTGAAACAACAGCTTGGAAGACTACCGAATGGAAACCCCGCTTATTCGGTTGCATTTAAGCGTGAAGAATGGTGTGACATTTATCAAACTAAAGTGACAGGGATTGAAAAAGGTATTGGCAAAACAGGTGTTTTGAACCCTGTTATCCTAATTGAACCCGTGGAAATAAATGGTGCGACAGTGAGCCGTGCTACCGCTTATAACGCTGCCTATTTGGTTGAAAACAACATTTGTGAGGGGGCTGTGATAGAGGTTACTCGTGGGGGTGATGTAATACCCAAACACTTGAAAACATTGGAATATAACGAAACAATGTTTGAAAAGATGTGTGATGACCTTGTTATCTGTCCTTCGTGTGGGAAACCGTTAAAATGGAATGAAACAAATGTTGATTTAGTGTGTACGAATGACAAATGTAAAGAAATGGTAATCAGTGAAATGGTTTACTTTTTCCGTACAATGGGGTGTGAACAGTTTGAAGAACCTACAATACGTCGTTTGTATAATTTTGGCTACCGTAGTGTAGAAACGATTTTAGAGTCTCATGTAGCCGAGTTCCAAAAGTTGCTCGGCAAGGCTAAGGGTAAAACGGTTTACGACCAAATACAGAAAGTGTTGACTGAAGGCGTGCCGATGGCACGTTACATGACGGCACTAAATATTTTTGATGGCAAAATTGCCGAAGCCACCTGTCAGAAAATTTTTGATGCAGCGAATCCGGAAATGGTGGAAAGAGTAAAAACTGTTTCGTACGAAATTGGTAGCATAGCGGAAGCCACCTATTTAGCCAAGTCTTTAGAACAGGTTAACGGGGTAGGCGAGATATTGGCACGCTCATTCGTTAAGGGGCTGATAAAACTTCAACACATAGGTATATATCCGGGAGTAAATATTACCTATGTTCAGACGCCTAAAACCGCACCACTTGCAGAAAATGCGATGGTCGTATGTATGACAGGTTTCAGGGATAAGGAAATGGAAGTGCAACTCAATAAACTTGGACACAGGGTTGTTGATGGTGTTACCAGAGAATGTAATGTGCTCGTAGTTGCCGATTTAAACAGCAATAGCAGCAAGATGAAAAAGGCAAAAGAAAAAGGACTTAGAATTGTAGAACGTATGGAATTTAGACGTGAATTACTATTATAAGGACAATCAATATTGGTACGTAGGATTTCGCTACGACGAACGCTTGGTTAAAGAAATCAAGCGTTTTGTTGGAGCGGGGTATAATCCTGAGAATAAAGAATGGTACATTCCTTTCACATTACCAACTGTCGCACCGTTGCAAAAATGGTTGCACGACAATGGATTTGTGGAAGGGATGAATTATTACCCCTCTAAACGGGTGCTGGAGTATCAGGAACCCCCTGTAATTATTACCCCTGAAGATGTGGCTATTGCTTGCAAAGAACTAGGGTTTAAGCGAATGCCACGTCCATATCAATGTGAGGGTATTGCTTACATGATAAATCATGGCAACTGCATAAACGGGGATGATTGTGGTTTGGGCAAAGCTCAACCTCTTGACACTAAAATATTAACCCCTACTGGATATATTTTAATGAAAGATATAAAAGTGGGGGATATAATATTGGGAGCTAATGGGAAAACTCAAAAGGTAGAAGCAGTTTTTCCAAAAGGTTGGCTTCCAACCTTTAAAGTAATATTTTCAGACGGAACGTTTACTAAATGTTGCAATGAACATTTATGGAATGTGGCTACGGATAATTGGGTAAGAAGAGGCAAAGGATATCAAACTTTAAGTTTGGACGAAATTATGCAGCAAGATATTTATTTATCCGATAGGCAACAGGCGTATAGATTTAGAGTGCCTATTGTAGAGCCAATTTGTTATGAAGCTAAAGAAGTACATATTTCTCCTTATTTGTTAGGTGTGTTACTTGGGGATGGTGGAATTACAAGGGAGGCAAACATTACCACCATAGATGAAGAAATGTTAGGATATTTAGAGCTACCTAAAGATTGTATATTGTATCAACGCCCAAGTGATGATATTACTTATAGGATTTCGGGAAAAGAAAAAGGTGAAAACCCTTTGAAATCTTTTTTGAAAGATTATAAATTATTGGGTACTCATTCTTACGAAAAGTTTATCCCTAATGAGTATTTATATAATTCTATTCATGTCAGACTAGAAGTATTAAGGGGGTTATTGGATACTGATGGCACAGTTACTTCTGGAGGTCATATTTCTTACAGCACTACTTCTGAACAATTGGCTAAAGATGTGAAGCAATTAGTGTGGAGTTTGGGTGGCATAGTTAGGGAAAGAACAAGATTAGGAAAATATAAGAAAAAGAATGGAGATATTAAGATATGTCGCAAATCTTTTAGATTGAGTATTATGCTTTCCCCTGATATAATACCTTTTAAATTAACCCGAAAAATAGAGAGGCTAAATAAAGAACGAAAATATGTTCCAACCCGAAAAATTGTATATATTCAATTTTGTGGTGCTTCCAAGATGCAATGTATTAAAGTGTCTAATTCTGATGGATTGTATTTGTGCGATGATTTTATTGTCACTCACAATACAGGGCAAACGATTGCGACATTAGAACTAATGGATGCTTTTCCAGCTTTGGTTATCACTCCTGCATCTGTGAAATACAACTGGAAAAAGGAGTGGGAAAAATGGAACCCGACGCGTACTGTTGGGGTAGTTGGGCGCAAAAAGAAGTTTGACGAAAATGTATGGCAGAATGACGTGATTATTATTAATTACGATATACTAGGTGAGCGGGGCTTAGATAAGCCAACAGCGAAGTTCAAAGAGCTCCTAAAGAAGCGATGGGCGTCTTGTGTGATGGATGAAATACATTTCTTGAAGAGCGAAAAGGCGTTACGAACCAAAATGGCGAAGAAAATTGTAAAAACAGTTCCGCATGTATGGGGGTTAACAGGCACATTGACACAGAACAAACCCGCAGACTTAATACAGCCGTTTACGATAATACGTAGGTTTGAGGACATTTTTGGCAGTACGAAAGAATTTAAGTATCGTTATTGCAATGCGAAAATGACAGTATTTGGAATGGATTGTAGTGGGTTTAGCAATTTGGAAGAGCTACATGAATTGTTGCGAATGGGTGGGTACATCAGGCGTAATAAAAGAGATGTGCTGGATGAATTGCCGCCAATGGTGGAACAAACTATTGACGTGCCTATCAGCAATACTAGGGAATACCGTAAAGCGGAAAATAACCTGTTGGAATACTTGGAAAAGATAGATATAAACAAGGTGAACAGTGCAGTCAATGCTCCACACTTGGTAATGATACAAACATTGAAACAATTAAGTATAGAGGGTAAACTTCCATTTATCACCACTTATATAAAAGAATGGCTGGAAGCAAACGAGGGCGAGCAATTGCTTGTTTTTGGCGTGCACCGGATTCCTCTACAACAGTTAGCCGAGTACTTTAAAGCCCCGCTTATACAGGGCGGAGTAAGTGCCGACAAGAAGCAACAAATCGTAAATGAATTCAGTAACGGGGGTCATCGCCTATTGTTTGCCAATATTCAGTCAGCCGGAACAGGTACGGACGGTCTGCAAGATAATTGCAGCAACTTAGTATATATAGAGCTACCCGACAAAAGTACCGAGCTAGAGCAAGCAAATGCAAGACTTGAGCGGATGGGGCAACGGAATAGTATAAATATAACTTACTTGCTGTCACCGGACACGATAGATGCCGATATCAAAGAGATGGTTGCTGATAAAGGGATGATTACAGGCTTGGTGAACAAAGGTGGTAATGAAAACGAATTATTAACTAAGAAATTCTTATTAAAGAAAAATGGCAAAATTTGAAGCAAAGTTTTGGGGCACAAAAGAAAAGCGAGGACAGCTTGCTAAAGAAGTGGAAATTGTTGAGGCTACCACCCGAGGTGAGGTGGAGGGCAAGCTGTATGCTCGTGGATGGCTAAAAATTAACGGTTTAAAAGTAAGAGAAGCAAAGAATGAACCGAGTACCGATAACAATATGGACTGATGGCAGTTGTACCACTAAAGACGACCGAAAAGGTGGAATGGGTGTGTACCTACTTGCAGACGGATGCGAAGTAGCTTTGCGACGTGGTTATTGGAACACCACTACACCACGCATGGAACAGCGTGCGTTGATTGCAGCCGTGCAAATGATAAACGTTGACATTCCTACTGATGTGTTGATTTGGTGCGACAGCAAGTTTATTGTAGAAGCGATAATGAACGGGGGTGTGCGACAATGGCGTGCCGATGGCTGGAAAGGTGTTGCAAACGTTGAACTTTGGAAGGAATTTGTTACCGAGGTTGAAAAACGTAGAAAGATGCGCTTATGCGTGCGCCATATCAATGGACACCAAAAAGACTTGTTGAACCCTGTTATTTATGGGAATAATGTGGCTGATGCCCTTGCTGATTACCACACGCAAGATTCCTATGTGCAGGATAAGCCCCTAGAGGGGTTTAGTTGGTACGTTCACGACCCTAGTAGTTTGATATTTATTGCTAAAAACGAGGAACACGAGTATTTGGTTACGCATGACGATATTGTGTTGTTAGGAGATTGCCATTATGCAACAGAAGAAGACCTTGTGAACTGCATAAATGGAAAATGGATTTTTGATGGTTACTACAACGGTGACTACGAAATAAATACCGAAATAAAAACGATTTAGTATATGGCTGACTTGGATAAGTATAAACAAGCGATTGTGGATGTTTATGACACCACTAATAAAAATATTTTTGTGAATGCAACCGCAGGCAGTGGAAAAACATTTACTTTGTGCACACTTGCTGACCGCACACCACCTATAAAATCGTCCATATTCCTAGCCTTTAACAAGTCAATAGCTCAAGAATTGGGGGCACGTTTGCCTCGCACAGTTAAAGCGTCAACACTACATTCGTGTTCGTTGTCGGCTTTATTGAAAGCATTTAAAATGGATTTCGCTATAAGTGAAAACAAATACTTTGGAATGGCTAGGGAGTGTTTGGATTTTAAAGGAATAGCCGCTAAAAGAATTAACGGGTTATGCGGCAGAGCTTGCACTCTGTATGACCTTATGCGGTTCAACCTGATTACAGACGATTTTGAAAAGGTTACAGAGTTGGGGGAAAGGTACGGTGTTGACGCAGACGAAGAAAGCGTACAGAGAGCCCTAGAGCTTTATAGGGTCGCAAAACACAAAGCCGATAGATACTTTGAGGGTTCAGTAGGTGGAAAATTACGTATGGATTTTACTGATATGCTGTATTATGCCGCCAATTACATAGACATGAAAGACTTTAAACAATACAATGTCGTAATGTTGGACGAGTGCCAAGACATTAGCCCGTTGCAGTTTGAGGTCGTAAAGCGGTGTAAAACCCCACGAGGCAGACTAATAGCGGTCGGTGATGAAAAACAAAGTATTTACAGTTTCATGGGAAGCAATTTGGACAGTTTACATGCTATAAAGAATTCCCCGAATACGATTGAGTTACCTTTGTCTATGACATACCGTTGTGCGGTGAATATTGTAGACGAAGCCCGTAAAGTGTTTCCAGATGGTATTGAGGCAGCTCCAGGAGCTGTATTGGGGAGTGTTGATTGTGGTAGTTTTAGAGATGCCAAAGATGGTGACTTTATATTGTGCCGAAACAATGCACCCCTGATGGAAACGTTTATAGAATTATTGAAACTAGGCAAACGATGCGCCATTATGGGCAAAGATTACGGTGATGAGTTGGTGTACCTAATAGATAGCATTAAAGATATTTGGGGGCTGGAAGCTAAGTTAGAGAAGCTAAGTGAAAGTCTTGCGAAGAAAGGTGTTAAAATGCCGACCAAAGTGCCTGCATACGCCCAATTGGAAGAAAAAGTACACGTCTTGCTCACCCTGTATGAATATTTTGGCGACTTAGAGGTGGTGCGTAATCGCATTTATGATATATTCACAGATACGCAGAGTAAGGGGGTAACGTTGAGCACTATACACAAATCTAAAGGTTTAGAGGCTGATAACGTATATTTCTTGCAACCGGATTTATTACCGAGTAAGTATGCGGTTACGGAGTTAGCCTTGTATGCTGAAAAATGTTTAAAATTTGTGGCAATAACGAGGAGTAGAAAGAATTTAATATATTGTTGAACGAATTAAATTAATTTTATGGAAGAACAAGAAAAACAAGCGGTAAAACAAACTCCCGCTGATTTATATTTAATGGTTCCTAAAAATTCAAAAACGGGGGTGCGGGTTACACTCCTTAGTGTAAAGAAAATTAAATCCTTTGCCGAAGTTGCCCCAACAAAGGAAATTCTTGCAACTCACTTTCAGGCGGAACATGTGCGAATGGAAATAGCCGATGCCGAAGCTAAAAAGGCGGGAAAGAATGCAAAATATTTACCTCAACCCTTGTATTTGTAAATACAAAGTAGTATATTTGCAACTATTGTTGAAGAAGCCCGTGGCAAAGACAAGGATGTGGATGGTAAAGCCTTGTGTCTAACTCTTGGTTCGCAGATACCCTGTTGTGTAATTACACCTATGCCGGAAGCACCTGTTGAGGACGAGCAACCAAAACAAGTTCGTAAAAAGAGAACCCCAAAAATTGTTATTAACAATGATTAGTAAAGACAGTAGAAAGGTCGTAGGTGAATACGTGTTTTTGAGCAAGTATTCACAGACACACAACGGTGTTAAAGAAACATGGGACGAGGCTGTTAACCGTGTCATGACAATGCACTGGAACCGTTACAAAGAGATAGTTAATGAGGCAGATATGCCCGAGTTTGAACGTTTGTTTGGATTTGCTGAAAAGTTGTATCATCAGCAACATATTTTAGGGGCACAAAGAGCCTTACAATATGGGGGTGAGTTGATGCTTGAAAAACACGCTCGGTTTTACAACTGTTCAAGCACTTATATTGACCGTGTGGAAGTGTTTGAGGAAATTATGTATTTGCTCTTATGTGGGGCGGGTACAGGGTACAGTGTTCAACATATCCACACCGAACAATTGCCTATTCCCAAAGGGTTTAATCCCAAACTTGAGAAAAAGATATTTGTAATACCCGATACGATTGAGGGGTGGGCAAAGGCGGCAGGCGAGTTGATTGGAGCTTACTATTATGGACGTGCCGAAGTGTTGTTTGACTATTCCCAAATCCGCCCGAAAGGTGCTTACATACGAGGTGGATTTAGAGCTCCAGGACCCGAACCATTGCGGGAAGCACTGGATAAAGTAAGAAGCCTCTTGTGCAAAGTTCAGAAGCGTAAATTGAGACCGTTTGAGCTTCATTATATTATTTGCGTTTTAGCGAATAGTGTGGTAACAGGTGGTGTTCGTCGCAGTGCGATGATAAGTATTTTTGACGCTGACGATGTGGAAATGGCAGGTTGTAAAGTTGGGGCGTGGATTAGCACACATCCTGAACTATGCCGAAGCAATAATTCCGCAGCTATTTTGCCCAATACCCCAAAAGAAACATTTGACATGATTTACGAGTTTACCCGTAAATTTGGGGAACCCGGATTTGTGTTTATAGACAGTCCGTGGTTTGTCTATAATCCGTGCGGGGAAGTGGGTATGTACCCTCGCATCCAGGACGAAAACGGTGCATGGAAATCAGGATGGGGCTTTTGTAACCTATCTGAAATAAACGGGGGTAAAATACAAACCGAACAAGATTTCTATGATGCTTGTGTGGGTGCGTCTGTTATATGTACGTTGCAAGCGGGTTACACGAATTTTAAAGTGTTACAGCCGTGGTCGCAAAAAATTGCAGAGCGTGACGCCCTGATTGGAGTAGGTATTACGGGGCTATGTGAGAACCCTGACTTATTGTTTGACCCTATTATTCAACGCAAAGGGGCGATGTTGGTAAAGGAAACGAACCAGAAGATAGCCCGCATGATTGGGATAAATTCAGCGGCACGATGTACCGTTGTCAAGCCGTCGGGTAACAGTTCTCAATTACTTGGTACACTGTCAGGTATTACTCCAGGACACGCCCGCCATTACATACGTCATATTCAGGCGGCAGACACCGAACAGGCGGTTCAACTATGGGAAAAGATAAACCCGAATTGTGTTGAACCGAGTGCATGGAACCCGACCCGTGAAAAAGTACTTGCTTTCCCCGTTACATTGCCAGAGGGTGCAATTCTTAAACAAAACCTTTCTGCCATTGAATTCTTGAAATTTGTGCTGATTACCAAACAAAATTGGATAGAGTACGGTACAAACTTTGACCATCCGAGCACTAAAGAAAATCCAACGCTACGTATGAATGTTTCTAATACTTGTACGGTAAAACCGGACGAGTGGGATGAAGTACGTGAATTTTTGTGGGAACACCGTGGTGAGTTTGGCGGAATTAGCCTGTTGTCATCATTCGGTGATTTGGATTACCCTCAAGCACCATACACCGAAGTTCTTGACGAGGTGGAATTGGCTGAACGATACGGTGCAGGTGCAATTCTGTCCAGTGGTTTAATAGTGGATGCGGCTGATGTCTTTAAGGACGTTTGGGAAGGTTGCAACGCTGCAACAGGTTTTTCCCCTAATTTGCTGACGCTTACTGATGCAGACATTGCTAAATATATCACAGATAATATTAAGGATGGCAAGTTCTTAGTAGATATTGACGGGGTGTGTTTTAGCGATGTGAATTGCGTAATTGACTATTTGAAACGTAGGGTTGTGAAACGTCTTGAATGGGTGCGCAGGTTTAACAGTTTTGCTGACAAATATATGGAGGGTGACCGTTTAAAGACCGCCTATTGCTTGAAGCACGTAAACGCCTTTCACAAATGGCAGTTGATTTGCAGGATGAAACCTGTTGATTACTCCGGGATTGTATGGGAAGAACCACTGAAACAAGCAGGTTCTCAAATCGGTACGGCTTGTGCGGGAGGAAGTTGTTCCCTGGAAGAGTATCGTCGTAGTAAAGAATAATTTTGTATATTTGCACCCTATAAACAAATAGGGTGCATTTATTATGAAAGAAAAGACTTTAGGTGAGGTTTATTTGGTTACGTGCTTAGTAACAGGTAAACAATACGTTGGAATAACTGCAAGAGGTTATTTAAATCGCTGGAAGAAGCACGTTGCAACGTCTAAAACAAAAGCAACAGGTCTTCACGAAGACATTGCTAAGTTTGGGGAAGATAACTTTAAAATAGAAGTCATAGAGAGTAAATTATATGCAAATCGTGATAGAATGGCTAGATGGCTATTTAAAAGAGAACGCTACTGGATTGCGTATTATGGTACTTTTGGAAATGGGTATAATTTGACAGCAGGTGGCGAAGGCGTGACAGGCGCACGCAAATCCAAAATTATTAGAGAGCTTATGGCTGAGATGATGAAGGATTTGTACGAAAACCATCCCGAAGAAAAGATTAAGCGATTGGAAAAGGCTCACGCCAAACTGCGCGACCCCGCATATCGCAAAATTAGTTCTGAGAGAACAAAAGCCCGTTTTGCTAATCCAGCGGAAAGGCAAAGAACTAGCCGCTTAACAAAAGAAGCGATGCAGAAGTTACCACCTAAAGTAAAAGAAAAGATACGAAACACACAGTTTAAGAAAGGGCACGAAACATGGAACAAAGGATTAGAAACCCCTGATGAAGTAAAGAAAAAGATATCTGAAAGCGAAAAGGGGCGTATTGCTTGGAACAAAGGCGTGCCAATGTCTGAAGAACAAAAACGTAAAGTTTCTGAAAGTAAGAAAGGAACACCCGCTTGGAACAAAGGCTTGACAGTTACAAGAAAAAAGGCGTGCCCTGTTTGTGGAAAATTAATTTGCTGGAATATGCTGAATAAGCATATAAGAGCAAGACATACGAAATAAACGTATTAAAATAAAAACGATTAAATAATTATGAACGTACAGATTTTATTTAATGACGACGCCCGAAAGAAAATGTTTGAGGGGGTTGAAGAGTTGGCAAATGCAGTGTCGTCCACGCTCGGACCAAAGGGGCACTCGGTTATTCTCGATAAGGGCTATGGAATACCTCACATCACCAAAGACGGTGTGACAGTTGCCCGTGCCTACGATACGGATGATACGATGAAGCGTATGGGTGCGACGCTTGTGAAGACCGTTGCTGCAAAAACATGTGATGAGGCGGGGGATGGCACTACGACAGCCACCATTTTAACCCGTGCATTAATGAAAGAGGGGATGGCAACATTAGCCCGTGTGTCTAATCCACAGCGTTTTAAAGAGGGTATTGAAGCCGCTAAATGCGAAGCCGTGAAGTTTATGCAACAGATGAGCAAAGAAATTGGTGAAAACGATTTTGAGCGTATCAGACAGATTGCGACAATAAGTGCCAACGGTGATGAGGAAATTGGGGCTATTATCACTGAAGCTATTGGCAAAGTAGGCAACGACGGAGTAATTACTGTTGAAGAAAGTAGCAAGAGCGAAACCACCGTAGAGGTGACGACAGGCTTCCAATGGGAAAAGGGGCTGTTGAACCCGTATTTTGTGACTGACCCCGAACGAATAGAATGTGTACTGAACAAACCATACATTTTGCTCTTTGGGCAAAACATAAACTACCCCGATGAAATATTGGGTGTATGTCGCAAGGTGTACGATAGTCACCGTTCTCTTTTGGTTGTTGCTCCTAATGCGTCTAACGACGTAGTGAATTTCTTGGTGCAGAATGTTAAACAAGCCAATGGACTGAAAGCCTGTTTCGTTAAAGCTCCGGGATATGGGCAGATGCAAAAGGATTTGATTATGGATTTGGGCGTTAAGATTGGCGCACACGTAATCGGAGAAGAGTATGGCAATCGTGTAGAAGAAATTGGCGTGGATTGGCTTGGTGAGTGTGAGCGTGTTGTGGTAAATAGCACTCGTACTATACTCACAGGGGGCGCAGGTTCGCCAGATGAGGTAAATACACAGGTAGCCGCAATTAAGCACCAATTAGACGACAGTACGAACGCTTTTGACATTGAAAAGTACCGTGAACGTATTGCACGCCTGACAGGTGGTGCGGCTGTTATTTATGTAGGCGCAGACAGTGACGTAGAAATGAAGGAACGGAAAGACCGTGTTGATGATGCTATTGCCGCAACTCGTGCAGCATTGGAAGAGGGGTACGTTCCGGGAGGCGGCACAATTCAGCTTCGTGCCTCTGAAATGCTTGTGCACCAACTTGCAGACTTGAATGAAAAACCAGCCGATTTCAGAGCTGGATGGTGTGTAGTGGCTGAGGCTTTGCGTTACCCGTTCCGTCAATTATGCGAAAATGCTAGTGCGAACGCAGTACGTATTCAAGTGGATATGGAACTTCAACCGTGGATGCACGGTTATGACCCTATAAAGGAAGAAGTTTGTGATATGTATGATGCAGGAATTATTGACCCGACAAAGGTGGCACGCTTGACGCTTGAGAACGCTACGTCGGTTGCAATTCAATTCCTCAATACTTCATGTGCAATGGCAGCTAGTAATGATGAGAAAGGGAGTTAACCATGAGCCAAAAAACCATTCGGAAAGGCGACATTTGCCGCATCCGGCACAATACTAGCCTACACGGATTTCCGGAAAATACGCTAGTAATAATAAAAGAGTGCCGTCCTCGTAGGGCGGAGTTCCCACACCTATTTAAAGCCGCCACAGCGAAAGAGTGGTGGTGGGTGGATATTGCTGATATTACCTTGTTTGAACGAGGCAATTATGATGAAGACGATTGGTAAATTAAAGCCCGTGCAATGCGCACGGGCACAATATTAAAAATATGGATGCTCACATTTTACACGTTGTTTTCTTTGCCACGGTGATAGCTTTAGGGGGCTTGTTAATGTGGTGGAAAAAGAATAGAAAGAGATTTGCTTGCAGGCGAATGAGAAAGCATTTGTTGAAACACCCGTCAAACGGTATTCCATCAGATTACCTGTTAAATGCTTTAGAAAGGGAATTTAAAGGAATAACCTTTCAGGAGTATTCCTTTGGGGTATTCATTTATAACGAAATGGGTGGAAACATTGCATATTTATGCTGTAAAGATGGAATGTTGAGCGGTACGGCTTCAACGGATAAAATGCCTTGTTTGGCAAAATTTGTTGAAGAATTTAAAGGGAAACCAGAATGGCAGGCAGTGTCGTCCCTAATGAAGTGCGGCTGTTATTGTACAAAATGATATGGCAGAAGAAAAAAGACTGATACAGGAAGAAGACATTGAGCGCATTATGCACAATGCGCCTGACTATATATTGGATGCTACTGATGAGATAAAGGATTTATGGGTGGCGTCTGAATGGGCTAAGGAAGAGCGTGACTTGACCCCTAAACGCTATTATGAGGTAGTGTTGTTTGAGGGTGAAGACAAAGAAAAACGTATTGAAATAGACTTCCAGCAAACAGTTAATCCAGGGACTATTGTAAAAGCGGCAGGCGGGAGTGTTACTGACGTGCGTAGTGTTAATGCAAAACGATTGCAGTACCTAAAATACGAACGTGAGTACCAACGTTTAGTCAAGGAGCTAAACAAGGCTATCGGCAAAAGAACTCACCGCCCTCGTAATATAGTGGATTACACGGGGAATATTTTGGAGCTATTTGGCAAGTTCTATACTATCGCGGACGTTGCTAAGATAATGGCGAAAGAATACCGTATAAAGATACCTGAAGACGAATTAAAGAAGTTCTATGTTGAACACCGTGATTTAGTTACTCGCAGGCGGGCTGAATACGTATTGCAGAACAAAGACTTTCGGGTCGCCACTGAAACGGGGCGTCTGGAAGTGCTGAACCAGATGCTAGTAGAGGTTGAAATAAAGAACCGAGCGTGTGGTGGTAGCAATGTAGACTATTGCAACCTGATACTTCGCATTATTGAGCAGGCACGCAAAGAAGTTAAGGGGAACGAAATAAAGATGACCGTAGATGGCAAGATAGACATTAATGCGACCATACAGGCAGAAACGAATGTTATGTCGGTAATGAAGCAAATGTCTATTAATGCGCTTGTCGTTGGTCTTACAGCCGCAAAAGCAGGGTTGAATCCAGCCGTTTTAATCGCACAACTTGCTAACAGTTGGTATTCACAATTCAACGGGTTTAATGGCAACGTCATGGACGGTGTACAGGTGCAACTCCCATCCGCACTTATCAAACAGTACGATTGGGGTGCAATGGAAAAACAGAGCAAACAGTTTGTGAACGATTTTACCCCGATAGCGGAAATTATAGAAGAGCCCGAAGAAGTTGCAAATAACGAGGCAGAAAATACCCGTAAGAAGCTCTTAGAGCAATTAAAGAACATGAGGCGGGCGAAACATACCGAAGACGGGAAAGCGAACGTTATTACACCTGACAGCCCTGATATGGAATTGCGTGATACGGGTGTAGTGTTGGCGGCTGAACCTGTTGACGAGGAAGAACCTACACAGGAATTTGAAATTGATTACAATGCACGCAAACAGAAGAAGGGAATGCGTATAAAAGGTAAGATAAAAGAGAGTGTAGCACGTCATAAGGCGAAAGCCGAGGCAGAAGAGGCAGACTTAACGGCTGCCGAATTAGCTGCAAGGCAGAGACGCAAAGAAAGACGGGCGGCTCGTAAAAAGAAATAATAGAAAGACGGGTATAGTGCCCGTCTAATTAAATATCAAAATTATGAAGAAAGATTTTCTTAATGTTTCTCCTGATACGGGGGGGGGTAGCGGAACGGTAACGGTCACCGCTGACCCTAATTTAAACTTTGCTAGTCGTACGACAACTTTGAATTTTAATGCTGACGGGGAAGTATTAAAAGAGGTTGAAGCGTTGCAGTTTGGGAATACCATTATTCCGCAATTTTATTTAAGTCCAACCGTTTCAAGTGGCAATGACTTATGGGCGTTGAAAATTACAACAACCTTAGAACTAGAAGAATTTGCGGCTGGAGCTTATAATTTCTTGGTGGATTGTACAGCTAATAATAAGATAGCCACGGAAGGAACAGCTCCTAATGTAACTATTTGTATTTCGGTGATTAATAGTGTTATCATACCGAGTGGTGGAAGTAACATAAATAACCGAGAATACGATATGTATTACAGTAAAGACAACGGTACTAAGACTAAGATGACAGTAAGTAAAGACCAATCCAGTCAGTTTATTTCTTTCCGTTTTATGGAGGGGGCTACATTTGAAGAACTAACTGTTTCTAATTATCGCTTTTGGCTTCGCAATATAAACGATGCAAGTGAAATAGAACTTCCAGTTAGGTTTAGATTAGCTTATCATTATTAAAATAAGGGGAGCCATTTGGCTCCCCGATTTGTTTACCGCATTTCGTTATAACTACGGTTCATCCACGCTTCTTTTTCCATGCTTTCAATCATGTCCTCAAGGAAATTTAAGGTTCCTTGGTCAGCGGGTGGCACTTGGTCATGAATTTCACGGATGCGTCTAATTACTGTGTCCCAGTCGGCAGAAATAATTTTCCACATTTCCATGTCCGTCGGGAGTGGCTGAGACATTTCAAACTCCTGAATGTGGTTTGCCTGTAACATAGCTTCCATACTACCGAGCGGTCTGCCACCTAAAGCCCGCACACGTTCAGCAACGTCATCAACACGTTCAATTTCGGCTTCATAAAGTTTCAGCATAGCTTCGTGATAGCTGCCAAAAGAAGAACCAATAACGTTCCAATGGAACTGCCATGTTTTTAGCAACAGGGTAAAGTGGTCGGCTAATAAGCCGTTCAACAGGACAAGACTTTTAGCTATGTCCTCTGATGTTAATCCAATGTTTACTTTCATAATGTACATTTTAAAAAGTTGATGTATATACGCCACAAAGGTAGTCAAAAGAAAATTATTAGAAAAATCTTAGAAAAAGTCCGGTGAAGTCTTGTTATTTCAAAAATTATGACTACCTTTGTAGTGTCAATAAACAATAACTCATTAAAAATTCAAAATTATGGCAACAACAGTAAATAACAAAAGAACTTTCGCAAAAGACATTGCAACTATTAGCACAGCTTTAGACGGCATAGTAGAATTTCAAAGTATTGAATTTAGCCAAATACTTATTACGGAACATGGGCAAAGCATTAACGATTTACAGTATGTGAACAAAATACGTGGTATTTACTTTTATACAAGCCGCAGCAAAGTAGAAAATATTGTTTGTGCTTTATGGCGTAATGAAACCCTACCGACTTATGTAGTTTGCGCTGACAGCAAAAACGTTTACGAACTTAAATGATAACCCGTGGGGCGCAAGCCCCGCACAACTTTTGAATTATGGAACATAACAGATGTATGATATGTGGAGCGGTTATTAGCGATAACAATACGGACGGTATTGGTTGGGGCTGTATGGCAAATGTTGTGAAACCCGCTATTAAAGAAACTATGTGGGAAGTGTACGGGTTGGACATTTGGGTGGCAAAAGCCAACAGAATAAAGGAAGCGTTTTTGAACGCTTATACAGGCGTAAAATTTCGCAATGAATTTAAACGGGGGTTTTACGAAAGTATGGCGAAAGCCGAAAGGGTGAGCAAGAAACAACTGGAAATTATGAAACAGATGTTGGAAGATAAGCGTGTTTTGCTGGAATTTAAAGATATTTTTGAACGTTACGAGGGGATGGTACAGAGTGGGGAATGTAAACCCCAATTTCAGGCTAATATCGCGAAATACAAGAAGATTTATTTAAGTGGACGTAAAAATAAAACGGAGGAATAATTATGAAGCCAATTGTTGAGAATTTTCAGGTTATTAATTCAACGAGCACAGAATTGGAAGTTGAATTAACCCCAACGATACGTTTGAAGTGTCTACGCCATTCTAATCGCAGGACAGGTTCTTCGGTTTGGGAAGCTCACTTGTACCAATTTGGAAAATGGAGAGTGTTTAACAATCCGTTTGACAGCAAAGATTATGAGGTGGTTGAAAAATGGGGGAAGATAAAGGCAAACGCTTTTCGGGGCGTGATTATTGCCAAAAGTTATTCCTACAAAAAGGATATTATAAGTGCTTTAAATAGCGTACCACTAAAAATAAATTGATTGAATATGGCAAAGAAACAGAAAAGAGCGTTACTAGCCGCTGAAATAGCACAGCTATGCACCAATAAAGGGTATAACAGTTTTAGTGATTATATTCCGATTGCACCTAATAAATGGGGTGCGACACATGTTGATTTTGTGGATAACCTGAATGGATATACATGGCTTTATTTGCGTAAATTAGAGAAACGGTTTGGCATTAAACATTATACCACCGTAGTAGAATATACTAAGCTGAACGCAGACGATAAACGTTTGGTTGAGGCTTTAATTAGGGAAGCACCTAATAAAGAAACTAAATAAAAGAAGATTATGTATTTTAAGAAAAATTTGTGGCAAAGAATTAAGTTTGCCTTTAAAACATTGTTAAGCGACGCACCGCTTGAAGAAATGTACACAACCGGATACAAAGCCGGAGTGGACGAAGTAATTAACGATTATCGTTTGTTGAAAGAAAAGTTGGTTCCGATACTGACAGAGCTAGCCACACCACCGCAAAAGTTGGATGATAATTTTATCACGTATCCGGATATGTCGGTACAGCAACTAAGTTTCTTTAATGTTGAGCACCCTGTCCCACGATTTTTGCATAATGACATTGACAGCCCTTATCCAATAGAAAGGACAACAGTGGAGAGGGTTATATACACAGCGAATCAAGTGCAAGTAACAGCAATGTCAGACCCGATGGTTAAACAGTTGCAGGGTGACGCCTGTTATGCTAAGTATTTGGAACATGAGCAACACAATGCAGCTCAACGACTAGGGGAATACCTGTTGAAGAATGGGTTTATTAGGGCGACCCGATTGGCTAGTACAAATCCCCATGACATGAGAGTTATGTACTGGACATTAACTTATACTAAGTTGCAGTAAAACAAATCTATGAATAAGCCGGAAAATTTTCCGGCTTTTCTTTTGCAGTTTAAATTAAAGTATTATATTTGCGGTGTCAATAAAAAACTTAATAGTTATGTCAACAGAAAATTTAGTACCCGCAGCAATACTCTTAAAGATTAAGAAGTTGCAAGAACTAGCCTTGAGAGGCGTAGGTGGTGAGGCGCAAAATGCTCAAAGAGTTTTAGAAGCCTTATGTGAAAAATATGGTTTGACCCTTGAGGATTTAGACCAAGATGCAAAAGTAACTTATGAATTTCCATTACGAGCTTCTATTCGTTCGCTGTTTGTTAATTGTTTTACGTACATGTTTGGGGCGAATACCCGCTTTAAAGAAGACTATACCGTTTATCGTAATGGCGGCACAAAGAAAATTTGGGCTGAATTAAACTTGACGCCTAGTGAATATATAGAATTTTCACAGTTCTGGGAATGGCACAAACATAACTTTCTTAAAGAACGTGCCGCCATGCGTGAAGCATTTAAGCAAGCCTATTGTGAAAAGCATCATTTGTTTACTAACGATTTTGCCGACGATATACGTGAGGAACTGGACAACCGTAAAGAACCCGCTATGGAAGAAATATTGGCGGTTAAGGCACTCGCAATGACACTCAAAGATAACACCTATCACAAACAGATTGGGAATAGTACAAACGCTTATAACGAGGAGGACGAAGAATGATGACTACAAAAGAGCGTGACTTCCATTTAGTACAAAAGGCTTTAGGTGGAGACAGTAAAGCATGTGAAACAATATACAACAGGTTTAACAGGGCGGTGAATTACCAGATAGGCAAAATAGTGATGGACACCGAAATAGCCTTAGACCTTACAATGGAAACATTTGAAAAGATATTTACCCGTTTACACCGCTATCAGCCGGATTACTGTTTAAGTACATGGTTGAGCCGGATAGCCACTAACACCGCATTAGATTACACCCGAAAAGTAAGGCGGGTCACAGTTGTAAGCATAGAAGCAAGCATAGAGAATGAGGACGGGGCAGATATACAGGTGATGGACGACGAGCCAACTCCCGATGAGCGTATAATCTTAACACAGAAGATGACCTACCTTACAGGGCTGATGCGCTACATGCAGCCGAATGAATGTAGGCTGTTGCAACTGTATTACGTGAACGACATGGGTTATACCGAAATAGCTGACGAAATGGATATTTCGGTGCGTGTGGTTAGGCAGTATATCAGGGATGCACGTAATAAGTTACGCAAGCTGACGCAGGAGATAAGTATGCGTGAAGTATTAACCAAAGAACAAAGAAGATATGAAAAAGAATTACAGAGCCAAATTTCAGGGCGAGTTTGACGTCATTCAGCTAACTAAAGACAATTATGATGAGGTAGTGGCTTTTATCAAACAAGCTGATAAACATGTAGTATTTGATAAAGAATTTTGTAAACGCTCCACTCCCTACATAGAATTTATACATGAATGTGGAGGAGTGTACGGTGTAGAGCTAGGTGATTATATATTTACCACTTCTGATGGAGAGCTGCATATAATGTCCAAGGAAAAATTTGAGAGTACCTATGAAGAAATATAAGTGGGTGCAATGGGCTATTTGCTTTATCATCGGGCACGATGTAGAGTGGGTAATTGAGCACCGATTGCGGTACGGGCATATCAGCCTGAACCGCAAAGGTGGTAAAAAGCGCAACCAATCCCGATGGGTGGCTGGAGCATATAAAAAGTGTTCACGATGCGGAAAGAAACTTAGTAACTTTGAAAGAATTTGGGGCGGATGGAACTAATAGAAAAAGATAATATGATTACAGCATGGGGCACGAAAGATGGCGTAGCCACTGTAATAGGCGTGGACTTTGGGCATAAGAACGATTATGCTGTTAAGACGGTGCTAAAGAAGCATCCTGATGGAAGGTTTGAAGTTGTAAGTTCTGAACCTATTGGGCGGACAATTGACTTTAACGACCCCGCCCGCAGGCAGAAAGTTATTGACGAAATTAGAAACTTTAAATTATAGAAAAATGGAAAAATTGATTTTATTTGTATTGATTGGATTAGTGCTTGTTTGGGCGTGTTACAAAATGTATTTTAAAGTGCGTTTTGAGTATTTGTTGCGTGAAATGAGTAAGTACCAAAAGAGAAAATTACAAGTAGGTAAGAGAGTATATTTGGTGTATTATGTGCCATTAGTTCCAGATTTATGTGATAGTCGGGTGGTTGCCCAAATGGTGGATGAAAAGGATTGGGGAATATTTTGTCAACCAGATTGTGAAGCAATTGAGTTGTACATACAGGCGAATCCTAATTTACGAGTATTTAATATTCCGACGGTACTGTTCAATCCCGATAATGTGAAATTAAACTTTAGAGCTATTTACAAAGTAATACGAGTAAAATGAAAACAGAGGTAACAAGAACGGTTGTAACATTGGTTGAGGTACATACCCGTGAAACAGGTGACGCCACTGTAAAGGGTGTGAGCAAAGTATCTGATGATTCCACATTGTCAAGAAAGGTATGGATTAATGGGGAAGAGGTATATGCTGAACAGTACCCGACACGTTGCATAGACAAATTTGCGCAACCGGAACTCCAAGCATTTGTAGAAATGTTGAGTAAGTATAAAGTACCACGCAAAAGGAGCGTGTACCTATCTACGGGCTTCTATAAGACATTATGTATAATCTTGGCGTGTATTTGGTTGGTTACGTTGTTATTCTTTCTATACAGACTTAATTTGAGCGTATGAGAAAACAATTACCACCACCCCCGCCAAAGCCAAGAGAGGGGCAGACAAGAGTAAGAAGTTGGTTTGCTTGGCGACCCGTAACGATTGGATACGAACAACGTTGGTTGGAAAAAGTAACTGTATTAGAAGTGTGCCGTTACCACAGTCTTCCGCATATTGGGGAAGTGCCTGAATGGGACAAAGTTAAATTTATAGATGAATAAAATATGGACAAAATTTTAGATAAACTGAAGGAAGCTGAATTGTTCCTATTGGATAATTACAGGTCTAAGAAGCCGAAAAGTGCCAAAGCTAAACAGTTGCGTCAGGAACAACTGGATAAACGCAAAAAGAAAAACAGGCATGTGAAACGGCTTAACAAGAAAGTGAGGGTATAATGAAAAATATTTGTTATTTATTGGCGACAATGTTTTTGAATGAAAACGGAAAAACAGGGCATCAGAATGTATATGTAAGTGTTAAGGGAAAATTTATACTGTCAAAGGTTGTCAATCGTATTTGTCAAGATTATGGTTTTCAAAAAGTAGTTGTTTTGTATAGAACGGAAGTGACAAAGATGGAATTTGAAGCAAACTTTGCTGAAAATCCAGAGATATGTTGTTATTGTCTATCCTAAATAAATTGAGGGTGTATGTTTTTAGATGTGAACAGAAGAGAAATACAACTTGGTGACAAACTGGCTGATGTAAGTGGTGAATGGTATGCAGATGACGAAACACCCGTAGTAGAAAGCGAGGGTGATGAGTTGTGTATTTATGTGGACGGGACTACGATTTACCTGTCTGAAATAGAAACTGAGAAAATATGTTTAATAGTGGATTAATATGGAAATACAAGAAGTGACATTGAATATTCCACTGCAATATAAGGCGGTGCAGTATTGTGAAGGGCATTTTGATGAGTTGCGTGAATGGGTAGAAAAAGAAAGTCTTGGAATTTTACAAGTGATGTTCACCCGTAGTACAACTCCAGGGAAACCGTTTGTGTATATTTATGATACACAGAGGGACAGATGTGTGCCTGTTGAGGCTGAGGATTGGGTATTGCTACCTATTACGACCTCGCATGGGGTATATCCGACTTATCATGTAGTAGTGGATGAACTGTTCAGAAAGATGTTTGTTGAACCAACCGCTAATAATGAAGAGCGTGAAATGTGTATTGCTGATGCGTTGCAGATATGCGACGGAGGAATACCTATCAGAAGAAAAAGTTGGGGTGCAAATGAAGACGGATTTAATGCGTTCGTTATGTTGCTGAACGTACATGTGGCTTCACATCTTCCAGAAAGATTTAGAGCAGCCGTACAGTTTGACGGGCGTAGCCGTGAAATTACAACGGAGAAACAATACCTGTTGGTTACTCCAAGATTTATAAATGATTTGGACATAAATTGGCACGCTACTCCATACGTACCAACATGGAGGGATATACGGGCGAATGATTGGGTAGTGGCTTATAAAAAGAAAGATTAGTATTATGACAGAAAAAGAAACACAGGAGAGCATATTGCATCTTCCTATTCCGCAAGAGGCGGTAAATGTAATATTAGAACCAAACCGTCAACAGGACGTCTATTTGGTTGTGAAATTGGGCGGGGGTGAAAACCGTGCTGTGACGTATGTGGCAGCAGCCAAAGAGAACCCTGATGAGGTACTAAGACAGATGAAGAGCACACTGAATAAACCAAAGGGAAGCATATTTGCAGCCATACAGCAGCTCGGTAAGTTGTTTGAGAAGTACTTTGGTACAAGGGTACGGGGTGAGAATGATGATGTGGCAGATTGATGAATATTGGTATATGAGTGATGCGATTTTCATCATCTGGGGATTGGCGGGGCTAGCGTATATCCTTCTCGTGTGTCTGATAGTTTTAGCACTGTTCAATAAAAGAATGGCGGGGTGGAAAATGCTCCCCGTTCTGATAGACTGGCTGTTTGTAATGGGTACTTTACTTGCATTCGTAGGGTTCTTTGCGTGGCAGCTTATAAGGTAATCGACGGTGGATATAGGTGGTCTACGAAAATTGAAATTGTAAATTCGAGTGGGATGTCAGTAGGGGTGATTTGGACGTGATAGAGCCGAATCGCTCCTATTGATGTCTTAAAGAAAAAGGCAGGGTGGATACATCGTAATCGTCTGACAGTTAAAATTGTAGGTACTCAAAAAGAAATAAGGGGCAGGCACATAATCAGTGATGAATAATAGGGAGTAGCATAGGTAGAGGACATATAGTAGGTAGTATAGAGGGTAGATAGGTACAGGGGGTGGAGGAATAGGTAGGTGATAGGAGATATAGAGAGTGGTTGAGGGTGTGCGGGGGTTGGTTTAGAGGGGGTGTGGTTGAGTGCGAGGTGGTGGTTATATAGTGGTTCCAGGAGTTTTGAGGCGAAATTCCCGCCCGCATCAATATCCCTGAAGACCGAGGGCTGTCGTGTGGAGCAGGTGTTTATATCCCGAGTTTCGTGCCCTGTTCCTAATATAGTAATTTATATTTACCAAAACCCGACAAATCCCGGAGTAAGGGCAACAAAAAGATTTACAAATGACACAGTTTGTCTCCTACGAAAACCGAGTAAAACCGAACCACGAAACAGGCTGTCACAGACACGAAAATGGACAAACAATAAGAAAAATCAAGATAATTCTAAGAAAAACTCCGGGCAACTCTTGTTTATTCAAGAATTATATGTACCTTTGCAGTGTTGATAAAGGTTATCAACGGTGTGGGTGGCACATTCCACTCGGTTTTAATGCTTGGTATTATGAAGGCAAGTTCAGTTTTAGTTTCCAGAGTTAAAGAAATCGTTGCTATTAACGGTGAAGTTAAACTTAATAATCCAGTAACGATTAGTTACCAAAGATACAACGGGTATAATTACACTACTAAGCAACATGAATACGTGCCGACAACGGTACAAATAAGAGAGGTGTACCGTTACGGTAAGAGAGGCGAAGTTAGACTTAGTGAGGGCTTTAACTACTGGAGACCTACTGAATTAACAGCCAAAGAATGTGAGGCAATATTGGCACAGCTCCCCAACTAGGGAGCTTTTTAAATAAAATCTAAGAATTTCCCCGAGCACTCCTTGGATATTCAAAATAAAAGACTACCTTTGTAACATCAAAATCAATAAAACGTTTAAGACTATGTTAACGAAAGAACAGTACATCGCAAAAGAAATTGAGCTTACAGCCGCTTATGAGGCTGCCGATAAAGCCTTTGATAAGAACCCCTGCAAAGAAACAGCAACAGCACTCTCTAACAGTCGTCAGGCTTTAAAAACGTTGCGTGCCGAGGGTTATGTAGGGCGTGACCGTGAATTAAGCCGCCAACTTGCTAAGGACGTGGCACAGGTGTTTGATTATGCAGCCGGAAGAACTAACGAATTACCAACAGTATTTAAATAATAGGAGGAAACAGATATGGCAACTAGAGAAGAACAGGTAGCAATGAACAGCAAGCAACTAGAAGAAATTTGTGGGTTAATACAAAAAGAGTGCCCGCTCGCAAAACAAGTACGGTACAGTTGCACCAACTTTTACCCGAACGTGTGTTTTATTGTGGTGGACGCTTTGAACCCGCAGGACTACCCGAATGGTATTAGCGAAAACAGCGTTTTCTTAATGTTCCGTGTGGATTTTGAGGCAAAGACGGTGGAGTACAAGCGTAGCGGACATATCTACCTGTCAGAAAAAGATAAGCGTGAAAACCCGAAGCTCCGCTATTTGGCGATGAACAGCATGGTTGAGATAGCTACACGAGCAGGCGTGAAAAAGATGCGTAAAAGCCAATATAAAGATAACACAACAGCGGCTCACAAGATGGCTACCTACTTTAATGAGGTGATGGAAAAGGTGGTGAATTATACTGATGGCTACCCGTACAAACAGGGTGTTGAAAAATAATTTTGAGTTTTATTGATGAATTTATAGGGGCAGGTCTTGGATATTCCAGATTTTGCCCCTATATTTGTGCCATCAAGTTAAATCAGTAACAATTAAAACTCAATTATTATGGCAGAGAAAATTTATAACTTCATTTGTGGACGGTTCGGTAGCCGCATACTGAAACCCCGTTACCGTAACGTGTGGATAAAGTTTTGGGCGAGTGTTATTATAAGTCTGTTCCTATTGGTATTGTACTTCATCGTACAGGCGTGGAGCGTTGTGGTTGAGTGTTTAAACAGAGTTATTTGGAACTATTAAATTTTTAGAATTATGGCAAAAGAATTTAAAAATGGTGAACGGGTGGAGTTTCGCCCGTGGGAAACCGCTCCTGCAAAAGACAGGGTTGCGGGGGAAATTGTAGGTGGCGTGGTTGGGGGTGAATATTACATGATGCTCCCGGATTGGGCAAAACGTAAAGGAGAACTCACTAACCTTAAGAAAATTCATTGGTCACAACTTTATTCTATTTAATATGGCGGTAGTTAGTGCCTACATAGGCAAAACAAGTGAGAGTGGGCAGGCGACAATGTATAATGTCGCCTTTCGCTATAATGGGCGTGACTATTTGCAGAACGTTTGGGTTCCGAAGTCAGCCGTCTACTATTACAGGGCGAGCACCTGTAAATTGAGCGTTGATGATTGGGTACTCAAAAAGGTCGTGGAGCTAGCCGTGGCAAACCCTAATAAACCGTTCGTAGACCGAGGAGCATTGCTGAACGGTGTAGAATGGTAGTATAATAACCAAACTAATAAATAAGAATTATGATGGTAAATTTAAACAGCGTGCCCGAGCGCACATGGATGCGAGTAATACAAGCATGTGACGAACAGTGGGTGCATCGTTCAGCGTGCGGTCGCTACCTATTGACAAGACAACGGGTGTACACTCCTGGACATGACTACCAAATCCACATCCGACCCCTGTTGGGTGGTGGCAGCATGGGAATGAGAAACTGTTATCTACGTGCGAACGAGGATAACTGTTGGGAGATAACCGTTTGCGACGATTTACGGCACGGACGCCTCGTAACGGTGCATACTTATCACCCGAACGCCTTAAACGTTATGTTGACCACTTTAGAGCGTGATACGATATACTTTAAGAGCCTACGTACACATGAGCCAACTCCAGACGCTCGCAGGGAACTGGAAGAACGCTTTGCGAACTATGTTATCAACGAAATCTTTGGATGACCCTCTACATGGGACTTGCAAGCATAAAATCAAAATATTTTGAAGAATTTCCGGATAAACTCTTGCACAATTCAATTGAAGTAACTACATTTGCAATGTCAAATTAATTCAATAAACAATTTAAAATTCAATAGTTATGAAAGCAACAGTAAACAATTCCGCAAATTTCGTGATTAACAACGATATGTTGAACGAAACAAAATGTCTGAAGTATGTAAGCAAACCAACTATGTTGGAAGAAATTGTTAATATACAGGTAGCACTCGCCAAGCTGAACAGCAACTACACGCCACGCCAATACACCGAAAAGAACAGCAAAAAGGAACTGTTTGAGGGTTATGGACGCCTCGTTACCATTTACAAGGAGCTAAGCGAAAAGCGTGAAGCCGAGATTGCTAAGAATGTAGCAACTTGCATTAAGACGGCTGACGTATTGGCAGAGGAAGCCCGTGTAAAGGCTGAGGCTGAAGCCGCTAAGAAAGCTGAAGAAGAGGCTAAACGGGCGAAAAAGGCTGCAAAGGTAGCCAAGCCAGAGGCAGAACCGAAAGCCGCTAAAAAGAACCCCAAAGAGAACGTAAACACTGATAAAAAGGCACGTCGCGGGGATGCTCAAGAACGGTTGGACAAATACACGGCTGAACTCAAAGAAAAAGAAGCCATTGCCGAACCCTCTAAAGAGGTTAAACACCGCATTGCGAGCCTGAAGCGTAAAATAGCTCGTGCCGAAAAGGCTCTGGGCAACGTAACAGTTACTAACGAATAATCTACTTGACATGGGAACAGCAACAAAGAGCCCCGAAATTGGGGCTCGTTATTATAGAGTGTACGTGTTAAACAGTGACGGAACCCGTTTTAAGACACTGGACAAGGTATATCGCAAGTCAGCTCAAGCGGCTGCAAATAAAGCCGCCCGAATTGTAGCCGCTAACGACCGTAACATTACCGCTGAAGCATTGTTGTGTCGTGTGTACTGTATGCCGAGCGGGCGACATAGCGGTTTGTATTATGGAAAGACAGGAATTAAATAAGGAGAAATAGATTATGGCAAAGAAAAAGGAAAAGAAAGGGTTTACACCCGAACTTCACGAGTTATTTGATACCCTTTATGAGAAACTTCGTGAATATGGACAGTGTTGCGCATTTATTGCTATTTGTGACAACAAAAACGAAATCACCAAACGTATTGGAATTATTGATGAGGTAACACATCAAGAAGAGGGTGGAGTTGTATTGCCTGACATAGCTATTGCGAACGCTATGGGTGGGGATAGCCCACAGGATATCGCTGGACGACACTTGGTATATAATGCGGTTCTGTCGTACTTACACGAATACCCCGATGAGATACCCGATTTTTTAATGAATTTCCAAGAAATGGTGAAAGACATACGTGAAGAGATGGATGATAATGATACTCCAGAGGTAGAAATTCCTATTGTTATAAACAGCAATAACAACCCGAATGGAGACTGCTAGTAGAATGCACTTAGTCACACCGCAAACAGTGTGGCAGGTGACAACCGAGTTCTTTATTGAACGACACGTGCCGTTTCACCTGACGTTTGGAATTAACCCCGTAGGCGAACCCGCACTAATATACACGGTTGTAGCCGACGGAGTAGTTACAGAGCAACAGCTCGCAGACCTGATATTGGAAGTCCAGGGATATTTGACTTCCTACGATGTTACACCTATAATCCATTTACAATCATGATTTACGGACTTTATTTAGCTTATAGCAAATGGGAAGTATTACCCACTGAAGAATGTGCTAACCCTACGGTTCCTCGTTACCCCGCTTCTGTTGCTCGTGTACGAGCGTATAACAACAAACGTGACCAGATGGAAGCGTATGCGAATACAATGTGCCCCGCCTCACAGACGTTTGAGGCTGAAACTAAAGAAGAATTTAACGCCAAAGTCGCAGAGTTTAAAAAGAATTTTGAGGACGAGGCGTGGCTAGCTGAAAACATTGACCCGTACCTGTAATTATGAAAAAGATGTGGAAATATTATATTCCTATTGTTGGGATAGGTATTATGTTCAGCAACTGGACAAAGTTTTCCGAAAACGACCCTACGGGTATTCATTGGGCGATGACTGCATTTTGGCAGTCTATCTGGACAACTGCTATATTAATAATTTTGCTATTTGAGCCATGAAACCAATAAAGATAATAAGAGTAAAGATGCACGCTGCAACTCGTAAAAGACGTCTAGTTAACCGTTTGATTCGCAAGGTAAACAAACTAACAGCCGAGGCGCAATATTGGCGTAACCGAGCTAAGAAGCTAACTAGCGGGGTGATAGAAGTTGAGGATGATACACCACCTACTAATAAATCGGTATGGCAGAACCCGCCTGACACTATGCGAAGAAACCTGTTGGTCTGTATGATTAATAACATATCGGGGGAAAGGCTGTATCAGGTAGTACGCAACGTGTCACTTACCCGAATTTTAATAGACGTCGCCAGCCCTGTCCCAAGATGTATTATTTCATTTGAATGGAATGGCACTATGTACGTGAGTGCCACTAAGGACGAAGACTGTAACCCAATTTATCGCCTAGAAATTTAGGTCAATTGTTAAATCTTAGGAATATCCCGGAAATATTTCCGGGATTTCTTGTTTATATAAATCCCTTCCACTATATTTGCGCTGTCAATCAATAAAAACTTACAGTCATGCGAATTAAAAGAAAACAAATTAAAGTATCTAAGAGCCGTGCAATAGAAATTGCAATGAACCACAATTGTGTCTCAAAGGAGATAGCTAGTAATTATACTGACAGCGAACTCAAAGAAGTTCTACGAGTGCTTAAACTGAAAGCTGATTTTTAATACTCAGACAGCCATGAAGATAACAGACATTACCCTGGAAATACGTACCGAGGACGGTCAGAGCCACTTGGTAGTCTTTGACAAATGGGATTTTGCTCCTGACGGTGCGGTGGTGTTAGCTGGACAACTTGTACGTGAGAAGTGGCGTGCCATATTTGGCGACAGCAGTCAATTACAGGACGGACAGATACGCTCTGTCATGGATTGTAGTGCGTTGGTGCGTTTTTACTATAATGACGCTATGCGAACAGCCGCTATCACGCATATTACGAACAAGGCGTTTCGCATCATTAACAACGATTTGGGTGTGACATGGATACCGAAGAACATACTACGTTGGAGCCGAGTAGCGCAACAGTTCGTAGTCGTGGATGAAACCTATAAGCCGGACTTTACGATGGTAGTGGCAGAGGGTATGGACGAATATCCAACCGAGTTTGATGCTCACGATGAACTTATTGACGCATTGGACACGCCCGTAACTATACCAACAGATGATAATATTACTAACGATAACGAGGAGAACCAATTATGAGAACAAGAATTTTGATAGGTCTGTTTACAGTCCTGATGCTTGGTGCAAGTTGTACCACGGCACAAAACAGTAAGGAAACGTTTTACGACAAAGTGCTGTCCCTAAATTTGGACGATGAAATGTTGCGTGATGACGGGACAACTCTTAAGATTACCGAACTCGCACCCCAACAGTTTAGGTTAAGAGCGTGCAAGGGCGACGACCTTATGTTTGTTGCATGGGTGGAATTACGAGCCGTAGAGAACACCGTGAATAACAGGGTGTTTAGAAATAAATTTGGTATGCTCGGCACTTATACCGCTCCAGTAGTTTATGTCTACACAGGCGAAGCCGTGCAATTTGACCGCAAGGATAAAAGCGTAGCGACCACGATTATAACTTCTACACGGCTGGAAAACTACGTAGCCCGAAAGACGGTAAATATAGAACAGCAAGACGGGTGTGGTAACTGCATTTTCGTTGACAACCGCCCGTTTAACCGCCCAGAAGAGAAAGGTCAGGTTTCCTATTTATTCCCCTTAAATCAGTAGAAGTTATGTGGATATTACTGAATAACCAACCCGTGTGCGTCTTTAGCATTAAGAAAGTATCGGGAATAATTGCATTGACCCCCGAATTATTTTATATGGATAATAACGATATTCGTAAAGAAAGTGTGTTGTCACACATATATTCCGACGCTTACAAGTTGTATCGTCAGGAAGTGGAACGTGCACTGTCATTAATTGCGGAAGAAGACCGCAAAAATCCAGTAGGCAACGAAATAATTAGAGATTACGACAGAGCATTAATGGGTTCTAGGCACAAATTTGGATGGTATTTTGTCATTCGGTTGGACGGGGGAACAACATTATATTCCTCTTTATACCCGAGTGAAGAATACGCTGCACAAATAAGAGATAGCCTGTTACAGACTATTAATAAAATCACGGCTGAATTGCCTAAAATAACAATATAATGAACAGGTTACGTTTCAAGAAAAGTTTGGGAATTGTTTGGTGGGTAACGTGGCGCATGGTTGTTCTTGCTTCATTTATCATGCTAATCAATAAGGCGTGTATTGGAACGCAATGCAGCAAACCAATAGTTACCCCGACTGACAGCACGAACGTCGCCACAACGCTCCAAGATAGCGTGTACGGGGCAATATACGCTTTGCGAATACAGCATCCAGACATTGTGATGGCACAGTGCATTGAAGAAAGCGGACACTTTACGAGCCGTCTATTTGTAGACGGACACAACTGCACCGGAATGAAAGTGCCCTCTACTCGCCCGACGCTTGCTGTTGGGGTACTGTACGGGCACGCCTGCTTCAACAGTTGGTACGAATGTCTTGTGGATTATGCTCTTTGGCAGACAGCATTTGCCCGCAACCTGTCACGTGACGAATACCTCACCTATTTGGACAGAGTTTATGCAGAGAAGAAAAATTACTCACAACGTATAAAAACCATAATTAAAACCAATGGATTATGAATTTAGAGGAAATTAAGAAACTGTACGAAGAGTGCAAACAGAACGTGGACGCTCTTGCTTTTGAAATGGCTATTCCCGTAGCCGAGTTAATGGCACGGGGCGAAAATGAAGCCGCTGACAAACTTGACAAGGAGAACCGAGCTAGCTTGGAAGACTTTATGCGAAACCACGTTGGCGGTTTGTGTGACACAGACGTGGAAGAAGTGCTTGAAGAATATGCGTGGAACACTTTAAAATAAGATAGATTATGGAAGAAGCTGAAAAATTTTTGTGGGAAGAGATAGCACAACTCCCCGAACATAAAAGAGCATTTGACGCTGACGTGTTTAATGCTATTATTGCAGCGATGAAACGTTATGCCGCTGAAAAGTGTGATGAGTTAAAGCAAGATTTTGCAGAGTTTTACAGTGATGATTGTAGATAGCTATGTCAATGATAGATGATGGTGAATGTCGTGCGTGTGGTTGCATTAACGAAGAGGTGTGCGCACGTTGCCAACAGGCAAAGAACGAGGAAAATGTACGGGAAATGCAGAAAGGATGTGCCTATCTGGGCTGTCTAATTTTGATTGGGATGATAATCGGAATATTACTTGCATTATTTATGATACTACCTATAAATATGACAGAATGATAAAGGTTGAAGTGATAAGTAATAAATCTCATAAAAGAATTCTTAAATGCCAAGAGGGAAAGAGGGTTTGGTATCAAATATGGATTCCCAATTTGGATATGAATTGTATTGAAAGATACTTTAAGGGTTATAATGAAGTTAAGAGATGGTGGTTGCCTAATCTTCAACTTTGGTATGTTTTCTTTTATGAAAAGAAAGGTGGCAAAGTCCGAGGAGTTCTTGGAAAGGATAGGACTAAGGATTTAATTAGGAGTATTCTGTAATAAGTTGCAAATGTGATATGTGACAACCGGATGATAACCTGATGTCACGTATATAATAACCAAAGTTCTATTTTTATTAATTAAATTAAAAACGAAAATGAGAAAATCAGAATTTATTAAGGCTTTAGCCGAAAACAGTGGTTTGAGCCAAAGAGATTGCGAAAAGGTGGTGGATGCGATGACCCCTGTTATTGTTACCGAATGTGTTGAAAACGGTGGTGAAATCAGCCTGCCATTCGGTAAATTCAAACAGAAAATCAACCCTGCGAAAGTTGGTAACAACCCGTTAACTAACAAACCGCTTGACATCCCGGAAAGTCATACACTTGGCTTCAAGCCGTCAAAGACAATTAAGGTTGTCATTGAACCGAAGAAAGCCGCTAAAAAGAAATAGTATTGTGTTTACATAATACAATTATTTTCATATTTTTATATTCTTAATTTAATTGTTGCCATCTAAAAGTGCGTGAGCATAAGTAGGGTGTTTAATGTTGAAATCATATTTTCGGAGCCGTTGCCCGTGAGGGTTGCGGCTTTTATTTTGAATTTATGTAAAGAATTTCCCGAGTGTTTCCTTGGATATTCCATAAGAACCCGTACATTTGCGTAGTCAATTAAATAAACAACGTCATGAAAGGTAACAGGTACTACGCAAATTTGGACTTTAGCAAACCAATTGGAACTCACCGTTGGGTTGATAACATTAAGTCACGTCGGCAGCTTGCAAAAGTGGCTTTGGTAGCAATGGCTCGCATTCAACAAGCCGAACAGGGAACAATTACTTGTCCCTACGAATTAGCTAGCTCATCCATGAAAGACGGACGCACGCTAATACAAACCATTTACGAGGATGGCTATGTAATGTACAACGATGGATGGTTTATTGTTGAATGTGAGGAAGACGGTTGTTTATATGTTGATGTAACGGGTTTTGCAATGAGAGAAAACCCTGACTACGAAAATATGGAATATATAATGGATGCAGCCTGTAAGGAAGCGCATGAGGCTTATTTGGCTGATTTAAACGAATAATGATATGGACTACAAAGAATTTAGAGCTGAAATGGAAGACTTGGAAGAACAGTACAAGTTGGAAAAGAAACGCATTTTAACCGAGTACGTAATGTCGTGGTGTCCCTATAAAGTTGGGGACTTAGTACGTGACCACATTGGATACGTAAAAATTCTAAGCATCCACCCTATTATCGGCATCTGCAATAAAGTGGATATAATGATGAAAGGTGTGGAATATACTGTAAATAAAGAACCGAAAAAGAACGGGGCAACTCGTCAAATTTATCACAGTAATATTGAACAGTATGAAAACAGTACCAAGAAAGAAAACAGCAAGTAAGCCCCAAACAGTTCCTGACAGCGGGCAACCGTGCATTATCTACTCCCCCACAAAAGTAAAAACGGCTACTCATGGAGATTTTTGCCGTAGGTGGTTTGGCGTGGTAGATATGAGCGATGCGATAGGAAAGCATTACGCTCCTATATTGAGCACTCACGGAGAACATTTTGAGTTTCATATCGCAAGATTTTACAATTTTAGGGACATTAAAACGGAGGAACCCCGTACGATAGTGCGATGCTTGGAAACGGGGGAAGTCTGGATACTCAAACCTAATTGGGCACAATCTTTGACTAGGACTGATGAAAATACTAAACAAACCATCATCCTCATTCCACAGCCTGTTAAAAACTACCGCCAGATATTGGACTTTATGAAACTATTTTACAGTGACGGAGAAACGATGAAACGTTTAATTAGTATCGGGAGAATTAAAGAGATACTGAAATAATACCAAAGATTATGGAAAAAGAATTAAAAACACTGTTGCGCAAGTTGGCAGCCGAATATGAAACAAAAGATTTCATAAACGATGACCCCGTGCGCTTTGTTCACGCCTATGCTGACAAACAGGATATGGAAATCGTAGGGTTCATCGCTTCTTGGTTGGCGTATGGCAATCGCAAGGTTATTGTTTCCACTATACAGGCACTCATCAATGAAATGAACTACCTGTCATCGGGTAGCCCGTTCGTCTTTATAGTGGAACGCAGGTGGGAACAGATGGAGCACCTAAAAGATGCCGTTCTGTACCGCTTCTACAAATGGGGTGATTTCTACGACTTGTGTGAACGCCTGTATGACATTTACCAGAACTACACCACTATGGAACAGGCAGTTTGCAAACAGTACGACGAAATTAAGAACCCTGATTGGGTACAATCAGTGCTTAACTTGTTTCCAGGAGTTAAAGGCGTGCCCAAAGATACGAAGAGTGCCTGTAAGCGGGTTTGTATGTTCATGCGTTGGATGGTGCGGTGGGGCAGCGATGTTGACCTCGGTATATGGTCTTTCATTCCTACTAGCAAACTAATCGTACCACTAGACACTCACGTCGCTCGTATGGCTCGTCAATTGGGTCTTATTACCGTAAAAGGCAATAACATGAGAGCAGCGTACCAATTAACACAGCAATGTCGTCTAGCGTTCCCAAACGACCCCGCAAAAGCTGACTTCGCATTATTCGGATATGGTATAACACATAAATAATATGGAAATAAATGTAAAAAGTTTATCCTATGAGGATAGAGTGCAACTACTAAAACAGTTGATTGACAGTTTCACAGACGTAAAGGTTACGGCTCGTTGTTGTGAGTATGAGTATATCACCTCTGAAGACATTGACGCTGTTGGGGAAAATTCCGTTGAAATAATAACAAACATTTTTACTGGATGAAAGACATGAATTGTACTAACGAAACTATATTCTTGATTATCGCCCTGTTATTTGCAGGCGTGTTTATTGTATTGAGACACCTGTACGCAGAACGTCACCCTCGGTGCATACATTGCGGCAAACGTAGCCGTCGCAAGAATTGGCGACCTGTAAACTATTACAAGAGTAAAAATTCGGTACTGATATACATATCTACACTGGAAATCCTTCCGTCCTCGGAGGGATTTCTTTTTAATTATATGTGATAATGGAAATCATGGGATTAGATATTTTGTATATAAAATAAAAGCCCCTACTTTTGCATTTAGAAGTTGGGGCTTAAAAGTTGATTACTCTGAAGTTTCAAGTTGCTTCACAAGTTTTTCACTTTCTTCAACTGTGAGCATAATGCCATCGTTAGTGGCGTTAAATTCATTAATCATAACTTCCATTTGGTTATGATTTTCTGCTACTTTTTGGAGTAACTTTGTTAAAATATTGTCCATATTTTTAACTTTTTAGTTGTTAATTGTAAATATTTGTATCTTTAGCCGAGACTTCACAAATATACGAATAATAATTAAGAATTCCAAACTAAAGTAGCAAAATGAAAGAGCAAGAGGGTATTTTATATCTTTTTGCTCTTTTGCATTTATCCGAAACTTTACGCTGACACTCCCTATCTACGTATATAGTATCAGTATTAACCAAAACATATATTGATATGACAACTAATGATGTATTTTTAGACGCCTGCAAAGGGCTAGTGATGCACTGTAATTGCAACATTCTTATTCTTAATGTGCTAGGCAATTTTAGAGCATATATAGCTCCGGAAGTCAGATTAAAAACTAGGGAATGTCGTTACAACGAAGTCCAGGATGCGCAAGACATTACAAAAATAATCTTAAACCTCGGACACAATTTTGCTCAAGGAATGAATGAACAAACACTCCGTGAAAAGGCGCAGTCCATTCACAAAGAAAGTTTTAAGTTCGGTACGGATGATTATATGTGGTTTACAAAAGTTGATTTAAACCGCTAATTTGTTGTTTGTATATAGGAAAGTAGTTATATTTGCACAGTTCTTTGAGGACAAGACATTGTTGGAAAATTAAAGGAAAGTGCCTTAGATATTCGTTAAAATCGCCAAATCTATCGAATGTATATACAGGGCACAGAGGACAACTCATACAAGTGGGTTGCCTTTCTGTGTGTATATACAGGTGTTTGGCGATACCTAACGAGTATTCACAGGAAGAGCAGCCCACTTTCTTTATATATAACGTTCTCACTGGCTGTCTGAGGAAAATCGTTTAAAATTCGCCATTATGAAAAAGATTTTGTTAATTGTAGCATTAACACTGATGAGCGTTATTGCATTTGGTCAAAAAGGGTATGAAAAAATAGAGCGGGATACTGTTGGTGTGTTAATCAAAGACCCTATTAATGGTACGTTTGTTGCTAATGGAATGGAAAAAATAAGAAATGCTCTTTTAGGTAGTATTGGCAAAAATTTTGAAAAAATGACTCCACTTCAACAAAAGAACTATCTAAACACAGAAGAAGGGAAACGTAAATTAACGGCATTAGAAAAAGAACGAAAAAAATTATTTACTACTACATGGTGTTTTGCAGTAGCTCTTGAAAATTCGAAAAACAGAGCATATTATGATTTAGATTACAAGAGAATGATGCTTAGGCTTGGCACTACTATGGGTAAAGAAACCCTATTAATAGGAGGCAATCAATTCAAATTTAAAGATGAGTATTTGTATGTATCAAGGAATAGTTATAATTCGATTCAATTTAATGTATATTTTCTTGGCTTACCATGTTCAGAGAAAGTTGCCGCAGAAATTGAAAGTAACGCATACAACTTGTTGTTATATGTCTATTTTAAAGTTCCCAATATGGATGCTGTAACAAATTTTCAAGACATGAAAAGGTTTAATTCTATGCCAAACTTGTCTGTGAAAGTAGACAAAATTGAACTTAAAAATTCCAAAACAAACAAAACTTATATTGTAGTGGAATAATTCTACTTATCTCTTACTTTCAGCAAAAATTCATCAAACCTTTTAAAATCAGCCGGAGTAAGTTCCGGCTCTTTTTGTATTAGTCCGTTTTTAGGGTCTATAAGGGACGGGAGTGCTTCTACTAATAACTTCTTAAATCCACGTTTAGTTTTAGCTTTAGACGACTTATAGAGGTAATTTATTACGGTTAGGAAATAGCCTTGTTTGCCACACATTTCAAAGTAATACTTTTGAGGTATTTCCACATCGGACAAATCCCCGAAGTAGGTGTTTATCAATAATTGTGTTCCCTGTACCGTCAACCCTATAACTTCATTGACCATTGTTACGCAGGGAATAGTAATTTCACCTAATATAAGCTCTGTTTGTTTTCTGTTAATTCTATCCATTTTGCTTCTTTTATTTCTTTATGGGTTATACGTCCGTCAGAACAACAGAGGAAACAATTAAACATATCAGAAGCGTTAATGTCCCTCAAATTATATCTGAATATAAATTCGTCAACATACTTTTGCAAGTATTTCTTCGTGTGAACATTGCGATATGCACCTAATATCATACGTTTGAAATGTGTCCAACAGGCTTCTATTCTGTTAGTGGTAACATCTTCATAACTATACAAATTCTTACTATGGTCAACAACATGACGAGGATATTCCTTACCTATTTCGTTGTAAGAAGCATTTTCATCCGTATAGATATTGGAATCGGGCTGTACGTGTTTCTTTATAAATGCAGAAAGAGTTTTGGCGGTAGTATCTCCCGTTACTAGAGCATTTATTAAGAAATCCCGTTGTATCATTCCAACAACCGGAGTTTTGTCTTTATGGGAACGTCCTTGCGAGTGCGCCACTTTCTTGTTCCAATGGCGGTTCTTGTTTCTACCCCCGACAAGTGTTTCATCAATTTCCACATCATCCGTCAGAGGATTTTCGTTGGCAAGATACATTTGGCTCCTTATTTTATGTAGCATAAACCACGCTGTCTTTTGAGTGACATCTATATCTTTTGCCAACTGATAGGAAGAAAGCCCCGCTTTATGGTTAACAACCAACCATATAGCAACGAACCACCTTTGTAGGTCAATCTTAGTTTTCTCAAACATAGTTCCTGTCTTTACAGTAAAGTTCTTCCCTGTGTTTTTACAGCGATAATCCCCGTTTTTCAATTTATAGACTTTTGAAGTTTTATCAAACGGTGAAATGGGCTTACCATGCCAATTAATAGCTTCAAGATGTTTAATGCAGGCTTCTTCATTTGGAAATTGCTTGTAAAGAGCTGGAATGGAATTTACTTTGATGTCAAACGGGTCTTTCATAAGGCTGTCCTCCAACTATTTTGTGACGTAACAATTTACAAAGATTTTATGAAATATCAAAGAAATCCGCAGACAAATTTACAGATACGTATAATTAAAAAGAAATCCCTCCGAGGACGGAAGGATTTCCAGTGTAGATATGTA
>OGZM01000125.1_pt1 | contig 105335 bp, 89 predicted proteins | sample 1576821 | NCBI WGS metagenome assembly OGZM01 (sample SAMEA3541491, study PRJEB24748) | human gut metagenome | biome: human gut; feature: human-associated habitat; material: faeces | place: China | collected 2012
TTCTGCGAGCGTATTTTCGGTCCGATCAAGGACTATGAGTGCCATTGCGGTAAGTACAAGCGTATTCGTTATAAAGGTATTGTCTGCGATCGTTGCGGGGTAGAAGTTACAGAGAAGAAAGTGCGTCGTGAACGTATGGGACACATTCATCTGGTTGTTCCTGTCGCTCATATCTGGTATTTCCGTTCCCTGCCCAATAAAATCGGTTACTTGTTAGGCTTGCCGACCAAGAAACTGGATTCTATTATCTATTACGAACGTTATGTTGTGATTCAGCCGGGTTGTGTAGACACTGTTGCTGAATTGGACTTGCTTTCGGAAGAAGAATATTTGCAGATTCTGGATAACCTGCCAAAGGAAAATCAGATGCTGGAAGATACAGACCCGAATAAGTTTATCGCAAAGATCGGTGCTGAAGCTATCTATGATTTGCTGGCTCGTCTGGACTTGGATTCTTTGTCTTACGAATTGCGTCACCGCGCAAGCACAGACGGTTCGCAACAGCGTAAGAACGAAGCATTAAAGCGTTTGCAGGTTGTTGAATCTTTCCGTGCATCCAGAGGTCGTAACAAACCGGAATGGATGATCGTGAAGGTTGTCCCTGTTATCCCGCCTGAACTGCGTCCGTTGGTTCCGCTGGATGGTGGACGTTTTGCGACTTCCGATTTGAATGACTTGTATCGTCGTGTTATTATTCGTAATAACCGTCTGAAGCGGTTAATTGATATCAAAGCTCCCGAGGTTATTTTGCGTAATGAAAAACGTATGCTTCAGGAGGCTGTGGACTCTCTGTTTGACAATTCTCGTAAATCGAGTGCTGTTAAGACTGATGCTAACCGTCCGTTGAAGTCTCTTTCCGACAGTTTGAAGGGTAAACAAGGTCGTTTCCGTCAGAACCTGTTAGGTAAGCGTGTTGACTATTCGGCTCGTTCGGTTATCGTTGTAGGTCCTGAATTGAAAATGCATGAATGTGGTCTGCCGAAGAATATGGCAGCCGAACTTTATAAACCTTTTGTGATCCGTAAATTGATCGAACGCGGTATTGTAAAAACGGTTAAGTCTGCAAAGAAGATCGTTGACCGTAAGGAACCGGTGGTTTGGGATATTTTGGAGTATGTAATGAAAGGTCATCCGGTATTGTTGAACCGTGCACCGACTCTGCACCGTCTGGGTATCCAGGCATTCCAGCCGAAGTTGATCGAAGGCAAGGCTATTCAGTTGCATCCGTTGGCATGTACGGCATTTAACGCCGACTTCGACGGTGACCAGATGGCTGTTCACTTGCCTTTAGGAAACGAGGCCGTACTGGAAGCGCAGATGTTGATGCTTGCTTCTCATAACATTCTGAATCCAGCTAACGGTGCACCTATTACCGTTCCTTCTCAGGATATGGTGTTAGGTTTGTACTACATAACAAAAATGCGTAAGGGAACACAGGGTGAAGGCCTTGTTTTCTATGGACCGGAAGAAGCAACGATCGCATATAATGAAAAGAAAGTGGATATCCATGCTCCGATCAAAGTATATGTGAACGACATTGACAAAGAAGGTAATCCGGTTAAGAAAATGGTCGAAACTTCTGTCGGACGTTTGATGGTTAATGAATTTGTTCCGGAAGAAGTCGGTTATATAAATGAAGTATTGGGTAAAAAAGCTCTCCGTGATATCATCGGTAAGGTGATCAAGGCTTGTGGTGTTGCCCGTACGGCTCAGTTCTTGGATGATATCAAGAATCTGGGTTATTATATGGCCTTCAAGGGTGGTTTGTCATTCAACTTGGCTGACGTTCTGATCCCACCTGAAAAAGAGGCGTTGGTGAAAGAAGGGTATGAGGAAGTTGAACAGATCATGAACAACTATAACATGGGCTTCATTACCAACAACGAGCGTTATAATCAGATTATTGATACTTGGACACATGTCAACAGTAAGTTGTCCGACACATTGATGAAGCAGTTGACTGCTGATAATGACGGTTTCAACTCTATCTATATGATGATGGATTCTGGGGCCCGTGGTTCTAAAGAACAGATTCGTCAGTTGTCTGGTATGCGTGGTTTGATGGCAAAACCGCAGAAGAGTGGTGCAGAAGGTGGTCAGATTATTGAAAACCCGATCCTTTCTAACTTTAAGGAAGGTCTGTCTGTGTTGGAGTATTTTATTTCTACTCACGGTGCTCGTAAGGGTTTGGCCGATACCGCTTTGAAGACTGCTGATGCTGGTTACTTGACCCGTCGTCTGGTTGATGTATCTCATGATGTGATCATCAATGAAGAAGACTGTGGAACGTTGCGTGGTTTGGTTTGTACGGAATTGAAGAACAATGATGAAGTGATCGCCAGCTTGGGTGAACGTATTTTGGGACGCGTTTCTGTTCATGATGTCATTCATCCGTTGACAGGCGAAGTAATTGTCCGTGCCGGTGAAGAAATTCGTGAAGATGCCGCTAAGATGATTGAGGATTCTCCGATCGAAAGTGTTGAAATCCGTTCTGTATTGACTTGTGAATCCAAGAAGGGGGTTTGTGCAAAATGTTATGGCCGTAACTTGGCTACGAACCGGATGGTTCAGAAAGGTGAGGTCGTGGGGGTTATCGCTGCACAGTCAATCGGTGAACCGGGTACACAGTTGACATTGCGTACATTCCATGTCGGTGGTATCGCATCTAACGTGGCAACAGAAAACAGTATCACTTCTAAATATGACGGTGTTCTGGAAATCGAAGAACTTCGTGCTGTGGATAGCGAAGAAAACGGTAAGAAGTTCCAGGTTGTTGTCAGCCGTTTGGCTGAACTTCGTATTGTCGATCCGACAACTAAGATCGTATTGCTGGCTCACAACATTCCTTATGGTTCCAAGTTGTTCTTCAAGAACGGAGATACAATCAAGAAGGGTGATGTTATCATCGAATGGGACCCGTTCAACGCCGTTATCGTATCGGAAGTTTCCGGTAAGATCGAATTCGAAAGTTTGGTCGAAAATGTTACTTACAATGTTGAAAGTGACGAAACGACCGGCTTGAAAGAAAAGATCATTATCGAATCTAAAGATAAGACAAAAGCTCCGGCTGCCCATATCGTGGATGAAAACGGAAACTATCTGAAGAATTATTCGTTACCGTTAGGTGCTCACGTTGTAAAAGATGAGGGCGATGTGGTTAAAGCTGGTGAGGTTTTGGTTAAGATCCCGCGTGCAGTAAGTAAAGCAGGTGATATTACCGGTGGTTTGCCTCGTGTAACAGAATTGTTCGAGGCTCGTAACCCGTCTAACCCGGCTGTGGTTTCTGAAATCGATGGTGAAGTAGGTTTTGGCAAGATCAAGCGTGGTAACCGTGAAATTACTGTTACATCCAAATTAGGTGAAGTAAAGAAATATATGGTGCCTCTGTCTAAGCAGTTGCTTGTTCAGGAAAACGACTATATCCGTGCCGGTATGCCGCTCTCTGATGGTGCGACTACTCCGTCTGATATTTTGGCAATTATGGGACCGACGGCTGTTCAAGAATATATCGTAAATGAAATTCAGGATGTATATCGTCTACAAGGTGTAAAAATTAACGATAAGCATTTTGAGGTAATCGTTCGCCAGATGATGCGTAAGGTTGAAATTATCGATCCGGGAGATACTCGCTTCTTGGAACAGCAGGTGGTTGATAAACTGGAAGTAATGGATGAAAACGATCGTATCTGGGGTAAGAAAGTTGTGACGGACCCAGGAGATTCTCAGACATTGCAGGCTGGTCAGATCGTAACTGTTCGTAAGTTGAGAGACGAGAATAGTATGCTGAAACGTCGTGACTTGAAATTGGTTGAGGTGCGTGATGCTGTTCCTGCTACGGCTAACCAGATTCTTCAGGGTATCACTCGTGCCGCTTTGCAGACAAACAGCTTTATGTCTGCCGCATCTTTCCAGGAAACAACTAAAGTGCTGAATGAAGCTGCTATCAATGGAAAAGTGGATCGTCTGGAAGGTTTGAAAGAAAACGTTATCTGCGGTCATTTGATTCCTGCCGGTACAGGCCAGCGTGATTTTGACAAGTTGGTTGTCGGTGCTAAAGATGAGTTCGAACGTATCTTTGCAAATCGTAAAAATGTCGTAGACTTCAATACTATGGACAGAGACGACGAGTAAAATGCGGAATAAATAATGAGAAGGGTTACCGATATTCGGTAGCCCTTTTTTATTTTCTGTTATTTGTTTAATAAAATCAGAGTCCTTATATTTGTGTATTATCTTGATAATTAAAATGAATCATATATGAAAAAAGTTCTACTTTATTTATTCACTCTTCTGTTCTCAACGAATGTAGTTTTTGCTAAACATCTTGATAATGAAATGAATGTGATGTCTTTTAATATTCGCATGAGTACAAAATCTGATGGAGCTAACTGGTGGGAATACAGAAAAGACCTGGCAGCCAATGTGATCAAGTTTTATGATGTCGATATGTTTGGTGCTCAAGAAGTCTTGCATAACCAGTTGACGGATTTATTAGACCGTTTGCCGGACTATGGCTATGTTGGGGTAGGGCGTGAAGATGGTAAGACAAAAGGGGAATATTCTCCTATATTTTATAGAAAGGACCGTTTCTCAGTTGTCAAAAGTGGTAATTTTTGGCTGGCGGAAGATATGAATGCCGTGGGCAAAAAAGGCTGGGATGCCGCTTGCGAGCGTGTTGCGACTTGGGCGGTATTCAAAGATAAGGAATCCGAAAAAGAGTTTTTCTTTCTGAATACCCATTTGGATCACATGGGGCAGATCGCTCGTCATGAAGGGGCTTCTTTAGTCTTAGAGCAGGTAAAGCTGCTTGCCGGAAATCTTCCGGTAATTGTTACTGGTGACTTTAATGCTGTTCCGACCGATGATCCGATCAAAGTCTTAACAGATGAAAAAGATCTTCGGCATTTGACACATACTCGTACATTGGCTCCTTTGTGCTACGGGCCTGAGTGGACTTTCCACGACTACGGACGTGTTCCTTTGGACGAACGTGTATGGATTGATTATATCTTTATAAAAGGTAATATCAAAGTGCTTCGCCATGGTGTTTTGACTGAAAGTTTGGGTAACTTGTATCCTTCAGATCATTGTCCTGTTATATCGAGATTACTTGTTCAGTAAGTGTTATGAGTTCCGTAGATGTATTAAGAGAAATTACGCCGCTTTCACCGGAAGACTGTTTCCTTGTGATGCAGCGGCCTAAGCGTAGTTTTTCCTATCCGCTTCATGTGCATCCGGAATTTGAATTGAACTATTTGGAGAATGCTGGTGGTGCGATCCGAATCGTTGGTGATTCGGTGGAGGAGATGGAGGATCTTGATCTATTACTGGTTGCAGGTGGAGCCAAGCATGCTTATTCAAACCACAAATGTCTGAGTACGGATATTTTGGAAATTACAATTCAGTTCCATGCCTCTCTTTTTGATAGTCTAATCAACAAGCGTCATTTCAAAACTATAAAGGATATGTTTGAGAAAGCCTCATGCGGTCTTGTTTTTAGTCGTGAAATGGTTTTGCGTATTCAACCTGAGTTGAAAAAGCTATCGAGTGATAAGCCGGATTCGTTTTATAATTTATTACGTTTGATAGAAATACTCAAGACTTTGTCGTTAGATGAGAAGGCACGCAAGTTAAACGCTATCAATACTGTAGAAAACTTTAGCAATATAGATAATGATCGCTTGGATACGATCATGTTGTTTTTGCATGAAAATTATCAGCGTCCGGTTTTATTATCCGAACTTGCTTCGTTAATAAATATGAGTGAAGCGTCACTTACCCGGTTTCTGAAAAAGTGGACGGGAAAAACTTTTATTGACAATTTGAATGACATTCGTATAGCTGAAGCGGTGTGCAGACTGATCGACACAAGTGATACAATAGCAGAAATATGCTATAAATCTGGTTTTAATAACTTATCGAATTTTAATCGGGCTTTTAAGCGACGAAAAGGTAATACTCCTACCGAATATCGTGAAAAATATGCACGTACTCGTTTTAGGGTTTGAAACATGATTTTAAACTAATTCACAGAATAGATAAATTATATGTGACGGAATAGTATCATATAATGATAAAATAGTATTTGGTGGTTAATTGCATGAGACATATCTTTGTAATGTTGAATAAACAATGAAATTACTAAGACGAATAGCCTTAGTTTAAGCGTCGAGATTATAAAATATTAAACACAATAAGGTATTTTTTTACATTGGTCTAAAGAATTGAGAATTAAAAACACAACTGAAAAAGGGCTGCCTGTGAAGGTAGCCCTTTTTATTTGATACTATTCCGATTTTAATATGTATATTTGTCTTAGAATATTTATAATCAAATATAGAAATATGGAAAATAACAAACCGACAAATGAGATTCAGGTAGAGCTGTCAGAAGAGATGGCTCAGGGAACGTATGCAAATCTGGCAATTATATCACATTCTTCATCCGAGTTCATACTGGATTTTATCCGTGTTGTGCCGGGGGCCCCGAAAGCACAGGTGAAAAGCCGCGTCATTCTGACTCCGGACAATGCAAAACGACTTTTGTTCGCTTTGCAGGATAACCTAGCAAAGTTTGAAGAACAAGCGAGTGGTAAAACCGCCAAGTTTGAAGATTTTGTTCCTCCTATCGGAGGTGTGAAAGGGGAAGCCTGATTCCCGGACAGAAAATAAAAAAGGTCGCTCAACCGGAGCGACCTTTTTTATTTGTAAGTGTGTGATTATCCGAGTCTCTTGTTTATAACGATATGACCGATATAACCCAGAATAATGACTCCTAGACCGGTAAGAAGAATAGTATTTGACAATCCTCCGTTAATTGCCGGTACAGCCAAAATGATAACACCGATAAGGAGTACGATTACCCCCAGATTTTTCAATAATTCGTTCATGGTGATAGATATTTTATATATTATTTTTTTTCTACCGCAAATAAAGCAATAATAACCCGATTGCAAAAATATTTTGGGACAAAAATGATGAAACCATTGAATTTAGCTTTTATATTTGTGAAATAATACAGTTATATATGCTACGAATACTTTATATGCTCTATTTATGGTTGTTTGTGGTCCCAGTTTTTGTGGTATTGACCATATTGACAGCCCTTACGGTTATTGTGGGTTGCCTGTTAGGCGGGGAAAGAATATTTGCTTATTATCCGGGAATGATCTGGTCATGGTTGACTTGCCATTTGGCCCTTTGTCCAGTGAAGGTGAAAGGACGGGAAAATATAGACCGGAAGAAATCGTATGTTTTTGTAGCCAACCACCAGGGAGCTTTTGATATATTCCTTATATATGGTTTTTTAGGTGTTCCGATCAAGTGGGTGATGAAGGCTGGTATTGCTAAAATTCCGTTTGTAGGAGCTGCTTGCCGGGCAGCCGGTTTTATCTTCGTCGATAATTCGACACCGAAAGCTGCTGCCCGTAGTGTATTGGAGGCAGAGCGTAGCCTGAAGAACGGAGCGTCGGTGGTGGTATTCCCGGAGGGTTCACGTACTTATGATGGAAAGATGATCCGTTTTAAGAAAGGAGCTTACCAGATGGCAGCCGACCAGCATTTACAGATTGTCCCGATCACCTTGAACGGACCTTTTGACGTATTACCGATTGGTTCATTGAATATTCACCGTCACAAGATGGAAATGGTCATTCATCCGCCTATCCCGACCGAAGGGATGGATGCTTCCCATAAAGGATTGCAACAGATGGCTGATAAAACACAAGACATCATTGCGTCAGCCTTATGGGAGCAATATAGATAATCTATTTCCAGGATTTTAAAATACCACGTTTGCAGACACTCAGACTGAACCCGACGTTATCTCCATAGAGTGAACCAGCATCTGCGGCTACAGCTCCTGTGAATTCCCAACCTTGCAGGCGTGGATGGTGATATTTGACTTCCACCTGTCCGGAATTGCTTCTTTTGTTATCCAGAAACGGGGCATAAGGTTTTCCCCAGCTATTCATGAGTGTGTATCTGAGGCGATAGGAAACCATTGGCGACAGGTCTCCTTCAAATGCCAAATGCCAGGCACGGACACGTGTATTCTTGAAATCCACATCCCCGTTCGTATTATATTGAGGGGAAGTCAGAAGTGGTGATCCTATACCTTGTCCGAAATAGGAAGAACCGGTTATGTATTCTATATTATTGTAATAATCATCTCCGCCACCACCCGGACCTTGATATTTGTCATGGTCGAAGATGATAAAATGGAAAGGCCCGCTCTGATTGCGGGTGACCAAATATTCCGTTACAACCTTCTTTAGCCAAGGAAGGCGTGGAAGATCCAACTGTACTCCCCAAAGTCCATCTGTCCCGTTCCCGAATATCATTCCAGATTTATCTTCGAAGTAATGCTGGTGATAAGCCGCCAGTTTCCAGTTCGGCATCGTATATTCCAGTTTGAAATCGTATGAACCGAAATGATTGCCAAGCACATTAATCTGGTCTGACAGAGTAGCATCGTCTCCACCTTCGCTACCACAAACCACCCGGATAAAATCTTTCAGGGAATGAGGTTGTACGCCTATTTTCGGATTGCTGGATGTTCCCCCCCACTGTGCCCAGTGTTGCACGCCGATAATACCGGAAAGCGGAAAATTGTTTTGCGTGTCCTTGATGCGGACATAAAAAGATTTATGATGCCAAAGGACGTTCTTTACATAGGTTTGTTTCCCATTGGAGAAATCTTCCAGATATCCGGTATCGAAAGACTTGCCTACCGCAAAATCTCCCTTTACCTGCATCCAGCCCTTTGTGAGCGGTACAATGGTAAATTCCGGCATACTCAGTTTTATTTCCGGAATCGGGCGTGCGTTAGGAGAAAGAACCATGTCACCGGAACTGAGGGAATGATCCCAAAGCGAATGTCGGTTTTCTTTGCTTCCCACACTCAGAAGCATACTTTTATATCCTAACTCGGCATATATCTGCTGAATATACACATTGCGGTAGCGAGGTACGGCAGCGACGATATCCAGCCCTGCACTCCAGCGAAATCCCTTCCCTAAATATTGCTGATGAAAAACTCCGGCGTTTAGATAACCGTTGTTGGCGTCCAGAGGAACTATCCCGTACCGATTGCTTACCATCCAGAATGGAGTAGTCGATCCGCTGCTGGCCGATCCGAAAACTTCGGCTTTATATGAGGTTGCATCTTCTACTTCTTCCGTCTGTGCAAAAGTATTTGCAGCGTGGAGAAGAGCGGCAACTGCAATGATTGTCTGTAAGGCTTTCATTCCATATTTATTTTAACCGGACAAAGGTAAGGATTAAAACTTACCGGCCGATATCTCATTTCGAAAAGAAGTATAAGCATTCTGAAAATACAAATATCAGAATAATCAATGTTTATTTTCCCGGTAACCAGTCGAATACTGTGCGATATACATGGTCGCGCGAGTCCTTTTCAGAGAGTATCAAGTCATGAATCCCGTTCTGTATCGTGTCGCGTGTAACATGATTGCCCAATTTTTGTCCGTATTTTTGAATATCATGTACATCCAGCACGATATCGGAAGACAGATACTCGTTGTTCCATTCTTTTGTTTCCGGGAACGACTTGTTTGACGACATTACCAGTACCGGACAGTCCAGGTCGATCCCTTTCTGCACTGTTTTCTGTGCCTCTTGTATGGCATTTATCCATCCGGCTTTTTTCGGATGCCCATTCATCATCTTCCAATTCGTATTATATACCCATTCCCCTTTGAATCGTTTGAGTAGGCTATGAGCATACGAAGCATCTCCGTATCCTTGTACGGTCAGGTTTGGAAATAGTTTCCCGATGCAGGAAACTACAGGGATTACGATCTTTTCCATCATCCATCCGAAATTCCAGTCCAGAAAAGGGCTGTTTAATATCAATCCGTCAACGGGAAGTTTTCCTTTTTTGCTGTCCAGATAATATGGCGTAATCAATCCACCGGTAGAATGTGCCATTAGCAATATTTTGTCATTCCCTTCTTCCTTAATGATGGCAAGAGCAGTATCGAGGTCTGCAAAATACTCTTTCAAACTTTTGCAGAAGAAAGGATTCTGGTTCGGCAGGATCGAGCGTCCGTACTTGCGGAGGTCCATAGCATAAAAGTTATAACCGTGGGCATTCACGCTGTCACCCAATTGCTTTTGAAAAAAATAGTCGTTGTAGCCATGTATATACAGGATTGCCTGTTTGGTCTCCGGCAACTGCGGTTTCTTGACAAGTGTGCAGACGACTTTTCCCTCGTAATCATCCGGCATCTGAATGGTCCGGCGCAGATAATTGTCACCCAACACATCCGGAATGTATTGGGCGTACATTATAGAGACGAAAAGCAGTAATAAGATCGTAAAGTATAGTTTCCGTGCCATATCTGTTTTTTATTTCTTTACTATAACGCGTTCATCCTGATGTTTGTTGCAGGTGAAGGCTACAAAAATACAATCTTCTTTATATATCTTGGGTTATCTGTTGTAACATTTGTTTCTAATGACTAACTTGCAGGGCAAAAATACAGAAAGGCTGATACTCGGAGTTTAGAATGAAAAATGCGTTGCTTATTATTTGTTTTATCCTTACACAAGTTTCTGTTGTAAGCGGAGTTGTTGCGAATGACCTTGATGATTTGCGACAAGAATTGAAAAACTTGCCGGATAGCAGTAAATTGATAAAGTTGAATGAGCTACTTTATCAGAATAACCGTAACAGGGTGTTTAAAACCTACGCAGACCTGCTATTGGAAGAGGCCCGGCGACAAAAGAACGATTTCTATAAAGGGAACGCTTTATTATCGATCATGCGCTATTACTATTCCAAAAATCCGGACAGCCTGCGTTTTTATCTGAAACAAGCCGAGCCAATTTATTTAGCTACTAATCGGATAGAAGATCTATGCCGGGCGAAAGGTTGGAATATCTATACTTTGATCTCAGGAGGAACGCATGACCAGGTAATTGGAGAAGTAGAGAGTTTGAAGGAATTGGCTACCCGTCTCAACTATCCGGAAGGGGTCGATATGGCCAACCAGGCCTTAGCCAGTTTTTATTTCAATATCGGATTGAAAGATGAAGGTATCCGTTTATGTAATGAAATCTTGCAAGGAATGGAAGAACGTGGAGCCTCCCGTGTTCGCCGGTTCTATTTGTTACGTTTGTTGTTAAATCAAAAACCTGAGCAGGAATACTTGTTCAAGCTCGATACCTGTATAAAGAACTGCGAAGAAGAAGGAATCACCCAGCTGGATGCGGAGCATTCGCTAACTTATCTGAAACATGCTTATCATCTTTATTCCGTACAGTATTATATAGCTTGTAAAGACTCTTCGCAAGCCTATTTCCATTTGCAGAAGTTAGGTGAATTAGAGAAACGGTACAATATGAATACGGAAAGGATCATGGCACAGTTTCTCTGGATGAGTTATTATAATCTGGTCGGCGAGTATGACAAGGCATTGGTGATTATAGACCAGTTGAAACATATTCTGTTGAGCAACAAGCGTTATAATGACTGGGTTACGGTGGAAGCTATCAGAGCCGATATCTATTATAAAATGGGAAGAGGAATGGAGTCAGCCAAGGCTTACAGAGACTCGAAAGCCGTACATGATTCGGTTATCCAAGCCCAATATTATGAAGATCTGGCCAAGTTGAGAACACAACGTGAAGTTGATAAGTTGGAATTACAAAGCCGGAAACTGGAGCTGGAAGCTGAAAAGTCTCGTGTCCGATCCTGGATATTCGGTAGTGGTGCCATCATCTTGCTCCTGCTTTGCGGGGTGTTGGGATTCCTGGCTTATTCCCGCCACCGTTATGGAGCCCGTTTGAAAATTGCAAAAGAAAAAGCGGAGGAGGCGGATCATTTGAAGTCTGCCTTTCTTGCCAATATGAACCATGAGATACGGACACCATTAAATGCAATAGTCGGTTTTTCGCAAGTAATAGCCGAGGAAAGTGATATAGAAACACGCCGGGAATTTGCCAAGATCATCCAAAACAACAACGAACTGTTGCAGCGTTTGATAGAGGACGTACTGGATATTTCGAAAATAGAATCGAACACGCTTACATTCGTATTGACGGATCAGGATTTGCAGGCATTGATGAAAGACCTTTATAGCATTATGTCGTTACGGATATCTGAAAACGTAGAACTACAGTTGGACGATTGTCCTCGTTTTACGCTTCGTACGGACCGGAACCGACTGACACAAGTGTTGGCGAACTTGTTGACCAATGCTATCAAGCATACCCATGAAGGTTATATCCGTTTTGGTTATAAGGTGGCGGCTGGCGAGATCTGTTTTTATGTAGCGGATACGGGCGAAGGAATACCGGAAGACCAGTTGGAGCACGTGTTTGACCGTTTTGTCAAACTGACGGAATGGACAACAGGTGTCGGTTTGGGGCTTGCTATCTCCAAAGCCCTGGTGGCGAAGCTTGGCGGTCGTATGGAAGTTTGTTCCAAACAGGGAGAAGGTTCTACTTTTAGTGTTATTTTTCCTGTGTGATCCATTCTCTGCCACTCCCATCCTTGAAGAGATGTTGTTAATAGGCAAAATTAATCCGGTGGAATTTGGGTAATTTTATTAGTAAAAGTTATTTTTGCAAAGTTAACAACACATGCACTTGTACTTGGAGAATCGGAGAGACATAATAAATCCTTTTGAAATTAATTCGGAAATGAATTTTGGCGTCTTTTACAATGCGTACTACCAACGTTTTGTAAGGTATGCTTTTTATTATGTAAATGATTTGCAGGCGGCCGAGGATTTGACGCATGATGCTTTGTTGTACTATTGGGAGAATAAACACAAGTTGCCTGCCGATGCGGACGTCTTGGGATATATATTAGAGTCCGTCAAGAATAAATGCCTGAATTATCTGAAGCATATCCAGGTGGAAGTCGAATACAGCAAGAGACGTACAGAGTTGCATGACTGGGAAATCACAACGCGTATCCAGACATTGGAAAACGAAAGCTACAGCACGATCTTTTCTAAAGATATAATGAGAATCGTCATGGAATCTTTATCCGAATTACCGGAACAGACTCGTCATATATTTGTTTTGAATCGTCTGGATTATAAATCAAGGAAAGAAATAGCGACAACCTTAGGTGTTTCCCAACAAAAAGTAGATTATCATATCAATAAGGCCAATGATCATCTCCGCTTGAAACTGAAAGACTATATTCCCCTGATACTGTTATTCTTGAATTAGGCATATCTGAACTTCTCTGTTTTCGACATTGTCGAGAATATATACGGCGTTGTCGTGTATATTCTCGGCATTGTCGTATATATACACGACAACGTCGAAAACAAACTACACTTGCATCAGCTTTGAAATACAACGTATTGCCTAGTGGAACTTGCGTCATTGTTTTGAAAAATAGTTGCCGGTAAGCAAAAAAAGTTCTGTTACGGTTGGGATTTTTCTTTGATGAGTTGCTCTATTTATAGAAACAGGAAAAGAGAAACGATGCAAATAGATCAACATATACTTATTCGTTACTTTCTGAAGCAGGCTTCGGAAGAAGAAAAGGAGGTAATACGGCAGTGGATTGAAAGCAGCGAAGACAACCGCCGGCGTTTTATCCGGGAGCGGATTCGTTTTGATGCTTCCATTTTGGTAGACGAAGCTGCGGTTGAGTCTTCCACTAAAATTGCTTCCGGCAAGCGTTACCGGCTACATCCTGCATTGAATTGGTCTTTAAAAGTGGCCGCTTCGATTTTGATTTTATTGGGAAGTTTTTATCTGTATGATAATTACCGGATGGCTCGATTGTCACAGACTCTACAGTGTGTATATGTCCCGGCTGGCAACCGTACTAATATCCAGCTTCCGGATGGTACGAGTGTCTGGCTGAATGCCAACACGTCTCTCCGTTATCCGATGGCTTTTGCAGAAAATAGCCGGGAGATAATGTTGGACGGCGAAGCTTATTTTGAAGTGGCGAAAGATAAAAAGCCTTTTATTGTCAAAACGAGCAAATATGACGTGGAGGTGCTGGGGACAACTTTTAATGTCGAGGCTTACAAAGACAAGCCGAATTTCCGGACGATGCTCTATGAAGGTAAAGTCAAGCTCTATAATACGAAGAGTCCGAAAGCAGTCTACCTTTCTCCGGGACAGACAGCGGAATTGATGGGTGAATCGTTGCGAGTCGTCCCAACAACGGCTCCTAACAGCTATCGTTGGAAAGACGGCCTGATCTATATCGAAGACAAGTCTTTTAATGCGATCATGGAACTGTTTGAAAAGTTCTATGATGTGCGGATCATAGTCAACAACAAAGCAGTGAAAGATTTAGGCTATCGTGGGAAGCTCCGGATATCCGATGGAGTGGATCATGCTTTGCGCGTCTTGCAAAATGACTTCCCTTTCAAATACAAGCGGGATGAAGAGAGAAACATCATATATATTAACTGATAAAATCGATTTGCCTATGAGGAAGGACACATGAGAAACACGTAAAAAAGAACCGGCAGTTGCGCCAACAACCACCGGCTCTCCAGTACATTTTTAATATACTTATTAATTTAAAATCAATCACAAAGGTATGAAAAAACTTTTTTTATCCGAGTCTTTGCCTAAAAAAGATTCGGGAAGAAAACAAATATGTAGAGTTATGAAGTTAACAGCGAGTTTTCTACTATTATGTTCATGTTTCGCTTTTGCCGGTCATGCAAATTCTCAAAATGCGAAAGTTAGTTTGAATAAGACTAAAGTCCAGTTACAGGAAATCCTGAATGAGATAGAAGAACAGACGGATTATCTGTTTATTTCAAACCGAGATGTAAATTTGAAACAGAAAGTATCTGTCAGTGCTAAAGATGAATCCGTCCAAGAAGTCTTATCTGAGGTGTTGAAAAATACAGGGTTGACTTTTAAAGTGGAAGGAGTGAATATTATTTTGTCTTCAAGTACAGGTTTTAATATTATTCAGCAAGATAAAAAAACGATTTCAGGTAGGGTCGTTGACCGAAATGGGGAACCAGTGATTGGTGTAAATGTGGTAGAAAAAGGGACAACCAATGGGACAATCACTGGTATGGATGGAAAGTTTACTTTAAATGTATCTCCAAATGCTACTTTAATGCTTTCTTATATAGGTTATAAAGCGCAAGAAATTGCTGTTAATAATCGCACTCAATACAATGTGGTTTTAGATGAAGATACAGAGGCCTTGGATGAAGTAGTCGTGGTAGGATATGGAACGATGAAGAAAAGTAGTTTGACTGGTTCGGTTACAAAAGTTGAAACAGAGAAATTAGAAGGTTTTCCTTCTGTCAATGTTGTAGATGCTCTACAAGGTCGGGCTGCTGGTGTTTATATAAACCCTTCTCGCCAACCGGGTGAAGATCCTACTATTCGGATTCGTGGAACACGTTCTTTCAATGCTTCTAATTCACCTTTATTGATTGTTGATGGTATGCCAGGCTCTTGGGAAAATGTCAGTTCTGAGGATATTGAATCAATGGAGATATTGAAGGATGCTGCTGCTACAGCTGTTTATGGCTCAAGAGCTGCCAATGGAGTTATCCTAATCACAACGAAGTCTGCTAAAAAAGGGGGAAAATTATCAATTGAATTGAACTCCTATGTGGGGATGAACAAGTATGATTTTATAGATATGCAGTCACCGGAGAAATATAATGCGATGATCCGTGATGTGATGCGGTATCAATCTCATGGGTTAGACAAAGAGGCTTGGGAAAATTCAGATATTGACTTGAGACGTGGATTGGAAATGTTTAATGGTTTATGGGCTGATAATTATTACAATAAAGGAATTACGTTTAATTGGCAAGATGCTTTGTTTAATAGTCATAGTGTGACTACTGGACATAATATTAGTATCGGGCAGGCAACAGATAAAATTTCTTATAAACTATCGTATAGTTTTCAAGATGATAATTCTTATTATAAGACGATGAATTATAAACGTCATATCTTGAATAATAATGTCAAAATTAATTTGGCCAAATGGATGGATTTGGGTTTAATTACTCGTTTAAGTTTACGGGATATGGGAGGCTGGCCCGGTAGTATGTGGGAAAATTATAGACGTATGAGTCCGTTTGAAACACCTTATATTGATGAAGATCCCAGCAAAGGCTTAAAAGACGTAGTCGGAAAAGAAAAGTATGTAAATGCATTGTTGAATTATCAGGATGGAAATTTTGTGAATGATCGTATCAATAAGCGTGCTGATATTATCTTGACAGCCAATATTCGTCCTTTTTCATGGCTGACTTTTACAACCAATTTGAAATTGGATTATAAAGAGTCAAGCAATGGAAAATATTATGATTCGAAGACAAGCGAGCAAAATTTGGGATACAATTTTGCTTCTTTCAATAAGGGATCAGATTCGGGTTATACATGGAATGGAATTTTGAATTTTGATAAATCATTTGGTTCACATCATTTGATGGCAACAGCTGTATTGGAAGCACAACAAAGTAAAGGTGAAAGTGTAGAAGCGTCTTCACAAGATATTCCGGCTAAATATATGGATTATCATTTTTTGTCATCTGGAATAGTCAACCAAAAAGTATCTTCTAATTATTGGAAATCTAATTTGTTGTCTTATATGTTCCGTTTGCAATATGAATATAAAGATCGGTATTTGTTTAATGTGGCCGTTCGTACTGATGGTTCTTCAAAATTAGCAGATGGAAATAAATGGCGGAGCTTTCCTTCGGCTGCTGTTGCTTGGAGAGTATCAGAAGAAGGTTTTTTGAAAGATTCGAAAGTTGTATCTAATCTGAAATTGAGATTGAGCTATGGTGAAATCGGTAATCAAGCGATTGACTCTTATCAAACAATGACTCGTTTGAAGTCTAAAACTTATTCTTGGGCTGGTAACGGCTTTTATACTTGGCAACCTGATGGGTTAGCCAACAAGGGTTTGGGATGGGAAGTTTCAAAAACTTGGAATGCAGGAGTCGATTTTGGGTTATTTGATAATTTGTTGGGAGGTACGGTGGAATTTTATCATACGCGTAATGAAGATTTGCTGTTGACACGTACGTTACCCGAAACGACAGGCTTTGGATCATTGTGGCAAAATATAGGTACTACTCAAAATCATGGTGTTGAAGCTACCATTAACGTTTATCCGGTCCGTGGAAAAGATCTGAATTGGAGCCTTACGGCAACGGCTACACGTAATTGGAATAAGATTGTTGAATTACTTGATGGTAAGGATGATAGAGGAGCAAGCCGGTTTGTTGGTCAACCAATCAGTGTTTTTTTTAATTATGAAAAAATAGGAATTTGGCAGTTGGATGAACTTGAAGAGGCAAAGAAATACAAACAAGAACCGGGACAAATAAAAATCAGGGATGTGGATGAAGATGGAAAGATTACTGATAACGATAAGGTTATAATTGGTCAGAAGGAGCCGAAAGTGATCGCTTCTATTCAAAATAGCTTGGTTTATAAAGATTGGGATTTTTCATTTAATTTGGTTGGGCAGTTTGGACATATTATTGAAGCAGGTAATTATATAGCTGAATGGAATGCGGATAAGATGATTATCAATAATGTTGATTGGTGGACCCCATTGAATCCGACCAATGAATGGCCTCGTGTACAAACAGCTCAGTCGCAAGATTATACTTCTACTTTATCTAAGTTTAAAGGTGATTTTATTAAATTACAAGACATATCTATAGGGTATAACTTTAAACATCTGTTAGCTCCAGTTTGTAAGGTAGAGAAACTTCGTTTGTATGTTCAAGCCCGAAATTTGTTCTATTTATATCGAGCATGTCCGGGAGATATTAATCCGGAACAGCCGAATTCGGTTTATACGTTACCAACGTCTTTGGTTGTGGGTCTTAATTTCGCATTTTAATAACATTAATATGATTGTCATTATGAAAAAGAAATATATAATCTTATCAGCTTTATCTATGTTCTCGCTATTCTCTTGTCAAGATTTTTTGCAAGAAGAGTCTAAGTCGCAAATGACGCTTGATTATTATTATACAGATAAAGGACTAAATGAAGGAGTCGCAGCTGTATATAGTTCTTGTCGAGAGATGTTTAGAGGTGATATGTTTGAAATTAATTATTTTTCAGATCTGTCGGAAGTTGCAGCTTCCCAGAATAACTCTTATGATCATGTAGGAAAGGTTTCTGCTGGTTTTCTAAATAACTTGTTCTGTAATATGCATCAAGGGATTATGATAGCCAATCGTATGGAAAGGATAATTGGTGATAATCCGGAGACTCGAACTAAAGAAATTTATTTGGCAGAGTTAAGGGGGCTTAGAGCTATGTTTTACCAAATTCAAGCTGAATTATGGGGAAAATATGGTCATTATCAAGAAACTGTTTATGATCAATTTGAAGAAAGTATGCTTTATCTCAATCAAAAGCCACTCTCTTTTTATTATGAACAGATTTTGAAAGATATTGACTATGCAATAGAAAAACTTCCTACACAGTCTGAGATAAAAGAGTTTGGACGTCTTTCTCAAGGTGCAGCAAAGGCACTGAAAGCGCGTTTCTTGTTAGCAATTGCGGGGTATTCAAATCCAGAATATGCGGGGCAGGAGGAGCATAATATGTGTACTCAGTTAGGATTTGCATCTGAAAATGATTTGTATACTCAAGTTCGTGCTTTAGCAAGAAGTGTTATTAATGACTATAGTTATGCGTTGCTCCCATCTTATGGAGATAATTTCGATGAAAGTAAACAGATTAATAAAGAGGTGATTTGGTCAGTACAGTGGACGACTGATAAAACGTTTAACACGGATGAAGCCGGATATCACAGATTTGGGATTGGCCGTACGTGCGAAACGTTAGATTTGAAAGAAAAATCAACTAACAATTTTACTGCGACAATGCGTTCTTTAGCCGTAACTCGTTTAGATGAATCGGGGTCGAAGTTTACGTTTTCGATGCCTTGCCATTCGATGTATTACGGGAGAGAGTATCGGCATATTATGCCTTCGTTTGCGTGGATTAATATGTTTGACAATAAAGATAAGCGTAAGGCGGAAACTTTTGAAACGCTCTATTTGCGAATAGATGATGATAAAGCAGCACCTTCGGATATGACTGACACAGTCGCATATATGCCATTTCGGGCAATTACGTTGGAAGAAGATGAGTGGCATCGTAAATGGGTTGAGTCGGGTGATCCTCATGCTTATTATTTAGATGGGATGAATGAAGTGTATGATATGGATGATCCCAACGATACCCGACATTACGGTGGGCCATTGTTGCACCGGTCTCGTTATTATTCTCTTAAAAAATTCTATGACCGGTCAAGGACTGAGAAAGGTAAACAAGATGAAGGAACGGCTAATGGAACGGTTATTCGATTGGCAGAGATGTTTTTGATTGATGCTGAATGTGCTTTTCGTCTGAAAGAAGGTGAGCAAGTTGTTTATAATGCTTTGAAACCTCTTTGGGAAAGGGCGTTTGACAATCTTGAAGATGCAAATGTTTATAAGCCGAAAAATGGAATGGATATCCATTTTATTGTAGACGAGTATAGCCGTGAATTGGGAATGGAGTTTAATACATTCTTTATATTGAAGAGAACACGTACATTATTGGAACGTATCGGTCGGTTGCCTATTAGTAAAGAGGAGGAAAATAGTGGTATTTTGCGGTATGCCGATTATGTCAAAGAATATGGGGAGTATTTGTACATTAAACCTTTCCCAGAGTCTCAAGCGACTCGGTTTAAGGTGATGTCTCGTGAATTACTTCCTCCGGGATATGATTATGGAAGTTTGTTTTAAAGGAGCCAAAGATGAAAAATGTGTGTATAAAAATTCAATTGATTTTATTCTCGTTTTTTATTCTTTTGATGGGATGTTCTTTGAGTAAGCCTCAACCGGATATTTTGATTCAAGAAAACAAGCAGGAAAAAAAGATTGATGTGGTGGTAGATGGGAATTTGTTTACTTCTTACCGGTATTCAACTGATTTTGAAAAGCCATTTCTATTTCCTATTTATTCGCCTAATGGATCTGTTGTGACAAGAGGATATCCGCTTGAACCTCGTAAAGGAGAGAGAGTGGATCATCCTCATCATACAGGACTATGGTTTAACCATGGGAATGTGAATGGGCTTGACTTTTGGAATAACTCTTCAGCAATTAAAGATAAGGAAAAATATGGACATATTGTTGTGACTAAAATTTTGGATGTGAAAGATGGCAAAAGTGGTTTGATTAAAGTCCTTTCTGAGTGGAGGGATGAACAGGAAAATGTGTTGCTGGAAGAGACTACTGAGTATATTATTCATGCAACTGATGATAGTCGTACGATTGATCATATATCTACATTGAAAGCAATTCAAAATGTGACTTTTACAGATAATAAAGAGGGCATGATTGCTATTCGGGTAGATCGTTCTTTTGAAGAGCCGGCAGAGGGAAGCATGATTTTTACAGATGAACATGGTAATCCGACAGAGGTCAAGACACAGGCGGACAATACCGGAGTGAATGGTGTTTATTACAGTAGTAATGGTTTTACCGGTGGAAAAGTATGGTCTACATGTAACGATTGGGTTCTGTTGACTGGTGAAAAAGATGGATCAATCATTACATTTGGTTTTTTTGATCACCCGGATAATGTTGGATATCCTTTTCATTCGCATGCTCGTGGGTATGGATTATTTGCTTGTAACAATTTGGGATCTTATTCTTATAATAAGCAAGATGATGAAATTGTTCATCATTTGATAAAGGGAGAAACATTGGTGTTGAAACATCGTTTTTACATTGAAGCGGGAAAGGATAAGATTTCGAAAGAACAGGCTGATGCTATAGGAGTTGATTTTTCTAAATCATATTAATGAGGAATTGAGATTGATTGTTTTTTTTAGAGAAAAGAAATGATGTCGATATTTTGTTATGAATATTTGAATTTTAAGAGTTTGGGACTGCTCCTGTTATTGTTTTTGGGGATTCCTTTTTGTCCATATTCTGCATATAGTCAAGAGACAAGGAGTGAATCTTGGCAACTACAAGGTGGAATAGGAGTTTGTTCATCCGTAGAAAAATCCGAATTGCTACTTGAAGCAAAAAGTGCTTTTTTGGAAGTTAATATCCAAAGTTTTTTTAATCCAAAAGAAAGTGATGCTGAATTTGCCTCTAAGTTGGAACGGGTCAGAAAATCTTCATTACCAGTTTATGCCGGAAATTGTTTCTTTCCGGGAAAAATGAAATTGGTAGGTGATCATATTGATATTTCAGCAGTATTGTCTTATGCCGAGATTGCAATGAAGCGTGCTCAAATGACTGGAACGAAAATATTTGTTTTGGGAAGTGGAGGAGCTCGAAATATCCCGGAGGGTTTTGATCGTAATAAAGCGTGTAAACAATTTATTAGGCTTTGTAAGCGAATTGCTGGAATAGGAGAAAAATATGGTGTTGTAGTCGTTTTGGAACCGCTGAGAAAGGAAGAAACGAATTTTGTAAATACCATAGCAGAAGGGATGAAAATTGTCAAGGCAGTCAATCATCCTAACTTTAAAATTTTAGCTGATTTTTATCATATGGCCTGTGAAAAAGAAAGTCCAGAAGTGATTATTGATGCTGCTGCTGAGTTATGTCATTGCCATATAACTGAAGTGGAGTCTCGGTCGGCACCGGGTATAAGAGGTGATGATTTTACTCCTTATTTTAGGGCATTAAAACAGATTGGTTATGAAGGTGCAATAGCATTGGAATGTAACTGGAAAGACTTTGATAAGGAGGTTAAGTGTGGAATAGCGGAAGCCGGTAGGCAAGTTGCTTCTATTCCTGATTTTTGATTAACTTTTAAATTGTGAAGACATGAAAACAAGTTCAAGAAGAGATTTTTTTAAAAAAGCGACGTTAGGTGTAGTTACTGCAACAGTTATGCCAGCAGTAGTTGAGGCTGAAGTGATTTCTGCTCCTGAAATATTGTCAGAGTCTGTTAAGGGGGCAAACGATCGTATTCGTATTGCTGTACTTGGCGTTAATGGACGAGGACAAACTCATGTTGACGAGATCATGAAGATATCCAAGGAGTATAATGTGGAATTGGCTGCTTTATGTGATCCAGATATGGATATTTTGCAAAAGAGGACGGAAAAGGTTAAAAGCAAATATGGAAAAAATATCCGTATAGAACAGGATTTTCGGAAAATTTATGATGATAAGGAAATTGACGCAGTAGCTTTGGCTACGCCTAATCATTGGCATGCACTTCAAACGATTTGGGCTTGCCAGGCTGGAAAAGATGTATATGTGGAGAAGCCTGCTACACATAATATTTATGAAGGTCGGAAAATGATTGAAGCAGCCTATAAATATAATCGGATTGTGCAACATGGAGTTCAATTAAGAAGTTCGGTGGCAATTCGAGAAGCTATAGAACATTTGAAAAATGGATTGATTGGCCGTGTCTATATGTCTCGTGGATTGGTTTATCGATGGAGGCCGAACATAGGAAATAAGGGTATTTCTCAAAAACCGACAGGATTGGATTATGACCTTTGGTGTGGCCCGGCTCCAATGGTCCCATTTACTAAAAATTTGGTCCACTATAATTGGCATTGGCATTGGAACTATGGAAATGGGGATGTCGGGAACCAGGGAATTCATCAGACTGATTTATGTATGTGGGGGTTAGGAGTCGATTATTTACCTGAAAGAATAACATCTATGGGAGGTAAGTTCTTATGGGATGATTGCAAGGAAGTGCCAGAAATACAAACATCGATCTATCACTATCCAAAAGAAAAGAAAATCATTCAGTTTGAAGTGCGTAATTGGTGTACAAATCTGGAAGATGGAGCAGGTGTGGGCAATATATTTTATGGTGATAAAGGATATATGGTTATCAAAGGATACGATACATATGAAACATATTTAGGAGAAAAACGGGAAAAAGGTCCCAGCCGTTCTGAAGGTGGAGAATTGACTCGGCATTTTCAGAATTGGGTAGATGCAATGAGGGCACGTGATATGAGCATCCAAAATGGTCCAGTTCAAACAGGGCATTTGTCTTCAGCTTTGGCTCATTTAGGTAATATCTCATTCCGTTTGGGTAAACAATTGCAGTTTGATCCTGTTGCAGAACGATTTATCGGTGATGGTGAAAATGAAGCAAATGCAATGTTGAGTAGAGACTATAGAGCTCCTTATGTGCTTCCAGAAATTGTATAATTTGTTTTGGGTATGAATTATTTATGTTAATTATGTAATAAATTGAAGTTATGATAAAGAATCAGATGTCACGACGGAACTTTTTGGCAACGACAGGAGCTATAGCGGGAACAGCGTTATTTAATCCGTTATCAGATATGAAAGTTGCTGCAATGGAAACAAGAACCCAGATTGGGAAAAAACTGCGTGTTGCTCTTGTTGGAACGGGAAGCCGAGGAACCTCTATGTGGGGGCGAGATATTCAAAAAAACTATTCTGACTATCTTGAATTTGTTGGGCTTTGTGATAAAAACGAGGGGCGTGTAGAAACGGGCAAGCGTATCATTGGTGCTTCTTGCCCTACTTATACCGATTTCGAAAAAATGATGAGGGATACAAAACCAGATGTTTTGATTGTCACGACAATGGATAGCACTCATCATGAGTTCATCATTCGGGGTATGGAAATGGGAGCTGATATTATAACAGAGAAACCGATGACAACGGATGAAAAGAAAATACAAATGATATTGGATGCTGAAAAGCGAACTGGCAAAACATGCCGAGTTACTTTCAACTATCGTTATTCTCCGCATCGGGCGAAAATATGGGAATTACTTCGTGCAGGTGAAATAGGAAAAATTACTTCCGTTGATTTTCATTGGTATTTGGATACTTCTCATGGAGCTGATTATTTCCGTCGGTGGCATCGTTTGGTGGAATGTAGTGGATCGTTATGGGTACATAAGGCCAGCCATCATTTTGACTTGTTGAATTGGTGGATTGATAGTGATCCGGAAAGCGTGTACGCTCTTGGTTCTTTGGATCATTATGGGAAAAATGAAGAAATGAGGGCTGAAAATTGCCGTACATGTCCTTATACCGAGAAATGTAAATTTTATTATGACATAACTCGTAATAAGAATTATATGGACTTGTATGTGGCAAATGAGGAATATGATGGCTACTTGCGTGATGGATGTGTGTTTAAGAATGATGTCAATATCTTTGATAAAATGGCGGCCACGATCAAATATAAGAATGGTGTACAAGTTGCATATTCTTTGACTACTTATTCTCCTTATGAGGGCTATAGGATAGCGTTTAACGGAACTAAGGGACGATTGGATGCTTGGATACAAGAATCTCGACGAACGTCGGATGCTAACTATGACGAAATCGTCTTGTTTAGAAATTTCAATAAGCGCGAGTATATTCAAATTCCTTTTGGAAATTCAGGGCATGGAGGCGGAGATGCTTTATTGAAAGATCAGATTTTTTTGCCTAATGTAGCCGACCCATTCCAACAATGCGCTAATGTGCGTGATGGGGCGTTAGCTTGTTTGGTCGGAATTGCTGCTCGTAATAGTATCGCAACGAATCAACCGGTTAGAATCGCGGATCTGACATCAATTGTACCGATGGAAAAGAAGCAATACAAAAGAATTCTTTGACAGGAAAGCAATTAGAGCTTATATAAATTCAACTTTCTGAATTTGCTTACTAAGGAGTTGGCTTTTAGTCAGCTCCTTATTTTGTAGATATATCATTTGATGAACTTGTGATTATTACTTTTTTTTGCTGTGAAAGAATTTAAATTGAAGATATTATTTATAAAATGGTTTAAAATAGTAGGATGTATTGTTTTTGGGGGTGAAATAAATCCTATTTTTGACAAGATAAATCTTATATGTAAACAATAATTTAATACTTATGGTAAACCGACGAGCTTTTATAAAAAGATGTTTTGCATTGTATGGTAGTTTGCTGTTGATGCCAGCTTGTAAAAAAGAGATGGGGAGGCAGCAATATCGTTGTTTTTCTATTGATGAAAGTGAATGTTTGGGAGCTATTTGTGAGCAGTTTATTCCAACTGATGAATATTTGGGGGCGAAAGAGGCAGGGGTTGTTAACTTTATAGATAAGCTACTCTATCAGCGCTTTCCAGAGTTGGAGCCGGATTATAAAAAAGGGATTCAAGCTTTGGAAAAATACAGTATGGATGTATTTCAAAAAACTTTTGCGAATTTATCTTGGGAACAGCAATATACCGTATTGCAACAGATGGAACGGAAAGAACTACCTGAAACCTATTGGGAAGAGATACCACAAAAAAAATTTTTTGATATGGTTTTGCGTAATACGATGCAAGGGTATTATGGTTCTCCTCGGCATGGGGGTAATAGAGATTATGTGAGTTTTCGTATGATGAGATTGGATTATCCATTATTAGTAGGGCAAAACAGATATGAGTAAAACGCAGAAAAGAGCTATTGTGATCGGCGCCGGTGCCGGTGGAGGTGTTGTTGCAAAGGAATTGGCCGTAAATGGTATACATGTGACTATTTTTGAACGGGGAGGTTGGCCTGTTTATGATGAACATATAAATGATGAATTGATTTCGCAGCGCGTTCAAGATTTAGGTTCGGCTTTTGGACCGGATTGGAAGAAAAATCCACGGGTTGTGATAGGCAATGATGGGAGAAAGAAGATCGTAACACCTCAGACTGGAGGATATAACCATGTGGCTGCCTGTGTTGGTTCGGGAACAGTCTCTTATGGTGCAATGGCTTGGCGTTTTATGCCGGAAGATTTTCGTATGAAATCTGAGTATGGAGAAGTTACTGGTTCGACTTTGACTGACTGGCCGATTACTTATGAAGAATTGGCTCCTTATTATAGTAAGGCGGAGCGTGAAGTTGGGGTATCAGGAGATATGTCGGATAATCCGTTTGCGCCGAATCGCTACGAACCTTATCCGATGCCAGCTTTTGAACAGAATAAGGATGGCAGGTTGATTGCGGAAACCTGTAAGCGGATGGGACTTCATCCATTTCCTATTCCTATGCTTCGTAACTCTGTTGCTTATAATGGGCGGGCTGCTTGTATCCGAAACAGGACTTGTTGCGGATATGCATGTCCGGTAGATGCCAAAAATGGAACTCATAATACAGTTATCCCGGTAGCGATGCAGACTGGAAATTGTGATGTGAAAACAAATTGTTTTGTTTTTAAAATACATACGGATGAAAAGCATCGTGCTGTGGCAGTTTCCTATTTTGATGAAAATAATAAAGAATGCCGGATGGAAGCGGATATAATTGTTGTTGCGGCTTCGGCAACCGAAACAGCACGACTTTTGCTTAATTCCAAATCGAACCGGTTCCCAAACGGGATCGGAAATGATAATGATTGGGTGGGGCGTAACTTGCAAGGACATGCCTACTGTGGAGCGAAAGGATTGTTTGATTATGACGTTCTTGATTTAAAAGGGCCAGGGGCTACGGTGGCTATTATGGATTATAATCATCATAATGAAGGTATTGTCGGAGGTGGTCTTCTGTGTAATGAATTTTATCAGATGCCTTATGCTTTTTCGGGAGACAGGCCTTCCGGATATCCTCGTTGGGGCTTGGAACATAAGAAGTATCAGCGGGAAAATTATTATAGGGTTGCCCGTATGCATGGGCCAATTCAAGAAATTCCGAATTTTGATATGCGTGTAACGGTTGATGATACGGTGAAAGACTTTTGGGGGATTCCTGTGGTTGCCATATCCGGGGCACGTCATCCGATCGATCAGAAGCATGTAGAGTTTCTTTCTGCCAAGGCGGAGGAGATATTGAAGGAAGCAGGGGCGAAGTTGGTTTGGAAACAAGGGAGTGGACATGGGCAGACCGGTGGACAGCATCAGGCAGGTACTTGCCGTATGGGGAATGATCCGGCCACTTCTGTAGTTGATAAATATTGCAGGGTTCATGATCTGGATAATTTGTATATAGCGGATGGTAGCGTGCTGGTGAATAACGGAGGCTTTAATCCGGTGCTGACCATTATGGCATTAGCGTTTCGGACAGGTGAACATATAGTTAAACAATGGACGGAAGGAGGTCAAGCATGAAAACACGTTATTGGATAGGGCTGGTTGTGGCAGGAGGAATTATAGCGGGGCTTGCCGGTTATAAAGTGTATGTTTCTTTGGATCCGGATCTGACTTGTGCTCAGTGTCATGAAGTGACGTACGCTTGTCAGTTATGGAAAAGTTCCGCTCATTCGGATGTCCGTTGTGTGGACTGTCATGGAACGGCTTTGAGTGGCGGCATAAAAGGGCTTGCAGAAAAGACGGGTATGATATATAGTCATTTTACTAAAAAACAGACGAATGAAGATGTCAGTCTGAATGAAGAGCAGGTGTTGGCTGTTGCTGACCGTTGTGCTGTTTGTCATCAGGCAGAACAGGCTGCTTGGGAATCAGGGGCACATTCGACTACCTATAAGGATATTTTTATGGATGTCGAGCATAACCGGATGGAGAAGCCTTACTGGGATTGCTTTCGTTGTCATGGTATGCATTATGACGGGACGATTCATGATTTGATGTCCTTGGAAGGAAAGGCTGAAGATTGGCATTTGAAAAATGCTTCGCAGGCAGATCGTCCGGCTATGACTTGTCTGGCTTGCCATCAGGTACATGCCGAACAACCTCAGAATAAACCATATGTCGCAAAGAATGAGAAAGAGCGTGCTGTCTCTTTGACAGATACGAGGTCTCCTGCTACTGCTTTGTATATGCGTTCGGAAAAACGGCATTTGCCATCTGATAAATTATATCGGACTACGATGTTCGATAAAGACTCTGTCGTGAAAGTTTCGGATGATCCGAATGCGTGGCTCTGTATGCAATGCCATGCTCCAAATAATCGCCGTGAAGTCGGTTCCGAAGACGATAAGACGCCGACCGGACTGTATGAAGGAATGAGTTGTCTGGATTGCCATAACCCTCATTCGAACCAGTTAAAGAACAATTATCGCAATGTCCATCAGAAAAAATGAAACCTTGATAAGTTCTAAATGCTTGTTATAAGCAGATATAGATTAAAAAGATAGGGATTTATTTGCAGAATAAAAAAAAGTCCCTACCTTTGCACCGCAAAAAATATTTAGTAATAACAATACAAAACAGCGTTTTATGAACAATTACGAAACCGTTTTCATTTTGACTCCCGTTTTGTCTGACGCTCAGATGAAGGAAGCGGTAGAAAAATTCACGAACATCCTGAAAGAACAGGGTGCTGAAATCGTGAACGAAGAAAATTGGGGTTTGCGCAAATTAGCTTATCCTATCGACAAAAAAACAACAGGCTTCTACCAGTTGGTTGAATTCAAAGCAAATCCGGAAACTATCGCTACACTGGAAGTTAACTTCCGTCGTGACGAACGTGTGATTCGCTTCCTGACTTTCCGCCAGGACAAATATGCAGCAGAATATGCAGCAAAGAGAAGAAGTTTGAAATCATCTAAAGAAACAGTAAAGGAGAATTAATCATGGCAGTAACTCAATCAGAAATCAGATATTTGACTCCGCCTTCAGTAGACGTTAAAAAGAAAAAATATTGCCGTTTCAAAAAGAACGGTATCAAGTATATCGATTACAAAGATCCTGAATTCTTGAAGAAATTCCTGAACGAACAGGGTAAGATTCTTCCGCGTCGTATCACTGGTACTTCTTTGAAATTCCAGCGTCGTATCGCTCAGGCTGTTAAAAGAGCTCGTCATTTGGCGTTGCTTCCTTACGTAACCGATTTAATGAAATAATAAAAAAGAGGAGACAGAATATGCAAGTTATTTTGAAAGAAGACGTAATCAACTTAGGTTACAAGGACGATATCGTAACAGTTAAAGACGGTTACGGACGTAACTTTCTAATCCCCACGGGTAAAGCAGTTATCGCATCTGAGTCTGCAAAGAAAGTATTAGCTGAAAACTTGAAGCAACGCGCTCATAAGTTGGCTAAGATCAAAGAAGATGCTCAGGCTTTGGCTGCTAAGTTGGAAGGCGTTGCCCTGACAATCGGTGCTAAGACAAGCTCAACAGGTACAATCTTCGGTTCTGTAACGAACATCCAGGTTGCTGATGCATTGGCAAAAGCCGGTTTCGAAGTAGATCGTAAGATTATCTATATCAAGGAATCTGTTAAGGAAGTCGGTAATTACAAAGCTATCTTGAAACTTCACAAAGAAGTATCGGTAGAAATTCCTTTTGAAGTAGTTTCTGAGTAATCCTACTGGATATATAAATAAAAAGGGCGATTCTTTGTGAATTGCCCTTTTTTTATTTTAGATCAGCCCAGTTTAACTCATCAAAAAACATTACATTTGTCCCGAATTTGCAAGAAATTTTTAAAGTGGCAAAAAGAACTTTTCTATATATCAATTTAGTAGTAGCCCTGTTTTTTGTTTTACCTGTGTTGCAGGCAAAAGAAAAGACGTTTACAGTGGTGATCGATGCCGGGCATGGGGGAAAAGACCCTGGTGCACGTGGTTCGTCCATCAATGAAAAGGCTATTAATCTGGCGGTAGCCCTCAAACTCGGTAGCCTGATATCAGAAAAGCACAATGATGTGAAAGTCATTTATACGCGCAAAACGGATGTCTTCATCGAATTGGATGAGCGGGCGAATATCGCCAACCGGAATAAGGCGGACTTGTTTATTTCCATTCATACAAATGCGGTGAAGAGGGGCAGTGCGGTATCGGGAACGGAAACTTATACATTAGGTCTGGCACGTACGGACGAGAATCTGGAAGTGGCCATGCGCGAAAACTCAGCGATCCTTTTGGAAGATAATTATCTGCAGAAGTATGAAGGTTTTGATCCGACTTCTTCCGAATCGTATATTATTTTCGAATTTATGCAGAATAAGCATATGGAACAGAGCATTAGCCTGGCTTCGGAGGTGCAGAAATGTTTTACTTCCGCCAAGCGTAATAACAGAGGAGTGCGACAGGCAGGCTTCCTTGTGTTGCGTAAGACGAGCATGCCGAGTATTCTTGTGGAATTAGGATATATTTCGAATCCGGCGGAAGAACGCTTCATGAAAACAAAGGAGGGGCAAAACAAGCTGGCAACTGCCATTTATAATGCTTTTACAAAATATAAGTGGGAATATGACCGCAAGCGCGGTGCGTTAGCAGGAAGTGCAAATGCTGCTCCTATATTGGAAGTTGAAGAGAATGTTGCAGATAATCAAACGATTCCCGCTCCTCCCGGAAGTGAAGAATATATTCGCCAAAAGAAGAATGTTGAGGGATCCAGCCAGAGCCGCGTCTCCAAGCAGGTAGCCTCCGCGAAGCAAGCGGGCCAGGTTAAAAAGGGGCAAACGATTTATAAAATACAAATACTTACCTCGGATAAAAAACTTTCTCCCGGTTCTAAATTGTTTAAAGGATATAAGAATGTCGATTGCTTTATTGAGAAAGGTATTTACAAGTATACATATGGCGAGACGACAAGTTTCGATACTATCCGCAAGTTGCGCCGGCAAGTTGCGAAAGATTTTAAAGATGCTTTTATAGTCGCCTTTAAGGATGGGAAGAAAGTGAAATATTGATAGTAACAGAATTTATATTATATACAGAGAAGAAATGAAAAATGTATTCACCAAAGAGGCAAAGATCGGACTTGTGTCTATAGTCAGTCTGGCATTGCTATATTTAGGAATTAATTACTTGAAAGGGATCAATCTGTTTAAACCGACAAACCATTATGTAGTGGCTTGTACGAATGTAAAGGGAGTGACGGTTTCGAGTCCTGTATTTGTAGAAGGCTTTAAAGTCGGTTTGGTGCGTGAGATTGTTTATGATTATGATGCCGTCGATAAGATTTCGATTGATATCAGCCTGGAAGACCATATGAAAATTAATAAAGGTAGCTATATTACGATCGTGAACAGTTTTCTTGGTGGCGGTGAATTGCATATTCATCTGAACAAGTATGTGGATGACTATCTGAAACCCGGTGCGGTAATCGAGGGGCGGATGGAATCGGACATGATGCAATCCGTACAGGAAAAGATTCTCCCGCAGGTGGAACTGCTTTTGCCGAAGATCGATTCGATTCTGGGTGGCTTGCAAACATTGGTAAATCATCCGGCATTGGCTCAGTCTTTGAATAATATAGAGACAACGACCAATAGCCTGGCTGTTTCTTCTCGTCAGCTCAATCAAATGCTGAGCAAGGATGTGCCGGGTATTATGAGCGATCTGAAGGTCATCACCGGAAACTTTGCCGATGTCAGCACAGATTTGAAGAAGCTGGATCTGGCAACGACCGTGAATGCGGTGAATGCAACGTTGGATAACGTGGAACAGATGACACGTAAGCTGAACTCTAAGGATAATAGTATGGGGCTTCTGTTGAATGACCGTGCTCTTTACGATAACCTGAACAGTACGGCAGACAATGCCTCCAAGCTTTTACTTGATTTGAGGCAGAACCCCAAAAGATATGTGCATTTTTCTGTATTTTAAGATAGCATAAGATTTGTTGTACAAACTGTTTATTTAGAATTATTCCAATTAAACGAAAAAATATAAAATACAGAAGCTTGACTTCTCTAAGGCCTTTAGATTGAGAAATATAACTGGATCAAAAGGTCTTTTTTGAAGTGGGTTGCCTGAGAAGGCAAGGGGCTAAAGAATGCTCTTAAACAAAGGTTTTCTGTGATTCTAATGTTTTAAAATGAAGATATTCAGATTGTTGGAATTAACTGCCTGACAATAAATAGGATATTGAACAATCAAAAGTTCCAAACAAAATGATACTTTTTTTTTCGGAATTAATTTCTAAACTTTGTAGTCGTAAAATAAAAATTGAAGTTGTAAGTAGAGTTGGGAGAGTAAAAAATCATGCAGACTGAATATCAAACTTTGTGGAATAAATGCCTCGCAGTCATTAAGGACATTGTCCCTGAGGCCGCTTTTAACACATGGTTCAAGCCTATCATACCATTATCATACGAGGATAATAAATTTACGATTCAAGTACCCAGCCAGTTCTTTTACGAGTATCTGGAAGAGAAGTATGTGAACGTATTGAAAGTTACTTTATATCGTGTGATAGGACAGGGTACGATATTGAACTATCGTATCAAGGTCGTTGATAAGGTGAAAGAAGATGGCATGATTACTTTACCTACCGGTAATGACGCTCCCCGTACCGGTAAGAAAAGTGCGGATATCCCTTCGCTATTCGAGTCTAAAGCCCGTCAGGATTGGGATTCTCATTTGAACCCTAAATACAACTTCGACAATTATTTTGAAGGAACAAGCAATCGTCTGGTCCGTTCTTCGAGCGAGGCTATCGCACAGGAACCGGGAAAGACCTTTAACCCGATGTTTGTGTTCGGGGCGTCCGGTGTGGGAAAAACACACTTATGCCATGCGATTGGTAACCGAATTCAGGAAATTCACCCGGAAAAGAAAGTGTTGTATATATCAGCCCATCTTTTTACCGTACAATATACGGAAGCTATCCGGAAAAATACGACAAATGATTTCATGTATTTCTATCAGGGAGTGGATGTGTTGATTTTGGACGATATCCAAGAACTGATCGGGAAAGATAAGACACAGAATACATTTTTCCATATATTCAATCACTTGCATTTACTGGGCAAGCAATTGATCCTGACTTCCGATAAAGCTCCTGTCGATTTGCAGGGAATGGAGGAACGTTTGATCACCCGCTTGAAATGGGGGTTGACGGCAGAGCTGGATCGCCCGGATCTGGATTTACGCAAGAAAATCCTGAAAAATAAGATCAGTCACGATGGTGTGGTGATTCCGGATGATGTGTTCAATTTTATTGCAAGCAATGTGACGGAGAATGTACGCGATGTGGAAGGTATCGTTGCATCCTTACTGGCTTATTCTACGGCTTTCAACCGGATGATTGACCTGCCTTTGACTAAGCAGGTGGTGAGCCGTGTCGTGAAATTGGAAAAGAAGCAAGTGTCTGTGGAATCTATTCAGGATGTAGTCTGTAAATACTATAACCTGGAACTGGCCGCTATCCAGACCAACTCGCGCAAGCGGGAAATTGTGCAGGCACGTCAGGTTACGATGTACCTGGCGAAGAAGTATACCGACAGTTCTTTCTCTCATATCGGGAAGATCGTCGGAAAGCGTGACCATGCAACTGTTCTGCATGCCTGCAAGACGGTAAGGGATCAGATCGAAACGAATAAATCTTTCCGTTCTTCGGTAGAAGAGATCGAGGCTTTGCTCAAAGCTTGATTTAATGAGATATTTATATGAAAGGATACGCCTCAGGGTTGTGTCCTTTTTCTGTTTTTGGAAAACCATGTTGTGTGATCGGTTTTCTTTTTGGAAAACTTTTTAAACTAAAAGAATGGATAAGCTGTTGATAAATAACATGGTTTATTTGTGAAAAGGGAAACTTGTCAACAATGTATATTTTCTTTGTTGAATAATTTGGCTAATCCGTAAACTATGCTTAAACTTGCACATCATTAAACTTAAAACAATCGTGAATCGTAAAACTTACACCTTCGATGAAGCCTTTAAAGCTTCACTGGACTACTTTACCGGCGACGAATTGGCCGCAAAAGTATGGGTAAATAAGTATGCCTTGAAGGATGCATTCGGGAATATCTATGAGGAGTCTCCTGTAGATATGCATCATCGTTTGGCAAGTGAAATTGCCCGTGTAGAAAAGAAGTATCCTAACCCGTTGTCGGAGGAGGAACTTTTTAACCTGTTTGATCATTTCCGTTACATCGTGCCGCAAGGAAGCCCGATGACGGGAATTGGCAATGATTTTCAAATTGCCTCACTCTCTAACTGTTTTGTAATCGGATTGGATGGAGATGCCGATTCATATGGTGCGATTATTCGAATTGATGAGGAACAAGTGCAGTTGATGAAACGTCGTGGCGGTGTTGGTCACGATTTATCACATATTCGTCCGAAAGGATCTCCTGTTAAGAACTCGGCGTTGACATCGACCGGATTGGTTCCTTTTATGGAACGTTACTCAAATTCAACCCGCGAAGTGGCCCAGGATGGCCGTCGTGGTGCCTTGATGCTTAGTGTTTCTATCAAGCATCCGGATTCAGAATCGTTTATCGATGCCAAGATGACGGAAGGAAAGGTAACAGGGGCTAACGTCTCTGTGAAGATCGATGACGAATTTATGCAGGCCGTAGTCAACGGAACTCCTTATAAACAACAATATCCGATCGATTCATCGGAACCCACAAATGTGAAGGAAATCAATGCGGCCGAACTTTGGAAGAAAATCATTCATAATGCATGGAAGTCGGCTGAACCAGGCGTGCTTTTCTGGGATACGATCTTGAAAGAGTCTGTTCCCGATTCGTATGCAGATCTCGGATTCCGTACGGTTTCAACCAACCCTTGCGGTGAGATTCCTCTGTGTCCGTATGATAGCTGCCGCCTGTTGGCGATCAACTTATATTCGTATGTTGTCAATCCTTTCACAAAAGAGGCTTATTTCGACTTTGACCTGTTCCGGAAGCATGTTATCTTGGCACAACGCATCATGGACGATATCATCGACCTGGAATCAGAAAAGATTGAAAAGATCCTGGAGAAGATCGATACCGATCCTGAATCATTGGAAGTGAAACAGAGCGAACGTCATCTGTGGGAGAAGATCCAGAAAAAGACTTTGCAGGGACGTCGTACCGGTGTGGGCATCACTGCCGAAGGCGATATGATTGCCGCCTTAGGATTACGCTACGGCACGGAAGAAGCGACGGTATTTGCAGAGAAGGTTCAGAAAATGCTGGCACTGGCGGCCTATCGTTCTTCTGTGGAGATGGCCAAAGAACGTGGTGCATTCGATATCTATGATGCAAAGCGTGAAGAGAAGAATCCGTTTATTAACCGTCTGCGTGAAGCTGATCCGGAGCTGTATGACGACATGGTGAAATACGGCCGTCGTAATATCGCTTGTCTGACAATCGCACCGACCGGAACGACCAGTTTGATGACACAGACTACTTCGGGTATCGAACCGGTATTCCTGCCCGTATACCGCCGCCGCCGTAAGGTGAACCCGAACGATGCGGAAGCTCGTGTCGACTTTGTAGACGAAACGGGTGACGCATTCGAAGAATATATCGTATTCCATCATAAATTCGTAACCTGGATGTTGGCTAACGGCTTCTCTGCTTCCAAGAAATATACACAGGAAGAAGTGGAAGAATTGGTTGCTAAGTCTCCTTACTATAAAGCAACGTCAAACGATGTAGATTGGTTGCAGAAAGTCCGTATGCAGGGACGTATCCAGAAGTGGGTGGACCACTCCATCAGCGTGACAATCAACCTGCCGGCTGATGTGACGGAAGATCTTGTGAACTCCCTGTATGTGGAAGCCTGGAGGTGTGGTTGCAAGGGCTGTACGGTTTACCGTGACGGTTCCCGTTCAGGTGTATTGTTGTCTACGGATAACAAGAAGAAGAAAAAAGAGGATTGCAATTGTATGCAGCCGCCAGTTATCGTAGCTACCCGTCCGCGCGAATTGGAAGCTGATGTGGTGAAGTTCCAGAACAACCGTGAGAAGTGGATCGCGTTTGTCGGTTTGCTGAATGGTCGCCCGTATGAAATCTTTACCGGTCTTGCCGATGACGAAGAGGGTATCATGTTGCCAAAGAACGTGTCGAAAGGTAGTATTATCAAGAGTTATGATGAGGACGGTCAGAAGCATTACGACTTCCAGTTCAAAAATAAGCGTGGTTACAAGATGACGATCGAAGGCCTGGATGGTAAGTTTGATCCAGAGTTTTGGAACTATGCTAAGCTGATCTCTGGTGTCTTGCGCTACGGTATGCCGATCGACCAGGTGATCAAGTTGGTTCAAGGCATGGAGTTGAATAACGAATCTATCAACACCTGGAAGAACGGTGTGGAACGCGCTTTGAAGAAATATTTGCCGAACGGTACGGAGGCAAAAGGGCAGAAATGTCCGAATTGTGGACATGAAACACTGGTCTACCAGGAAGGCTGTCTGATCTGTACTAATTGTGGCGCTTCAAGATGCGGATGAAAAAATTTATGATGTATGATTTATGATTTATCGTTGACGCGTACATCATAAATCAAAAATCATAAATCATAAATCATAAATATAAAAGATACCATGAAAGTCACCTTTAATATCAACTTCCATACCGTTTGGGGGCAGAAGTTATGTGTTGTAGGGTCGATTCCTGAGCTGGGTTCCTGGGAGCCGGCTTTGGCAAAAGAAATGAGTTATAAGGGGGATGGAAACTGGCAGCTTGAGTTGGAAGTGACCTCCCCTGTCAAGGATATAGAATACAGATATTTCCTGAGTGTAAACGATAGGCAGATATTCGAGGAATGGGAAAAGAACCATCAGGTATTCTTTATCGGTCAGGCAGATCAATATACGTTATATGATTATTGGCAGGTTCGTCCTGCCAATCTGGCCTTTTATTCCTCTGCATTTACTAAAAGTCTGTTTGCACATCCGTGTAATACGCATGAACGGGTGGTAAAGAGCGGTAAGAGGCTTACGATCAAGATATCTGTCCCGCGTGTCGAAAAGAACCAGCGCGTGGCTATCACCGGCAATCAGGAGTGCCTGGGTAATTGGCATCCTGATAAAGCGTTGATATTGAGCTGCGACACCTTTCCTGTCTGGCATATAGATTTGGATGCGGGTGAGATTACCTACCCGTTGGAATATAAGTTTCTGATCTGCGATGATCAGCAACAACCTTTATATTGGGAAGAAGATGAGAACCGTGTCTTGAATCTGCCTCCGCAACAGGTGGGAGAGACGGCGATCGTTTCGGGTCTTTATTTTCGTGATAATTTGCCTTTGTGGCGGTGTGCCGGTTCGGTGATTCCGGTCTTTTCTTTACGTTCGGAAAAGAGCTTCGGAGTCGGCGACCTGGGGGATTTGCGCATCTTGGTGGATTGGGTCAGAAAAACGCGCCAACGTATTATCCAGGTACTTCCTATGAATGATACGACGACGACGCATACCCGTACCGATTCGTATCCTTATAGCGCTATTTCAATTTATGCTCTTCATCCGATGTATATCAGCTTGCCCGATCTGGGAGAATTGGCCGATTCGGAAAAGGCAGCCTTTTTTGCCCGGAAACAGGCAGAGTTGAATGGCTTGGATGCCGTCGATTACGAGCAGGTGGTTCGATATAAACTGGAATATTGCCGGGAATACTTCAGGCAGGAGGGGAAAGCTATTTTGTCCACTCCCGAATATCAGGAGTTTTTCGCACAGAACGAGTCCTGGCTGATGCCCTATGCCGCCTATTGTTACCTGCGTGACACGTACCGGACTTCCGACTTTACACAATGGAAAGAAAACTCCGTATTCGACAAGAATAACATCCGTGAACTTTGTTCCGTGGAGGGCAAGGCATATCCGGAAATATCGTTCCTGTATTTCTTGCAATATATCTTGCATACGCAGTTTAAGGGTGTTTCCGATTATGCCCGCAAGAACGGGATCGTGTTGAAAGGCGATTTGCCTATAGGGGTGAACCGTACGAGTGTCGAGGCATGGATGGAACCGAAATACTTCAATATGGATGGCCAGGCTGGTGCTCCGCCCGACGATTTCTCCGTAAACGGTCAGAACTGGGGATTCCCGACTTATAATTGGGATACGATGGAGAAAGATAATTTTTCTTGGTGGAGGAAACGTTTCGGCAAGCTGGAAGACTATTTCGATTGCTTCCGTATCGATCATATCTTAGGCTTTTTCCGTATCTGGGAAGTGCCGTTGGATTATGTTCAGGGACTTTGCGGACATTTCAACCCCGCTTTGCCACTTACCCCGAATGAAATCGAACAGTATGGCTTGGGTTTTGATGAAGCCCGCTTGACTACTCCGCATATCAACCGTGAGTTTTTGCCTGAATTGTTTGGTGACCGGACGGAAGAGGTGATAGGTACGTTCTTGGCCCAGTCGTCATCACGGCATTTTGTGTTGAAACCTTATTGTGATACGCAACGCAAGGTGGAAGCTCTGTTTGCCGGAAAGACGGACGAGGTATCCCTTCGGATAAAGAAAGGACTGTTTGCCATCGCCAATGAAGTGCTGTTCCTGCGCGATCCGCGTGAACCGGATAAGTTCCACCCTCGCATTTCGGCCAACCAGTCCTATTTGTATCGCGAGTTGAGCGCTTCCGACCGATATGCTTTCGACCAACTATATTGGAATTTTTTCTATCACCGTCATAACGAATTCTGGAAGGCGCAAGCCTTTAACCGCCTGACCCCGTTGGTTGGTAGCACGGACATGCTAGTGTGCGGCGAAGATTTGGGGATGATTCCGGAATCCGTTCCCGATGTGATGAACAAGTTGCAGATATTCAGCCTGGAAATAGAACGTATGCCCAAGACTCCGCAACGCGAATTCTCGGATTTGTATAACCTGCCTTATCATTCGGTTTGTACGACATCCACCCACGATATGACACCGCTTCGTAGCTGGTGGAAAGAGGACCGTGCCAAGATACAGCGTTATTATAACAATGTGCTGGGGCATACCGGTGATGCTCCGGAAGAATGTACGGCAGATTTGGCGACACAGATCGTTTCCAACCATCTGGCAACCACCTCGATGCTGACCATTATCCCTATGCAGGACTGGTTTGCAATGGACGACTCCGTCAAGCGGAAAGACTACGAAGCGGAACGCATCAATGTCCCGTCCGATTCAAACCACTACTGGCGCTACAGGATGCACATCACGTTGGAGAAACTGATCGAGGCAGATAGTCTGAATAACAAGATTACGGAACTGATTAAGGGTTCAGGAAGAAAATAGGCAATCTGCCGTTATATATCTGTGGAGGGGCACACTATTTTCTGAAAAAATAGAGAAATAGAGTGCTCCTCTGTTGTTTTTTATATATATTTGTCTCATTGCAAGGTATAAAGGTAGGTTTAAACGAAAAAAGTATCCGTAGCTCCCTTCATATATGAAGGGGATAGCCGGCTTTTTTTGAGGCGCCGGCTATCCATTCCTTAATTATAATGTGTACGGAAGAAATATATAATTGGTACAAACCGAATATTACTAATTTAAACTTTATAATATATGATGAACAAACTTTACTTTTATTGTTTTGCCTTATTTATGGTGCCGACTTTTTCGGCCTTCGGGCAAACTCAACCCTCGCAGGACGAGAATGGGTATTATTTGATAGAGAATGCGGAACATCTGAGATGGTTTCGGGACCAGGTGAATGCTTCCGAGCACAAACAAGTGGACACTAATGGTGACGGTCAGATCAACATGGATGACGAAACGATTGTCCGGCTCAACGCCAAACTGATGGCCGACATCGATCTCGGTGGCGAATCTTGGACGCCGATCGGTGAGTATAACAATGGTGAGGAGCCTGATGAAATCCGTTTTGGAGGCTACTTCGATGGGCAGGGACATGTCATCAAGGGACTGAACGTCCAGCCGATCGACGGGAGGCAGTCGTACGGGCTGTTCGGCTATGTCGCTTGGGGTGTGGTGAAGAACCTCGGTATAGTCGGTGGCACGGTCACCTCCAAAGCCGATGACGGGCAGGAATATACCGGTGCCATCAGCGGGATGCTCAGCTACGGGCGCATTGAGAACTGCTTTAGCACCGCTACTGTCACTGGGACGGAAGAAGGAAGCATCGGTGGACTGACCGGTGGTATGCGCAAGATCAGTAGCGTCTCGAACAGCTATAACGCCGGGACGGTTATTGATCCGGCGGGTATGGCAGGTGGCATCACCGGATATATTGGTAGCGATGCGAGCGTCTATAACTGCTACAATATGGGCAAAGTGACCGGTGGCGCGATTTCGGGTGAAGATTATAGTGAAAGCCTCCTCCGCTCTGGAGAGGAAGAGCCGCTCCCCATTATCGACTGCTATTATCTGGAAGGTACTGGTTCCGGTATGCTTGCTAAGGCTCTATCGGCTGCTGACTTCGTGACTACCATCAACGAGAAGCTCTTCACCAACCCGAATAATGGCGAAGACTTTCCTTGGGACGGCAAGGCGAACCTCGCGGACGATAAGTTGTCTGTTCCGACATTCGATAGTAGTTCGGCCGTGGAAGTCTCTCTCGGCGATGATCCGACGACTACGGAAACCATAGTGACGGGAGAAAACCGCATACAGGCGATCGATGGGCGTATCTGTATCACGACATCCGAATCGATGAAAGTACGCGTAGTCAATATTGCTGGGCAGACGGTTCGCTCCGCTTGTCTATCGGATGGCTATAGCGAAATAACCGGCCTGTCTGAGGGCATCTATATTGTTGTCTTGGAAGATGGGACATGTGTGAAAGTTTTGTTGCGCTAAGAGGGATTGTCCGGATATAAAATAAAAAGCCATAGAGTTGTGGAGAGGAAAACTCCCTACTTCTGTGGCTTTATTTATGTATTGGAAAAAGAAATTGTCGTTATTTTTCCCCTGACATCTTGCAAACCCCGTTGAAGCGGGCATTCGGTTCGATTTCCAGCGTTTGGGCGAATATATCGCCTTTGATGACGGCGGTCGCTTTTAGGACAAGTTTGGCACTGACGTGTATGGAACCTTCCACTTCTCCCAATATTTCGGCATTTGCAGAAACGATGTTTCCTGTGACATTCCCTTTCGGGCCGATCACGATTTTACCGTTGCAACTCACATTTCCTTCTATTTTTCCATCCAGTCGGAAGTCTGTTTCCGTCACGATGTCGCCTTTTACGGTTGTGCCGGCGGCGAGGGTATTATGCAGGCCGCCATTCGTGTTTTCTTCTTTTTGCTTTATTCCCATCATGTTTCGTATTGTTTGTTGAGGGGGTGTCAAATATCGGTATTCATGGGACTCACCCTCGTATATCGCAAATATAAGACTATTTTTTTGCAGAAAGGTTTACTTTATTTACATTTACAGATAAAATAACGAATTATGACAACAAGAATAGAACTGAAGGAAATGAGATTCTATGCCTATCACGGTGTAATGCCGCAGGAAACAAAGGTAGGGAACAATTTTGTTGTGAACCTGATCCTTACGGCACCTTTGGAACAGGCCGTAAGAAGTGATGAACTGGACGATACGATCAACTATGCCGCTGTTTATGAGGTTGTAAAAGAACAGATGGATATCCCTTCCAAACTGATCGAGCATGTGGCAGGACGGATTTTGTATGTCCTGAAGGAGCGTTTTCCCCAGCTGGCAGCTATCGAGTTAAAACTCTCCAAACTGAACCCGCCTTTTGGAGGCGATATTCATAGCGCTTCGATCATTCTTGACGAGACTTACCCTTGAAAATTAGGACAACCGCATCAAAAATGAGGCTATTTGTAAGAAACGTCCTTTTCCGTCGGATAAGAAGTAAAAACAGGGCATAAAAGTGTCCCTGACATGGCAGATAAACCTCTCTGCATCTCCGGCAGGAATCCACGAAGATCCGGGTCTGCACCTCTCCCACATCCGGATGTCCATACCTCTTACACCCGGGTCTTGAGTAGCTATCCAAGTTGTTTTTGTCAAAAGAAATGCTTGTCTTGGTGAAAAAAGAAGCCGTTTTACATATTCTGCACCTATTCCTGATCGTTCTTTGTTTTTGTCGTAGATTGATATACAGTATGTTATTATTTTTGACCATGATAGTTATGATAGATGAATGATAGTATAAAACGGTAACTATCATAAATGTAATACATTGTGTTAGAGTAGTATATGGGAGATTATGATGGTATGATGGTTGTTCTTGTAAAAACACTTATATATATTTGTCCGTATCGGTTGTAAAAGTAGATGGGCACTTTATGATTTCGGTGTGGTTACCCTAATTGAAAATCAATTGTCACGCCAAGCGAGAAACATCGCTTTCTGAGTACGGAAACTATGCTTTGTATGTAAAAAAGTTATGTTTAACTAATTATTACTACTTAGCTCGCCCTGTTTTTTTGAAAGAGGGACTATGCGATGTATCTTTGTAACCAGATAAAGCACAAATAATATATTCACCATGGCATTTACCAACAACGTAATGATTGTCCGCCACGGATTGCTGGCGAAGTTAGTGAAACTTTGGAAGGAGAACCGTCTGCTCGAAGAGATAGACCGGTTGCCTATCGAGTTGAGTCCTCGTAAGTCGAAAGTCATCGGCCGTTGCTGTGTGCACAAGGAGCGGGCTGTGTGGAAATACAAGACACTGCCGCTGCTCGGATTCGATATGCAGGATGAGGTCGACGAACTGACACCTTTGTCTGAATACGCCAAACAAGCATTGCTGCGTTCGGAAAACAAGAAAGAGAACCTGATGTGCGTGGTGGATGAAGCCTGTTCGTCCTGTGTGCAGGTGAACTATGAGATTACGAACCTTTGCCGTGGATGTGTGGCTCGAAGCTGCTATATGAACTGCCCGAAAGATGCGATCCGTTTCAAAAAGAACGGGCAGGCGGAGATCGACCATGATACCTGCATCAGTTGCGGCAAATGTCACCAGAACTGTCCCTATCATGCCATCGTGTATATCCCGATCCCTTGCGAGGAAGTTTGCCCGGTGAAGGCGATCAGCAAGGACGAGTACGGAGTGGAACATATCGACGAATCCAAATGTATCTATTGCGGCAAATGCGTGAATGCCTGTCCTTTCGGGGCGATCTTCGAGATATCCCAGGTGTTCGACATCCTGCAACGTCTGCGCAACAAAGAGCCGATGGTGGCTATTGTCGCCCCGTCTATCCTGGCCCAGTTTGCAGCTCCGGTAGAGAAGGTCTATGGCGCCATCAAATCGCTGGGCTTCCTCGAAGTTGTCGAGGTGGCACAGGGAGCGATGGAGACGACTCGCCGCGAAGCAGAAGAACTGAAAGAAAAGTTGGCGGAAGGTCAACCATTCATGACGACCAGTTGTTGTCCTTCTTATATCCAACTTGCCGAGAAGCATATCCCGGATTTGAAGAAATATATTTCGACTACCGGTTCACCGATGTACTACACCGCCCGGATCGTGAAGGAGAAATATCCGGATGCTAAGATCGTGTTCGTCGGCCCGTGCGTGGCGAAGCGGAAAGAGGTGAAGATGGATCCGTGTGTGGATTTCACGCTTACGTTCGAAGAAATAGGCTCGGTGCTGACCGGAATGGATATAAAGGTGGAAGAGGCACAACCGTTCTCCGTCTTGTTCAATGCTGTACGTGAGGCGCATGGATTTGCCCAGACCGGAGGCGTGATCAATGCTGTGAAGGTGTATCTGAAAGAAGACCAGGTCGCTAACCTCAACACGATTCAGGTCGCTAACCTTACGAAGAAGAACGTTGCTTTGTTGCGTGCATATGCCAAAACGGGCAAGGCTCCGGGGCAGTTCATCGAAGTGATGGCCTGCGAAGGCGGTTGTGTGACGGGTCCTTGTGTGCATGGCGACAGGTCTGCCGGGCAGAAGCAGTTGCTTAAAGAACTTACTAAATATTAAACGCAAATGATGAAAAAGATTGTTTTACTCTTTTTACTGGCGGAGATGTTGTTGCTGACGGCATGCGGGCCACGGGAAATTCCTGCGAAAGGAGATTTTACCGTACGTGTGTTTGATGATACTCCTGTACGGTTTGCCCCGGATATCTATCCGGGAGCTTATAATGCGCCGGGACCGGACAGTATCTATCATTTGGTGAACGGGCGTATTATCTTGAAGAAAATAATGTTACCCGAATACGAACGGAATGTCTATGTCAAATTGAAGGTGACGATTGCTTCCAACGGTGACCGCTGGGATAAATCCGGTTCCTGTTTCGTCTTGCCGAAGGCGTCGGGTATCAATCTACTGAACATTGCTAAGGGAGAGAAGCAGTTCCCTGAGGTGGATAGTACGAAGCTCGAACACATGGTCGGGATCGTTGCCGGCGAAGATTATAAACCGACGGTCGAGTTGATGCGCTTCATGACCCCTTTCGGAGTAGGACATTTCAGTGCTCCTGATGATAGCTTGACGCATAACCGTAAGCCGGTCTATATCGACCATTGGGAAGATAGCGTTAGCTGGGAACAGGATATAACCGACCTGTATCCGCTTTTGGAGGGAGGAGCCTATGTCGGTATCTTTATCGACACCTGGACGACGGAGGGCTATATTGCCAGTATGACGGTCGATGTAGATGAATCCGGCCTGGCCTATGATCCGTTACCCTGCCGTCATGTGGAGCCGTTGATGAATACGGTTTATTACGAAGGGCAGACCTATCCGGATATCTTTGCCCGTCGGGACGTGTCGACGGACTTCGAGATTCCCGCCGGTGCCCGTAATGTCCGGCTGAAATATATCGTGACCGGTCATGGCGGCCATTCCGGTGGGGATGAATTTGTCGAGAAACGCAATATCGTTTCGGTCGATGGGAAAGAAGTGTTAAACTTCATCCCCTGGCGTTCGGATTGTGCCTCTTTCCGCCGTTTCAACCCGGCAACGGGTGTATGGCTGAAAGAGCGATTGGCTTCTTATATCGCCAAAGATGGTTATTCGGAAAAGAAAGTGGAAGAACCGTTAGGATCGTCCGATCTGTCACGTTCCAACTGGTGTCCTGGTTCCGATGTGATGCCTGAAGAGGTTCTCTTGACGGATATCGGGCCGGGAAAGCATACCTTCACGGTCAGTATTCCTGAAGCGGCCGAGATAGATGGGAATAAGCTGAACCATTGGCTCGTGTCTGCTTATCTGGTGTGGGAGGAATGAAGTATAAATATGCCGATAGGTATCATATGCCAATATGCCAGTGAAGGGAAATACTTTTGAGGTATCCCATTGGTCCATAGGAATATTATCTTGTTGGCAGGTTATTCATTAATAATTTAAAATAGAGTATTATCATGGATTCGTTGTTGCCTTTCTTTCTATTATGTTTTACCTCGTTTTTTACGCTGACAAATCCGTTAGGTACGATGCCTGTCTTTTTGACCATGACGAATGGCATGAGTGAGGAGCAGCGTCGTGCCATTGTCCGCCGCGCCACAATCGTGTCGTTCCTGACGCTGATGGTTTTCACTTTCTCCGGGCAGTTCTTGTTCAAGTTCTTCGGTATTTCGACAAACGGGTTCCGTATTGCGGGTGGCATTATCATCTTCACGATCGGTTTCGACATGTTGCAGGCGCGTTATGCGAAAGCTAAGTTGAAAGAGGAGGAGGTGAAGACGTATGTGAACGATATTTCCATTACGCCCCTTGCCATCCCGATGCTCTGCGGACCCGGTGCGATCGCTAATGCCTTGATGCTGATGGATGATGCCGTGACATTGGCAAAGAAGTGTATCCTGATCGGGACGATCGGACTGATCTATTTTATCACCTACCTGATCCTCCGCGCTTCTACACGTTTGAATCGCTACATGGGCGAGACGGGTAATAACGTCATGATGCGCCTGATGGGATTGATCTTGATGGTGATCGCCGTAGAGTGTTTCGTGAGTGGTTTTAAGCCAATCATGATCGACATTTTGCAGCACTCGAACCTTTGAACTTCTCTGCTTACAGCTCCGTAAATTTCTTTTTCCTTTGTAAATAGAAGTCTATGATCAGGCTCCTTTTTCGTAATTCCGGGATGTCGGAAAGTTTTGTTTTGGCAAGATTCTCACGGCGGACCAGTTCGTAAGATGGTTTTAGTTCATGGAATGCTTTCCGAGCCTCATACACGGCACGGGCGTTCGGATAATGGCCGGTCAGCAGAAACTTGGCGGCGGCAATATAGTCCAGCCAGAAACGTGCACGCATTACATGTTTCAGATCTTTTTCCGGTAAATTCTTATATAACATCAGCAGGTTGTTGCGGAAGTTGAGGAACGTCTTACGCGGACTCTCGACATTTAGTGTAGCACCTCCCACATGGTACACGACCGACGACGGCGTACAGACCAGCCGGTAGCCACGTGAACGTAGTCGCCAGCACATATCGATTTCTTCTTGGTGGGCAAAGAAACCGGCATCGAGACCTCCGACCTCCTTGTAGACTGCTGTTTGGACGAACAGACAGGCTCCTGTGGCCCAAAGTAGGTCGGCAGGCGTGTCATATTGTCCGGCGTCTTTTTCTACGACATGCAGGACACGTCCGCGGCAATATGGATAGCCGTACCGGTCCATATATCCCCCTGCCGCTCCGGCATACTCGAAATATTCCTTGTTTCGTAGGGCACGTATCTTGGGCTGAACTCCGGCAATGGTTTTGTCGGTATCCATCGCGGCGACAGGTGCATCCAGCCATCCCGGAGTGACTTCGACATCGCTGTTGAGCAAGACCGTGTATTCGTGCCCGATGTGCTTCAATGCCTGGTTATACCCTTCGGCAAAGCCGTAATTCTTGTCCAGCCGGATGATACCGACCGTAGGGAACTTTGCTTTCAGCATCTCGATGGAATCGTCAGTAGAGCCGTTGTCGGCAACGATTACATCCGCCCATTCGTCGGGTGTGTAAGCGACAACGGAGGGCAAGTATTCTTCCATCAGTGCCCGGCCGTTCCAGTTGAGGATAACGACGGCAAGGCGTTTGTTTAGTTGGAAGTTGAAAGTTGAAAGTTGAAAGTTTTCGTTTGTTTTCATATTGTGTGTTCTTTTTTGTGTAATTTAACTTTCAACTTTCAATTCTCCACTTTCAACTCTCTTATGTTTCCATCTCTTATGTGTCCAAAGCCAGCCCGACGGATTGCGCAAGATACATTTTTCCATCAGACGGGCATATTGTTCGGTAATCCAGTTTTCGGGCGTCTCTTTGGGAGTCTCGGTCACCAGTTTCATATCTACGGTATAGTAGCCGCGTTTCACCTGCTTCGTATCGAGGAATATGACCGGCAAATCCAGTTTGCGGGCAAGGCGTTCGGGGCCGGTCAGGATGGAGGAATCCTGGTTCAGGAAGTTCGTCCAATAGTGCAAGTTGTTTCGGCTCGGTGTCTGGTCGGCGATAAAGATCACGACACAGCGGGTTTTGTTTTTCTTCAGGGTGATGACATCGCGCACAGTATCTTGTTTTTTGATTCCGAAGGAGCCGAATTTCGTTCGTAAGTTGATGAACAGGCGGTCGAAAGCCTGGTTGCTGAGCGGTCGGTATATCTGGTAGATGCGGGAGTCCTGGAAACGGGAGGTAGAGCCGGAAAACCATTCCCAGTTGCCGTAATGTCCCATCAGGAGGATAAAACAGGTATGTCCTTTTTCCATCAGCTTGTCTACCAGTTCGGGGTTTTTCAGGAAAGCCCGGCGTTGCAATTCCTCGAGGGAGATGTGGGCGAGCTTGATCGTTTCGACCACATAGTCGGCGAAATGGTGGTAGAACTCGCGTTCCAGCCGGCGCAGTTCGGTATCCGATTTCTCAGGGAAAGAGGCTTTCATATTTTGCCTGACGACCTTCACTCTGTATCTGATGATTTTATAAATCAGCACATAGAGAATATCCGATAATATATATAGCGCCCACATCGGCAAAAGTGCATGGACCTTTACCCAGCTGTAGATAAGCGCATATTGTATTTTATTCCACATGATGATTTTATTCAATAATCTTTACTACTAACGCTGTTTTGTCCTCGTTCCAATCGCCTAACGTGACCTGCCGGGTCTCATTTACCAGTGAACTGTCGTAAGGAATTTCCACCTTTATATAATTTTCGGTGAAGCCGTGCATCATACCCCCTTTGCGTGTTTGTTCAAACAAGACATTCGCCTGCTTACCGATATGGGTTTCGTAGAAGGTATGGAGCTTACGGTCGGATATGTCCAACAATTGCTGGCTACGGGCATGCTTGGTTTTCGGGTCGACGACGTAATCGATCTTGAGTGCCTGTGTGCCCGGCCGTTCCGAATAGCTGAATACGTGCAGTTGGCTGATGTCCAGGCTTTCGATAAAGGTGCGGGCATCTTCGAAATAGGTATCCGTTTCGCCTCGCGTACCGACAATCACATCGACGCCGATAAAGGCGTGTGGCATGACCTCTTTGATCTTTTCGATCTTATGCCGGAACAGGGTAGTGTCGTAACGACGGCGCATGAGTTTCAGTACATCGTCGCTTCCGCTCTGCAACGGGATATGGAAATGGGGAGCGAAATGTTTGCTATGTGCCACAAAATCGATCGCTTCGTCTGTGATCAGATTCGGTTCGATGGAAGAGATGCGGTAGCGGACGATCCCTTCCACCTCGTCGAGTGCCCGGATCAGATCGATAAACGTCTCCCCGGTACTCTTCCCGAAGTCGCCGATATTGACACCTGTCAATACAATCTCTTTCCCCCCACTTGCGGCGACCTCTTCGGCCTGTTTTACCATGCTGGCAATCGTCCCGTTGCGGCTACGTCCGCGGGCAAAGGGGATGGTGCAATAGGAGCAGAAGTAATCGCACCCGTCCTGTACTTTCAGGAAATGGCGCGTGCGGTCGTCTGCCGAGCAGGAGGGGGAGAAGGAACGGATATCTTTCGTCTGGGAAGCGATTACGGCACCTCCCTCTTCTTTCTTTTTCAAGTCGTCTAAATACATGAGTATATCTAACTTCTGCTCGGCGCCCAAGACGAGGTCGACTCCTTCGATATGCGAAACCTCTTCCGGCTTCAACTGGGCGTAGCAACCGATCACGACGATGAACGCCCCCGGGTGTTGTTTGCCGATCCGGCGGATTGCCTGGCGGCATTTCTTGTCGGCAAGCTCTGTCACAGAGCAAGTGTTGACGACGCAAATATCAGCCTTTTCACTCGGACGTGCTTTGCGTACGCCCTGTTCGGCAAGTACTTTCCCTATGGTCGAAGTTTCGGCGAAATTCAACTTGCATCCTAAGGTATAGTATGCGGCTATCTTATTCTCAAAAACAGTCTTATCAATCATTGTCTTTTAATTATCGCGCAAATTTAGCGAAAATGTTTGGACATAGTATATTCTTATCGTTTATTGTGGAACCGGTAACCTATCCCTAACATCAAGTTGTTGGGGTCTTTGAATTTGCTCAACTGGTACCCTACGTGCAGGAACAGGTCGCGTGTGATGGATGTTTTCAATGCCAGGATTTGGTACATCCCTTGTGTGTCGGTGCATTTGTGGTAAACATTGTAGCCTATGCCTACGTTGATTGTGAAGATCGGCATGACCAGTTCACCTCGTACGGATAGCCCGATAGCTAATTGTTCTTTGAATGGCGGACGGTAAAACTGATGTTCGGCCTGGTCGTTATAGTCGGCCTCGTATTCCTTGATGTTGGCACTTTCGTCATATTGTACGTCGAGCGATGCTCCGGCACGGAAATATTTGTGGAAGTTATACATGGGATTGAAATTAAATCCCAATACACCGAACGAACCGGGGGCCAGGTAGGCTTCATCTGGCTTGATAACCCCTTTCCGTTTCGAGGCACCGTATAAAACGATGTCGTAGCTGATGTGCGGTTTGATGCGTTGTGTGGTTAGCCTGTCGGACATCATCATCCCGGCATTTTCTCCGAAGGTGTGCACCAAGCCTATCTTGCCCCCGACAGTATTGACACCTGCATTGGGGTACTGGGTGTTTCCGTTGGAGAAATGGCTTAGGTCGATGCCTGCCGTTAGTCGCCATCCCGTCGCCAGTTGCCAGTTCAGCAGAAATCCCAAATTGATATAGGCATTGATCTTCGACCCTACGACATAATTGTAGGTATTGGTTCCCGGATGGTACTTTTCCCATCCGAAGGAGGCTCCGAAGTTCCATTCGTAATCCAGTGACAGACGGGAGGAGAGCCGGGCTATGCGTGACCCTTGGAAGGCATATACCGAAACAGGAGTTCCGATCTCGGCCTTGTCAAAGAAAGAATGGTATGAAATGCCGATTCCCTGGTAGGTGTGCGGATATAATTTCCCGTTACGCGATTCAGGATGAAACCGGAAAGAGTATTTCAGGTGCGCTGATACGGACTTACGCAAAGGTTGCCATGTCGCATTCTCACCTGCAAAGAACTCATTGGTGGGGATGATGTAAACGGGGCGGAAGTCGAAGCCGACCTCGTGAGTGAGCGGATGATGGGATACGGTGTCGTTCGCCCCTGTCCCTTGTGCACATATAGGGGTGCATCTCAGTATACACATCCCTGTTATTATGAGTACTTTCAAGTTCATACTATTGATTGCTTAACGTTCAGCCAGGATAATGACCGGATTCTCATCGTTCTCTTGTACTTCATAGCCTATCAGATAACGATCGTCTTCGGATGTAAAACGGGGGACGAACGTGTTCCCTTCTTTAAAATCGAAATCATGTCCGGGATAAGGTAACTTGACGCTTTCCACTTTTCCCTCTTTATCATCGTAGCTGATCAGATAGGAGTTGCCATTTAGGTTGGCTGTCAGATACAATTTGTCTTTGCTGTTTCCTACGACATTGATCTGTGCCGCATTTTTTTCCTTGAACAGGTTGTTACGCGGGTCTTGTAACCGGTAGCGTCCACCCTCTTCCAACTTGTATTTTCCTGCATCTACTACCCAGCGTGGGATAAGCGTGTTCTCTTTTGTGATCAGGAAAATCGTGTCGTTGAACATTTCCTTCACATAGTTGTCGGTCGGGGTGGAGAAAACCTTGCATTCGTTGTAGAACACTATCGTGATTTCTCCCGGCTCGAAGTTCCGGGTGTATGCGATCGAGTCCAGTACGGCCGAGTCGCGGAACAAGTACATCCGTATCGGCTCTTTGCCTGAGATATTCTGGACGTATCCGATATTGCGCCCGTCGGGTAGGGAAAGCACTTCTCTGATATTTTTATGGGAAGGGACGGTTGTTGTCTGTTTCCATTTGCCGTCCCAACCGTATGTTTTGAGCCATTTGCTGCTGTCGTCGATACGGATGCCTTCCGGGGTTATCTTCGGATTGCCGGCGGATAGGTATTCTTCCGGTCCTTCACCTTTAGTACCGATTATCCGGATAAATTTTCCTTCTGGATTGAACAGGTATATTTTATCGTTGTTGAAGACAACCAGCTTGTCTTGGTGATAGACAATCTGCGGAATGTATCCGGTCAATAATACGGAGTCTGTTGTTTCCAACGGGATGAAACGTACGTTTTCCGCCCATTCGTCCAGTTTTATTTCGGTCGGCTCTCTATCGAAAACGGGGGCTATATTGATTGTTTGGCAGACCGCATCGCCTGTCTTTTGTTTATGAGAGTGCTGGCAACCAGCCAATACTCCGCATAGTAGCAGTATCCATTTGTTCATATATCATATTATTAGGCCGCCGAAAGATAGGGAAAATTTTGTTTATTTGGGAGTTATAGATTATCATTTCAGGACAACCACACCTAATTCGACGACAACAATTTCTTACTTCTATGGAGAGAAATCCCTTTTTCGTTCCGAATAATTCTTTCTTAAATGCCTACTAATTCTGTAATCGGCGGCAGCGATTACATAGTCACTGGCACTGATTATATAATCGGTGGTACTGATTACATAATCACAGTCACTGATTATAGAATTAGTAGGCACTCTTATCTTTTTATGCCTATACAGATAAGTTTTCTTGTAGCGGGGATGCATTGTTCCTTATATTTTGTTGTAAGGGTTAAACTCTGGCTATCTGTTGTGTATTTGTCGGATAGTCTGTATTTTTGCGCAAATTATAATACAGTGTGCAATATGATACAAGAGAATTTTATCAAAATATATGAGGGAAGTTTCAAGAAAAACTGGGAACTGCCTGCCCTGACGGATTACAGCAAAGGGACGACTTTTTCTTTCGCCGACGTGGCTAAGGAGATTGCCCGTATCCACATCCTATTTGAAGAATGCCAGATACGGCGGGGGGATAAGATTGCTCTGATCGGAAAAGATAGTGCTCGCTGGTGTATTGTTTACATGGCTGCTGTGACGTACGGGGCAATTATAGTACCTATTTTGCAGGACTTCAGTCCGAACGATGTACACCATATTATCAATCACTCTGAATCGGTTTTCCTTTTTGTCAGCGACCGTATTTGGGATACGTTGGAAGAAGAGATGATCGAGGACGTGCGTGGTGTTTTTTCGCTGTCCGATTTCCGCTGCCTGCATCAGCGCGATGGTGAAAGCATTCAGAAGCTCTTGAAAGGGATGGATGAGAAGATGGCGGAGAAGTATCCGAACGGTTTCGGCAAGGACGATATCAAATATGCGGAACTGGATAACGACAAAGTGGTCTTGTTGAACTATACTTCCGGCACGACTGGATTCAGCAAAGGTGTCATGCTTACAGGAAACAACCTGGCGGGCAATGTGATGTACGGCATCGAGCTTGGCGTGTTGTACAGAGGGGAACGCGAACTCTGTTTCTTGCCGTTGGCGCATGCCTATAGTTGCGCGTTCAATTTCTTGGTACCGATGGCTGTCGGGGCGCATGTCTACCTGTTGGGTAAAGTGCCCTCTCCCAAAATTTTGTTGAAAGCCTTCGAAGAAGTGAAACCAAATTTGATCCTGACGGTTCCGTTGATCTTGGAGAAGATTTACAAGAAGATGATCCTGCCGCAACTTAGCAAGACGACGATGAAGGTGGCATTGAATATCCCGTTGCTGGACTCCCGTATCTATGCACAGATCCGAAAGAAGCTGGTCGATGCTTTCGGAGGACGTTTTCGTGAAGTGATCGTGGGAGGGGCTGCCATGAATGAAGAGGTAACGAACTTCCTTTATAAGATCAAATTTCCGTTCACGATCGGTTACGGTATGACGGAATGTGGACCACTGATCAGCTATGACCATAATGACGAGTATGTACCCGGATCATGCGGCCAGATATTGAAGGGTATCATGAAGGTGCGTATCGACTCGGAAGACCCCTATAATAAGGTTGGGGAAATTCAAGTAAGCGGTGAAAATGTGATGAAAGGCTATTATAAGAACGAGGAAGCGACTTCCAAAGTCTTTACGGAGGACGGTTGGCTGCGTACAGGTGATCTGGGGACAATTGATGCTGACAACCGTATCTATATCCGTGGTCGCAGCAAGACGATGATCTTGGGAGCTAGCGGACAGAATATTTATCCGGAAGAGATCGAATCGAAACTGAACAATCTGCCGTTCGTAATGGAAAGCATCATAATCGAAAAGAATGGTAAGCTGGTGGGACTTGTTTATCCGGATTATGATACGGTGGACAGCACAGGAGTTTCGCACGAAGACCTTCCGATCATCATGGAGCAGAACCGGATCGAACTTAACAAACTTTTAGCTCCTTACGAAGCTGTATCCGCCCTGCAATTGTATCCGACAGAATTCGAAAAGACGCCTAAGAAAAGTATTAAGCGATATTTGTATAGCAACTATTGATTAATTTATTTGGTCTGTAAATCAGCTTGTTGTTGCCTGTGTGGAAAATATTTAAAAAAAAAGAACACTATGTTGTACAACATGTTTGATTAATACATACATTTGCATCGTTTTAAGACAAGAAGATATTATAGACCGTTTAAATTAAAAAACAAAATGAAAAAGTTAGTTGCATTTGCTGCTGTTATCGCAGCTGTATCATTCGTATCTTGTGGCAACAAATCAGCAGAGAATACTGAAGTTGCAGAAACTGAAACAGAAGCTACAATAGAAGAAGTGGTTGCTCCTGCTGAAGAAGCTACAACAGAAGAGGCTACAGTTGCTGAAGGTGATTCAACTGCTGTTGAAGTTCCGGCGGCTGAAACTGAAGCTGCTCCTGCTGAATAATCATTCAGCAATCAGTGATGAGGACAGTCTGTATGCGTGTAACATACAGACTTTTTTGTTTTTAAACCTATGTAATTTATGTATATGAAACGAACGCTATTACTTCTTCCGGCTATTGCCAGTCTGAGTCTGTTTGCTTTTTCACAGACTCCTGTAGATAAAACTGTCTCGTTGCAAAGTATCGAAATTCAGGGAAAGCACTTTGGCGGTCTGACTGGCGGAGAAGTGAAACGCCTGCGAGTGGACCGTAATCTGAGTGGCCTAACTGGGACGGCAGCTGATGTATTTCGTCTGCTGCCTTCCGTTGTGACGGATATCGAGGGAGGAATTGTTTTTCGTGGTTCCTGCAATCCTGGCCTGTTGATAAACGGAGTGCCCTATGGGCTGATGGAAGAATATAGCGGGGATATGCTGATTCAGCTTCCAGCGTTGTTTTTTGGCAGGGTATCGATGACGGCAACTCCTTCTGTCGAACTGATTCCGGATGGGGATGCGGGAATCCTGAACTTATCGCCCGCAGTTTATACGGCCGGTGATTCTCCGCTCACCCTGACCTTGGGAGCTGGATTTCAAGAACGCTATAATGCCGGTGCGATCCTGAATCTGCATCCGGGTAAGTTTCATATTGTCGGAAAGTACAATTATCGTCGCGAATTTCGTAAACGTACGTTCAGTAAATCGACGACGAATAAGGCTGGGACGACTGTCATGAACAATAATGCGTCCGCCAGGCCTGATGTGCATTTGGCTGATTTGAGTATTGGATACGACTTGACTGCTAATGATCTGCTTACAGTCTACGGTCTGTACAGTCTGATGGACTATAGCCGCTATGGGAAAATTCATAACAGTAAGTTGGTGGATGGAAATCTGCAACCGGTGATGTTCCGTCATCGTTATAATGATCAGTGCCAGGAAGCGTATGCTGCTGAAGCACGTTGGAACCACACCTTCGACACTCCTCAGGATCGTTTGAGTGTCGTGTTCAATTACAATAATTTCGGGTATGACGAAGATAACGAATATAAGAACGAGAAGCCGGAAACGGGCAAGATTATCGCTGAGGACAACTATTATGTCAATCAGAATAAGAATAATTATTACCTGTCTGCCGTTTACGGTAAACTTCTTGCCGATGATTGGCGCTTGAGGGTAGGATACATCGGGCGTTTTAAGGATGAGAGTTATCATGCTTTCGGGAATAAACTGGCTGCCGGAGAGTGGCAGTCCGACTTGCAAAAGGGAAATGAATATAACTTTAATCGCCGTACGAATTTGTTGCTGGCCGCTTTGGAAAAGAGGTGGAGCAGCTTCTATGCTGAAGTAGGCGTACAAGGCGAACTGAACTGGCAAAAGATAGATACGCGTTATCAGACCGACGATGTGCTTGAAAAGATCCCGATGGTCAAGAGCACTTCCCGTTTTCACCTCTTCCCCCGTTTGAAGTTCGGTTACCAGACGGATAAAGTTGGGGAGTTGGCTTTCAGCTACGTGCAACGCGTAATCAGACCTTATGGTAGTTACCTGAATGTGTTTACTGATCGTAGCGATGCTACGCATATTTGGAGAGGTAACCCGGATTTAAAAGACGAAATGATCCATTCGATCGAATTGTCTTATTCGTATGCTACTTCTGTCTTCCGGTTGTCACCGAGCTTTTATTACCGGAATAAGAGGAACCGTATCATGGATAAGGTGGAAAATGCGGGTGCAAGCGGGACGATCTGGACAAAGGAGAATATCGGCCATAGTCAGACGTTCGGTTTTGAACTGTCCGGAACCTGGCAGCCAGTTCGTATTTTGTCGATTGGCTTATCCGGCGATATCTACCGGGATGAGATTGATGGACGTACGATTGGTTATGACGAAAAGAAGTCAATGGTTTGCGGTGATATCAAAGGTTCTGTCAACATTAGTATCACCCCGACGACGGAGTTGCAACTTGATGGCTTTTACATTTCCGACCAGCTTACCCCTCAAGGAAAGATCGAGCACCGTTCCAGTGTCAATGCCGGTATCTCCCAATATTTCATGAACCGCAAGCTACGTGCCAACCTGAGTATCAATAATATTTTAGGTGGTCTCGAAGAAACAACGATCGTTGATACGAAAGACTTGCAAATGACCCAGATCCGCAATCGTGACGCTCAGGTGACTTGGGTGACGTTGACGTATAACTTGTAGGTTACCGAGTGTTATTCTTCCTGTTTGTTCTGTTTCTTCTTCGGGATGAACAGGATTAATCGTATGGACTGGTCGTAGGTGAAGTAGCTCCACACCCATTCGATCAGGACCATGATCTTGTTCTTTACTCCTAAGATGGAACGCAGATGTACACCCATCCACACTAGCCAAGCGAAGAAACCGTGCAGTTTTATTTTGTGGAGATCGGCTACCGCTTTGTTGCGGCCGACAGTTGCCAGGGTTCCGAGATTCTTATAGTGGAATGGCTTTAAAGTCTCGCCTTTTTCGAGGCGTTTTAGGTTATCGGCAAGCAGGATACCTTGCTGAATGGCAACCTGGGCCACTTGAGGGTGTCCGTTGGGATAGTTGGTTTCGGTTTGCAGGCAGACATCGCCGATGGCGAAGACGTTTTGGGAACCAGGAAGTTGGTTATATTCGTTGACGAGAATGCGTCCGCCTCGTCCCAATTCTTTATTCTCTATCTGTTCGAATTGGGTAGCGGTTACACCACTGACCCAGACAACTGTTTTCGTTTCGATGGAGTTGCCGTCATCGAGGATTACTTTACCCTCTTTGTAATCGATGACCTTCTTTTGCAGTATGACTTTTACTCCCATTCCTTCCAGAAAACTTTTTGCGTGGACGGAGGCTTCTTCCGACATGGCGGCGAGTAGGTGAGGGGAACCTTCCACCAGAAAAATGTTCATCTCCGACTGTTTTAGGTCGGGATAATCTTTCGGGAGGACGAAATGTTTCATCTCCGCTAAAACACCCGATATTTCGACACCAGTAGCACCGCCTCCCACGATAACGATGTTCATCAAGGCTTGCTTTTCTTTCGGGTTGGTACAGATTGTCGCTTTTTCGAAATTGGAAAGAAGCGTGTTACGCAGGATAAGAGCCTCTTCGATGGTCTTCATCGGCAGCGCCTGTTTTTCGATAACCTCATTTCCGAAGAAGTTGGTGACTGTGCCGGAAGCTATGATCAAGTAGTCATATTTCAACTCGCCGATAGAGGTCTGCACAAGGTTCTTTTCCCGTACGATCGCTCTCACTTCGGCAAGCCGGAAAAAGAAGTTTTTCCGTTTTTGGAATATCTTGCGAAAAGGGAAAGATATGGAACTCGATTCGAGTCCGGAAGAGGCTACCTGATAAAGTAATGGCGGGAACTGGTGATAGTTGTTCTTGTCAATCAATACGATTTGGAAATTACTACCCTTAAGTCTGTTGGCAAGCTTTAATCCCCCAAAGCCCCCGCCAATGATAACGACTCTTTTCTTACCTGTGTCTGCAATGTTGAACCCCATGCTCTCCTGTGTTTTATGCTTTATGATAAAACAAATAATTTGGTAATAAGTTGCAGGAAAGCAGAGGGGTATACGTTATTGGAATGAGTAACCGAGATTTGATGGGATTCTTATTGCAATCCCATCAATATCTTCTTTAATACCGTCTGTGCCGAGATTTCGCGGTTGGCGGCTTCAGGAATTACGATACTTTGGGGGCTTTCGATTACGTCGTCCGTTACGATCATGTTGCGGCGGACGGGCAGACAGTGCATGAAATAGGCATTATTGGTCAGTGCCATCTTTTCGGAATCGACAGTCCAGTTGCGGTCCATGTTAAGAACTTTGCCGTAATTGGGATCTGCATAAGCCGACCAGTTTTTAGCGTAGATGAAGTCCGCGCCTTCGAATGCCTTTTTCTGGTCGTATTCCACACGGGCGCCCGCGACGAATTTCGGGTCCAGTTCGTAGCCTTCCGGGTGGGTAATCACGAATTCATAATCTGTTGCGTTCATCCATTCGGCAAAACTGTTCGGAACAGCTTGTGGGAGCGATTTAGGATGCGGAGCCCAAGTCATGACGACCTTCGGACGGTCTGTCTTCTTATACTCTTCGATGGTGATCAGGTCGGCAAAACTCTGCAACGGATGGCGGGTAGCCGCTTCCATACTGAATACCGGACGACTGGAGTATTGAATGAACTGATTCAATATCTTTTCGTTGTAATCATCTTCCTTGCTTTCAAAACGAGCGAATGAACGTACGCCGATCACGTCGCAATAGCATCCCATGACCGGAACCGCCTCTAAGAGATGTTCAGGTTTGTCGCCATCCATAATCACACCGCGTTCGGTTTCCAGTTTCCAGGCACCCTGGTTCACGTCGAGCACCATCGTGTTCATGCCTAAATTCATGGCTGCCTTCTGGGTTGAGAGGCGGGTCCGGAGGCTGGAGTTGAAGAATATCATCAATAACGTTTTGTTCTTGCCCAGCTCGGTAAACTGATAACGGTCTTTCTTAATCTCGAAAGCTTCGGCGAGCGCCTGCTTGAGGTTGCCCAAATCCTGTACACAAGTGAAGTTTCTCATATCATGTCTCATTTAAAATTGTTCTGCCTACAAAGATAAACAATGATTTCAGATTTATAGCAATACTGTTATATCTGTATTATCAGTGTCATATGATAATACTAAACGCTGAAGCAGGGGCTACTTTCGTATTTGTCCGTCTCCTTCGATGATGTACTTGTAGGTCGTCAACTCTGGTAATGCCATTGGCCCTCGGGCATGTAACTTTTGTGTACTGATACCTATTTCAGCTCCGAATCCGAATTGTGCCCCGTCGGTGAAAGCTGTAGATACATTGGCGTAGACGCAGGCGGCATCGACCATTTGTTGGAAATGGCGGATGGTTTCTGTCGATTCACTGACGATGCTTTCGCTGTGTTTCGAACTGTAGCGGGCGATATGTTGCAGAGCTTCATCCAAGGAGGAGACTGTACGGATCGCCATTTTGTAGTCTAAGAACTCGGTACCGAAGCTGTCTACTGTAGCCGGCTGAAGTAAAGCGGCAGGATAGTGTCCTGAAAGAACGGCAAAGGCCGGTTCGTCGGCATAGATAACGACGTTGCTGTCGGACAGCTTGCCGCACAGATAAGTCAAGTCGTCTAACCGGTCGTGATGGACGATCAGGCAGTCCAGAGCGTTGCAGACGCTGACGCGACGTGTCTTGGCATTGTTGACGATTTCGCGTCCTTTTTCTTTGTCGCCGTCCTTGTCGAAATAGATGTGGCAGATACCGGCTCCCGTCTCGATAACCGGCACACGGGCATGGTCGCGGACAAAATTGATCAGCGAACTACTGCCCCGCGGAATGATAAGGTCCACCAGGCCAACGGCGTTCAACAGCTCAGTCGTCGCTTCGCGGTCGGGCGGAAGGAGCGTACAAACAGCCGGATTGACGCCTTGTTTTGCCAGTACGTTATGGATGATCGCCACTAAAGCACGGTTGGTACTATCAGCATCGGAACCACCCTTCAGTACGCAGGCATTTCCACTTTTGAGGCAGAGAGAAAAAACATCGAAGGTGACGTTCGGGCGTGCTTCGTAGATGACACCGATCACGCCGAAAGGGACAGTTATTTTCCGGATCACCATACTGTTCGGTCGTGTTGTTTCGCTTAATAGTTTTCCTAGAGGTGACGGTAGAGAGGCGACGTTCTTCATATCTCCTGCAATACCTGCGAGACGTTCTTCCGTCAATTTCAAGCGATCGTATTTCGGATTTGCCGGGTCCATGAGTTGCAAATCTTCGGCGTTGGCGGTCAAGACTTTTGTCTGGTGCGACAACAAAGCCGAAGCCGTGTCTGTAAGGATGCGGTTGATGGTGACATCGTCCAACATGACGAGTTGGCGCGAAGCGGCAAGGGTCTGTTGCAATAATTCGTTAATCATGGTCGTATGATCATTGTTATTTTTCGTATTCCTGAATGTATTTCGAATGGACGGAATCTTTTCCTAATACGAGGCAAAGCCCGATGACGAAGCTGACACCCCAGTTGATAAGCTGGCCGCTACCTAACGGATGGCCGAATAGGAGGAAGCCGTTGATAAGGCCACTTGCGAGGAACAGCAAGAGGCTCGCCCAACAGAATGCGTAGTTCGATACAAGCCTTCGTATTGTCAGGCTAACAGCGGAGATGACAAGCAGGAGGCATACCGCAATCAGGCCGTAGGCTGCTATTTTCAACTCGGTCGGCGAAGCTGTAACGGGCAGTCCCAAATTCACTTTATCCCCTTGTGTTAAAAGGGTGACGCCTCCCATACCTCTAAGGAGTCCTACTATAATCATTAGGACTGATGCGAATGATAACCAATACTTTTTCATACTCTCTTCTATTTAATCCAGATACAAATAATCGTAATGTATCAACGGCTTCTTATCCCGGCAACCGATCAGCTTCCGTGCTTCCGTACTGTCGTAACCTACGCATCCGACTCCCAACTGGATGCCTTCCTCGTTGATGATCTTGACGATATCGTCTTTTTCGAAATCGCCTGTGATCCGAGTCACGCCGACCAACAAGATGCTGGTAGCCTTTGGACCCAACAACGCCTCTTCGGCTCCCTGGTTGATATGTATCTCTCCTTTGGCAAAACCTTCGGAGTGGGCGATCCACTTTTTCACGCTGCTGACAGGTTTGTCTGACGGGATGAAGCGCGTGCAGACGGTATGGTTGTCTTTGGCGAGCAGGTCTACCAGGATATTATCCTTCTTGCCGTTGGCGATAATAACCGTGATGCCTTCGTCGGCTACCTTTTGCGCGATGTTGCATTTAGTCAGCATACCGCCGCGGCCGAACGATGACTTGCTGGTCTGTACATATTCCGACAGGTCTTCCTTACCTCCATCTATTTCCCGGATAACCGTAGAGGACGGGTCGGAGGGGTTGCCGTTATATATTCCGTCGATATTGCTCAGGATGATCAAAGCTTCCATTCCCATCATGGTGGTGATCAGTCCGGAAAGCTCGTCGTTGTCCGTGAACATCAATTCTGTAACCGATATCGTGTCGTTTTCGTTCACGATGGGAATCACTTTATTTTCGAGCATTACCTCCATACAGTGTTTTTGGTTGAGGTAATGCGTACGGCTACCAAAGTTCTCTTTCGTGGTGAGTACCTGGCCACAAGTCATGCCATGTTCACGAAACAGTTCGTAATACCGATTGATCAACTTGGCTTGTCCAACTGCGGAATACAACTGGCGGGCAGAGACGGAATCCAGCTTTTTGCCGGCTTTTATCTCGCTGCGTCCAGAAGCGACCGCACCGGAAGAAATAAGGACGACCTCCACGCCTTTCCGATGTAGTTCGGCCACTTGATCCACCAAGGCGGACATTCGGGTAATATCCAACGTGCCATCCTTGCGGGTGAGCACGTTGCTACCTATCTTGACCGCAATACGGTTGAATTGCCAATCGACGATTGGCAATTGGCCATTATTTTGTATGTTTCTTTTCATTGTCGGTTGCTCGGATTTCGACTCGGCGTATTTTGCCGCTGATCGTCTTCGGCAGTTCGTCTACGAACTCGACGACACGTGGGTATTTGTACGGAGCTGTCACTTTTTTGACATGGTCTTGTAATTCTTTGACCAAAGCTTCTCCGGCTTTTTCTTTGTAGTCCTTTGCCAGTACGATGGTGGCTTTTACCACTTGTCCGCGGATTTCGTCCGGAACACCAGTGATGGCACATTCTACAACCGCCGGATGTGTCATCAGGGCGCTTTCTACTTCAAACGGGCCGATACGGTAGCCGGAACTCTTGATAACATCATCGGCACGGCCTACGAACCAGAGGTACCCGTCTTCATCACGCCAGGCGACATCGCCCGTATAGTATAGACCGTCGTGCCATGCTTCACGTGTGCGTTCGGCATCCCGGTAATATTCCTTGAAAAGACCGATCGGCTTGCCGTTTGTAGTGTGGATCACGATCTGTCCCTGTTCGCCATCTTCGGCACGGGTTCCGTCCGGGCGTAACAAGTCTACGTCGTACTGAGGATTGGGGACACCCATCGAGCCGGGTTTCGGCTCCATCCACGGGAACGTGGCGACGGTCAAGGTTGTTTCCGTCTGCCCGAAACCTTCCATCAACTTGATGCCTGTCAGTTTGTAGAACGTGTCGAATACGGCAGGGTTCAAAGCTTCACCGGCAATGGTACAATATTGGAGGGACGACAGGTCATATTTCGTCAGGTCTTCGCGTATCAGGAAACGAAAGATCGTAGGAGGTGCGCATAAAGATGTGATGCGGTAGTCCTGTATCATCTGCAACATATCGGCCGGTGTGAATTTCTCGTGGTCGTACACGAATACGGTTGCTCCGGCAATCCACTGTCCATACAGTTTACCCCATACGGCTTTCCCCCAACCGGTGTCGGCAATCGTCAGGTGGAGGCTGTCTTTATGCAGGTTGTGCCAGAAACTTCCAGTCACGATATGCCCCAGCGGGTAGGTGAAATCGTGCGCTACCATCTTCGGGTTGCCGGTCGTACCGGAAGTAAAATACATCAGTGAAATGTCGTCATTGCTATTCGGATGTTCCGGCCGTACGAACGGAGCCGCGTTTTCGATGCCTTTGTGGAAATCCTCGAATCCTTCGGGTATGTCGGGACCTACCGAAACAACACTCTTTATAGAGGGGGAATCGGGCAACGAGTCGATAATATGTTTGGTGATCACTTCCTCGCCCGCGCAGACGATCATCTTGATATCGGCGGCATTCGCACGATAGACGATATCTTTCTTTGTCAACAGGTGAGTAGCAGGGATCACCACAGCTCCCAATTTATGCAACGCGATAATCGAGAACCAGAATTCATAACGGCGTTTCAATATCAACATGACCATATCACCGTGGCCGATCCCCAGCGACTGGAAATAGGCGGCTGTCCGGTCGGTCTGTTTCTTCAGGTCGGCAAAGGTGAAATCGATATGTTCTCCCTGGTCGTTTGTCCAGCAAAGCGCAATCTTATCGGGGGCTTCTTCCGCCCATGCATCTACTACGTCATATCCGAAGTTGAAGTTCTCCGGGACTTTTATCTTGAAATTCTTTCTAAAATCTTCTTGCGACTCGAAAGTCGTTTTGTCTATGAATCTTTCTAACATGATGGTAATTGTGAATTATAATTCATAAATCATCACAGTATTATGGCCAGAAAACTAACCTTTTCTCCATCGAGTGCCTTCATTCCATGCGGCAGTTCGGAGTTGAAATAGATACTGTCGCCTTCTTCCAGTATCAGTTCTTTGTTATTGATTTGTAGCTGTAGGCGTCCTTTCAGTACCATATTATATTCTTGTCCGGGATGCGAGTTCAGATAAATCGGTGTATCGTCAGATGTTGGGTGGACGGTAACCATGAACGGGTCTGCTTTACGACCGGCAAAACCGGCGGCAAGTGACTGGTATTTATAGGCTTTGGTCCGCTCTACAGCGATGCCTTTTCCCTTACGGGTAATGAAGTAACTGCTCATCTTCGGTTCGTCACCGAACATCAGTGTCGTCAGTTCTACGCCGTAGGCCTGCGAAATCTGATGCAATACACTTACTGAAATATCTACAGTACCGCTTTCCAGCTTCATATACTGTTCGGGAGTCAGGTTGCAAACCCCAGCCATTTCTTCAGGCGTAATTTCCAATGCATCCCGAAGTCCGGCCAAACGCTCCGCAATTTGTTTTATCTGTTCGTTCATCTCCGTTAATTATTATATTTATGATGCTCCAAAGATAGAAATAAAAAGCAAAATGTCTAAGGAAAGAAGTATATAATGTTATTTGGTTATTTTTGACGGGACGTATAGGAGGGGGCTTTTAGGCAGTGGTCGTTTCCTTAGTAGGAAATCGTCGTTTCCTGCTAAGGAAACAACAGTTCCCCGCATAGGAAACAGCCGTTCCCCGCTATGGGAACGGGAGTTTTCTATGCGGGGAAACTTTAGATTGCTGAATATTAATTTATTATAAACTATGACATCGTGCAAGAAAGATTCTTAATCATATTTGATAACACTGACCGGGCAACTTTCGGCAGCTTCCTTTATGCCTTCTTCATAATCGTTGAAGTCAACTCCTTCTTTTACACGTGAGCGATCTGTGACCTGAAATACTTCGGGACAAATACCTTCGCATGTACCGCAAGCGATACAATCTTCTTCTATCCAAACACTCTTTATAGCCATATGCTTTACATTTAAGATGATTAATATGCAAAGATAACAACTCTACGGCTTGAATTGTTGAGGCCGGACGAGAATATCCCCGCATTTTGATTTAAATTTAATTTAACGCTTCTGTCTATTATTTTAAAAAATTATTGATTATGTTTACGGCGCTGAAATAATCAGCCTTTGAACACTTAATAAATAACAGATACTATGGACAACGCAATTTTTAGTTTCCCCAAACCTATTAACGAGCCGGTAAAAGCCTATGCTCCCGGTTCAAGTGAAAAAGCATCCTTGAAAAAGGCGCTTGCACAGCTCTCTTCTGAAGAATGGGATATACCATTAGTTATCGGAGGTAAAGAAATCCGTACAGGCAATACCGGCAAAGTCGTAATGCCTCATGACCACCATCATGTTTTGGCAACTTATCATAAGGCTGGGGAGAAAGAAGTGCAGATGGCTATCGATGCAGCCATGAAGGCGCATAAGGAATGGTCCGAACTTCCTTGGGTGGAACGTGCTTCCGTCATGCTGCGTGTGGCAGAATTGCTTTCCACTAAATATCGTTATATATTGAACGCTTCCGTCATGTTGGGACAAAGCAAGAATCCGTTCCAGGCGGAAATCGACGCGCCTTGCGAATTGATCGATTTCCTTCGTTTCAGTACGTTCTATGCCAGCCAGGTATACGCCGACCAGCCTTATTCGGAAACTGGTATACTGAACCGTATGGAATATCGTGCTTTGGAAGGTTTTGTGTTCTCGCTCACGCCGTTCAACTTTACCTCTATTGCTTCTAACTTGAACATGGCTCCTGCTATGATGGGAAACGTGGCCGTCTGGAAACCGTCGACGACAGCTATCCATTCCAATTATTTCCTGATGAAAGTATTTCAGGAAGCCGGTTTGCCCGACGGTGTCGTCAATTTTATCCCGGGGCAGGGAAGCGTGATCGGCAAGGTCGTGACGGCCAGCCGTGATTTAGGTGGTTTCCATTTCACAGGTTCCACTTCTACATTTAATACCCTTTGGCGGCAGATCGGTGAGAATTTGGGACATTATAAATCTTATCCGAAGATTGTCGGCGAGACAGGCGGCAAGAACTTTATCTTCGTTCATCCTTCTGCTCCGGCTTTGGATGTTGCAACTGCTATCGTACGTGGTGCGTTTGAGTACCAAGGGCAGAAATGTTCGGCAGGTTCACGTGCCTATATCCCTGCTTCACTCTGGAAAGAAGTGAAGGAATATGTCGGTGATATGTTGAAAGAAATCAAAATGGGAGATGTCCAAGACTTCACGAACTTTATCAATGCGGTTATCGATGAAGCTTCGTTCGACAACATCATGAGCTATATCGATTATGCAAAGCAGTCCCCTGATGCAGAAATCGTTTTCGGAGGAAATGGGGATAAGTCTGTAGGTTATTTTGTTGAACCGACTGTGATTCAAACGACAGATCCGATGTTCAAGAGCATGGTGGAGGAAATTTTCGGTCCGGTTATCACGATCTATGTGTATGATGATAATAAATATGAAGAAACACTCGAACTCTGCGACCGTACATCTCCGTATGGTTTGACCGGTTCTATTTTTGCACGTGATCGTTATGCGATCGATATGGCATTCAATAAATTGCGTTATGCGGCGGGTAACTTCTATATCAACGACAAACCGACAGGCGCTGTCATTGCCCAGCAGCCGTTTGGCGGCTCGCGTGCTTCGGGTACGAATGATAAAGCCGGAGGACCGTTGAACTTGATCCGTTGGACAAATGCCCGCTGTATCAAAGAGGCGTTGGTTCCGCCGACAAGCTATGGTTATCCGTTTCTTGGAGAAAAGTAATTAATCCGAATAATGAACCGATAAATCAGGATGTGCCAATATACCAATGAAAGAGTTTCTCTTATGAATTGGTAATTGGCACATTTTGTAAAACGGTGTTCCTGCTTATTATTTATACGTTAACTGTCAACTAATATCAAATACCATGTTAGATTTTAATAATACCGAAATTGCTTTCTCTGCCAAATCGCAGTCCGAACTGAAAAATGCTTATTTGCTGTTCAACACAATCAAATATCCGTGGCTGGTAAAATGTGCCAGTGTGGCAAGTAATATTGCTTTGAAGATTCATTTCCCGTTAGGATGGGCTGTCAAACCGACTTTATACAAGCAATTTGTCGGAGGTGAAACGTTGCAGGATTGTACAAAGGCGATCGACCATCTGCGGAAGTTCAATGTACGTTCCACCTTGGACTTTTCAGCCGAAGGAGAGCAAACGCCCGAAGGAATACAGGCTACTTTTGAGGAAACCATACGTTCGATCGATTTTGCAAAGGGAAATGATAATCTGGCCTATGCCGTATTCAAACCGTCCACCATCATAACGGACGAACTTCTTGCCAAAGTATCCGAAAAGAGGGAGGAGCTGACCATCGAAGAAGTAAAAGCCTACCGTGAATTCAAGGAACGCTTTATGGCTTTTTGCCAGCGTGCTTACGACAATGACGTGCGCTTGATTGTGGATGCTGAGGACTATTGTTTTCAGGATGCCATCGACACTTTGACCGATGAGGCTATGCGCAGATATAATAAGAAGCGTGCGATTGTATTTGCAACCTTGCAAATGTATCGTCATGACCGTATGCCCTATTTACGCCGCATTTTGGATGATGCGAAAGAGAAAGGATATATTGCCGGTGTGAAATTCGTACGTGGCGCTTATATGGAAGCCGAGCGTGCCAGGGCTGCTGCTTTGGGATATCCCGATCCGATCTGTAAGAATAAGCAGGCAACGGACGAGAACTTTGACGAGGCTGTCCGCTTCACAATGGATCATCTTGATCGTTTCGAAATGTTTATGGGGACGCATAATGAGGAGAGTAATTATAAATTGGCCAAATTGATAGATGAAAAAGGCTTGAAGCGCGATGATTCTCGTATCTTCTTCGCTCAACTGTTGGGGATGAGTGACAATATCTCTTTCAACCTGGCCCATGAAGGCTATAACGTAACCAAATATGTGCCGTATGCAAAAGTACGAGATGTTTTGCCGTACCTGATCCGCCGTGCCGAGGAAAATACTTCGGTTGCCGGACAAACTAGCCGTGAACTTCGTATGCTGAAGTCTGAATTGGACCGAAGAAAGAGAGGTGTATCAAACTGACATTACTGGACGCAGATAACGCAGAATACGCAGACGGACGCAGATTTATTTTGTTGATAATTATATATCTGCGTCCGTCTGCGCTAGTCTGCGTCCTCTGAATACCGATATTTGCCCCCCTTCACTTACTTGCTTTCAGTCCCCGAATGACGGAAGAAGTGAAGCCGGAGAGTTCCATTTCGTTCAACCCCTTGATGGTGATACCCCCTGGAGTTGTAACCTTATCGATTTCCATTTCAGGATTGCTTTTGTTTTCCAATAAGAGATCGACAGCCCCTTTTACCGTATGAACTACAATTTCCTGTGCCTGTTTCGGGTAAAAGCCTAGTTCGACACCGCCTTCAATGGCGGCGCGGATATAGCGCAGGGCGAATGCAATTCCGCTGGAAGCCAAAGCTGTTCCGGCAGACATCAGGCGTTCTTCGACCAACATCGCATTTCCCAATTCGTTGAAGATAGTAACGATTAAGTCTGTTTGCTCCTTAGAAGCATTACGGGCGGCTACGAAGGTCATACTGCTGAGCACTTCGATCGCCGTATTCGGCATGATACGGAAAATAGTCGGGGTAACCAGGCAATCGTCGAACCCCGTGTTTTTGGTCAGATAGGTGTTCAACAAATCGAATGTGATACCTGCGGCAACAGAAACGATGATCTGTTTGTCGTAGTTGAGTACACCTTTGATTTGATCGATAATTTCCTCCACGCGCCAGGGTTTTACAGCAATGATGATGATATCGGCACCTTTGACCGCTTCTACATTGTCCAAAGACAGGACGAAATCTGGATTAGTATTCCTTATCTTTTCCAGAGTTGCATCTGATTGTGCTGTGCAAGTGATGTCTGATGCTTTAAACATATGACCTTTTGCCAATCCTCGTGCTATGGCACCGCCGATATTTCCGGCACCGATAATTGTGATTTTCATGTTTTCTTATGTTACAGTTATTATGTCTGACAAAGATACAGTTTAAATTGTCAATTGTTCATTGCCCATTGTCAATTTAATCGTATCTTTGCCCTTCAAAATTAATCTAATAACATAATATAAATAGATTTACATGAAAAAGACAATTATTGCGGTTGGTATGCTGTTCGCCATGACGATGTCTGCAACAATCCATGCACAAGAATCAGAGAAGAAAGAAAATGAAGAAGGGTTTGTTTTTACGACAGTAAAGGAGAATCCGATCACTTCGATTAAGAACCAGAATCGCGCCGGAACTTGTTGGTGTTACTCGACAATGGCATTCCTGGAATCGGAATTGCTTCGTATGGGAAAGGGTGAATATGATTTATCCGAAATGTTTACGGTTTACAATACTTATCTGGATCGTGCGGATGCTGCTGTGCGTACTCACGGAGATGTTTCCTTTTCGCAAGGTGGTTCTTTCTATGACGTGATTTATGGAATGGAAGCTTTCGGCCTGGTTCCGGAAGAAGAAATGCGTCCGGGTGTGATGTATGGTGATACGTTGAGCAACCATACCGAACTTTCCGCCCTTGCGGATGCAATGGTCGCTGCTGTTGCCAAAGGCAAACTGCGTAAATTGCAATCAGATGAAAATAACGCCATGTTGTGGAAAAAAGCAGTTGCTGCCGTTCACGAAATTTATTTAGGCAAGGCTCCTGAGAAGTTTACTTATAAAGGTAAAGAATATACTCCGCAGTCTTTTTATAAGTCTACCGGTTTGAATCCTTCCGACTATGTGTCTTTGACTTCTTATACACATCGTCCGTTCTATACTCAATTCCCGATCGAGGTTCAGGATAACTGGCGTCATGGATTGTCTTACAACTTGCCTATCGACGAATTGATGGAAGTGTTCGACAATGCTATCAATACCGGTTATACAATTGCCTGGGGTTCTGACGTAAGCGAATCTGGTTTTACCCGTGATGGTGTAGCCGTTATGCCTGACAATGAAAAAGTTCAGGAACTAAGCGGTTCCGACATGGCCCATTGGTTGAAATTGAAACCGGAAGAAAAGAAACTGAATACAAAGCCTCAACCGCAGAAATGGTGTACACAGGAAGAACGCCAGCTGGCTTATGATAACTACGAAACGACTGATGACCACGGCATGCAGATTTATGGTATCGCTAAAGACCAGGAAGGTAACGAGTACTACATGGTGAAGAACTCTTGGGGTACTTCCAATAAGTATGAAGGTATCTGGTATGCATCCAAAGCATTTGTCCGTTACAAGACCATGAACATCGTCGTTCACAAAGATGCACTTCCTAAAGCAATCAAAGCTAAGTTGGGAATCAAATAAATTGACAATTGAGAAATAAACAAAAGAGGCATTCCGATTTCTTTCGGGGTGCCTCTTTTCTATTTATACAAAGATGTGCTGTGAAGATGTATCAATTATTGTACGAGTTTTAGCGTGTAATTAAGGTCGGAGGCGGCTTTTTGTAATTCCTGGTTCAACATGGTCAGGCTATCCCCTTCTGCCTGGAAATAAAATACCATGCTGCCGTCACTTGGAATCAGTTCATATATGATTGCGCTTGCATCGGCAGGAGTTCCTTTTTTTACCTGGCGTTTACCGGTAGAAGTGAATGTCTGGTCTTTGCCGTTTTCTGCTTCCAAATAAGTGGCGTCCAGTGCATAAACTCCGTCATCGCTATCTTGCTGATAGAATAAAGTCAGGTCGTAAACGATACCGGGGCCATCGGCTGCCGGAACAGTCCCTTTGTATTTTTTCTGTACGACCGCACCCTTTTTCGGGTCCAGTTTCAAGGAGTCGCGCATATTGATTGGCTTTGCGGGTTTAGCCTTTACTACCGGTAGCTCCGGCAGGGAAGGAGCATCGGGAGCCGCTTCGGCGACAGCAATACTTTCTTCTTCAACCAACACGGGAGTGTCTTTTGCAACCTTCCCGTTACATGCAGCCAAAAATGCCAGCGCTGCTACTGCGATAAAATACTTTTTCATTTTGTACTTTTTATTTAGAGATTTAGTGACTTTTGGAGATATAACAAAAGACCCCCTGCATTTTGTTTTTGCAGAGGGTCTTTTTAACTATCTACCGCCGGCGGGTAGATGGTCCAGCCAGTATTTGGCCATCGTCATTCGCAAGTGTAAGGTCGTGCCCGGACGTTCGTAAATGCCATGGCTGCGCATCGGATAGCTGACTTGGCTGAACATCTTGCCATGCTTCACCAATTCATCGACCAGCATCTCGCAGTTTTGATAGTGGACGTTGTCGTCGCCAGTACCGTGTATCAGGAGCAGATTTCCTTTCAGTCCGGATGCGTATGTGATCGGAGAACCTTTTCGGTAACCTTCCGGATTGTTCTGTGGCGTGTTCATATACCGTTCCTGGTAGATCGTGTCGTAGGTGCGTTGGTCGGCAACGAAAGCGATAGCGATACCCGTGTGGAAGACGTCCGGATAACGGAACATGGAGTTCAGCGTCTGACTTCCACCGCCGCTCCATCCGGTAATGCCGATACGATCTGCATCGATAAACGGATAACGGCGTGCCATATCCTGGATGCCTCGTGCTTGGTCTTCGGAAGCAAACGTGCCGACTTCACCATAGATACATTTGCGCCATTCACGGCCGCGTGGAGTGTTGGCTCCTCGGTTGTCAATGCTGACAACGATATATCCGAGGTTGGCGACATACTGGTTCCAGAGGTCGCCGCCGCCCCATACGTCCTGTACGGTCGAACTGGCCGGTTCGCCATAGACCTCTATGATGACGGGGTATTTCTTTGTCGGATCGAAGTTGACCGGTTTGATCATCCAGGCATCCAATTCGAGGTCGCCGGAGGTCACTTTGACGAACTCTTTAGGGTTCAGTCCCAGTGCGGCATATTGTTCGCGTGCCTTTACATTGTCCTCTATCACCCTTACAGATTGATGTTTGGGAAAGGAAACCATGTCAATCACCGAAGGAGTCGCCGCATTGCTATAGGTATGGACCGCCCATTTTCCGGTAGGCGACATATTATAACGATGCTGTCCCGGCTGGTCTGCCGGACTGAGCCGTTTCACTTCTCCCTTTCCGAAAAGCTCTGCGCTGTAGAGATAACGTTGGGTATAGTTTTCCGGTGAAGCGATAAAATATACCAATCCTTTCTGAAGATCCGTCCCGACTTGTGATATATAGTCGAAGTTACCTTTCGTGATCGGCTGTATCTCTTTCCCGTCCCGGCTGATGCGATAGAGATGGCGCCATCCGTCGCGTTCGCTCTCCCAGGTGAACCAGGTGTTGTCCTTCAGCCATTGAATATTGTCGTTCGTGTCCAGCCATGCAGCATCGGTGTCGGTAAAGATGTTTTGAGGTGTGGAACTGCCGATGCGGGTGATCCAGACTTTGTTCGTGTTCTGCGGACGGTTCATCTGCTGGATGAACAGCTCGTTGCTTCCGGGGATAAACTCCATACGGGGAATATAGTTGTTCCGCGGATCACCGGGAATCTCGATCCAGGTTGTTGTTCCCCCGGTTACTGGAAGATAGCCCACTTTGACCGCCGAGTTCGTGCTGCCGGCTTTCGGATAAGGGAAATGCAGGATGGTCGGGTAGATGGAATCCACATTATTGATGATGTCGAACACACCCGTTCCTTTCGTGTCGCTCTGCCAGTAGGCGATATACTGTCCGTCCGGGCTCCATCGGAAACCGTCGCGGCAGGCGAATTCTTCTTCATACACCCAGTCGAATGTACCGTTCACGATCGTCTGGCTCCCGTCATAGGTCAGTTGCGTGATCTGGCCGGAAGCGACATCTTCTACATATATATTATTGTTCGAAACGAAAGCCACACGTGTTCCGTCAGGCGAGAATTTGGCAAACATCATCGACGATTGGGGAAGTCCCTTCCCCAATTGGCGCAAAGTCCCGTCTTTCAGAGTCAGTACCCAGTAGTCGCCCTTCGTGTCGTAACGCCATACCCGTTTCGTATTATTATAGATCAAAACCTTTCCGTTGTCAGTGCTCCAGGAGATACTGCGAATGGCAATCGGCTTCCCGGTCTCTTTGTTGATAAACATAGAAGAAGGAATGATGACTTCCCGCCGGTTGTCTTTGGCGCGGTAGGCAACAATGTCCATACCGCCTGTCTCGGCGTTTGGTTCCATCCGGCTGTATCGTTCGCCATCCTTCATCCATGTCATGGCGCCGATTCCTTTTGTCTGCACCAGTCGTCCTCCAACGACATCTTCCAAATGGAGTCTACCCTTTGCTGTGGTCGCTTCGCTTTGTGCAAACGGATCGCCGTCCGTCTCCGTCCGGTTTTCCCATGGCATGATTTGTGCCATACTTACATTTCCGGCCAGCAGGATGCACGCTACCGGAAGAATGAGTTTGTTTAGTTTCATGTATATTAGTTTTAATAATTAGCTGCCTGCAAAGAACGGAATGTTTTTTCGAATGTACAAATCATAATACAGAAGAAAACTGTCAGATATATGAAATCCGGAAACCTTGTCTTTCCTTATCTTTGCCGCAGAAATCAATCAATAAATAAACATACCATGAGTACATTACTAAACCGCTTTACCTTGCTGGCCTCTTTCGCCTTTTCGGCTTTTTGCTTGCAGGCTGTTGATAAAAAACCTTCCGGGCTGATGACTGACCTGATCGAGCATACCGGGCAGACGTGGCAGAACGGATACGCGTCAAACCTTCCGGTCTGGCAACTCGATGAGGCGATCGAACCTTTGCAATATGCCGCTATCCGTTCGTCACATCCCGCCTTTTCCTGGATCGTACCTGGTGAAACCGGGGGGACACGACAGACTGCTTATCGTGTGATCGTGGCCGATAACCATGAGGATGCTGCTTCGGGGAGAGGTAATCTGTGGGACAGTGGGGTGGTCGGGAGCGATCAGTCCGTAGCCGTCCGTTACGCCGGTGAAGCATTGAAACCCGGCAAATCCTATTTCTGGCGGGTAAAGACGGTGACGAACACCGAAGGAGAAAGCGAATGGTCTGAAGTGAAGGCCTTCCGTACTGCCGACCGTTTGTCCGAATATGAAACGGCCTACTATCCGCAGGTGAAGACGATGGAGTTTCCGGCCGGGATAACGGAAATCCACCCCGGTACGCGCCTTGTCGACTTTGGGAAAGATGCTTTTGGGCAGTTGGTACTGACGTTGGCATCCGATGGCACGCGCGATTCGGTGATCGTGCATTTAGGGGAATGTCTCGAAGGAGGGCGCATCCTGCGTGATCCGGGCAAGTCGACAATCCGTTATCACCGTTATCCGCTGGCTTTGCTGAAGGGTACTCATACATACCGGATCAAAATCGGTAAGGATAAAAGGAATACAGGATCGGCTGCCGTGTTGATGCCAGCCTATGTGGGAGAAGTCGTTCCTTTCCGCTATTGTGAGATCGAAGGATATGAGGTACCTTTGTCACCGGCCTCGGTTGTCCGCGAGACGGTACATTATCCGTTTGACGAGACAGCCTCTTCTTTCCGTTCTTCCAATGAACTGCTGAACCAGATCTGGGATCTTTGCAAATATTCTGTCCGGGCTACTTCGTTCTTAGGCGTTTATGTGGATGGTGACCGCGAACGTATTCCTTATGAGGCGGATGCCTTGATCAACCAACTTTGCCATTATGGGGTGGATCGTGAATATGCGATTGCTCGTCGTTCGCATGAATACCTGCTACAGCATCCGACATGGCCGACCGAATGGATTTTACAGGCGTTGTCGATTGCCTGGTACGATTATCTGTACACGGGCGATAGCCGTTCACTCGAATCCAGTTATGAATTGTTGAAACCGCGTGTCCTGATGGCTCTCCGCGAGAAGAACGGGCTGATCAGCACGACAACCGGGTTGCAGACGGATGATTTCCTCCGCTCGATCCGTATGAAGGGACAGATACGGGATATTGTGGACTGGCCGCATACTGGAATACTCGGTTTGGGGAAGAAGCAAGGAGGTGAAGACGACGGGTTTGCCTTTACCGATTATAATGCGGTGACGAATGCCTGGCATTACGAGGCTTTGAAGCTGATGGAAGGTATTGCCGGTGCGTTGGGTAAGCAGGATGACGCCACTTTCTATGCGTCTGAATCGGATGCTTTCAAAAAACGGTTCATCCGTTCGTTCTTTAATGCTCGCAAGGGTTATTTCACTGATGGCCTTGCTTCCGACACCGACCATGCTTCCCTGCATGGCAATATGTTTCCGTTGGCGTTCGACCTGGTCCCGGCTGGGAAGAAACAAAACGTCGTCGACTTTATCCAAACCCGCGGGATGGCTTGTAGTGTCTATGGTTCGCAATTCTTGATGGATGCGCTCTATGAAGCGAATGATGCCGAATATGCTTTGCATATGCTGACCAAGACGGACGATCGCAGTTGGTATAATATGATCCGTGTCGGTTCGACTATCTCGCTTGAAGCCTGGGACAATAAGTACAAACCGAATCAGGACTGGAACCATGCTTGGGGAGCAGCTCCTGCCAATATCATCCCACGTCGCCTGATGGGAGTGGAGCCTCTGACGCCCGGTTTCGCTACTGCCCGTATCAAACCGCAGCTTGCTTCGCTCGAATGGGCGGAGGCTACGATTCCGACGATCCGGGGTGCGATTCGTATGGAGGTAGAGAATAAGGCGGACACCTATGTCCTTAGAGTGACAATTCCTGCCAATATGGATGCCGAAGTGTATCTTCCGCTCCCGTCCGGTAAATATACCGTAACGAATAACGGCGTTCCGGTGAAAGTCGCTAAGGTGAAGGGAGAGCCGTTCCTCTCTGTCGGGAAGATCGGTTCCGGTAGCTATACCTTTGTAGTGAATTGACCGTCCCATTTGTTCAGTATGGCTTTGTATGCTATCTTTGCGCCTTCAAAACAATAAAAGGCTAAAGAACAAATGAAGAGATCTATTTATGCAGTAGCCTGTCTGATGATGGTGCTGCTGGCCGGGTTTACCGCTTGTGGGGATGACGATGACAGCAACGTTGCCTATTTCGAAAAGAATCGCGACTATATCCGCGAAAAGAAAGTATTGAAGGGAGACAATGGAGAGTTGCTTTATAAGCAGGTTGTTTTAGGTGGCGACACCGCTTTGTATCGTGTGTTGAGCAAGGAGGGAGAGGAAACGCAATGTCCGACGGCCCAGACCTCTGTGACAATGACCTTGAAAGGTGATTTTATCAGCGGCCAGAATTTCCAGAAGGAGATGACGATGACGCTTACTCCTGCCAGTGTTGTGCCAGGATTAGGAGCAATATTGCTGAATAATACTATCGGCGAACGTGTCGAGGCGATTATCCCTGCTTATTTGGGATATGGTTATTCTGATTATCGGGGCATTCCCGGCGGTTCAACCCTGATCTTCACCTACACAGTAGAGAAGTTCAATTAATTAATAGGATGAAGAATGTAAATTATCATTTATTATTCCTCCAAAAATAAAAGATCCACCAACCGGAAGCTCCGATGGTGGATCTTATTATATTAAAGAAACAATTAAGTCACGTGACGGAGGTTCGTTAAGCATTCAACACCTTGCGGAACCGTGCGATGAACTCTTTCGCTTCGTCCATACTCAGGCAGAGCGGCGGCAACAGGCGGATCGTGTTGGTTCCGGCCACTCCCGTAAAGACTTTTTCTTCGAACAGTAACTTGCTGCGTACTTCCTTGATCGATTCTTCGAACTCGATACCGATCATCAGGCCGCGTCCGCGAATCTCCTTAATCCCCGGTAACTTGTGCAACTCATCCAACAGATAAGCTCCTACTTCCCGCGCATTATCAATCAGTTTTTCATTTTCCATGATTTCCAGTACGGCAATGGCGGCCGCACAAGCTAAATGATTGCCTCCGAAAGTCGTGCCTAACATCCCATATACCGGTTTGAACATCGGGCTGATCAGCAATCCGCCCATTGGAAAACCGTTGCCGATACCTTTTGCCACTGAAATCAGGTCCGGTTTGATTCCGGCATACTGATGGGCGAAGAACTTACCACTGCGTCCGTAACCCGATTGAATTTCGTCGAGAATCAGGCAGGCTTCATATTTCGTACATAAAGCACGCAGTTCCTGCATAAAGGAATCGGTCGGCAACTGGATGCCGCCCACACCCTGAATACCTTCGATGATAACCGAAGATACGTCCCCCTTCTGCAATTCGGCTTCTACGGCTGCCGCATCGTTCAGAGGTAGGTAGGTGACGGCGAGGTCTTCGTTTACCGGAGCGATGATCTTCGGATTATCTGTCACGCGTACGGCGGCAGATGTGCGTCCGTGGAAGGCATGTTTGAAAGCGACCACCCGTTTCTTCCCGTTGTGGAAAGAAGCTAACTTCAAAGCATTTTCATTGGCTTCGGCTCCAGAGTTGATCAGAAAGAGCGAATAGTCGTCATAGCCGGATGCCTTGCCCAAGCGGTCTGCTAACTTCTGTTGGAGACTGTTGAGGACAGAGTTGGAATAGAATCCTAACTTGTTTACCTGTTCGGTGATGGCCTTTACATATGTGGGATGGCTATGGCCGACCGAGATTACGGCGTGTCCGCCATACAGGTCGAGGTATTCGTTTCCCTCTGCATCCCATACATGACATCCCTTGCCTTTTACGATCTCTATATTGAATAATGGATATACGTCAAATAAATTCATGATGAATAAGTGTGTTGTTTATAAATGATGATTTATGGGGTATGAATTAATAATAGCAACTCGTAGGGGTGGGGTTCTACTCCGCCCAATGTCAATAATGTTTGTCTTGCGGATTCAAAGGGCAGAGCAGAGCCCTGCCCCTACAGAACGACAATTATATTTGTATATGATCATGCCATCCATGTTTCACACCCATAAATCAGCATTCTGAATATAAATTAAAATGCCGACGGTTTCAAGTGCAGTCCAACCGTTTCTTCCAGACCGAACAGCAGGTTCATGTTGTGGACCGCTTGTCCGCTCGCTCCCTTCAACAGGTTGTCTATCATCGAAACGATAAGCAATTTGTCTTCCTGTTTCAGCAGATGGATCAGGCACTTGTTCGTATTTACCACTTGTTTCAAATCCGGGTTCTTGTCAGTAACGAAAGTGAATGAGTGATCGGCGTAGTATTCTTCATAAATACGCTTGATCTCATCCAGTCCGATTTTGCAATCCAAATAAGTCGTGGCGAAGATACCTCGTGAGAAATTCCCTCTCACTGGGATAAAGTTGATCGCACTGTTGAAACTGTTTTGCAATTGTCGCAAGCTCTGTCCGATCTCTGCCAGATGCTGGTGCGTGAACGGTTTGTAAATCGAAATGTTGTCGTTTCGCCAGCTGAAATGAGAGGTAGACGACGGCTTGACGCCTGCTCCTGTTGATCCCGTGATTGCATTTACATGCAATTCCGAGTTCAGCATCAGATGTTTGGCCAGGGGTAAAACAGCTAATTGGATACAGGTGGCAAAACATCCGGGGTTTGCAATATGCCGGGCGTTGCAGATACGACGTCGGTTCAGTTCGGGCAGACCATAAACGAAATCGTGTTCAGGACTTTCGATACGGTAGTCCATGCTGAGGTCGATGATCTTCACGTTTTCGGGTACGGTATGGCTTTCCATAAACTTTTTCGTGTCGCCGTGAGCGGTACAGAAGAAAAGCAGATCGATCTGTTCCAGTGGAAGCTCGTCGGTAAACACCAAGTCTGTTTCGCCATAAAGTCCGCTATGCACGTCTGTGATCTTGTTGCCGGCATTGCTCGTACTGTTCACAAATGTAATCTCGGCGTCCGGATGGTTTAGCAGCAGGCGGATCAATTCGCCTGCCGTGTATCCAGCTCCCCCAATAATTCCGATTTTGATCATATCTCTTCGTTCTTATGGTTGTTGTAGTAAACACGCAGAGGAGTAGAAGTGACCTTGATGAAGCCTTTTGCATCTTCTGCTGTCCAACCTTTCTGCATTTCTCCGTATTCTCCGAACTTGGTCTTTACCAAATCGTCTTTTGAATCGACGCCGACAGTAGAGAACGAAAGCGGGCGAAGTTCCAGAATGACTGTACCGTTCACATTGCGCTGTGATTCTTGCAACATGGCTTCGATGTCACGCATAACCGGTTCGAGATACTGGCTTTCGTGGAGGAACATTCCGTACCAGTTGGCAACCTGGTCTTTCCAGTATTGCTGCCATTTGCTCAGCGTATATTTTTCGAGGAAGCGGTGAGCGCCGATAATCAGCATCGGAGCGGCTGCTTCAAACCCGACACGTCCTTTGATACCGATGATCGTGTCTCCTACATGCATGTCACGACCGATACCGTATGCTGCACCGATTTCTTCCACTTTCTGGATGGCTGCAATTTTGTCTTCGAATACTTCACCATTTACGGCATGGATTTCACCGTTCTTGAATTCTATACGAAGTTCTTCGCTGCCAGTCTTTGTCACCTGCTTCAAATAAGCGCTTTCCGGCAAGCCTTGTGTGGAGTCGAGAATTTCACCACCACAGATGGAAGTACCCCACAAGCCTACATTGTAAGAATATTTCAGTTTTGTGAAGTCCGCTTCAAAGCCATGTTCTTTCAGATAATTGATTTCGTAGTCGCGGCTCAATGCCATATCGCGTGTCAGCGTGATGATCTCGACATTAGGAGCCAGCACCAAGAATGTCATGTCGAAACGGATCTGGTCGTTTCCAGCTCCTGTAGAACCATGGGCGATCGCGTCGGCACCGATCTCGTTTGCATAGCGTGCGATTGCCAATGCTTGGAAGATACGTTCCGAGCTAACGGAGATAGGATAAGTGCCGTTGCGGAGCACATTTCCGAAGACCATATATTTCAAACTCTTTTCATAATATTCTTTTGTAACGTCGATTGTCACATATTTAGTTGCACCTAACTTGTAGGCGTTTTCTTCGTTTTGTTTCAACTGTTCTTCGCTGAAACCACCTGTGTTGGCACAAGCTGCATATACTTCGTATCCTTTCTCCTTGGCCAGATACATAACAGTAAAAGATGTATCCAATCCTCCGCTAAATGCGACTACTACTTTTTTCTTCATTTTCGTATATCTCTTTAATTATTAATTTTTTAATTATTAATTGCCCTCGCCTCTCTCTCGGCCCGATGCGGATCATCCGGATCGAAAAGCATTCCGGTGCAGATGCAGTAACGGCGGCCGGTACGTTCGAGGACATCGTGGTTAACACAGCCTTCGCAACCTCTCCAGAAAGCCTCGTCGTCTGTCAGGTCAGCAAAGGTAACCGGTACATATCCTAATTCCGTATTCATTTTCATGACGGCGGCGCCCGAAGTCAGACTGAAAATCTTGGCGTGGGGCCAGCGCATACGAGCCAGCTGGAAGGTCATCTCCTTGATTCTTTTGGCAATGCCCAATCCGCGAAAGTCGGGATGCACGATCAGGCCGGAGGTGGTCACATATTGTTTGTTACCCCAAGACTCGATATAGCTGAAACCTGCAAATTTGTTGCCTTCCAATGCAATGACGGCTTTTCCTTCCTTCATCTTCTGGGCAACGTATTCATGCGTACGCTTGGCGATACCGGTTCCGCGTACTTTGGCAGCGGCTTCGATCGTGTCGAGGATGATATCTACATATTCCTCGTGGCAAGCTTCAGCGATCATCACATCAATTTTTCTTTCTTGTTCCATTTTATGTTTGTTCTTTTTATCTTCCGTATTATTAAATGAAATGTGCCAACGCTTTGACTATCTTATCCCGACTGATCCCTTCACGCGGAATGATCAGGATCGTGTCGTCTCCGGCAATCGTTCCCAATATTTCGTGAGGAGCATGTGTATCGATATCCGAAGCGATCCCCATTGCATATCCGGGACGGGTCTTGACAACGGCCAGGTTGCCTGAAAATTCGATATTGGGATGATGTTGTGTCTGCTCTTTCACTGGTTGCATAAGTGCCGAATAATCGGGCAAGCGATATACATAGTTCCCGTTTCCGTCATGTACTTTGACGACTTTCAGTTGCTTGATGTCGCGTGACAGGGTCGCTTGGGTAACCTGGAATCCGCTATTCTCCAATTGTTTAAGCAGCTCTTCCTGATTCCCTATTTTCTCGGTCTGTATAATGCGGCAGATGGCATCCAATCGTTCTTTTTTTGTACTCATACTTGTATATTTATGCAACAAGGCTGCAAATATAAAGAGTATAATTGAATAATTATACAATTTAGTCTTCTTTTTTTGTATAAACCTCTATATTCTCCGGCTTTCGGATAAAAAGTGGGGGTGTCATATTGTTACCTTTGCATGCGGAAAGCAATACAATCTGAAACGTTAAAAAATATTAGCTGCTATACTAATTCCAAATATATGGGGTACTAATTCGATTTAGATGGGATGGCAATGACATTTTGATAAAACCGAAAGTCGTATTTTTGAAGAGAAATTATAATTTTGCAGGGTATATGAATAAAGAACAGAAAATGAAGAAAATTACAGGTTTATTCGTCGCAATGTTACTGTTGTTGAGCAGTTGCGGAAGTGTTCCGTTGACTGGAAGGAAGCAGGTATTGCTTGTCTCGGATCAGGAGGTGTTATCGTCCAGCCTGACCCAATATTCCGATTATATGAAATCGGCCAAGAAATCATCATCGAAAGATGGTGCCGCTATGGTGACACGTGTAGGTAAAAAGATAGCGGCAGCTACCGAACAATATTTGAAAAACAATGGATTGGAGAGTGAAATCAAGAATTTTGCCTGGGAGTTTAACTTGGTGAACGATTCGCAGGTCAACGCGTTCTGCATGCCGGGTGGTAAAATCGTTGTCTATGAGGGATTGATGCAGCTGGTCTCATCGGACGATGAATTGGCCGTCGTGGTCGGTCATGAAGTAGCGCATGCCGTAGCCAAACATAGCAACGAGCGTATGAGTCAGCAATTGATGGCGCAATACGGTGCGCAGATATTGGGACAGGCGTTAAGCAATAAATCGGCTGCCGTCCAACAGATCGGTAACTCTGTTTACGGTTTGGGTGCTCAATATGGTGTTATGTTGCCATTCTCCCGCAAACACGAATCTGAGGCTGATTATATGGGGCTGGTCTTTATGGCAATGGCTGGTTATAACCCCGAAGTCGCCGTCAATTTCTGGCAAAAAATGTCTGCCGGCAAATCCGGTTCTACCCCCGAATTTATGAGCACGCACCCCAGCGATGCCACCCGTATCAATGAGATTAAGCGACATTTGCCGGAGATAGAGAAGTACAGGGTAAAAAAGTGATCTGGTGGTAGATGTCTCGTCCTGATTTAGGTTGACCATGTCCCCAGCTTCATTTCCACAATATATTTAAGTGAAAAATAAGGATGCTACAATTTAAATTAATAGGTAAATACACAGTTATTTGCAGCGATTACTTCCACACTTTAGCTTTTCGCCCTTAGTCGAAAAGGTTTTTGACGAGTGTCGAAAGAGTTTTTGACCAAGGGCGAAAGCCCCTTCGACTAAAGGCAAAAGGTCTATGGTTGGGCTATTTGACAATAGTTCCGGTTTACTCTTCCTGGAGAAAGACCGTCTTTCCGCGCTGGCTGATCGTCCATTTGCCATCGACTAAACGTACGTTCTTCGTGTCGTCGTCCTCCATGTTCCAGGCATATCCGCCGGCAGGAAGGGCGCGGCAGTCCAGGATTTTGTTGCTGTTTTTTCTGCATTTGCCGTACCGAAAGAAAGCGTGTCCAGAAGTTTTTGGTGAACAGGACATTGAGAGTCCTGCCCACAAAGCCATTGCGGCCAAATTCAAGTTATTCATCGTCCTCTTTTTGTTTAATGCCTCGAAGGTATGAAAATAACCTTTTCCGGAGAAGGATTATCTGAAAACTTATTCGAAGTAGTACAGGAAGATCGCAACGCCTTCCAATGCTTTCTTCGGCTGGTCCTTAATTTCGATGGCAAACTTGATCTCAGCTTTGGCCACGCCGCGCAGATTCGTCAAAGTCTGTAGCTTGGCAATCAGGCGGATGCTTTGTCCGGTCAATACGGGTTGTCCGAATTTCATCTTGTCCATGCCATAATTAATCATCATCTTCAGGTTATTCACTTGGATGATCTGGTTCCAGAGGTGCGGAAGGAGTGACAGTGTCAGGTAACCGTGGGCAATTGTGCTGTGGAACGGGCTTTCCACTTTGGCGCGTTCGGGGTCCACGTGAATCCATTGGTGATCCAATGTCGCATCGGCAAAAAGATGGATGCGTTCCTGTGTCAGTTCTACATAATCTGAAATTCCTATTTGCTGGCCTACCAGCTTTTCAAAGTCTTCGTACGAGTTGATAACTACTTTTCCCATTATTCTTTTGTTTAGTGATTTATGATCTTATATGTCCGCCGTCAAGTAACCGCGATCTGTTTATACCGCCGTAACAGAGGGTTTCTGCAATTTTCGCAATAATTCTTGGAATAAACAAATATTGCAACTTAACTCTGTTTATTTTGTTGATTTTATATAGATAGAGTTAAGTTGTAATCTTATTTGAGTCTTATGGGGAAGACAAAGAAAGTCTTAGGATATACGTTGGGGATCGCAATCGTGCTGACCGCCGCTATATTCTTGCTCAATCTTCATCTGACCAAACGGCTCGAACGGTATCTTCGGAAGGAACTGATTCACCGGACGGCCGAGGCTACGGATGGCTTCTATAGGCTTTCTTTCGATAACCTCTCCATCAGTTTTTTTAAGGGTGAACTGAAGCTTGAGGGAATAAAGCTATATCCTGACCCATCGGTTTTCCGGGATTGGGAGAGAAAGGACAGCTTGCCGTCTACCTATGTGACGGCTGAGGTCGGCATGATCGATTTTAAAGGATTGAACCTTACCTGGCGTTGGAGTTACAAGCAGTTGCATTTTGATTCGTTTGAAATCAGGAAACCGGATATACAGGTGTTTGACCCTTACTATTCGACACGGGCGGAGGTGAAAGTGAGGAAGGAAGCGGAGGCCAAGACTTTGTATGAGGTAATCTCTCCTTATATTAACGTATTGACTGTCCGAGTGCTGAACTTGGAGAACGCCAGTGTCTCCTATTCCGTGGAGAATCCTGTTTCCCCGATTGTCTATGCCTTGAATGATGTCAGTTTCCATGCGTATAGTTTTCGTTTGGATGAGAATTCGTCTGAAAGCGGAAAGTTGCTCTATTGTGATAATTTTGATTTCATTACTAACCGGTCGCAGACGCTACTGACCAATAATGACTTTCGTTTGCAAACGGACCGGATTCTGCTAAGTACGGAAGATTCTATTATCTCTATCTCCAATATTACGCTTACTCCCCAAGGTGAATTGTGGGAGGAGCGGAAACAGCGGCCGGACAGCTATCTGAATGCGTTGATCAGGGCCATTGAAGTGAAAGGAATACAGTTCCGTCGTGAAAATGCGCTGAATTACCTTACGGCACGCTCGTTCGATATCATTTCTTCGGATATACAGGCCTTTAATCTGGCGGGAGAAAGCCTGCCGCCCGCTAAAAAAACGGAGAAGAAAAGCCTGAATGAGGCGGAAGAGGATTCTCTGGTCCGTTCCCTGTCTCTTTATGAATTGATTTCGCCTGTCTTGCATACGGTTTCTATCGGTACGATCGGGATCGGGCAGGCAAAGTTGCAATACTCTTTTGCAGTTAAAGACACGATCGAGGTGTATAAACTGGAGAACTTCGATTTCCGGGCGAACGATTTCCGGATAGATTCCGTATCGGAGGCCCAGCATGGGTTCTGGTATTCGCGTGCTTTCTCGTTTGAAGCGACTGGTATTGAGGGGGTGATGACGGCACGTAACCACCGGTTTACGGTGAAGCGCATGGCATTGGATACGGAAAGCGGAGATTTTAACCTGGAACAGATCCGGTTACGTCCTTTGTCAGTGCGCGGACAGAATGATTATATGGCAGGAAGTATTGATACGGTTGGAATCCGAGGTTTATTGTACGATAAGGGGATCAGCGCCCGGTTGCTGAAAATCGACCGACCGAATCTGCGTTATGTGATGGCTCCTTCCTTTAATAAGAAGGGAGTGAAGTCGGTAAAGCCGGTAAACAGCCGTGTCGACGTGGAAGCGATCCTGAATCCTTTCCTCCGTTATCTCTCTGTTAAACGGGTGAGTCTGAATCATGCGTATGTGACGGTCGATGATAAGAATAGGCCCGATCCGATTACTTATAAATTGAACGACTTTAATTTCTTTGCAACCGATATTTTGGTGAACCGGCAGACGGGGAAGGGGAGCGGCCTGTTTTTCGATTACGGAAATATGGGATTTAACTTTAGTCGGTTCGATAACTATTTGCCGGGGAAAGAATATCGCCTGTCTGTGCGGAAAGGGCAGTTTTCGACCATAAAGGGAATTTTGGAATTACAGGATATCAAACTGCTCCCACAAGATACGGCGGAGAAGAAGGCGAAGACATATATCCGGTTTTCTTCACCGAGACTTCGTATAGGCGGGCTAAAACGGATACCTGAAAGGTTGGACCGGAATATTCGGGTGGCATCGTTCCGGGTAGATTCGCCTGATGTCCGGGTGTCCAGACCGGACGGAAGCGGCGTGTCGGCTTTATTTAAAAGCTTGGCGTTGGAAGGAATTTCTTGGGATAGCACTTTGTTGAAGTTAGATTCGGTTTGCTTGGAAAGTCCTGTGGCGAATATTTATTCCAGCCATTTTCACGATACTTTATCACACCAAACAGAGGCGGGTTCGGCTGATTTTTATACAGCTTTAGGGAAAGTTGCCGGACGAATCTCCTTAGGTCGCTTTTGCCTGACGGATGCAAATATCCGTTATGCCTATTATGGGAAAAGCGATTCTTTGCAACATCAGAAGCTGGATACGACAAACCTGTTTGTTGAAGGCTTGGCTGTCGATACCCGCCTTCGTACATATAAATTGGATGATATCCGTTTCTCCACCCGTAACCTGGTGTTTCCTTTGGATAACGGTTTTTATGCACTAAAAGTAGGGGGTATTGATTTGACCGGATCGAGTGCGGTCATTGATCACATCCGTGTTATCTCTCCCTATCCTAAAATGCAGTTTGCTTATTTGCAGCCTCATCATAAGGATTGGTTTGATGTGAGTGTCGGGCAGGTTGCGCTGACAGGTATCGATTTGCCCTCTTATTTTTCGGAGAAGGTGCTTCGGATAGCTGATGTACAGGTATCGGATGCTGTATTACAAAATTTAAAGAATCAAAAAATACCGGTCCCCCGGCGTATTGTTCCGATGATCTATACCGGACTTCAGAGAGCTCCGGTTAAACTGGATTTCCAAAAGGTGAGCGTAAAGAATTTTTCCGTCGTTTACGAAGAGCTGGCAAAGAAGGGAACAGTGCCCGGAAAACTGTTTTTTACGAATATGAACGGTACGTTTACCGGTTTTACAAATATCGTCTCCCGTCCTGATCAATACATCGTTTTGAATGCTAATGGCAAATTGATGGGGAAAGGGGACTTTACGGCTACATGGAAGTTGCCGGTAGATTCATTGAACGACCGTTTCCTGTTGAATGCCCGCCTGGACAGTTTTGATCTGACGGCGTTGAATGAGTTGCTGGTCCCTCTGGCTTCGGCGGAAGTCCAAAGTGGATGGGTCCGGGAGATGGCTTTCAGTACGGAGGCTTCCAGCAAAGGAGCAACTGTGGAGATGCTTTTTCTATATAATGACTTGAAAGCCGCTTTGCTGAAAGAAAAAGATGGTGTATTAACGGATAAGAAGTTTCTGACTGGTCTGGTCAACCGTATATTAAAACAGGATAATCCGGATAAAACAAGGAAAGGTTTTAACAAACCGCGTCATTCGAGTGTTTCAATAATAAGAGATCCTTATCATTCCACTTTCAATTATTTGTGGCAGATATTAAGACCACCGTTGATTGAATCGGTCGGTGTTTCCAAAAAGAAGCAGGATGCAGCCAAAGGAGTTATGACTTTCTTTACAAAAGTGAAGAACTTCTTCCGGGGTAAAAAGAATGTTTCAGGAAAAAACGTTCCGGAGGAGGAAGGGAAGGAGGCATTATTATTAGAAGTTAAACCTGTAAATAATTAAGAATATGGATTACATTATAACTCATTATCCGGATAAGAAGCGCTTTGAAACGCAGGTGGATGGCGTGACTGCTTTTGTACAGTATCGTTTGTCTGGGGATAAACTGGATATTATCCACACGATTGTTCCTCCTGCTATCGGAGGGCGTGGAATTGCTTCTGCTTTGGTAAAATACGCTTATGATTATGCAATCGAGAATGGCATGAAACCGTTGGCGACCTGTAGCTATGCGGTCACTTGGTTACATCGGCATCCCGATTACGCCGGATAAGGTGTTCAGTCTTTGACCTCTATTCCCAGTATTCGTGCCAGCTCCAGAGCCTGTAAAGAGGAAACGGAAGCTCCTCTCAATTCGCTATTGGCAAGGTTTGTGATGCGGATGCCAGATATTTCAGAGTTCGACAGATCGATACCTTTCAGGGATGTGTGGTAAAACTCTGCTTCCATCAGGTTGCAGGCGTCGAATGAGACATTCGTCAGTTGGCAACCTTCTATTCCGGCTCCCTGTAGGTTGGACCAGGTAAATTGTATATGTCGCATTTTACTCATTGATAGATTCATGTATTCTCCCCGGCACTCTTCGAAAGTGATATGATTGAATATCCCGTCCGCCATATTAGTTCCCATTAACTTACAACCGATAAATTCTACCCGGTGAAATCCGCAACCTGTTAGGTTTATATTCGACAAATCGCAGTTTTTGAACACAACATCGCTGAATTGAGATTTTCGTATATTGCATGCCCCGAAGCTGCAATTGGAGAAAACACAGGATTGCACTGAAAGATTACCTTTCTTTACCCCTTCTATACGCAGGCTTTTAAAGGAATATCCGGTTAGATCCTCATCGTTCTTTTCTAAGATTATCTGTATATTTGTGCTTTCATGAAGGGTATTCGACAAGCGGGGTTGTGTAATTTTCATATACTGTCTGTTTTATAAATGAGAAAGTGAATGTATATATTTTATCCGTATAAATACAAAAACGAGGACATATCTTTTGATATATCCTCGTTTTTGTAGTCGGGATGAGAAGACTCGAACTTCCGACCTCCACGTCCCGAACGTGGCGCGCTAGCCAACTGTGCTACATCCCGTTTTTGATTACGGCTGCAAAGGTACAACTAATTTTTAAACTGCAAATAGTTTTGCTGTTTTTTTTCATGTGAAACGTGATTTTTTTCTATATCTTCCTTAAAATGCATTTTATTTGAATATTTTTCATTGAAATGTTTGGAGTGTAACAAATAATGTTTACCTTTGCACCCGTTAAACAAAACAACGGTGCCATAGCTCAGTTGGTAGAGCAAAGGACTGAAAATCCTTGTGTCCCCGGTTCGATTCCTGGTGGCACCACTTTTACAAAACGAAAAATCATGAAAACCGCTGAAATACAGTTATTTCAGCGGTTTTTTCTTTATGTACTGTCCGCAAAAATATGCAATTTGGTGCAATAAAAAATTGCTGATTCGGTGGCTTTTTTTGAGTCCCATGAAAAAACCACCGATATGTACCATACTTCACTTATTATCAACGATTTGCGTGAATCATTTTCAGGGATGAAATTCTACATTTGCATACCTTACTGAATGACGGATGAAACACAACGTCTGCTACAGGCATTCATATCAGACAATAATGATTGTACCTACAGGCAGATAATAGTAAGAGAAACAAAAAACGGTGGTTTTTTAGATCCGGCAATAATAAAAGCCACCGAATTTAACATTTCTCTCCAGCCATCCACTCAATTCAGGATTGACGAAATAACCGAATGTGCAACTTCAAAAAGAAAATGATCATGAAACAAGGAACAATGAACATTCTATTTTTCGTTCTGAAAACAAAACTGCTGAAAAATGGCGAGGCTCCAATCCTAATGAGGATTACCATAAACGGGCAATATGAAGAAATAAGAATACAGAGAAGCGTTCCATTAAAGAACTGGAATCCGGCCAAGGGATGCAGCAAAGGAAAAGACAGGGCTTCCATCGAATTGAACAACTATATTTCCGCCCTCACTACACGCGCATACGAAAAGCACAAGGAACTGACCTTTGAATCGGCACTGATAACCCCAAAGGTGATTTTAAAGCGTGTGTTCGGAAAGGATGAGACTGTCCGGACGTTGCTTGGAACAGTCAAAGAAGAAATTTCCTCTATGGAAAAGGTTGTTGACATAGACTATTCTCCCGTCACCATCAACCGTTATAAGAATGTGCTCAGAAAACTTGAAACGTTTGTGCCGCGCTTTTATGAGAAGGATGATATTACATTCCATGAACTTTCCCCTGATTTCATCAAGGCTTTTGATGTTTTCCTGAAGACAGAAGCCGGACTGTGCCGCAACACAATAGTCCGCTACATGAAATGCCTGAAGAAAATCACCAATATGGCAATAGCCAAAGAATGGATGCGGAAAGACCCGTTTTACGGATATAAGATGGAACAGGACGAGACTGATCCGGTATTCCTGACAAACAACGAGCTTCAGGCTATAATGAACAGAAATTTCGATATTCCGAGGCTGGAGCTTGTCAAGGACATCTTTTTGTTTGCGTGCTTCACCGGTCTGGCGTTCGCTGATGTATCCACATTAAAACCGGAACATCTGGAACAGGACAATAACGGTGACTGGTGGATAAGAAAAGGACGTGTAAAACTGGAGAGAAGAAGAAAGTCAAGTTCCATAGCCAATATTCCGCTTCTTCCTGTTCCATTGGCAATACTGAAGAAATACGAATCACACCCGATATGTCTTAAACAAGGGACTTGCCTTCCTGTTGTCTGCAATCAGAAGGCAAACAGCTACCTGAAGGAAATTGCGGACTTCTGCGGCATCAAAAAGAATCTGACCACACATGCAGCCCGACATACGTTTGCTACGACCGTCACATTGGCCAACAACGTTCCATTACAGGAGGTGTCTGCCATGCTCGGACATGCATCCACAAGAATGACACAACATTATGCAAGAGTCATGGACAAGAACCTAAAGGACAACATGAATATAGTAAGGAGCAAGATGGGATTATAAATAATACTCCTTATTATATATACCATTATTTCATTTCTTACAGCAAATATAGCCCTTTGCCACTGACTGTGCAAGGCGGCCCTGTCGGGCTGGTTGGCTGGAAAAAAATCATCCTCGCTTCGCTCCGGTATTTTTTTCCGCCAAGCCTTGCACCGGTCATTGGCAAAGAACAGCCGGGCCAGTAAGAAATTGAAATACTGGCTCCACGGAGCCGGTCATGTCTAATTTAAATAAAAGAATATGACTGAAGAAGTTGGAAAGAAGGTATGTGAAGGTACAGTAGCAGACCTCATGAAGGACAAGACCGGAAAACAGACGGTTGTCACGTTGACAAGAAAGAATGCTTACCGAGTGAAGAAAATCAGAGAACAAGGGACGGATGACGAAGCCGTCCTTTTTCATTTCCGTAAACGCTGTACGGGAATGGGCTCCTATGTACACACCATTGAAACGGCAGACGGGGAAACAGAACTGCACCCGTCTGAATTTGAAAAATGGGAAGCTGTGGAATTTCTGTATCCCGGCTATCTGGAAGACCTGTTTGATGCTGCATACAACGCGTACAGATGGAGTTCCTTCGAACCTGAAGCAAGGGCGGAAACAGACATCATGCAATATGAAAAACAACTTGTAGAGGATCTGAAACAGATTCCGGAAGAAAAGCAGAACGAGTATGTCAGTACATACCATAGCAAGTTCTCCGCCCTGTTGGGCAGTCTCTCACGATGTGCCAGTCCGATGGTGACAGGGCCTGCCAAATTCAACTGCCAGCGCAACAACAAGGCCTTGGATGCATACCAGAACAGATTTGATGAATTTCATGACTGGCGTAACCGCTTCAAGGCAGCCATGGAAAGGATGAAAGAGGCTGCCAAACCGGAAGAACAGAAGCAGGAAGAGGCATGGAACCGCCTGAAGCGTGACATTGCAAGCAGCGCACAGACCATTCATGATATTGATACCGGTAAAGCAAGAGGATACAGCCGTACCTTGTTTGTCAGCAGTATCCTTAATAAAGTAAGCACCTATGCAGGAAAAGGAGAAGTGGAAATCGTACAGAAAGCGGTAGACTTCATTACAGACTTCAATGCGCAATGCAAGAAACCGGTTATCACTCCGCGGAACCGTTTCTTCCAACTGCCGGAAATGGCACGCCAGGCTAGACTGAAACTTCAGGAAATCAGAGAACGGGAAAACCGTGAACTGAAATTTGAAGGCGGAACGCTGGTATGGAACTATGAGGCAGACCGCCTGCAAATCCAGTTTGACAATATTCCGGATGACCAGAGGCGCAAGGAACTGAAATCATACGGTTTCAAATGGTCGCCGAGATACCAGGCATGGCAACGGCAACTTACACAGAATGCCGTATATGCAGTCAAAAGAGTGTTGAACCTTCAAAACCTATAAGACATGAAAGACCGATTGAAATATGTAATCGATTCCCGCTACTTCAACGGGACATGCCTGACAAGTATGAGTGACGGATTCCACAATGACTATGGTGGGGAAACAATCGAAGAACTGCGCATACGGGAAAACAATCCCTATCTGAAAGCCGTAACACCTTCTGATATAGACAAGAAGCTGCGGCTTTACCATAAGTCCCTGTCCGAACCGTTCAAGGAAATCACCGAAGAAGACTACTATGACCTGCTGGATGTACTGCCACCCTTGCGCATGAGACAAAACTCGTTCTTTGTGGGAGAACCGTATTACGGAAATATGTACTCTTTCTGCTTTACCCGTCAAGGAAGATATTTCAAGGGCCTACGTTCCATACTTACTCCGCAATCCGAACTGGACAGTCAGATAGACCGTCACATGGAAATCATCAACCGGAAAGCCGTGATCTCAAAAGAGGAAACAAGCAAAATGGTCACAACCGGAACCAGACTCATTCCCTATTATTTTTCACTGGACGGAAAACAGTCCGTATTCATCTGCAACCTTGTCATCCAATCAGATTCCAGACAAGCAAGGACGGACATGGCGAATACCCTGAAAAGTCTTCGCCGGAACCATTATCAGTTCTATAAAGGAAAAGGGCATTACGAAACTCCGGACGAACTGATAGACCATGTATCAGGAAAGAAGTTCACCCTTGTTTCTGACGGACATTTCTTTCAATATCCTCCCGGCAGGGAATCCGCAACTTTCATCGGACACATCAAGGAGACATCAGAGGAATTTCTTTTCCGGATCTATGACCGTGAATATTTCCTGTATCTCCTTAAAAGACTGAGGACCGTGAAAAAGGAATCGGCACAGGGACAAATAAATATCAAATCATAATATTCGGGGAATGCGGTAGAATGACTGCCGTATTCCCTCATAAAAAAAATACAAGTATGAACAAATCGAACACTCTATACTGGAAAACAGCCACAGATCCGGCTGAGTGCATTGAGGTCAGACTCGTCCTGAACAGTTATATCGACAATGACAATCTGTATGTAGGACTTGAATCCCGGTCTAAGGAGAATCCGGAATGCTGGGAATCCTACACGGACATCACCGTCAACCTCAATTCCCTTCCCCCGTTCCATGCCTATGTGGACAACCGGGACTGCAACAGACACGTACATGATTTCCTGACCAGTAACAGAATAGCGGAGCCTGCCGGATTTGAATATCAGGGATTCAGAATGTTTCGCTTCAATCCTGACAGGTTGAAGGAACTCGCACCCGAACAGTTCAAGACAATCAGCGCCAAACTGCCACCACAGGATGACATGATAAAGGACATCATCTATCAGGAAAGACGTTTCCCTTTGAGAACTGTTCAAGACATTCACGGAATATATCTTGTTTCAAGCAAGGAACTGGAAGAATCTCTGATCGAAGGAGTACGGAACCTGGATGCTGCGGCATATGAACTGCTGGATGGCATCTGCCTGTTCTGCTCCACACAGGAACTGCGCTATCTTACGGATGCAGAACTGATAGAAACAATCTACGCACAATAAAAAGGAGGAACAAATATGAAAACCGGAGACATTGTATTTCTGAAACGTCCCTATAAGGGATACCGTGCCGTCGAACTGATGGAAAGACTGGAATGCCGCTGGCTGGTCAGGATTGTCGAGAGCGGTCTTGAACTGGAGGTATATGAAGATGAACTTATATCAGAATTTTAATACGGATAAAGTGTTATGGAAAAATATCAGTTTGCATTCCATTCGGAAATAATCGGCTATACCTCACCCCATATCGGCGAGGTCAGAAAAGCTATACACAGAAAAGTGGAAAAGGAAAAGTCTGCCGCCATAAAGAATGATATTGAGCTGCACATGTATAAGGTGCATGACGGCATACCGGTTCTCCTTAACACCTGCTACCTGTATGATGAAAAAGGATGTATGGTACACGGAAGTATCAAGGGAACCAAGGATTATCTGTTTGAGGCATGGAGATACCATACAAACAAACATTCCAAAGGTTTCAGTTCCACAAGAATCAGGCCCTGCACGACAAGCAGGGCTTTTTCGTTTGTATAACTCTTAAAATCAGGAATCATGAACCAGACATTACAACTTACAGACTATATTCCACAGTATGTAAGCCTCTACTACGTGGACTACCGGGATGATCTTGATGAGCATGAAGACATCCAGGAGGAATGTATCCGTTCCAACAATATGGAAAAACTCTATGAAAAGGCATACGAATGGTATGAGGAACAGGAAAGCTCAAACATGCACGACTATCTGGAGGAGACAAGAAAGAATATGGAAACGGACAATTTAGCCGGAGAGTTTGAAGAGCATGAAGATGAAATCAGGGAACTTATCTACGACCGGAACGATTCCGACCCGGTAAAGGATCTGATACGCAACTCATCCGTCACTAATTTCTTCTATTCGCTCGGAGTGGAAATCAGCGGATATCTGACCGGTTGTTCACTGCGGGGAGAATCAGTCGCCATGGCCTGCCATAAGGTACGCCGCGCACTGCATCTGAAAAAGGGGCAGTTTGACGAGAAGATTGAAGAACTGGTAGAGAATGCCACATACGGCGGAGAACTGCGCATCTACTTCAACGCCATGTTTGACAGGCTCATCAGCAAAGACCCTGAGAACGATTTCAAAAGCATCCGTTTCCACGGGAATGTAATGGTGGCCATTGCCGACAGCCGGAACGGTTCCGGACATCATGTACGGATTCCGCTGGACATCACTTTCCCTTTCCGAAGGGAGAACCTGTTTGTCGATTCACAGGTACACTATTCCTATGCCAATGAAGTCTGCGGCATGACCAATGACTGGTGTGATTCCACAAAATGGGAAACGGGCATGATACCTTTTACCGGATCTGTCCGAAAAAGCCGGATGGCTGAATACAAGAAACAGGAAGCCGCTTATGAGCAGACATTCCGAGACGGGAAATGCACCTTCGGTGACATGAACTACAAACGCCACCGTGACGTGCGGTATTCGAATGAATATCCTGCCGGATGCAGGTGCCCTCATTGCGGTACTTTCTGGATTGACTGAAAAAACATTTACCAACCAATAAATTCAAACGATATGAAAATCTGCTGTTCACAAGAGCATTACGACAAGGTCGTACAGTATGCAAAATCAATCAATGACAAGACACTGGAAAACTGTCTTGAACGTCTCAAACAATGGGAGAAGAACGAGAACCGTCCATGCGAAATCGAACTCTATTACGACCATGCGCCGTATTCGTTCGGATTCTGCGAACGTTATCCGGACGGAAATACAGGCATTGTCGGAGGACTGCTGTATCATGGAAATCCGGACGAGTCCTTTGCCGTCACCATGGAACGTTTCCACGGATGGAGCATACATACCTGACATATATGCGACAGTCTGTATTGGGGAGCCTCATGCAATATGGGGTTCCCTTTTTTTATGCCGCAGACATGATGACAGCATCCTCATTTCTTGCTGCAAAAATAGCTGTTTGCCGCGCAACTCCCGCAAGGCGGCCCTGCCGGGCTGGTTGTCTGGAAAAAAATCATCCTCGCTTCGCTCCGGTATTTTTTTCCGCCAAGCCTTGCAGGGATGCGGGCAAACAGACAACAGGGACAACAAGAAATAAGAATGCCTGTACCTTACAGGCAGACAATGTATAACAATAAATATCAGAAGTCATGATTACAGACCAGAAGACACAGAACAGGCTTCACGCGGATACCGGAACAGAACTGTTCTCCATCAGACAAAGGAAGGAAGCCGTCACAAGGATGCTGGACATTCTGAAAGAAACTCCGGAATACCTGCAGGTTATGAACCATATACCGGCTTATGCCATGGATGACGATACGTCAGAATGGTGGAATTCGGAAGAATCGGAAAATTTCATGAACTCACTCCTGGAAGTGATGGAAAGCTATACTCCGGACGGATACAGGTTCGGACCGAAATCCGGCACGACTGACCTTTACGGCTACTGGGAAAGCAAGACCGGACGGACAACCCTCTTCCATCTGCTTTTCAGTCTGGAAAGCGGATATGAATGGGGAAAAGGTCTTTCCCATGAGAAAACGGACGCATTCTACAAGGAAATAAAAGAGAAATTTCATGGAGAGGGATTCGACACGGACAGAACAGGCTGTACATCACAGGCCATGTATCTTGTAAAAGGAAAGACACGCCTGTACGTGCATCCGATGGAAATAAGCGGCTACTGTGAAACACTGCATATTCCACAGATTACAGCCATACTGAAAAAAGGAGGCCGTACATTCCGTCTCGTAAAGGATACGATAGCGGAAGAGGTGTATTCCTTCACCGATGAAGAAGAAATGGAATATTACCGTGCCAGATACGAAACGTGCATCCACAGGAATATACTGGATGCCTTCAATAACCGCCAGGCAGGGAAAGAAGACATACTTTCCATGATGGCATCACGGATAAATGTGGCGACGACATCACATCTGCACGGTATCGGATATGATTCACCGGCATACAGGTTCGTGCATGAGGCATACGACAGACTGGTAAACAACGGAAAGCTGAAGGAGAATATCAGGAAGACAGGTTGCTGCAACATCATAATGGCCATTTCAAATACCAACGCAATATGAGACTGAATTACAATGACATACTGCTTCTGGCAATATGGGAATACAACAGAAGACAGGACGAGGATCTGACCCTGGAACTGTTTCAGGAAACATTCGGACAGGTTCCCGGCGCACATTTCCATGACAAATGGGTGCATTATTACAACAAGAACCTGCTGATGATGGCCGCCTATTTCAGGGGTGAGGAAGAAAACGGCCAGAAATTCTGTGATATGATCACCCGACAGGTTGAACGCTATACACAAAACAGGAGGAGAACAGGATGAATACAAAGATACGATATGACCTTGACAGTCTTGAACTGGCAAACGGTGACTTCGGGTATCCCATTACAGAAAAGGAAGTACGGAAAGTGAACCGTATGCTGGAACTGATGGAGAATGTCCGAAACAGGCAGATGTGCCCGACAGAAGGAGACTGCGTGGAATTTGTCTCACGTTCTGGTGACTATTTCGGAAAAGCTCATATAGAACGGATAACAGGAAAATATGCGGATATATGCCTGATACCGGAAACGGTATTCTGTTTCGATGACATGGGAAAAGCCGCCTATGATACCACCGGAAGTCCCTGGACGCAGGTCAATATCCGGAACATGAAACCCGCAGGTACTGAAATCCGCATATTCAGGACATGGGGATTCGGGAAGCGCAGCAGTACGGGCAGTCTAAGGTTCGAAGCTCCGGTCAGGAAATGGGAATGCAGAGAACCGAATCCGTTGTATGACGGTTACACCACCCGTAACTGGTTCCGCTATCATATCATGAAACACCGGGACAGGGAAAGGACAGGCGAATACACCTTCCGCAGCGATTCATTCACGCTGTACAGCCGGAGCGAGCTGGACGAGCTGGCCGCAATCCTGAAAGGCAGACTCTACAAGGGAATCCTGCCTGACTCTCTTGTACTTTGGGGATACCGCATGGACATTAAGGAAATATCACGTGAGCAGTGGAACGGTATGGGACAGCACGGACAAATCCGCATGAAATTCATGGGATACGGTCCGGTCAGAATCCACACGGACAATGAAAACCATACCGTAACAGTATACAGAATCAACGACAGTCTATAACCAATTATAAAATAAAGGAATATGGCACGATATGAAATCTCCAACGAAGTCAGGCCGCTCGACAGGCTCATCACAGACTTTGCCTCCTCATGCGGCTATGAAATACAGACCGTATTCAACGACCTGCTGCGTTTCATCATCCACGGCTTCTCTCCTGGAGCACCGCCAATAAGTAACTGGAAATACAAGCGTCAGCAAAACGCCTCGTTCATGGAAATGACAGCCGAATGGACACGTATCATGCAGAAACAAATCGGCAGGTCGGGCTGGTTCGACGCTTTCGGTGAACTCCACATGGCCTACTGCTCAAAACCGGGACAACAGGCAAACGGACAGTTCTTCACGCCGTCACATATCTGTGAACTCATGGTCATGTGCGCGGCAGGTAAAAAAGAGACCGGACAGAGGATGGGAGACCCTACATGCGGCAGCGGAAGGCTCTTGCTGGCATACCATGCGCACAATCCGGGAAACTATCTGGTCGGAGAAGACATCAGCCGGACCTGCTGCATGATGACCGTATGCAACATGCTCGTCCACGGATGTGTCGGGGAAGTGATCTGTCATGACAGTCTCCAGCCGAAGGCATTCACCGACGGATGGAAAGTCAACCAGGCTCTGCCCTTGACGGGAATACCTTCTATAAGACGCATGAAGGAAGAGGAATACAGGAATCCTCTTCCGGAAAATATCGGACGCTTCAAAGAGGCAGTCCGTATCATCAACCTATTGGACAAATAATTACCAACCATTTAAAAAATATAATTATGGAAGCTTTAGCAACATTGAACAATCAGAGACAGTTTGATTTCCAGAACAACGGAATCGAAGTAATGGACCTTGAAACACTACAGCGTACCTACAAGGAGAACGACATCTACGGCAATCCGGTCAGGGGTATCTACCACTACCAGGTCATCCAGCGTATGACGGACATCTGCCGCCGTCACAACCTGAACTACGAGGTGGAGGAAATCTTCGCCGCCCAGAACAAGAACCGGACACAGCCCGGAGTGGTCATCCTGCCGCAGGTGGAACAGACCTATGGAGAGAAGGCGGTAGAGGCACATGTACTGCGCAGAATATTCACCACCATCCGTATTCTGAACGGAGATACCGATGAACTGACAACCACACTCGTGGTAGCCTACCATCAGGACGGTATCCAGGCGGCAATAGGTCCCTGTGTACGTATCTGCCACAACCAGTGTATCCTTTCACCCGAACGAAGCGTTGCCAACTACGGCAAGGACAAGGTGACTACCGAGGAGCTGTTCGGGAAGGTGGATGACTGGATGCGGAATTTTGAGCGTGACATGGATGCGGACAGAAGCCGAATCCAAAGGCTAAAGGAAAAGGTACTGACACCCGGTGAGTTGTACATGATCATAGGTATGCTGACGGCTCTGCGTGTATCCCATGACAGCGCAGACAAGAGACTGGCATCACAGGTGGACACCTATCCGCTCAACCAGGGACAGATTTCCGTGTTTACGGAAGAACTGCTCAAACTCTCACTTGAACAGCCACGCATTACAGCGTGGGATGTCTACAATGTAGCGACAGAAATCTACAAGCCTGGAAAGACTGATTTTCCTGCCATGATTCCACAAAATGGAGCAATGGCCGATTTCCTGCTTTCATATAACCAGAATTAGAATCTGAAACCGAAGACAACAGGCCCGGTTCCGTCACCAGCGGAATCGGGCTTTGTATTTTATTAACTGTAATAATCAGATAAGATATGGCAGCAAGTAACAGAAAAAAGGCTGAAATGTATATCCTTTTCAGCTGCAACGCATGGCACGAATACAGTTCATTCGAACCAAAGGCAGTTTTCTCTTCCATAGAAAAGGCAGCAGACTTCCTGCAAAAGAACAGAAGAAAACTGAAACTGGAGGAAGATGACGTCGAATGTTTCAGACAGCACAGTCAGACTCAGGGCAGGAATACCAATTACCTGGTACAGTCCTGTCCCTACAATCCAGTCCGTGCAAGAGACTTGGAATGACAAAGAATCCATTCATAAACAATCATATAAAAATATACGACTATGACAAATGATGAAAACACTTACATCGGAATGTCCCTGCCGGAAGGAATACGGTACATCACCATTTTTGAAAAAGGGGATTTTGAAAACTGCGGAAGAATACTCAGGACATTCTACCGTACGGAAGACAGGGTGAGAAAATTGCTCGCTTTGGGAAACCTGCTCCATCTGGGAGGCAGTCTCTCATCAAATGAAAACAAGACAAGCTGCTGGCCTTTGAATAATGGGAATCCCATTCACGAAGCAAAGGAAATATCAGGCAAGGAAAAGTTCTTCCTGCTCGGTGACTGGACTTACCTGTATGAAAATGGCAGATGGTTTCTGGGCTATGAAGGAAAAATCTATGAAATCAGCAATCCTGAATTTTCTGTCTTTGTTCCCGACAAGGATCATACACCTTCCCCTCTGGACAAAGGACTTTCCTTTGCCGTAATCGGCGAAACGGGAAAACTGGAATTCACTCCGGAAATTGTCAACGGATGGGATATCTGGAAAAGCCTTCCCAAAAGAGTCAGTGAAAAAGGGAAAACGGTATATGTATTCCGCAAAACACAACTTATAAAAGTCATCAAACCTAAAAAACTGGAATCATGAAAGAAATCAATATGACAAAGGCTATATCATGTATGCCGGACAAATTCATTACAATGGAAATGGTTGAACTGGCCGCGACCGAACACCGTCCGGAACTGGTCAACTATCTGCCGGAGAAATATATTACTTCTGAAATACTTGACAGTATATTCAAAACAGATGATTACGGATGGCGTTCCTGGCAGCTTTCGAAGATACCTGAAGAAAAACGTAACCGCCAGATTTGTCTAAGGGCAATAAAGGCCGAAAAGAGTAATTTTCCTGACATACCGGAAAAATACAGGAACAGTGACATACTTGAATCGCTGTTCGCACACAGGAATTTCATGCACTACCTGCATCTGATACCTTCATCCTCATGGAACAACGGAACAGTCCGTGATGCAATATACTCCCTTTACCGTGACGTACAGCAAAACGGAGGTTACCGGTACTGTTCAGAGAGGTATGAACAGCAGTTCTTATATGAAACAAGCGTCATGCTTTCTTTCGTTCCGCGACAAGCCAAGGATTTCAGACTTTGGAAAGAACTGATCCATGACGGACGTATCGCAACCATGACTATCGACAAAATGATGCCTAAATGTTTCAAACAGGCAGCATACTACAAGGAATGGGCCATACGCTGTATCAAGGAAGTGGATACACGCTGGCTTGACTATGACACCGTATGGGAGGCCATCTGTCACAAGACAGGCAACCTGCATGGCATTTTCGATTCATACGGACATTACGAGTGGTTCTCCAAACATGCGGATAATGCCATGGCTGACAAAGCAATGGAGCTGGAACCTAACCTGTTTAACAAACTTCCCGGACGGTTCCGGACACCGGAAAGACTTATTCATACACTTGAAGTAAAGAGAGAAATCAACAGTTACAACTTCATTCTTGAGCCGAACCTGATGACGAAAGAGGTCTGTATGGCACTGGCCAGAAGGGATTCGTTATATCCGGATATTCCATCGGAACGCTGGAACAGGGAACTTGTGGAATATTTCACCGAACACGGAAACAGCATGTACTGGCTTCCTCAACTGCCGAAAAAACTACAGACCAGAAAACTTGCAGAGAAGGTTCTCAAGGAGAAGCCGCAATACTTCCATTATTTGCGGATGGAATTCATCACACCTGAAATGTCCAGACTGTTATGTCAAAAAGACCAGGAAAATATCCGATATTTCAAGGAACGGGTCATGGAGTTCCAGAAATATACAGGACTTCCAGCCGAATTCTATGGATGTGAAACGGATTTCGAGCATATCAGGGACCGTGATGACAGCCGCCGATACTGCCGTATAGGACTCGCTTACATTGCCCTGCAAAAATGTAAACGCGGATGGCATGAAAGTGAATACTATCTCATTATGACACGCCATCCCAACCGATATATGCCTGCCGAAACAGTGTTCAGAAAACAGATTACCACATTCCACCGGACATGGCTGGAAAAGACAATATGTGACAACGACCCGCAATTCCGGATTCCGAAGATTCAAAAGGATTTGAAAGATGTACAAGCCATGCGGTATTATGAGGTGGAACATATCCGTACTATACTGGGTTGCGAAATATTCCGCAACTCTTTCATGGGGCAGACAGTGGAATACTGTATCCGCAAGGACGGACTGACCTACCATGACAGGAACATGGAAAGGCTCGCCTCCGGCCTGCAATACAAGATCCGTCAATTGAAGGAACAGGCTGTACTCCCCAAAGGAACTGATGATTCGATGGAAATCAATGCAGAAACGGTACATCGCAATATGGGGTATTGTCTGACCGGAATAGAAGCCTTTGCGGAAGACTACGGACTGGACATAGCCCGGACCTATACCCTGAAAGAGCTGAAGGACGTTATCCATGAACAGGGATACAAGCCTTCACTGGAGAAATACAAAAAAGAAGTCCAACATCTAAATCTTATCTGAATATGAATATTCTCCAAAAAAGAATTGAAAACCTGTGCGATGAAATCATCGGCAGGATACTTGCACTGATGAAGGTAAACTCGGTTTCCGAAGTAATACTGACAGACAATGACAATCCGGTTTACGTAATCTGGTTTGACAAGATAGGTGATCCGTGCGAATGTTCCGTACACAAGGTAACTGCTGTCGGAAAAGGAATCACACTTGAAGTCCATGATAAGATAACCGGAGAAAATTATAAGGTAACAAGCCGCCATGAGGCGGCTCTGGCCAATCCGGTATGGCTTAACGATATTCTGGAAGCCATAACAAACATCTTTCAGATAAAATATACAGGACTGGAAGAAAATGTTATATGTTGCAAATGTGGAGGAAATCATGTAATATGCAATGCCTTCATTAATCCGAATACAAAACAGTTCTATAATTATGATGATGAGTCATTCTTATATGGATGGTGTGAGAAGTGTGACAATTATACCATTCTCTGCGACATAGAAGCCGTAAAAAATGATATTGAAAACGGTTTCAAGAGATTTGTCGAAAGATACGGGAGAAAACCTGAACTTGCAGAGTGCGAGATTATATGGAAAGACAGTCTTAATACTGAATACGTAAACATCGCAATTACTGATATACCTGAAGAATATGATAATACTATATTTTTCTACTGTAAAAGCCTCTCTGATTTGAAATCACTGGCTGACTACGGAAAAGAGGATTTCATAGTAACGGGTTGCATCAACTTCACAAACCTGGGTAATAAAGCATAAAATCTTTTTTATCTTTCAAAGTTGCCTGATATGTAAACTTTATATATATTTGCAGCATGAAACAGGAAAGGACCATATCAGCCTACAAGAATTATTTTATGGACTTTATCTCATCTCTCAGAAAAGAGGAAGCCCGTAAGATATACTACATTCTTGATATGCTGAAAGTACAGGAAAGGGTAAGCAGCAAGTTCGTAAAGTATCTGCGCGAAGAACTCTATGAAATCCGTGCTGAATATGGAGGCAACATCTTCCGGGTATTCTTCATATTTGATGACGGGAACATCGTAATCCTGTTCAACGGATTTCAGAAAAAGACACAGAAGACACCGCCTTCTGAAATAGAAAAGGCATTAAAGATAAAGGAGGAGTATTATGAAAGCAAGAAATGAAAACCTGACCAGCATCGATGCTATCATGGATGCGGAATTCGGCAAGCCGGGAACACCTGAACGTGAGGAGTTCCGTAAGGAGGCATACGCCTACTGCATGGGACAGATTATATGCGATGCCAGAAAGAAGGAAAAGATGACCCAGTCCGAACTGGCTGAAAAAATCGGGACCAACAAGTCCTATATCTCCAGAATAGAAAAAGGTATTGTAGATCCGGGTATCAGTACGTTCTGCCGTATCATTGATGCACTCGGATTGAAGATTGAAATTGTCAAACCGGTATTATAATGGAAAATTATCAGGAAAAAGCCAGAGAAAACTTTTACCGCAACCGTCCATACGGCATTCACATTGATTATGCCCGAAAAGGATTTGTACTGTTCAATCACTATACAAATAGTCTCGGCAAACAGGAAACCGGTTCTATTGAAGGCCTTCCCCTTGAAAAGTTCGAGGATGTGGACGCGATACCATTGAACGGGAAAATTATAAAAAATGGTAACCGGACAACAGACATCTATTTCTATACGGACGATTCAAATCCTTACAAAAACAAGAAGCTGGATATGGATGCTCTGAAACAGTATAACCGGTTCATTTATCCCCTGTCACTTTTTTTAGACAGGATATTATAACAAGACAGCCGTGAATCATGATAAATTCACGGCTGTCTTGTTTCTATGGCACAAACAGTAATCTGTATTCTTCTTTTCTTCTCCTTTCTATTGACGGAATTTTCTTTCCCTTATAGTGACAATATCGTATGAAGTCCACATAAATGTTCCGGTTACCGGCTTCCAGTTTCCTTATCAACGTGCTTTTGGGCATCCTGCCATAACCGAGCAACTTATATGGTCCCACTTGGTATGCCAGACACACAACCAAAAGTGAATCCTTTCCCAGGTGACGGAACAATGCACACATTTCCTTCAGGTCTTTTCTCAAAATACTGTCTCCCTCACTTTCTGTCAGCCTGGCGGGAAACTTTTCCCCTTTTCTGATACGGTGACCGTATGCGACATAAGGATGATGTTCCGGACCATGCCATCCTTCATATTTCTTGATACACCTGACAGCCGTTTCCCAACGTGAGTTTTCCACATTCCCCTGTGCACACAAAGAAGTTACCGTCATGGCCAGTACCACCAATGGCAGTACTGACCTTAGAAGTCTTACGGTTATTATAAGGCACCTCCTTCCTGAGCTGACAATGAATCTTCCACAGTACCTGTTTCTTCATCACCTGCATCGTTGAAGTCAAATTCCATTTCCGTCATGTTTCCCCAGTTGTCCTCGACAACGACAATGAAGTTCTGCGCCTCGTCACATAGTGAAGTATAATACAGCCTGAACTTCCGGTTCTCCAGCAGATAACGGTCATTCGGCTTGAATTCAAGACCGTTGTCCAGTTTCAGGGAACCTTCCCCGTCGTACTGGAAATAACGGATCGTATAGACCGTACCGTCAAAATCGCCCTCACTTTTGAGCTCACATCGTATTTCCGCCGTATCATTCCTGTTCAGTTCCTTTGGAACCGGCATTGTTTCCACGGTAAACGGATAACTCTGCTGGATTTCCAGCTCGGATTCGCACGAGGTCAGTACAAGACTGACCAGACCGATACAGAACATGGCAATCTTGCCTGCCAGCCCAAATCCTTTTCTCATATTCTTTTCTGTCTTCATTTGTTTTCCCTTGTTTTTGTCAGATATTCATTCAAGTCCTTTAATCCATCATACAGACCGGAACAGTCCATAACCTTATTCCCGAAATGTATGTTCAAAGTCTCCAGTGCAGTAATCCCGGCCCGATCACGGTCAAGAAAGCACAGGATTTTACCGTAACCCTCCAGAACGGCATACGACCGTTCCAGATTGGATACAGAGTTCAGCACCAGGCAGTCCTCGTCCTTCACAATCCGCAATACCAATGCCGAAAGGAAATCCACAAATCCTTCAAACACGCAGCACGTATCCTGTTTCTTTCCGGACAGGGACACACAGGAAATGTCCTTGGGAGAGATGCATCCCTTGAACATCGGGTTACGGAGTTCATAGCCGCCGCTCCGGTTCATGAAGCCTATGGCAAAATACCGTTTGCCCCGTATTCCGTATGCCACTTCCTTGCAGAATCTCCCGGCTATGGCCGGATCAATGCCTCTCTCTTTCAGGTAACCTTTCAATGCCTCATGACTCAGTTCCGTCACTTTCACGTCCTCGAATCCGGAAACGCGGGGTATCTTCTTACGTTCCTGTAAAGGCCGGAGGGGAAGGATGCCGGATTTCCCTGAAAGGAACTCCAGCTGTTCCATGAAACCGGTACTTCCGGTCAGTTCTCCGGCAAGATGGAAGATGTCACCTCCCTTTCCGAGGCGTAGGCTCGGTACAGGACGCCTTACTGCCTTTCGGCAGTAGGTTTTCCCGTACCTGCCCCCAAACCGTACTTGCATGTCTCCACGCATACGGCTCTCCGTTGATAACATGACTTTATTTAGCATGGCTGTGTATTTTGGCATAACACTTTTCACAGACAACCAATGTCTTCCTATGCTTTTCAAGCATCAGCCTGTCGCATTCAGTCTTTCCTTTAAGCTGGTTTAGCTTTCTGACATGACGCATGACTACAGGCCCGACTTTTCTACATAATTCACATGTTCTCGCCTCCAATCGCTCAGTCAGCGTCGGTTGTGGAATTGCGATTGTATAGGATAAGTCGTTTACTTCCGCATAGTACATTGGTGGTTTACGTTTGAATCCCTCATTATAGAATTTTCTGTGCCGTAAGTTACCTTTTGCATCATGATATGGCACTATAATGTCATTTCCAACCTTGTATTTGTCAATGATTTTGCTTACAGTGCTGTTGGTCTTTGCTGCAATGGTATGGTACATACTGTACTCCATGATGTATCCAAACTTTGAGAGTGCATAAGCCACGTTATTAGCAATGCGGTAATAGTTATAGAACCCTCTGATTTCAGAGTTATATGCCGCCACTATGTCCTCGATTTTCTTCTTCATAAGATTGCCTCTGAACTTTGCAAACCAAACTTGTCGGCCATTTTCTACCTTGTATCTGATGGCGCTGTATTCTTCCAGTTTGTTCCGCACCGTTTCTATGGCGACCTTTAAGACTATCTTACCGTTGTAATAGCGGGCTGGCACATTGTTCTTGTTTCGCTTGACTGCATCAGATTTACGGACAGAAACATCGAAGCCAAGAAATTTCGCTGGCTTTTGTGCGTTTGTTATCAATGTCTTTTCCTGCGACAGTTCCAACTTGAGGTTTTCTTCCATATACTTGGTAATGTCCGACTTGATTTTAACGCAGTCAGCCTTGCTTCCGATAACACCTATGAGGAAATCATCTGCGTATCTTACATATCTAAGCCTTCTGTATGTTTCATCCATACTGTCTCTGCTCTCAATCTTTTGCCTTTCA
>OGZM01000129.1_pt1 | contig 103864 bp, 84 predicted proteins | sample 1576821 | NCBI WGS metagenome assembly OGZM01 (sample SAMEA3541491, study PRJEB24748) | human gut metagenome | biome: human gut; feature: human-associated habitat; material: faeces | place: China | collected 2012
AGCAATAGGGATTCTTTATTCACTGACATGGAAGCAACTTGATGTTAAAAAGAAATTTAATTAACTAAAATTGACTAATTAACATAAATACCAAAGGAACTTTGTCAAAATGTAACGATGTGCTGAATAAATAATCTTGTTTAAAGAAAGAGTATATAAATAAATTTAAGATAGGAGAAAGAGAATGAATAAAAGAGTTTTGGGATTGATTTGGGCAGGTTTAACCATAGCAGCATATGGTGAAGAATCAGTGGATTTAGGTAAAAGTGTAGTTTATTCAACAACAGGTTTTGCCACAGAGATGAGAAAAACTGCAAGTACTCCAACAGTTGTTACATCTAAAGAGATTGAAGAAAAGAACTATAAAACAGTTAGTGAGGTTTTAGAATCTATACCAAGTATCAATATTGTAAAACAGGGTAAAGATTCAATAATTGACTTGAGAGGGCAAGGGGACAAGGCTAAACAAAATGTACAAATCTTAGTTGATGGAGTACAAATTAACTCTCTAGATACTTCAATGACTGCAACTCCAATAGATACAATTTCACCAGATAGTATTGAAAGAATAGAAGTTATCCCTGGTGGAGGAAGTGTCCTTTATGGAAGTGGAACTTCTGGAGGAGTAGTAAATATTATTACTAAAAAGGGTAGTGGTAGAAAAGCTATGGTAGGCTTTGATTATGGAGAATATGGAAGTAAAAAAACAAATGTAGCAGTGGGAGAAAGTTTTGGAAATTTTGATATAAACCTTGCTTATACTAAAAATGATAGAAAAGGTTATAGAGATAATGATGAATCAGATTCAGATTATTTTCAAGGAGATTTAGGATATAGAATTTCTGATACACAAAATATCAACTTTAAATATAGCAAATACAAAGCTGATGAAGATTACCCTAAAATGTTAAGTAAAAAGGAAGTTGAGGAAGATAGAAAACAAGATGGACTTACTCGTTCTAAATGGGGTACAGGAATAAATGGAACAGAAACAGACAAAGATGAGTATGTATTGACATACAATAATAAACTATCTGAAAATTTAGATTTTAATCTTACAGGGTTCTATCAAAATACAGAGATGAAAATTAGAACTTGGGATTTTGGTGCAATAACTACTCCTATGCCTGGATCAGCTATTGCAGATCAAAGAGGATTGTTTGAAGATGAAAAATGGGGAGTAAAACCTAAATTTAGATACTCATATGGTGAGGGAAGTAGCCTGATTTTTGGTATGGATTATATTCAAAATAAAGCTAAAAGAGTTAGTGATATGAGAATTCAACCTATAAAAGCTGCTACTGGTGGACTTAGTCCAATGAGCATAAAATCTATTACAACAAATAATTTAGAAAAAGAAACTATAAGTGGTTATGTAATGAATAACTACGTTTGGGGAGATTTTGAATTTGCCCAAGGTTTAAGATATGAAAAAGCTAATTATGAGGCTGATAGAAATACAAATAGAGTTGTAAGTACGAATGGAAAACCTATGCAAACAACTAATGAAGGTAGAAAAGTAACTACTGATGAGGATAACTTTGCCTATGAATTATCAGCTAATTATCTATATTCAGATACTGGAAAAGCCTATGTAAGATATGAGAGAGGATTTACTTCTCCACCACCTGCACTTCTTACAAATAAAGTTACAACAAATGGTTTGGCAAACTACTACTTAAATGATCTAAACTCTGAAAAATATGATAATTTTGAGATTGGATTCTCTGATTATATTGGTTTCTCAAGTGTAAGTGGATCTGTTTTCTATACAGTAACTAAAGATGAAATAACACAAGATATGGCATCAGGAATGCCACCTGCTTGGATATATAACTATAATTTAGGTAAAACAGAGAGAGTTGGATTTGAGCTTAAAGCTGAACAATATCTAGGAAAATTAACACTTTCACAATCTTACTCTTTTATCAATGCTAAGATAAAAGATGGTAAAAAAGGAGTTTATGATAAAGATGGAAACAAAACAGGATATGTTGATTTAGAAGGAAATAGAGTTGCCAAAGTTCCTAAAAATAAATTTAATATTGGGGCAAACTATGCTTTCACAGATAACTTTAATTTAGGAGCAGAGGTAGTATATGTTGATAAGATCTACTTAAATAATGAAAATTTAGGTGGAAAAGTTAATTCACATACAGTGACAAATATTAGAGCTAACTATAACTTTAACTCTGGTTTAACTTTATATGCAGGAATTAACAATATTTTCAATGAACAATATTATGAGGCTGTAGACTACTCTTTAAGTGAAGGGTACACATATGATCCAGCAGCAGAAAGAAACTATTATGTAGGCTTTAAATATAGCTTATAATCGAAAGTGATGCAGATGGAAAAAGTTTTACCTTTAATTTTAACAGTGGGAATTTTAGCAGTGGGAATACTCTCTATACCTTTAGGGAGTGTTCCAATTCCATTGGAGTATATATTCTCTCCTGCTAATGCTCCAGACTATATAAAAACAATTATTTTTAATTTAAGATTGCCAAGAATAGTTATGTCACTATTGATAGGTATGATGCTCTCATCTAGTGGAGCAGTAGTTCAAACAGTTTTTCAAAACCCATTGGCAGATCCATATATTATTGGGATTGCAGCAAGTGCAACTTTTGGAGCAGTGATAGCCTATGTTTTAAATCTACCAGATTTTATGTATGGAGTTCTTGCATTTTTTAGCTGTCTTACAAGTACACTTCTGATATTTAAAATGGCTAAAAAAGGGGATAGAGTAAATGTTGCAACTCTTTTAATAATAGGTATAGCAGTTTCCTCTTTTCTTGGAGCATTTACATCATTTGCTATGTATCTTATTGGAGAGGACTCTTTTAAGATTACAATGTGGCTTATGGGGTATTTGGGAAATGCAACTTGGGAGCAAGTTATTTTAATATTGATTCCTCTACTATTTTCAGTGACATATTTCTTTTTAAAGAGAAATGAGTTAGATGCTCTTCTCTCTGGAGATGAAGAAGCTCACTCTCTAGGGATAGATGTAAATAAGTTGAAGATAAGAGCCTTGACAGTGTCAGCTTTTGTAGTGGCATTCTCTGTGGCATTTTCAGGAATGATAGGCTTTGTAGGGCTTATAGTTCCCCACACAATGAGAATGATCCTCGGTTCCTCTAATAGAAAGATGTTTTTAAGTACAATTTTAGCTGGAGGATTTTTCCTACTTGTATGTGATACCTTTGGACGTATAATTTTAGCTCCAACAGAGATACCTATAGGGGTTATTACTGCATTCTTTGGAGCACCTTTCTTTCTATACTTAGCTTTAAAAAATAAGAGGAGAGATTTTTAATGGAGATTATAAATATAGAAAATTTAAACTTTGGATATGGTGAGAGGCAAATATTAAATAATCTTTCCCTTTCAATAGATGAGAAAAAGTTAGTGGGGATATTAGGTCCAAATGGTTGTGGAAAATCAACTTTGTTAAAAAATATACTTGGGTATCTTCATAGCTCATCTGGAACTATAAAGATAGCTAATAAAAATTCAAATGAGTATTCACAAAAGGAAAAATCTAAATTGATCTCTTTAGTTCCTCAAAAATCTCAACTTATGTCTGCTATGAGTGTAGAGGAGTTTGTCCTTATGGGAAGATTACCACATCTTGAAAATAGTTGGAAAGGTTATAGTAGAGAGGATAGGGAATTAGCTGAAAAAGCTTTGAACTCTTTAGATCTTGAAAGATTTAAAAAGAGAACAGCTACCACTTTATCTGGTGGAGAGTTTCAAAGGGTGTTACTTGCAAGGGCAATTACACAGGATACAGAGATTATACTTTTAGATGAGCCAACATCAGCTCTTGATCTAAACCATGCTATTGAGCTTATGGAAAAGGTGAAAGAGATTGTGAAAAAAGAGGGAAAGACAGCAGTTGCAGTGTTGCATGATCTCAATCTTGCCTCTCTTTTTTGTGATGAGTTGATTATGCTTAAAAATGGAAAGCTTTTTTGTAAAGGAACGCCTAAAGAGGTATTGACTAAGGAAAATTTAAAAGAGGTTTATAATTTGAATTGCGATATCTTTTATGGGGAAAATGATTTTCCATATATTATACCCAAAATTAAATAAAAGTTATTTTTAGTTATCTAGCATATTGTTAGTTTTATAGCAAAGCTTCCTTTGTATTTAGTTGATATTAAAGAGTAATGGATTATCCCTAACATCAAGTTGACGCAATTTCCAAAAGTAAAGGAGTGTAAACGACTATTACTTTTGAGACACAGGCGAAGTCCTGTGCTACACTAATTTTTTAAAATCCTTCAGCGAAATGAAGTTAAGAAAATGCAACGTGTTTGAGACGAAGTCGAGTTTTGCATTTTCAACGAAATGAGCCTAGGGATTCTTTATTCGCCGACATGGAGACAACTTGATGTTAAAAAGAAATTTAGATAACTTTAATTGACTAATAAACATACATAACAAAGGTACTTTGTCAAAACCTAACGATGTATAATAAATTTAACTAAATTTAAAGAAAGGAAGTATATAAATGAATATTAAAAAAAGATTTTTTTTACTACTAATTTTTTGTTTTATCTCAATAGTTTCATACTCCCTTGAAATAAAAGATGGTATGGTAGTTGATAAATATAATAATTCTGTGGAGCTTAAAGAGTACAATAGAATTGTTTTAGCTGATCCTGCTGGAATAGAGATTCTTTATATGCTAGGAGCAGAGGATAAGATAGCAGCTATTGGAAAAACTTTTATGAGTAAGATAGAGCCTGTTGAGAAAACTAATAAACTTTCAAGTGTAGGAAATATAACAAAACCCAGTGTTGAAAAAATACTATCTTTTTCTCCAGATTTAGTAATTTTAAACACTATGTCTGTTTCTACAGGAGATAGTTTGAAAAAACTAAAAATACCATTTATTATAAGTGAAGCTGAAAAAATAGATGATATATTTAAAAATATAAAGATATATGGAGAATTTACAGGAAAAAAAGCAGAAGCAGAGGCTATGTACCAAGAAAATAAAAAGAGAGTTGAAACTTTAAAAGCTAAGTTAGAAAAGGAACCACTTAATCTTAAAGGTGCTATCTTATATATAACTACCCCTATGTTAGCCTTTAATGATGAGTCACTTCCTGGAGAGATTATGAAATTTTTAGGAGTTAAAAATATAGCTGGAGATTTAAAAGGAAGTAGACCAATTATATCTCAAGACTTGCTTATTAAAGAAAATCCAGATTTCTTAGCAGGAGCTATGAGCATTAAATCCCCTGATGATCTAAAGAAATCAGCTGTTTTAAAAACTACTGCTGGGAAAAAGGAAAATTTATTTATAGTTGATTCGAGTAAGATTTTAAGAGGATCTCCAAGATTATTTGAGGAGATGGAACACTTCTATAATGAACTTTTAATTATAAAGAATAAGTAAAATAAAAAAGTAGACTGTAATAAATTAATAAGATGAAATTATTAAATTTACAGTCTTTTTATTTGTTTAAAAATCGAATTAAAGTTAATGTTAATTTATAAAAATGAACTTTAAAAAATTCTATATTTTTGTTACAATAAAATTGAAAACTAAATAAAGGGGAGGTATAAAATGAGAAAAATATTGATCTTTATATTTTTGAATACAGTATTAGTTGCTTACACCCAAAATAACCTTCCTATTATTGAGGAAAAAATAGATGTAAAGGAAGAATTAACAGAGGAAAAACTTTTAGAGATAATTAAAATAGCTGAAAATTCTCCAGAACCAGAGAGCAGTGTAAATATAGATGAAAACATTCAAGAGCAACAGTTTTTAACTAGCAATGGTGAAGATAGATTGCATTTTGAAAGTGAGTATAGTGCTTTGGTAAAAAACTACTACGATTTTTTAGATAGTTTAAATAGTGAGATAAAAGAGTATGAGTTTGAGGATAAAACAAAGGTTGTACCTATAAAAAATGAGATTTCAAAGGAGTTGACATCTGAAAAGCTGATTGAGGATTTTGAAATAGGTGTAGGGGTAAAATATCAAGGACAGAGAGAGGAGAGATACCGTTTTGATGAGGAGCAAAGTGGTATAGGGCATAAAAATCGAACTCTCTCAGATGAAAATAGTTTTGGAAATATTCCAGTATATGCAACAGGAAAATACAATTTTTCTACCACAGAAACAGGGGCTAAACCATATTTAAAACTTAATTTAGGTTACTATATTGAAGGGGTAGAAAATAGAGAGAGTGAACTTTCTAAAAGTGAATACACCTCACTAAATAGATCAATGGAGTATGAAAATGGAAGATACTATGGAATTGGTGGAGGAGTAGAGTATAAAAATGGATTAACCTTTGATGTGATGTATCAGATTAATAAAAATAAGGACAAAGAGGAGAGATCAGGAGAAGAGGATAGAATAACTTTTTCTGTTGAGTATAAATTGGATTTGTGAAAGGATTATTAAAAAAAGATTATGATTTTTGATATATCGATATTTATTGAAATTTTTTAACTAATTATCAATATAAATTTTCTAAATAAAAAATAAAATGAGCATAAATATTGTATATTATGATAAAAAATAGAACTGTTTATGTATTTAAAATACTTGACTAATGTATTAATAGAATGTATAATTGACATGAGATAAAAATAAAATTTTTAAGGTTTGTATTATACAATTAAAAGGGAAGTTAAGTGCAAAGCTTACACGGTCCCGCCACTGTAAAGATGATGAAAGCAAGAATACCACTGAATTATTTTGGGAAGGCTTGTGAGTAGGGAGAATCTGAGTCAGGAGACCTGCCTTAAAAACTTTACGACTATCCTGCGGGGACGGGGAAGTGTTAGCAACTTCTCTCCAGTAAATTTTATGGAGGAGAAAAAATTGTTCATCATTAGTAAACAAAAAATATATAAAAATAGATTAAGAATGACTATATATTATTACAATCATCAAATTAAAGTTTAATTTTGGTGTTTTTTTAATATAAAGTTATTCTTTTTTTATATATAATATCCTAACATCAACTAAGATGAAGTTCATTGACAAATATTAGAAGCCCTCAGCGAAATGCAGTTAAGAAAATGCAACGTGTTTGAGGTGAAGCCAAGTTCCAAAAATAGAGAAGCTTTAGCGACTACTATTTTTGAGATGCAGGAGTTCAACTCCTGCGATACCTATACGAAATGAGCAATAGGGATTCTTTATTTGACAATACGGAAGCGAGTTGATGTTAAAAAGGAAATTAAATAACAAAAATTGACTAATAAATGTAGATGCAAAGGTACTTTGTCGAAACCTAACGATGTATTAGTTAAAATTATAGTTAGTTAAGTATATATTATAAAATTTTGTGAGGAGCATGAGTATGAAACATAGAAATATTATGATAGTTGGAACATCATCTGGAGCAGGAAAGAGTATAACTGTAACTGGACTTTGTAGAGTTTTCCACAGAGATGGTTACAAAGTAGCACCATTTAAATCTCAAAATATGGCACTAAATTCATATATAAGCAAAACAGGTGGAGAGATGGGAAGAGCTCAAGTTGTTCAAGCTATGGCATCAGGAATAGAGCCAGAGGCATATATGAACCCTATCCTTTTAAAACCTACAACTGCTAGAAAAATTCAAGTTATTGTAAATGGGAAATCTATTGGAAATATGAGTGGACTTGAATATGGAAAGTTTAAAACTTCTTTGAAGCCAGAGATTATGAAGTCTTATGACTATATCAGAGAAAACTTTGATATCTCTGTAATTGAGGGGGCAGGAAGTCCAGTTGAGATAAATATAAAAGAGGAAGATATAGCTAATATGGGAATGGCTAAAATGGCTGATGCTCCAGTAATATTAGTTGCAGATATAGACAGAGGGGGAGTTTTTGCATCTGTCTATGGAACAATTATGCTTATGACTCCAGAAGAAAGAGCAAGGGTAAAAGGAGTAATTATCAACAAATTTAGAGGAGATGTAAATATATTAAAGCCTGGATTATCAAAGCTTGAGGAGCTAACAGGAGTGCCAGTTGTTGGGGTAATGCCTTACAGTGATATTGATATAGAGGATGAGGATAGCCTTACAGATAGATTTAAAAATTCTAAGGAAAATAAAGGTATAAAAATATCTGTAATAAAATTAAAACATATATCTAACTTCACAGATATTGATGCTTTAAGTATTCAAGATGATGTAACTATCAATTATGTAACCTCTGCTGATGAGCTAGGAAATGAGGATATGATAGTTATTCCAGGTTCTAAAAACACTATTGATGACTTGAAGGATATTAAAGATAGAGGAATAGCCACTGAGATTATCAAAGCATCGAGAAATGGAACTATAATTGTAGGAATTTGTGGTGGTTTCCAAATTCTTGGTGAAAGAGTAAAAGATCCTTATGGAATAGAAAGTGACATCAAAGAGATTCCAGGACTTGGAATTTTAGATACAGAAACAGTGATGGAAAAGGAGAAAAACACTATTCAATATACTGGTAAATTAGTAAACACTAAAGGTATATTAGAGGGGCTTGATGGAACAGAGATCAAAGGCTATGAGATACATCAAGGGGTAACTGTTGGAAATGAATCTTCAGTAACAGAGGATGATCATATAGTAGCAGTTGTTAAGGATAATATTTTTGGAACATATCTTCATGGAATTTTTGATAATGAAAAGGTAACAAGAACTATTTTAAATAGAATTAGAGAGAAAAAAGGTATGGAGCAACTTGGTGAGGGAATTACCTTTGATGAGTACAGAGAGAGAGAGTTTGACAAGCTTGAGAAAGTTGTTAGAGAGAATATAGATATTAAAAAGATATATGAGATACTAGGTGATTAAGAATGAATTTTTTAGCAAAATATGGAATAGCTTATATAATGGACCTGATTTTTGGAGACCCCCATTGGTTTCCACACCCTGTAAGATTTATAGGAAAGCTTATTTCAACATTGGAGAAAATATTATACAAGGCTAAAAATAAGAAGCTAACAGGTGGATTACTGATGATAATCACAGTGGGAATAACAGCAGTTGTATCTTACTATTTAGCAAAACTATCACAAGGGCTTGAGGTGTTTTTTCTCTATACAACTTTAGCAACTAAAAGTCTTGCTGATGAGGGGTTTAGAGTTTGTAAAGTTCTTACAGATGGAGATTTAGAAAAAGCTAAGAGAGAACTATCTTATTTAGTAAGTAGAGATACTGGGAATATGGATGTAAGACAGATTACAAGAAGTGTGCTAGAAACAATAAGTGAAAATTCAGTTGATGGAGTGATAGCACCTATGTTTTTTGCCTTTGTAGGAAGTCTGTTCACTGTTGGTGGAGTTTCTCTTGCTCTACCTTTCGCAATGGGATACAAGGCTATAAATACACTAGATTCAATGGTTGGATATAAAAATGAAAAATATATGGACTATGGAATGGTATCAGCTAAAACAGATGATGTGGCAAACTTTATACCTGCAAGATTGGCAGGGGGAGTTATAATTCCAATAGCAGCTATGATGTTAAGAATGAACTATAAAGGGGCATGGAGAGTGTTTTTTAGAGATAGATTAAACCATTCAAGTCCTAACTCTGGTAACTCTGAAGCAGCTTTTGCAGGAGCTTTAGGGGTACAATTTGGGGGTAAAACAAGCTATTTTGGAAAAGTTTATGATAAGCCAACTATTGGAGATAGATTAAAATGCTTTGATTTGAGAGATATAAAAAGAGCAATTAGACTTCTATATGTAACATCTTGGGTTGGTTTAGCTCTATTTACAATAATAAGATATGCTATTGCTTTAATTTTCAGCATTTAAGGAGTGAAAAATGGATTTACACGGTGGTAATATATATAGACTTCAAAGAGAGGGAAAGGAGAATCTACTAGATTATAGCTCGAATATTAACCCCTTAGGAGTCCCAGAAAAATTTAAAGAGAGAGTGGTTAACAGTTTTCATATATTGGAGAAATACCCAGATCCTGAATATGTAGAGCTTAGAGAGAATATAGCTAAATACAATGGAGTAAAATTGGAAAATATAGTTGTGGGAAATGGAGCAACAGAGATTTTATTTCTGCATATGAAAGCTATGAAACCTAAGAAAACTCTTATAGTAGCTCCAGCTTTTGCTGAGTATAAGAGAGCTTTGGATACAATAGAGAGTGAGATTTTATACTACCCACTTTTAGAGGAAAATAGTTGGAATTTAGATGTAGAAAACTTTTTAAAAGAGTTACCACAATGTGATTTAGTAGTGATTTGTAACCCTAACAACCCCACAGGAAGCTTTATACCTCTTGAAAAGATTAAAAGAATAAATAGTGAACTTGAAAAAAGGGGGATAAGACTATTTATAGATGAAGCTTTTATTGAGTTTGTAGAGGATTGGGAAAATCAAACGGCTATTCTTTTAAAAAGCAAAAATATATTTATTATGAGAGCTTTAACAAAATTCTTTGCAGTGCCAGGGGTTAGACTTGGATATGGAATAACCTTTGACAATGAAGTTTTAAAGAAGATGGAAAGCTACAAAGAGCCTTGGAGTGTAAACTCATTTGCTGAACTTGCAGGGAAAACAATGCTTTGGGATAATGAGTATATAGAAACAACTGAAAAATGGATAGCTGAAGAGAAAAAGTGGTTCTTTGAAGAGAGTCAAAAAATAGAAAATATTAGAACTTACAAGACAAATGTAAACTTTATTTTAGTAAAGCTTTTAAAATATAACTCATCATATGTGAGAGAAAAGATGATTGAAAAAGGTGTAGTTGTAAGAGATGCCTCTAATTTTCATTATCTAAATGAGAGCTATATCAGACTTGCAATAAAAAATAGAGAGAATAATATAAAAGTTTTAAAAACATTGGAAGAGGTGATGAGATGAAAGCATTTATGTTAGCAGGAACAAACAGTGGAATAGGGAAAACTACTGTTTCAATGGGGCTGATGTCACTATTTGATAATGTTTCACCTTTTAAAACAGGACCAGACTATATTGATCCAGGATTTCATCAATTTGTAACTGGAAACAAAAGCTATAACCTAGATCTTTTTATGATGGGAGAAGAGGGGGTCAAATATAGTTTCTATTCACATCAAAAAGATATCTCTATAATAGAGGGAGTTATGGGGCTATATGATGGGGTGGACAATACCCTTGACAACAACAGTTCAGCTCATCTTTCAAGAGTTTTAGGAGTTCCTGTGATACTGGTAGTTGATGGAATAGGAAAATCAACAAGTATTGCAGCTCAAGTTCTGGGATATCAGATGCTAGACAGGAGAGTAAATATTGCTGGGGTAATTATAAACAAGGTTTCTAGTGAAAAAACCTATGCAATATTTAAAGAGGCTATTGAAAAATATACAGATGTAAAGTGTTTAGGTTATGTGCCTAAAGATGATAGTTTGCATATTGGAAGTAGGCATCTTGGGCTTTTACAAGCAGAAGAGATTGGAGATCTAAAATCTAAAATAGATAGATTAAAAGAGACTCTATATAAAACTTTAGATGTAGAGGGAATATTAGAAATCGCCTCACAAGTTGAGATGAAAGAGGTAAAAAATCCCTTTGAAGATAAAAAAGATATGTATAAGGGAATGAGAATGGGAATAGCTAAAGATGGTGCTTTTAGTTTCTATTATAATGATAATATAGAACTTTTTAACCATTTAGGAATTGAAACTATATTCTTTTCTCCTGTAAAAGATAAAAAAATTCCTGAAAACTTAGATATATTGTATTTTGGTGGTGGCTATCCTGAATCTTTTGCCAAAGAGATAGGAGAAAACCAAGAGATGCTAAACTCCATTAGAGAATTTGCTGAAAATGGTGGGAAGATCTTTGGAGAGTGTGGGGGATTTATGTTCTTATCTAAAGAGATAGAGATGTTAGATGGAACTATCTATCCAATGTGTAATTTAGTTAGTTGTAGTGTAAAAATGGGAAATCGTCTGGATATATCTCGTTTTGGCTATATAAATATATTGAAAGATGGAAAGGTTGTAGCTAGAGGGCATGAGTTCCACTACTCTAAGATAAAAGAGGTTTTAGAGGAGCAAAGGGGATATCTAGCTAAAAAACCTAATGGGAAAAATTGGAAGTGTATATTTGAAAATAAAAATGTAAAGGCTGGTTACCCTCATATACACTTTTTTACAGGCTTTGAATTATTAAAAGATATATTAAAATAACTATATTTAAAAAGAAAAATACTATACCAACATCAACGAAAGCCGTAATTTCCAAAAGTAGAGGAGTGTAAACGACTACTACTTTTGAGACACAGGCGAAGTCCTGTGTTACATTAAGGATAACAGAAACTCCGTTTTTACATCTTAATAATCAAAGTTGTTCCTTGATTAAAGGCTAGTTGATATTAAAAATATAAGTTTTAATAATTTAGATTTAAAAGATAATCTAGTATTATGAAAATTAAACTTTAAACTAGATAATTTTTTATAAAATTTAGTTATTTAAGTAGATATAAAATAAATATAAGGAAGGTAAAATATGAATAATTATATAAAAGTACCACAAGATATTGAAAAAAGAAGTTTTGAAATTATTGGTGAAGAACTAGGAGAAAAGATCAATCTATTTAATGAAGAAACTCTACCAATAGTAAAAAGAGTTATCCATACAACTGCTGACTTTGAATATGCTGATCTAATTGAGTTTAGAAACAATGCTATTGAAAGTGGAAAAAAAGCTTTACAAGATGGGTGTAAAATCTATTGTGACACAAATATGATAGTAAATGGAGCAAGTAAAATGGTATTATCTAAATTTGGTTGTGAAGCTTACTGTTTAGTAGCTGATAGCGAAGTTGCTAAAGAGGCTAAAGAGAGAGGAGTTACAAGATCAATAGTTGGAATGGAAAAAGCAGCTAAAGATCCTAGAACTAAAATATTTTTAATTGGAAATGCACCTACTGCTCTTTATCAATTAAAAGAGATGATTGAGAGAGGAGAGATTGAAAAACCAGCTCTTGTAGTAGGAGTTCCTGTGGGATTTGTTGGAGCAGCAGAATCTAAAGAGGCATTTAAAGCTTTAGATGTACCATACATAACTATCAATGGAAGAAAAGGGGGAAGTACAGTAGCTGTATCAATTTTACACGGTATTCTATATCAAATGTATAAAAGAGAGGGATTCTAATGGCTGAGGAGCTAAGGAGTGGTTATACCACTGGAACATGTGCAGCAGTAGGAACTAAAGCAGCACTAGAGTATCTTCTATATGGAAAAACATCTAAAGAGGTTGAGATTACAACTTTAAATGGGATAGATTTGAAAATACCTGTATTAGCTTTAAGAGGTAGAAAAAACTTTGCCTCTTGTGCAATAAAAAAGTTTGCTGGAGATGACCCAGATGTTACAAATGGTATAAGTATCTGTGCAAAAGTTGAGCTGGTAAAGGAGTTGCCAAAAGTTGAAAGGGGACACTATTTTGACAAATTCCTTTTAGTTGGTGGTAGAGGAGTAGGAGTAGTTACAAAGAGAGGGTTACAAGTTGAGTTAGAAAAATCTGCAATTAACCCTGGACCTCAAAAGATGATAGCTCAAGTTGTAAATGAGATGCTAGAGGATAGGGATATAAAGGCAGTTGTTACAATATATATTCCAGAGGGAAGAACAAAGGCTCAAAAAACCTTTAATCCTAAGTTAGGAATAAAAGGTGGAATCTCTGTTTTAGGCTCTACTGGAATAGTTAAACCTATGAGTGAAGAGGCATTGAAAGACTCAATGTTTGCTGAATTAAAAGTGTTAAAGATGGATAAAGATAGAGATTGGGTGATATTTGCCTTTGGAAACTATGGTAAAAACTATTGTGAAAGACTTGGACTTGATCTTGAACAGATGATAGTAATAAGTAACTATGTTGGATTTATGATAGATTCAGCAGTAAAATTGGGATTTAAGAGAATCATTCTTCTAGGGCATATAGGTAAGGCAGTTAAAATAGCTGGTGGAATCTTTAACACTCACAGTAGAGTGGCAGATGGAAGAATGGAGATAATGGGAGCAAATGCTTTTTTAATAGGTGAGAAACCTGAAAATATTAGAAAGATATTGGAAGCTAACACTGTTGAGGAAGCTTGTGACTATGTGGAGAAAAAAGAGTTGTTCACTCTATTAGCTGAAAAGGTTAAAAAGAAGGTAATTGAATATAGTAGAACAGATGATTTAACATGCGAATCCCTACTGTTCTCTTTTAAAGGAGAAACTTTAGGATATAGTAGTGGATTTTACAAGTTGGCAGGTGAAGTAGCTAATGAATAAAATATGTGTAGTTGGACTTGGTCCAGGAAATTTAGATTTTTTAACTGGAGCTGGAAGAAAAGCTATTGAAACTTGTGAAGTGGTAATAGGTGGAAGTAGACAGCTAGAGGAGTTAGATGAACTAATTTCAAAAGATTGTGAAAAATATATTTTAGGAAAGCTCTCAGAGGTAGTTGATTTTATTAGAAGTAGAGAGGGGAAAGATATAACAGTTGTAGTATCTGGAGACACAGGATTTTATAGCTTACTTCCCTTTTTAAAGAGAAACTTCAGAGATGAGGAGTTAAAAGTTATTCCTGGAATCTCATCATATCAATATCTTTTCTCAAGAATAGGTGAGTGTTGGCAAAATTATACCCTTGCCAGTGTTCATGGAAGGGACTTTGACTATATTGAGGGATTAAAAAATGGAACAGGTGTTGTACTTTTAACAGATGAGAAAAACACTCCATACAATATAGCTAAAAATATTTATCAAAGTGGAATTGAAGATATAGAAATAGTTATAGGAGAGAGATTATCATATCCTGATGAAAAGATAACAAAACTAGATGTAAATGAGTATGAAAAATTAAATAGAGAGTTTAAAATGAATATAGTAATTTTAAGAAAGAGAGCTTAAAGGAGAAGATTATGCATATCTATGATAAAGATTTTATACATGGAGAGCTACCGATGACTAAACAAGAGGTAAGAGCTGTATCAATAGCTAAACTTCAATTAGAAGATGACTCTGTTTTGATAGATGTAGGAGCTGGAACTGGAACTATTGGAATAGAGGCTGCTACATATATAAAAAATGGTAAGGTTATTGGAATAGAGAAAGAGGAGAAGGGGCTAGAGGTAATTAGAGAGAATGTTAAGAAATTTAACCTAGATAATTACTTTTTAATCCATGGAAGAGCTCCTGAAAATATTCCAGAGATAAACTATGACAGAATGTTTATTGGTGGCTCAACAGGTGGAATGAGAGAGATAGTGGCTCATTTTATGCAATATTCAAAGAAAAATAGTAGACTGGTGATAAATGCTATCACATTGGAAACATTGAGTAGTTCAATGGAGATATTGAAAGAGTTTGGTTTTAAAGATATTGAAGTTGTAAACTTAATGGTAGGTAGAGGCAAAAAAGTTGGACCATATACAATGATGTATGGAGAAAACCCAATATATATAATAACAGTTGTTAAGGAGGAAAAAATTTAAATGGCGAATAAATTTTATGGAATAGGTGTTGGAGTAGGGGATCCAGACCAAATCACTTTAAAAGCGATTAAAACTTTAAAAAAATTAGATGTGGTAGTTTTACCAGAGGCAAGAAAAGATATTGGAAGTACAGCTTATTCAATAGCTAAAGAGTATCTTAAAGATGATGTTGAACTTGTATTTATGGAATTTCCTATGCTAAAAAATCCTTTAGATAGAGTAGAGGGAAGAAAAGCTAATGCAAGATTAGTTGAGAAATACCTAGATGAAGGAAAAAATGTAGGGTTCCTAACAATTGGAGATACTATGACTTATAGTACATATGTATATATTCTTGAGCATTTAGATGGAAAATATGAAGTTGAAACAGTGCCTGGAATCTCATCATTTGCTGATATCTCATCAAGATTTAATCTACCAATAGTTATGGGAGATGAATCATTAAAAATAATCGGTTTAAGTGAAACAACTGATATTGAAAAAGAGATCAATGAAAGTGATAACCTTGTATTTATGAAGGTTAGTAGAAACTTTGATAGATTAAAAGAGGCTCTTATTAAAACTGGAAATATGGATAATATTATCCTTGTTTCAAATTGTGGGAAGGAAAATCAAGAGGTTTATTTCGATATCTCTCCTCTAAAAAAAGAAGATATTCACTATTTTTCAACAATGTTACTAAAAAAAGGAGGAATTGAACAATGGAAAAAGTTTATTTCATAGGAGCTGGACCTGGAGACCCAGAATTAATCACAATTAAAGGGCAAAGAATAGTTAAAGAGGCAGATATTATCATATATGCAGGATCACTTGTACCTAGACAAGTAATAGAGTGTCACAAAGAGGGAGCAGAGGTATATAACTCAGCATCTATGACTTTAGAAGAGGTTATGGATGTTACAATTAAAGGGATAAAAGCAGGGAAAAAAGTTGCTAGAGTTCATACTGGGGATCCAGCTATTTTCGGTGCTCACAGAGAGCAAATGGACGTTTTAGACGAGCATGGAATAGAATATGAAGTTATCCCAGGGGTAAGCTCATTCTTAGCCTCAGCAGCAGCAGTTAAAAAGGAATTTACTCTTCCATCAGTTTCTCAAACAGTTATCTGTACTAGATTAGAGGGAAGAACTCCTGTACCTGAAAAGGAATCACTTGAAAGTCTTGCTACTCATAGAGCATCAATGGCTATCTTCCTTTCAGTTCATATGATTGGAGATGTAGTAAAAAGACTTGCTACTTCATACCCTATGACAACTCCAATAGCTGTTGTTCAAAGAGCTACTTGGGAAGATCAAAAAATAGTTATTGGAACATTGGAAACAATAGAGGAAAAAGTAAAAGAGGCTGGAATCTCTAAAACAGCTCAAATTTTAGTTGGAGATTTCTTAGGTAATGAGTATGAAAAATCTAAACTTTATGATAAAACTTTCACACACGAATTTAGAAAGGGAATAGAGTAAGATGAAACTTGCAATTTGGAGTGTTACTAGGGGAGCTGGAAGATTGGCAAAGCTTTATGGTGACACTCTTAAAGCTCAAATATATACTTTGAAAAAATTCAATATTGAAGATACAATTCAAATGGAAAATTTCACAGAAACCCTTGAAAAAGAGTTTAATAACTATGATGGGCATATTTTTATAATGGCGACTGGTATAGTTGTTAGAAAAATATCTACTTTAATAAAGAGTAAAGATATAGATCCAGCAGTTGTAGTTATTGATGAAGGGGCTCATTTTGTGATCTCTCTACTTTCTGGACACCTTGGTGGTGCAAATGAGTTGGCAGAGATAATAGGTGAGAAGTTAAATCTTTTACCAATTATCACTACAAGTTCAGATGTAACTGGAAAGATAGCTGTTGATACACTTTCTCAAAAACTCAATGGAGAGTTAGAGTCTTTAGAAAAGGCTAAAAATGTAACTTCATTGATAGTTGATGGGAAAGGAGTGGATATAAAGCTACCTAAAAATGTTGACTTTGATAAAAAAGGAGATATTGAAGGGGTTATAATAGTTTCTAATAGAGAAAATATTGAAAGTGTAAGAATCTACCCTAAAAATCTTGTTTTAGGTATAGGTTGCAAGAGAGGAACAAGTGAGGAGCATATTTTAACTGGAATAGAAATGGCTATGAAAAAGCATAATCTTTCTATGAAAAGTATAAAAAAAATAGCTACTGTTGATATAAAAGCTGATGAAATTGGGCTTATAGCTGCAGCTAAAACTCTTGGGAAAGATCTGATAATAATCTCAAGAGAGGATATAAAAAAGGTAGAAAATCAATTTGAAGGCTCTCAATTTGTTAAAAAACAGATAGGGGTAACTTGTGTTTCTGAACCTTGTGCATTATTGGCATCAAGTGGAAATGGAAAATTTTTAGAAAAGAAATATATCTATGATGGAATGACAATATCAATTTATGAGGAGAAAGTTTATGAATAAAGGTAAAATATATGTTGTAGGAATTGGACCAGGAAACATGGAAGATATAAGTGTAAGAGCTTATAAAACTCTAAAAAATGTAGATATTATAGCTGGATACACTACTTATGTTGATCTAGTAAAAGATGAGTTTAAAGAAAAAGAGTTCTATGTATCTGGAATGAAAAAAGAGATAGATAGATGTGAAAAAGTGCTAGAATTAGCTAAAGAAGGAAAATCAGTTGCTCTTATCAGTAGTGGAGATGCTGGAATCTACGGAATGGCAGGAATTATGATTGAAGTGGCTGCTGATAGTGGAATAGATGTTGAAGTAATCCCTGGAATAACTGCATCAGTTGCAGGAGCTGCACTTGTTGGAGCACCTATTATGCACGACCAAGCTGTGATCAGTTTAAGTGACCTTTTAACTGACTGGGATGTTATTACTAAGAGAATAGATAAGGCTAGTGAAGGGGATTTTGTAATCTCTCTATACAACCCAAAAAGTAATGGAAGAACAACTCAAATAGTTGAGGCTAGAGAGATTATGTTAAGACATAAAGCTCCTACTACTCCAGTTGCTCTTTTAAGACACGTTGGAAGAGAGGATCAGAACTATACTTTAACTGATCTTGAACATTTCTTAGAACATGAAATAGATATGTTTACAGTGGTTATTATTGGAAACTCAAAATCTTATGTAAAAGATAATAGAATGATAACACCTAGAGGATATAAGTTATGATATGGGTTATTGGGGGAACAAAGGATTCTAGGGAGTTTCTAGAGAAATTTGCCTCTGATGATAAAGATATAATAGTGACTACTGCCACAGAATATGGGGGAAAACTTTTAGAGGGACTGCCAGTTAAAGTGGTTTGTAGAAAATTGACAAAAGATGAGATGGAGAGCTTTGCACTGGAAAATAGTGTGACAACAATAGTTGATATAAGCCATCCTTATGCTGTGGAAGTTTCATCTAATGCTATTGAAGTAGCAGAAAAACTATCTCTTAAATATTATAGATTTGAGAGGGAAGAGATAAAGATCAATCCTAAAAAATACTCTGAATTTTATAGTATTGATGAGCTAATCAAATATTGTGAAACTTTGGAAGGAAATATTTTAGTAACTTTAGGAAGTAACAATATTGAGAGATTTAAAGATAGTGAAAATTTAGAGAAGTACTATTTTAGAATACTTCCTAAATGGGATATGGTAAAAAGATGTGAAGAGTTTGGGATATTGCCAAGAAATATAATAGCTATGCAAGGACCTTTTACTCAAAATATGAATGAGGCTATGATTGAGCAAATCGATGCTAAATACTTTGTAACTAAAAGGGCTGGAAACACAGGTGGAGAGAGGGAAAAGATTGATGCCTGTGATAGAAAGGGGATAGAGGTTATATTTTTAGATAGACCAGCTATGAGATATCCTAACCAATCAAACAGTATTGATGAGTTAATAGAGAAGATAGAGTTGTAATAATAAAGAAAACTGGTGTAATAATAATTTATGCCAGTTTTTTTAATAGTTTTCTAATTAAATTAAAGAAAAATGTTCCGTTTTTTGTAATAAAATGATATACTAAAAATAGGTTAATTAAAAAATATTAAATTCGGAGATGAATGTTATGGTTGTATTAGGAGTAAAAGCTAATAATTTATATTGTTTTAAAAATTTTGAAATAGATTTTTCTTATAAAAAGATAAATCCGAGATCGTTAATAGAATACGAATATTTAAAAGATTATACTAATATTAAATTTAAAAAGCTTAATGTCTTTATTGGGTGTAATGCTTCTGGTAAAACTGTTTTTGGTAAATTGTTATTAGATATTTTATCTTTTATAGAGAATAAAGATAATAAAATAATAAATAATATTCCTATTACATCTGAACAATCTATGTTCTCTATAGATTTTATAATAAAAAAAGAAAAATATATTTTATATAGAATAGAATGTAATATAGAAAACTCTATTATAAAAAACATGAAAATACAATGCACTAATGTTGTAAAAAAAATTTCTTATGAAAAATTAAAAGAAAATTTAGAAACTATTGTAAATTTAGAAAACAATGAAAATGAATTTTTAAGCACAGATATGATTAGAAGTTTAAAAAATATAAATTTAAAAACAAATGCTTTATTTTGTTTTACAGATGAAATAATATCTGGAAACAAAAATATAAAATACGATATAAATGTTTTGAACATTGTTTTAAAAGTATTTGATAATAGTATAAAAGAAATTACTGAAGTAACAGGAACAGATAATGGATATCTTATATCTTTTAATCATGGAGCTAATTTATTGATTCAAAATGGTAAAGCTGTAGAAGGAGATATTTTATCAAGTGGTACAAAAGAAGGATTGAGTATAGCCTATATAATTAGTGAAATGAAAAGAGATCCTAATAGAATATTTTATATAGATGAAAAATTTTCTCATATTCATACAGATATAGAAAAAACAATTTTAAGTATTATGGTAGAACTTTTGGGAAAAGAAGCTCAATTATTTTTTACTACTCACAATTTAGATATATTAGAAATGAATATTCCAAATCATTCATTCACTTTTTTTTCAAAAAGAAATAATGAAGTAAAAGTTATATATCCAGAAAAAAGAACAAAAAATCAAAATGATAGATATTTAAAAAATAAAGTAGAAAACGATTTTTTTGAAACAATTCCAGATTATCAAAGTTTATATAATTTAGCAGGTGATATAATTGGATAAATATATTTATTATGTAGAAGGAGAAGATGAAAAGAAAATCGTTGATATTTTAAAAGAAAGAGGAAATGAATATATTGTTTCTGGAAAAAGCATTAAATTTAATATAGTGCAAAATAATATATCAAATTCACAACTTTTATCTTTAAATAAATCTACTGTTGTTATAATTATTTTTGATAATGATGTTTTACAAGATTATACTCAGAACCAAAATATAATTAGAAAAAGAATAGTTGAAAATATTAATTTATTAAAGAAATATTGCAAACAAGTTGTTGTTATTTGTCAATATGATAATATCGAAGATGAACTTATAAAATCAACAAATATTAAAAAAATAAAAGAACTTCTTAATTCTAAATCTGATTCTGATTGGAAATCTGATGTAATAAAAGAAAAAAATCTTATAAAAAAATTAATAGATAAGAAATTTGATGTTAGTAAATTCTGGTTAGGAAAAGTTCCTACTTTTATAAATAAAGTTGAAGATTCTAAAAGAATAAAAATAAAATAATATCATTGTATTAAAAGCTCAAATAAATAATTTTGAGCTTTTTTAATAACTATTTATAAATTAAATCTATTTATTCAAAAAATATACATTAATATTTGAAATAAACATTTTATGACACTTTAATGACAATTATATATTTTATATTAAATATAATTAAGGTTTGGATTAAATCACTAAAAAACTATGTTTTAATGTAAAAAAAATGTAAAATTATTTTTCTTATTGTCATTTTGTGTATAATATAGTATAGTTTAAGAGAACGATAAAGAAAAAAGGTGATTATATTGAAACTTAGAGAACTTTTAGAGAGAAATCCAGTAATACCAGCTATAAAAAACGATACATACCTTGAAGAAGCTAAAAATAGCAGTAGTGAAGTTGTATTTGTTATTATGGCAAACCTTATTAATATTAAAGATATAGTTTCTGAATTAAAAAAAGCAGGGAAAATAGTTTTTGTCCATGTGGATATGATAGAGGGACTTTCTAGCTCAACATATGGGGTGGAATATATCATAGAAAATAGTGGACTAGATGGAATGATTACTACAAAACATAGTGTTGTAAGCATTGCAAATAAAAATAATATTCCTGTTATTCAAAGATTTTTTATTTTAGATTCTTTCTCCTTTAAGAATACACTTGTCCATATTCGTGAAAATAAACCGAGTGCTGTGGAAATTCTGCCAGGGATAATGCCTAAGATAATAAGTAGAATAGAAAAAGCAGTTAGTATTCCAATTATAGCAGGAGGGTTAATTGACGAAAAGGATGATGTTATCAATGCTCTAAAGGCTGGAGCCGTTGGTATATCTACAACTGACAAGAAACTTTGGGAAAGTTAGTATTAAAATTGTACTTTTTGAAAAATAATAGTTGACAAAGAACGGAAAAAGAAGTATTATTATATTAACTTAATAAGGCTTGGAGACGAGAGAAGCTTAGAAAAAATCTTTTATGAAATAGGAAAAGATTATTTTTTAAGCTTTTTTTATTTGCAAGTGAAACTATATAACCAGAAATTTTCAAAAGTATAAGGAGGATTTATTATGGCACCAAGTTCAATGTATTTAGCAGAATTTATAGGAACAGCACTTCTATTATTACTAGGAAATGGAATCAATATGACTCTTAGCTTAAACAAAAGTTTTGGTAAAGGTGGAGGTTGGATCTGTACTTGTTTAGGATGGGGTATGGCAGTAACAATGTCAGCATATCTTACTGGTTGGGTAAGTGGAGCTCATCTTAATCCAGCACTTTCAATAGCACTTGCTATGACAGGAAGATTAGATCCAGCATTATTACCAGGATATATAATTGCACAGATTCTTGGAGGAATAGTTGGAGCAACATTAGCATATTTAACTTATAAAAATCTAATGGATGAAGAGCCAGATGCAGGAACTAAATTAGGAGTATTTGCAACTGGACCAGCTATTGATAACAAACCTTGGAATGTTGTAACAGAAGCTATAGGAACAGCTATTCTTGTATTAGGAATATTAGCAACTGGATATGGAGCAACAGGAAAGGCAATAGGAGATTCAGGAATGGGAGCTTTTATAGTAGGTATGCTTATTTTCTTAATTGGAACAGCAACAGGAGGAGCAACAGGATTTGCAATCAACCCAGCTAGAGACTTAGGACCTAGAATTGCACATGCTATTTTACCTATCAAAGGAAAAGGTGGATCAAACTGGGGATATGCTTGGGTACCAATTGTAGGACCTATCATTGGAGCAATATTAGGAGCTGTTATATTTGATGCATTTATTGGTGGATGCGTTGCTTGTGGATTATAAATTTAATCTTTATATTAATATAAAAATTTAGGTTATGAATTAGCCGTAGTGATTGGCAAATATAGTTAAATTATTAACTACTTCTCAAGAAACTCCTGCTTCAAAAATGGGAGTAGTTCACTAGTTAAATATAGTAGAGTAAAATTATTATCAGTTTCAAAAATATAGGAGGTTAGATTATATGAATAAGAAGTATATTGTAGCTTTAGACCAAGGAACTACAAGTTCAAGAGCAGTGATATTTGATAGTGACCAAAAAATAGTTGGAGTTGCTCAAAAGGAATTTAGACAAATATATCCAAAAGAAGGATGGGTAGAACATGACCCAATGGAAATCTGGTCAAGCCAAAGTGGAACTCTTGCAGAAGTAATTGCTAAAGAGGGAATATCACAACATGACATTATAGGAATAGGAATAACTAACCAAAGAGAAACTACAATAGTTTGGGATAAAAACACAGGAAAACCTGTTTACAATGCAATAGTGTGGCAATGTAGAAGAACAGCTAAAATCTGTGACGAATTAAGAAAAATTGATGGTTTAGAAGAATATATTAAAGAGAATACAGGACTTGTACTTGATGCTTACTTCTCTGGAACAAAAATTAAATGGATCCTTGACAATGTTGAAGGAGCTAGAGAGAAAGCTGAAAGAGGAGATCTATTATTTGGAACAGTTGATACTTGGTTAATTTGGAAATTAACAAATGGTAAAGTTCATGCAACTGACTATACAAATGCTTCAAGAACTATGATCTATAACATAAAAGAATTAAAATGGGATAAAAAACTTCTTGATATATTAGGAATCCCTGAATCAATGTTACCAGTTGTAAAAGACAGTAGTGGAACATTTGGATATGCTAACCTTGGAGGTACAGGAGGACACAGAATTCCGATAGCTGGGGTAGCAGGAGACCAACAATCAGCTCTATTTGGACAAGCTTGTTTTGAAAAAGGAGAATCTAAAAACACTTATGGAACTGGATGTTTCTTACTTATGAATACTGGAGATAAGATGATTCACAGCCAAAATGGACTTGTTACAACAATAGCTATTGGACTTAATGGAAAAGTTGAATATGCTCTTGAAGGAAGTATCTTTATAGGTGGAGCAAGTGTACAATGGTTAAGAGATGAGTTAAAACTTGTTACTGAATCAAGTGACACTGAATACTTTGCTAGAAAAGTTAAAGATAGTGCTGGAGTTTATGTAGTACCTGCATTTGTTGGACTTGGAGCACCATATTGGGATATGTATGCAAGAGGAGCAATTGTTGGATTAACTCGTGGAGCTAACAAAAACCATATTATAAGAGCAACATTGGAATCAATAGCTTACCAAACAAGAGATGTTCTTGAAGCTATGCAAGAGGATTCTGGAATTAAATTAAGTAGTCTTAAAGTAGATGGTGGAGCTGCTGCAAATAACTTCTTAATGGAATTCCAAGCTGATATTTTAGGAACAGCTGTAAGAAGACCAGTTATTCTTGAAACTACAGCATTAGGAGCTGCTTACTTAGCAGGATTAGCAGTAGGAATCTGGGAATCTAAAGAAGAGATCAAAAAACAATGGATTCTAGATAGAGAATTTACTTGTGAAATGCCTGATGAAATGAGAGCTAAAAAATACAATGGATGGAAAAAAGCTGTAGAAAGAGCTATGAAATGGGAAGAAGAAGAGGCATAGTATAAATAAACTATTAAAGAGCTTGACAAATTCCTATAGTTGAGAGATAATAAAGAAAAAAATATTTGACTAGAGATGATGTGGGTCAAGCAAAAGTGAGAGAAGATAAGTTCCCTCTATTTGCTTGACCCTTTTTTATTAACAGGAGGCTAAGATGGTAGATGTTGTAGTGATAGGAACTGGAATAATGGGAGCTTGTGTTGCTCGTGAACTGTCAAGATACAATTTGAATGTAGTTGTATTAGATAAAGAAAATGATGTATCTAACGGAACAAGTAAAGCAAACTCAGCTATTATACATGCTGGATATGATGCAGTTAATGGAACATTAATGGCTAAATACAATGTGCTTGGAAATGCTATGTTTGAAGATCTTTGTAAAGAGATAGAAGCACCATTTAAAAGAGTTGGATCATATGTTCTAGCTTTTACAGAGGAGGAGAGACCACATCTAGAGTTACTTTATGATAGAGGGGTAAAAAATGGTGTTCCTGGACTTGAAATTCTTGAGGGAGCAGAGGTTTTAAAAAGAGAACCTAACTTAAATCCTAATATAGTTGCAGCTCTTTATGCACCAACTGCTGGAATAGTAGGGCCTTGGGAATTTGTAATAAAGATGCTTGAAAATGCTGTTGAAAATGGTGTTGAAGTAAGATTAAATAGTAAAGTAGTGGATATTCAAAAAGTTGATGGTGGATATAAAGTAGTAACAGATAAAGAGGAAATTTTAACTAAGACAGTTATAAATGCTGCTGGTGTACATGCTGATGAGATAAACGATATGGTAAGTAAGAAACACTTTAACATTATTCCTAGAAAGGGAGAATATTTCCTATTGGATAAAGTTCAAGGAACATTAGTTAAAAGTGTTATTTTCCAATGTCCAAGCAAAATGGGGAAAGGAATATTAGTATCTTGCACAGTTCATGGAAACCTTATCACTGGACCAACTGCAACAGATGTGGAAAGTAAAGATGATGTAGGTAATACAATACCTGAAATGGATTTAATAAGAAGAGAAGCTGTAAGAAGTGTACCAAGTGTAAACTTCAGAGATAATATAAGAAACTTTGCTGGACTTAGAGCAGAATCAGATACAGGAGATTTTATTATTGGAGAGGCTGAAGATGCTGAGGGATTCTTCAATATTGCTGGAACTAAATCACCTGGACTTACATCAGCTCCTGCAATAGGTGTAGATGTGGCTAAAATGGTAGTTGAAAAGCTAGGAAATCCTACAAAGAAAGCTGAATTTAAGAAAAATAGACATCAAATTCACTTTATGGATCTAACTCCAGAAGAAAAAGCTGAAGTAATAGCAAAAGATCCTAGATATGGAAGAATAATTTGTAGATGTGAAAGCATTACAGAGGGAGAAATTGTTGATGTTATCCATAGAACACTAGGAGCTAGAACAGTTGATGGTGTTAAGAAGAGATGTAGACCTGGAATGGGAAGATGTCAAGGTGGATTCTGTGGACCTAGAGTTCAAGAGATCCTTGCTAGAGAGTTAGGAAAGAATTTAGATGATATAGTTTTAGATAAAACAGGTGCTTATATTCTAACTGGAGAAACTAAAAAGTAGGAGGAACTTGCTATGAAATATGATTTAGTAGTTATTGGAGGAGGTCCTGGAGGACTTGCAGCAGCTATTGAAGCTAAGAAAAATGGAATAGATAATATTCTTGTAATAGAGAGAGATAAAGAGTTAGGTGGAATTTTACAACAATGTATCCACAATGGATTTGGACTTCATGAGTTTAAAGAGGAGCTTACTGGACCAGAATATGCTCAAAGATTTATTGAGAAACTTCTTGAAATGAATATTGAGTATAAATTGGATACTATGGTTCTTGACTTAACTGAAGATAAAAAAATTCATGCAATTAACAGTAAAGATGGATATATGGTAATTGAAGCTAAAGCTGTAATACTTGCTATGGGATGTAGAGAGAGAACTAGAGGGGCAATATCAATCCCTGGAGATAGACCATCAGGAGTGTTCACTGCTGGAGCTGCTCAAAGATTTATAAATATGGAAGGGTATATGGTAGGTAAAAAAGTTCTTATCCTTGGATCTGGGGATATAGGACTTATAATGGCTAGAAGACTTACTCTTGAGGGAGCAGAGGTACAAGCTGTTGTTGAACTTATGCCATTCTCTGGAGGACTTACAAGAAATATAGTTCAATGTCTTGACGATTACAATATACCTCTATATTTAAGCCATACAGTTATAGATATAGTTGGAAAAGAGAGAGTAGAAAAGGTAGTTATTGCCAAAGTTGATGAAAATAGAAAACCTATTCCTGGAACTGAAAGAGAGTATGAGTGTGATACACTTCTATTATCAGTAGGATTGATTCCTGAAAATGATATTTCTAGAAAAACAGGACTTGAAATAGATAGAAGAACAAATGGACTTATAGTAAATGAGATGATGGAAACAAGTGCATCAGGAATATTTGCTTGTGGAAACGTTGTTCATGTGCATGACCTTGTGGACTTTGTTAGTGCTGAAGCTAGAAAAGCTGGAGCAGCAGCAGCAAAATATATAAAAGATGAGGTTAAAGATGGAGAATACAAAGAGATCATAAATGGTAAGGGAATTACATATACAGTTCCTCAAAAATTCAGAGCTGAAAATATAGATAAAGCTCTTGAAATATTTATGAGAGTAAATAATATCTATAAAAATGTAAAACTTGAAGTTAAAGATGAAGAGAAAGTATTGATGAGTTTAAATAAACAACATTTAGCTCCTGGAGAGATGGAAAAAGTAATGGTTCCTAAGAAGATTTTAGATACTATGGTAGGTAAGAGCTTAACTGTTGAAGTAACAGGTGGTGATAAATAATGAAAAAGAATATGATATGTATAGTTTGTCCAATGGGATGTCATCTTACAGTTGACACTGAAACTCTTGAAGTAACTGGAAACACTTGCCCAAGAGGAGAAAAATATGGTAAAGAGGAGCTTACTGCACCTAAGAGAGTAATAACTTCTACTGTAAGAATTAAAGGTGGAATCCATAATAGAGTATCTGTTAAAACAAATGATGCTATTCCTAAAGAATTAAACTTTAAATGTATGGAACTTTTGAAAGATGTAGAACTTGTTTCACCAGTAAAAAGAGGGGATGTTGTAATAAAAAATGTGCTTAATACTGGTGTAGACGTAGTTGTAACTAGAGATATGTAATAATTTTATATATTTATTATTTCCCAATATAAATAATAGTATATAAGTAAAAGGGCTAGAGTAGGTATTTTACTTACTCAGCCCTTTTATAAATTAAATTGCTATATTTTTAATAAAGTATAATTCCTAAAATACCAGAACCTATAAGAAGAGGAATAACTCCAATATTCCACTTTAATGATAAGACTATTGCTCCTAAAAAGATAATATAACTTTTTAAGTCAATAAAGTTTTCAGGTTTTAAAAGTGATAGTCCTGCTGCTAAAATTAATCCTAAAACTGCTGGACGAAGAGCTTTAAATGCTCTGTCTACCACTAAAGAATTTTTAAATCTATGCAGAAACATTATAATTAATGCTAAAACTAAAAAAGATGGTAATACAACTCCAAAAGTTGTAAACATAGAACCAAAGACAGTTCCAGTTACCTTATAGCCTATATATGTTGCAGAGTTAATAGCTATAGGTCCTGGAGTTACTTGAGAAAGAGCTACTATCTCTGTAAACTCCCCTGTTGTTATCCATTGAAATCTTTCAACTACATCCTTTTGTATCAGTGACAGTACTGTGTAACCACCACCAAAACTAAATAATCCTATTTTAAAGAATACTAAAAAAAGCTGTAAATATATCATTTTTTCCCCCTCTTATCTTTCCAAGCAAAATAAATATTTCCTACAACCATTGTAATAATAATTACTGAAATTGGAGATAAAGGTGTGTAGGCTACTAAGAAACCTATGCTTAGAGGTATGATAGAAGTTTTTAAATTTACCTTTGCTCCCTTTGCCATCTTTATAACAGAAATAAAAATTAGTGCTACTGTAACAGGTTTTAAACCATTGAAGAAAGCTACAAACATAGGGGTATTTCTAACAGATGATAAAGTTGTTGCCAGTATAAGAATCATAAAAAATGAGGGTAATACAGCTCCAAGTGCTGCTACAATAGCTCCAATTTTACCAGCAATCTTTGCCCCTGTAATAATAGCTGTATTTACTGCTAAAATTCCTGGAGTTGATTGAGCAATTGCAAGACCATCTACAAATTCTTCATCATTTAACCATCTGTTTTTATCAACTAAAGCTTCTTTTATCAGTGGTACCATAGCATATCCACCACCAATGGTAAAGGCTCCTATTTTAAAGAACACTAAAAATAGTTTAGAGTATATATTATTTTTCAATATTTTTTCATCCTTTCTTTTTCATTTTAAATTTATAAATATAGCTCCATTTTCATATCAGATTCTATATATTTATTATCTATAAGTGGTATTTGAACAAATCCACACTTCTTGTATAGATTTATTGCAGGAATTAGATTGTGATTTGTAAATAGATAGATTTTCTTTGTACTATTTTCTCTAGCAAATTCAATTGCTACTTTCATCAATCTCTTTCCTATACCTAGCTTTTTATACTTTTCAGTTACAGCTAACTTTGCAACTTCATATGAATCATTAGATTTTATCATTGTTACTGTTCCTATTGGAGTATTATCTAATAGAGCAAACCATATCATTCCACCATTATTTAAAACAGCTTCATATGGATGTTCAATTATCTCTAAATCTCCAGGCTCAACAGAAACATATTTCTCTAGCCATTCTATTGAGAGATCAATATAGGCTTTGGCAAATCTATCTTCCCACTTAACAATTTTAATTTCCATACTGTACCCCATTTAAATTTAATAATTTTCCTATCTTTTATGATACCTTATTTTCAATTTTTTATCTAGTGTAAATTTAAAAATTAATAATAAAAAAGAGGTGTTTTAGATTCCCACCTCTTTCTATATTATAATTACTTATTTTAAAGTAATTACACTTCCATTTTCTTTAATAAATTCAGCTATCTTACTTAATTTTGATTCCTTTCCATATTTTTTTACAAAATAATCTATACTTCCAACAATTATAAACTCTTTTTTAGCTCTTGAGAAAGCAACATTTAATCTAGCATCTTTACTGAAAAACTCTGTTTTTTTCTTAGCTCTAGTTACAGAGAAGATAACTATATCAGCTTCATCACCTTGGAAAGAATCTACAGTATCAACAAACACTTTATCCATTAGATTTTCTTTAATTAAAGCTTTTTTTATCTCTCTCTTTTGACCTTTATATGGAGTTATTACAGCTATTCTACTATCTATTTTCTTATCTCTAATAGATTTTATCAGATCTTTAATTACATTAACCTCTACTAAATTAAATGGACTTTTATTATCATCTTCCATATTATTTTTAATTTTAGAAGTATCTAACCAATTTAGATTTTTTTCAAAGAATAAAGGTTGTTTATCTCTGCAATTCTCTCCATTTTCTAACTCTTCATCATAGAAAAAGTTACTTACCATATTTCCAATAGACGTAGGCATACGATATTGAGTTTTTAACATTCCCTTAGCATAATCTGGAGCCTCTTCAAAAAGCTTTTCAAATAAACTTTTCTCAAATAGTTCAGTTTCACAATACTCTCTATCCTCTATTTCCAACTTCTCTTCATCAGTAAGAGCTTTATTTAAAGTTGGGGGAAGTTGTTTATGATCCCCTATAATTACACATTTTTTTGCTTTATTTAATGGGATAAGTATCTCAGCAGGGAGAGCTTTACTTGCTTCATCAACTATCACTAAATCAAATGTCATATTTTCTAATCCAATCTTTTTATTAGCAATACCTACACAAGTAGCACCTACTATTCTCTTACTTCTAAGAAGTAGTTCCCCTAACTCATTTTTTAATTTTTGAGTTTCATTGATATATCCTTCCCAGATCTCTTTTATTTTTCTTTCATCTTCGTTATTTACTTTAAGCTCTCTAAACTCTTTCTTATAATTTTCCATAATGTGATCAAAACCATACTCTTTTATCTCAACAGCTATTTTTTCATCATTTCCACATCTCAATAGTTCTTTTTTATCTATCTCATATCTATACTCTTCTAAACCTTTTAAAACATTGTCTACAGCTACATTTGTTTGTGAAGTTATCAAGATATTAGAGTTTGGATTTGCTTTTAATTGTTGAAGTATTATCTCCTTAATAACTGTTGTTTTTCCTGTACCTGGGGGACCTTGAATATAGAATATATCCTTGCTATTCATAACATCTTCAACAATCTTTCTTTGATGAATATTTCTTTCAAGATCTTTATTAAAAAATTTCTCTATCTTTTTTTTATCCTCATCAGCAACTTTTTCAATATTTTTACCTGATAACATAGCTAACTTTATATTAAAGTTTTCTACATCAGAGGTTAAGAAATTATTTAAAGCTATTTTCTGTTGAATTTCAGCATAGGGAAATCTTTTTATATATACCTCTTTTTCAACAATTCCCCTTTCTTTTAAAATTTCTATATAATTATCATTTAATTTTTCAGTAATCTCTACCTTATTATCTTCTATTTCAGTAAAAAATCTAATATCATAATATTGTCCAACTTCATTTTCAAGTATAAATTCAACTCTTCCTTTCTCACTAATATCCTTTAACTTAGATTCAAGAGTTTCAAAATTTAAAAGAGTAGCATTATAGATTCTAATTTTTCTATTTTTGTCCTCTCTTTTTAATTGAAAATCTCCAAGTTCACAAAAGAAACTCTCCTTATCTTTAAACATATGATTTACAAGTTTGTCAGTAATCTCTACCCATTTATTGTAATATACAACTCCAGGAGCTGACTCTTTTATCTTCTCTTGATTTTTAAATTCCAATTCAATTAAAAGTAAAAAAGTGTTTATTGACTCTAACTCTGCTTCACTAAGTTTTTTCTCTTTACTCTCCAATCTAGTAATAAAAGTACCATTAATACCTAAATATATATCTTCAGGTTTAAATTTTTCCTCAATAAACTCTAAAAATCTTAAATAAACTTCTCTCTTTTCTGTTATAACTTTTTCAACTAAAAATACTAAACTTTCTCCAAGTTGTAATTTTAATTTATTCTCTTCTCCCTCAACTTTTCCTACTCTCCAGTTAAGGCAAGTGTTCTTAGTAAGATTCTCGTTTTTACTTTTTTCTTGAAAATAATTTTTAAATTTTGCTTCATCTTCTTTTCTTATTATTAGTGGAATAGATGAGATATATTCTAAGATAGTAGACTCTCTTATATCTTCAGTTACTCTAGGCATAGATGTGCCCCTTAACTCTCTTTTTATCTCCATAGGATAGACAGTTAAAGTTGACCCTCTTAAAATAGAAGTTCTAGGATTTTTTAAATTTTCCATATATAATAATAGATTTACTCCAAAGTAATTTAAAATTATACGATTGTTTTCAACTCTCTCAACAGTTGCCTCTATTCCCAAGCTTGGCTGTTCCATAAGATTTTTTATAAGCAATCCTTTACCAATATTTACTTCCCAAGTTTTACTATTTTTATCAAACATCTCTATCATTATAGGAATTTTTCTATCTTTTTCCTTAAATCTAGTTAAATTTTCTATATCTGATATTTTAAAATCTTTTGGATAGTATAGCCCCTCAATATTCTTTTTAAATTTTCCTTCACTATCAATATCCTCACTATCTACTTCTATCATCTTTCCAAAATATGGATAGTAGTTAGGAAGTAAAAACTCAAATGGTTCTAATTCAAATTTATAGAAATTACCTTTGTTTATCTGCTCTATATTACGTTGAAATTCCTTGTTTAATCTATTTGAATACTCATTTAAATATTTTAAATATCCCTCTAAGTAGTTTTTAGCCTCTAGCAATTCAATTTCAATTATATTGTAACTTCTACTACGTATATATGTGGTATTCTCTTTTTTTATTTTTTTAAGCTCTTCAAGATGTTCAGTTACTTCATTGAGAGTTTTACTTTTATCAGCTATTCTTTTTTCTACTCCATCTTTTAAAAGATTGTAATACTCTTCTACCTCTTTCTTTAATATCTCTTTAGCTCTAGCTAATATTAAATTTTGGTTGATTTCAGCATCTCTATACTCCTTAATTAACTCCTCTTTAGCTCTATTTTTATACTCTTCAGCTGTTCTTTCAATTCCCTCTCTATATCTTCTATGCTCTCTTCTTAAATATTTTTGAAACTCTCTTTCCTCATTAGTTAATTTGTTAAAAATATAGCAACCTACACCAAGTAAAGCACTTGCTCCTAAAAATAATCCAAGTCCCATAATCCGCCTCCTATTATTTTAAATTCAAAATTTCAAAATTATCTCTTGAAAGAAATTTAATCATTTCAGATATTTCTTTATCTTGAGGATTTAATTTAAAATATTCTAAAAGAGTAGATAACATATCATTATTTTTTTCTATTACCTTGTTTTTCATCTCTATTTCTCTGCTTTTATCATTAGAATCACACTCTAAAGCTTTCATTTTTAAATTAAATTCTCTAATATCTTCTGCTAATTTAAGATTTAATTCTGCTATTTTTAAATTATAATTTCTTTCATTCTCTCTATCTCTCTTTTCAAGTTCAGCTAAAAATCTTTTGCTCTCCTCTACAATTCTACATTTATAGACTTCAGCCTCTATCTCTAAACGTTCTGTTTTAGCATTTTCTCTATTTATATCTGTTATTATATCAACAATATCCCTAACTACTGGCACAGGATTAATAACACTTTTAACTAAACTACTTTCCATTTTTCTACCTCCACTATTTTTATATTATTCATATCAAATATTTCATATTTTGGCATATTATCACTTACATTTTAATTAAATTAATATAGTTTCTTTCCATTTCTAAGTATTCATCATTTAATCTAGTATATTCAACAAAATCTGAAGAGATATCTTTAAAACTTTCTATTGCTATTTTTATCACCTCTTTTATCTGTAAATAAATATTTAAAAACTCCTCTTTAATTTTTTTATTATATTCTTTCATTCTAATTTTTTCTCTTATTTGAAATCTCTTTTCTCTATACTCTTTCTTTATATTAAATATAATTTTATCAATCTGTTTTTTAAAAACTTCTAGCTCTCTATCTATATTTGCCTTTACACTTTTTACAGTTTCATCAATTTTAATCTTATACTCTTGCAACCCCTTTCTTAAAGCCTCCTCTATTATTGCAAATCTCTCTATCATTGCATCTGTTTTATTTCTAGCACTTATATACCCACATATAGATCCTATTAAATTAAAGCAATGGTGGGTACTTTTAGATAAAGTTTCACTGTGGTATATCACTTCAAATTTCTCAACAGGTTTAAATATTTGATTTAATTCTGATAAACTATCTTCAAATTTAAATGGTGGATTTATAACAACTAAATTACTCATTTACCTCAACCTCCTTATCATAAATATCAATAACATCTTCGATAGCAAACTTTTCATAAATATACTCTTTTTCAACTTTAACTTCAAATTCTATATCATTTCCATATTTTGCCTTTAACTCTTGAATCTCTTCTATCTCATTAATATCAATATTTTGATTTTTATCACTAATAGGTAAAACTGCCATTGATTTTATTTCACTCTCTTTTATCTCTGATTTAAACTTATTAACACTTAATTTGTTATCTTTAGGATCATAATAATATACTAGATTTTCTTTAGATATTTGATATTTTTGAAGTATTTCAAGACCACTATCAGATATATATTGAAATCCATTTTTTTCCAATGTTACTAACGCATCTATAACTTTCTTATCAATTTTCTTTAATGAATTAAACTTAGGCACATATATGTTTTTAAAAATTTCTCTCTTTATCACAATATCACTTCCCATTTTAGATTTTTGATTTTTCTTAACTATATTATTCTTAACTTTTCCCACAATATATCCCCCTTTTTCTTTAACCATTTTTACTTCAACACTTATATTTTCCATATCTTCCTCTTCAATATTTTTTAATATTTTTGATGCTATCTCTTTAGAGTTGCTTGGATCTAAGTTATTTAAAAATTGTTTTATATATCTATTCCCCTCTATCTTCACAACCTCCTTAATTTTTTCCTTTTCTTCATCAGATACATATCTTTCCAATATCTCCTCTTTTCTAAATATATGTTTTGTGTAACTATCTACTAAAACCTCTATTTTTCTTTCATTTATTATTTCAGTTTCATTTAAAAGATTAAAATTTTTTCTTCCTACATCTGTTAAAATATAATTTCCGTTGTAATTTCCAATAATAACCCCTCTTCTCTCCAACTCCTCAATATTTTCTAAAACCAATCTTTGAGGTAAATTAGTAACATATGGTATTCTATTGATGTTAACTCCAAGTGCGATAGCATGTAAAATTAACTTAGTTAAAATATTAATTCTTTCAACTTCTTTAGAATGAATTATTAAAGTTGCTAAAACTACTGGTATCTTTACTAACATATCTCCTCCCTCCTTTAGTTAAGCAAAGTATATATGTTTTAAATTACTTTTTTTTTATAAAAATTACCTAAATTTTATTCTCTTCCCTACCTTGCCTTTTGGTACTTTTATTTTACTAAACTCATTTACTTTTTTCTGACTAATTTTTACTTTTTTTATTTCTTTCCTTTTTCCCTTAGGATATTTTAATTTTATACTCCCCTCTTTCTTTTTTTTGGGAAGAGTTTTACTTTTTTTAAGTTGCTTTTTAAAAAACTATATGTTATAATCTTAATCAAGATAGAAAAGAGGGTAAAAAAAGCTATTATTACTAAAGAAAATTATAAAGAGTGAAAAATAGAGATTATTATAACCTCTGTTATATAACAAAAATAGAAAAAAACTGTTTCTGATATAGGGAAAAAAATAAAGAGTGTGTTTAAAATACAAACCTATACATACTTTATTCACATTGAACCAAGTATCATAAATAGAGGGTTTCAGCGATTTACCTTTAGGAGACACTACCATTTAAAATAAGGTTTAAAACTCCCAGTTAATAAATTCATTATTGAATATATTAGAAATAGTTAGGAGACACTACCATTTAAAATAAGGTTTAAAACAATATCTATACAGTCTAGTGTAACAATACTGAAGAAGCTTTAGGAGACACTACCATTTAAAATAAGGTTTAAAATTAAAAAACAGGTAGATTTAATTTTCTACCTGTTTTATTTTGTCTAAATATAGAGTATATCCTCTTCATAGATCTTATAATTTCCTAGATTCCCCATAGTTATTATATTTAGATAATCATTTTTACTAATTGGAATAGAACATATATTATCTCTATCTTTATCTATAATAGTTTCAATATAAATTACTATCTTTTTATATGTTTCAACTTTAACCTCTCCTAGAAATACAGACTTTTGTATTCTAATAAATCCATTATTTATTAAGTGATCTGAAACCAGTTTTCTAACTTTGTTGTTGCTAATATCATAAGATACCATATAATTCATAAGCTACCTCATTACTCATCTAAAATCATCTTTTTAATATCTCTTAAATCAAGTTCAATAGCTTTTTCAACTGTATATTTTTTATTTTTATAATTTATATTCTCTTTTAATTTCTCATTAAAGTAACTACTAATAACTTTTCTTCCATCAAAACTTAAAATGTTATTTTCAAAATCCTCCTCACTTATCATATTTTTATTTAAAATTTCAAAAACACTTCTAAAAGCTAAGTATCTGTATTTTTCTATAAAGTCATAGAGAAATGGTAGTTTTTCATTTCCCTCAACATGTATTATTCCAATTGTTGGATCAAATCCATTGGCTAAAATAATAGAGTTAATTTTTTTATATAAAATTCCATAAAGATAATTTAGTACTATATTATAGGGAGCAGTTGCTTTTTTATGTTCTCGAACTTTAAATTTCCATTTATCATTAAGTATTTTAGAAATTTCACTATAATATACCTTACTTGCAATACCCTCTAAGCCTCTAATATCATCTTTTATTATCTCACCCTCTCCATGAAGATCCTTTAATCTTTTTATATATGAATTAAGAATAAATATTGGTTTTAAATCTCTCTGCCTTCTTTTTAATAAAATTTCTAGATGCTCTTTTTGTTTGCTCATCTTTTCAACTATCCAATTTTTTCCAAGTTCTATTCCACACTCTTTTTGAAAATAATTGTATTGAGCTTTTCGTAATTTTCCACTTTTGCTATCATTGATATTATAGAGTTGTCCTAACACTTTTCCATCCTTATCATTTATTGTTATAGGAATATTTTTTTCAAGTGCAAGTTTTAATGCTCCAATACTTATTCTACTATCTGTTTCAAAAGTAATGCTTTCTATTTTATTTGCTGATAATATATATTTTTGCTCATCATTTACTATATAGAAACTCTCCTTATCTCTTGAAATATTAGTTCCTAATGTAGAAATATATAGTTCCATATAATCACCACCATAAAATTTTTTAAGATTTTGAGAGAAATTTTTAGTAAAATCTCTCTCGCCATCTTTAGATTGTTAATCTGAAAATTCATCAATTAAGTCAGCTATTAATCTTAATATTTCACTCATAACCAAACCTCCTTCTTATTAATCTTTTGTGTTTTCCCTTTGGCTTTGTGATTTTATTTTACTCTGCTCATTTACTTTTTTCTGTTCAATTTTTACTTTTTTTATTTTTATCCTCTTTACTTTGAGATATTTTAATTTTATATCCCCATCTTTCTTTTTTTAGGAATAGCTTTACTTTTTTGTATAAAAAAACTGTAGCCCGAAAGCTACAGCTAAAATCATATATTTTTATACCTCTTTAAAGAAACTGTTAATCTCTATTGTCTTTATTTTTTTCTTTTCCTCTTTATTTTTGCCGTTAAGGTTATTATTAACTTCATATGTGATAATAATAAAATCGTTTTTCTCTTTTCCAGCTTTTTCTAACTCTTCATTTATAGCATCATTTATAAATTTAACTATCTTCTTCAACTCAGTTTTATTTTTAGAGAAAGTATTATTAGACAGTTCCCCTTTTTTATTTTTTTCACCATAGATTTTTTTCAATGTAGTATTATCTAAATAATCCACATCCTCTTTAATAAGTCTAACTAATGGAATAGCTTTACTATCATATTGTATCTTATTTCCAGTAACCGATTTTGTTGTAAATAGGTAATTACTATCTTTTGTATCTCCTTGTGTAACTTTTTCTCTCTCTTTTTCAAGCAGATCTATGGTTAAATTATATTTAAGAAGTTTCAAGATATTTTTATCAAGTTCAATTAGTGGTTCCCCTTCATCAACTAAATTGTCAAATATACTAGAGATATCTTCTAACTTATCTTTTATTTCTAAATCTTTGTCAATAAATAGTAAATTAAAAATATCTTCTAAAGATTTAAACTCCTCTTTAGTTTTATTAAATTTTGACACTTTTTTAATAATATTTTGAACAATAAAATTATCTAGGTTGTTATTCTCTAATTTTGCCATTAAATATTTAAGAACAAAAGAGTAATAGATCTTTTCCTTTAGATTTTTATCTTTAGATGAGGCAGTAATAATATAATCATCAATATCCTCTTTTTTTAGATTGAAACTATTTATTCCATCTAATATTTTTTTATAATCAACGATAGGTAGAAGTTTTAAAAGTATCATTTTAATAGTTTCACTATTTCTTTCCTCTTCTAAATCAATTGAAAGAATATTTTTTAATGTTGTGTCTAAAGATTGATAGAAGTTTTCACTATTCAGTTCTAAAATATTTTCTAAATTAAATACTTTTTCTAACTCTTGGCACAATTTTTTTAAATCTGTTATTCCTAAAGTATTGTAATAATTTTTAGCACCACTTAGATTAAAATCTCTTAATTCCTCATTTAAAGCTCTATGTATCTTAGCATTTTCAAATTTAGGTTCAGGAATAACAACTAATTTTGCTAGGAAAGGTATTCTATCATTTTTATTTTTAGATTTAATATATAGATTTTCCTTATCCTTTTCATATAGTGGTAGTTGATAATCTCTCCAAGTAATAAGGTTAAGTCCCCTTTCAACAGCTACTTTATATAGTGCCATTCCAAACATTCTAAGTCCTGAAGTAGAGTCTATAATAGTATTGCTACCATCTAACCCCTCAGCTTTTATAAAGCCTAACAGTGAGTTATAGCTATCTTGAATATCATCAATATCTACATGTTCTCCAATCAATTTTATTCCCATCTTATTAAGATGATCTTTTAGTGGAGCAAATAATTTTTCACTCTCATCAGTATATGGAGCAAATACAGTTTTTATACTTGGTATAGCTCTTATACTTTTTAATATTGGACATTCAGTTATAACTTCAGCTATATTTAAAGGAGTTAAACTTAAAAATGAAATTAAAGTATCAATCTCTGCTTTCTCTGTGATTTCATTAGATTTTCCATCAATTTTACCATTAATTTCCTTTAGTTTTTCAGAAAATTCCCTGCTATTTTCCTCTATTATTTGTTTGTAAAGTTCTTTAGATCTGTCGTTATTTATCTTGTCCAAATAATAATCTACTACTACTTTAAAATCTTTTGATTTAAAATCCCCTAAGGCTTTCTCTTGTAATTCACTTTCAATCTCTTCTCTTGTAAACTTTTCCTTTTCCATAGCTCCTCCTAGATATTTTTTAAAATGTCGATTCTCTCATCTCTACTTTTATCTATATACTCATAGAAAATATCTCTTAAAAAATCAGATTCATTGGAATAACCATTTTCTCTTAAATATTTAAAATACTCATCTACTAAATAGTCATATAGATAGAATTGGATTTGTGAATCAATTTTTTCAGCTTTTTCATTTTTCTCAATTGCTTTCTTTTCCTTTAAATGATACTCTACTATTGAGTTTAAAACCCTATTCATACTTTTTTCACTAATTGTCCTATCTTGATTTAAAATATTAACAACTGTACTTGGAACTAAAACTTTTACTTTCTTCATTTTATTTTCTCCCTCCTGTGCTTTTTTTCATTTTACACATGAGGTTTACTTTTTTTGTGGTTATTTTTACTAAAATTTTCCCTTTTAAATTTCTATATAATTTATGATATAATTATAGCATAAAAAATCATTAAACAGGATATAAAAATAGGTGGGGCATTATGAAAAATATAGAGATAAAAGAGTTGAATAGAGATACAATTTTAATATCAAATATATCAAAGATTAATGAGGAAAATTATGTAGAGCTTATAAAGTTGGAAAAAGATTTTAGTGAAAAGGGAATTAAGTATATTCATATATCTCTTTCAGTTCAAGATATGGAAAATATCAAATTTCTTTTAGATAATGGATATTATTTTAAAGCTAATACTGGAGATAAGTATATTTTTGAAAAACAATGCTTTAGAGTAAAATCATGGAGAATATCTCTTACTGAAAATTGTAATTATGCTTGTTTTTTCTGTCATGAAGAGGGATTGGATATGGGGAAAACTAGAGATAATCCTAAATCTCGTGAAGAGATATATAAGTTGATAAAATATGGGATAGACAACCATTACACAGATATTACATTTACAGGGGGAGAGCCTCTTCTTAAATGGAAAGATATTATATATTATCTTGATAGATTAGAAGATGAAAAACTTTCGCCAGATATAACAATAGTTACTAATGGAGTTTGTATCAATGATGAGCTTTTAGAAAGAGTTAAAAGATATAAAGGAAAGATAAAGTTTAACTTTTCAATGCACTCTTTAACTAAGGATAAGTATTTGAAAATAGTTAGACCTAAAAACAAGAAAGATGATAATTTTGATATTGTAATAAGAAATATTAAGAAAATAAAAGAGTTAGGGATAGAATTAAAATTAAATTTTGTACTTTTAAGAGGGTTAAATACTTCAAAAGAGGATATACAAGCTATCTTAGATTTTGCTTATGAAAACAATGTTGATTATATAAAATTTTTGGAACTATTAATTACAGATAAATTGGTTAATCTATATGGAAATTACTATAAGCTTTCATCACTCTATGAAGAGTGGAAAGATGAGTTTAAATTTTTTGCAAAACAACCTAGAAGAGAGGTATATAAATATAGAGATAGAGTAAAAATTGAACTTCAACAATGTACTTGTAGTGCTGGGTGTTCAAATTGTCTGTTGAATAGAGATATAAATATTACTGCTGAATCAAAATACTATCCTTGTTTTATATTGTCAGATAAAAATTTTTTAGTTGACTCTAACAACTTACTTGAAGAGATTGAAAAGGGTAACAATATGATTACAGAGTTTGGAAAGAAATATGGAAATGATAACCCACTTCTTATTAAAACTAAAAAATATATAAATCAAAAAATAGAGTTTTATTATATCTCTAAATTAGATTATTCCATTGAAAAGTTTATAGAAATATTAGAAGAAAATGGATATAGAAAAAGTGAGAAAAGAGATTTTAAAGAGATCTATTTTATTCCAAATGAGGGAACTTCTAAATGGAAAAATTTTCAAATGGTTCATAAAGTTTTTTCTAATAGCTATATCAATGAATATATAGAGATTATACAGGAGATAAAAGAGGTTGAAGTTGAGGGAGAAAAGGGATTTGAAGTTCTCTTCTTAAATAGATTATTTAATGATAAACCTAGACAAACTAAGAATTTAGATGAGTATGTGAAATTTTTAGGAAAGCTAGATTTTAAACCTTATTTAGAACTTAACTGGGAAACAATAACTCTTTCTAAAGGGGATATCAGTATAAGCTTAGGTTATAATAAAGAAAAAAATAAGATAACTTTTATGACACAAAATAAAAATTTAAAAGATTTAGAAGTAAAAAGATTGCTTAAATTGGAAAATCTTTCTATTGCACCTCAGAGATATCTTCTTGCTAGTGGGAAATAGAGAGTTTCTCTAACCGTCAACTTGACGGTTACTAAAAATTAACAATAAAAAATAAAACTAAATGGAGCTATAAGTTAGTGATTTTAATCATTAATTTCTTTGCTCCTTTTTTTATTGAATAGTTATTAGAAATTTATCTATTTTTTTGAATTTAAAATTTCTTTTATGATATAATTTATTTAGATGATAAATTAAAAAATGGAGTTGAAATTATGAAAAGTATTGATTTGAATATAGAGCAAAGAAAAGCAGTAGAAAGCACAGAGGGACCACTTTTAATTATAGCTGGAGCAGGTTCTGGAAAAACAAGAGTTTTAGTTGAAAGAACCTTAAACCTATTGGTAAATAAAAAGGTAGCTCCAGAAAAAATTCTTATTTCAACTTTTACAGATAGAGCCTCTAAGGAGCTAATTGGAAGAATAACTAAAAGGCTAGATGAACACAATGAAAAGATAAATATTGGAAATATATATATAGGGACACTTCACTCTATATTTTTAAGATTGATAGATGAGTATATTGAATTTTCAAATTTTAAAGAGGGGTACAGAGTTCTTGAAGATATGGATCAAGATTTCTTTATATATAGTAAACTTAAATATTTTAAGGAACTTCAAGGATACAATGAGTTTTTTACTGGGGATAATTTTTGTAGAAATGCTTGGGAGAGAGCTAAAAAATTAAAATACTGGCTGAATAAGATAAATGAAACAGGAAGAACCCTTGATTATATAAAAGATGATAGTAATGAGAGGGTAGTTTTTTTAAGAGATGCTCATAAATTATATGAAAATCTGTTGATAGAGGATAATGTTTTAGATTTTGCCTCAATTCAAAGGGAAATATATAGAATGTTTTCAACTAAGGAAGAGGTATTGAGAGAGGTTCAAGAGAAGATTGAATATATAATGATAGATGAGTATCAAGATACAAATATCATTCAAGAGAAGATAATATTTTTAATTGGAGAAAAGAGAAAAAATATCTGTGTAGTAGGTGATGATGATCAAGGAATATATAGATTTAGAGGAGCAACAGTAAGAAATATTATTGAATTTCCTTCAAGATTTACAGATGTTGAGTGCAAGACAATAATTTTAAATAAAAACTATCGTTCTCATAGAGATATAATTACATTTTGCAATAGATGGATAAATCTTATTAACTGGAGAGGGTTTAGATATGAAAAAAATATTGAGCCACTAGAGGAGAGAGAGTATTCAGATAGAGCAGGGGTTGTTCGTATAGGTGGAAGTTCAGATAGAGCTTGGAAAGAGAATATATATAAGTTTATAAAGACATTGAAAACAACTGGAAAGATAGAGGATTATAGTCAAGTTGCCTTTCTGTTTAAAAGTACTCGTTCATCAAGGGTAAAGGATTTAGGCTCTTATCTTGAAGAGAGGGGAATCCCTGTATACTCACCACGTTCAAAAACTTTCTTCTATAAAAAGGAGATTAAACTTGTGATGGGGACATTACTTGCAGTTTTTCCACAAACAAAGGCATATGTTTTAGATAATGTTTTTTTAGGAAGAACAATAGCTTATTATAAAGATTGCCTTGGAACTTTGAAGAAGGAGAGAACAGTTTTAGAAGATGTTGAGCTATATAATTGGCTTTTAGAAAAGAGAAAAGAGTATCTAAATTTTGGTGAGGAGAAGAGGGATAATTTTTCAGAGATCTTCTATTCACTATTTGCCTTTAAAACTTTTAAAAACTTGATTAATTTAGAGGTTGAAGGGGCAAAAGATGCAAGTGCAATATATAATTTAGGGCTATTCTCTAAATTGTTAAAGCAATTTGAATTTATAAGTAAACTTGAAAAATTCACTATGGAGAATATTGAGAGAACTTTAAAATACTTTTTTATTACACATATGAAACTTCTTTTTGAAGAGGAGTTAGATGAGTATGAAAATAAGGGAGAAACTCCAAAAGGGGCTGTATCTTTTATGACTATCCACCAAGCTAAAGGGCTTGAATTTCCTGTTGTAATAGTTGGTTCATTGGAAAATGATCCATTGATAAGAGATAAAGCAGATGAGGAGATGTTGGAGAAACTTACAGGTATATATAATGAGTTTGAACCAGAAGATCAAAGAGAGAGATTTGATTTTTGGAGAGTGTTCTATACTGCATTTTCTAGGGCAAAGAATCTTCTTGTTTTAACAAGTATAGAGAATAGATCTAGTGGAAAGGAGATACCTGCTAGAACTTTTAGACCTATATATGAAACAATTCCATATTTTACAGATGAAAACTTCAAAGATTTAGATATAGATAAACACAATGGAGCAGAGTTAAAAGAGAGCTTTTCATATACTAGAGATATTCTTTTATATGATGAGTGTCCATTGAAATATAGATTTTTAAGAGAGTATGAGTTTGCAACTTTAAAGACAAATGAGATATCTTATGGATTGCTAGTTCATCAAAGTATAGAGGCAATCAATAAACAGGGAATAAAAGATTCAGAAACTGTTTTTGATGATGAAATAGTAAGAGATATTATAGAAAAAAGTAGTAACGGATTATACAATAGCATAAGAGCTTTGATCAGAAAGCAGGATAAAGATAGAGCTTTCACAGTGTTAAAAAAATATATTGAATATATAGGAGATGATTGGAAAAATATTTTAAGTAGTGAGGAAAAGATATATAGTGTAGAGGATAACTATCTTTTAGAAGGAATTGTTGACTTGATTTTAAAAAGAGATGGAAAGATACAATTAATTGATTTTAAAACAGGAAAGTTCCAAGGATATGAAAGTGAAAATTTCCATATACATAAAAGACAGCTTGAAATCTATGGATATATTTTAAAGAAAAAATATTTAAATGAGGATATAGAGCTATATATTTATTATGTAGGAGATGGAGAAGGTTCTATAATTAAAGTAGAGGCTGATGAAAAGAGCTTAGATATTGGAAAGGCTGAATTTGACAATATAGTAAAAAAAATATTGGATAAGAGATTTGAAAGAAGAGTATTTTCAGAGGAAAGTTGCAAAAAGTGTGAGTTTGTAGCTTATTGTAGAGGTGAGAAATAGGATGAAAATTTTACACTGTTCAGATGTACATTTAGGGAAGAAACCCTTTGGAACAAGGGAGTTTTCTCAAAAGAGATATCTTGATTTTTTTAGAGCCTTTGATCAGATTTGTGATAAGGGGATAGAGTTAAAAGTTGATTTGATGCTGATTGCTGGAGACCTTTTTGATAAGAAGGAGCTTACTCCAGATACTTTAGAAAGATGTGAAAAAACATTTCTTAAATTAAAAAATGCCAAGATAGATGTACTGCTTATTGAGGGAAACCATGATAATATAAGTGGTTATGATGAGGTGAACTCTTGGATAAGTTATTTAGAGAGAAAAGATTATGTTAAAAGGGGAAAATATAGTTTTACTGGTAAGGATTATGAGTTTGAAAAAATAAAAATAGGAGATGTGAACTTCTATGGAGTGGGATACCCTGGTTTTGCTATTGATGAGGTATTGGAAAAATTAAGTGAAAAGCTAGATGAAAATGAAAAAAATATTGTCCTTGTGCATACGGCAATAGGTGGTGGAAGTGAATTTATTGGTGGTTTAGCCTCAACAAGCTCAATAAAAAAACTAAAGGACAAGGCAATATATATAGCTGGGGGGCATCTTCACTCATTTTCTGTGTACCCTAAAGATGAGCCTATATTATTTATCCCTGGATCTTTAGAGTTTTGGAATGTACTGAATGAGAGAAGTAACACAAAGGGTGGAATACTTTTTGATACAGATACAAGAGAGTATAAATTTATTGAGATCTCACCAAGAAAGAGAGTTGAAGAGAATTTTGCCTATGAGGATAATTTAGTTTCAGAGTTTGAAAACTTTGTAAAAAGTTTAGAATTAACTGGAGAAGAATTGGTGATAATCAATGTAAAATTAAAGGATAGTGGTTATGTCAATGTAAATGAGTTAGAGTCTATTCTTGAAAATAATGGAGCATTGAAGGGGTATATAAATTTGAGATATCCTAACTCTATATATGATAGAAATATGGGAGAAGATGGATATTACTCTGTAAAAGATGTAGAAAAGGAGATTGTCAGCCACTGGGAAGAGTTTTCAGATAGGGAAAAGGTGGTAGAGTATCTACAAAGTTTTAAAGAGTATCAAGAGTTAAAAGAGGATATGGGAGATGAATTTTTTGAGCTTTTTGATAAGATGTTAGAAGGGGAGATAGGAGAATGAAGATAAATAGAATATATTTAGAAAACTATCGTATCCATGAGAAACTTGAAGTTGAATTTGATAAGGGAATAAATCTGCTTTTAGGGGAGAATGGAAAGGGAAAATCCTCAATATTAGAGGCTATTGGTTATGCTCTTTTTGGTTCTGACTTGAGAGGAACTCAAAAAGATGCAATTCAATATGGAAAGAAAAGTGCTAAAATTCAAGTTGAGTTTACAGGAGTTGATGGGGAAGAGTATATAGTTACAAGAAAATTACCAGGAACTACATCTATATATAGAAAATCAAATCCAGAGCTTGAACTTCAAGGAAAAGAGGATAGAATTAGAGAACTTTGTGGAATTAAAGGGGATATAAAAGATGTCTATGACAATGTAATTGTAGCTAAGCAAAATGAGTTTATATCATCTTTTAAGGCAACTGCTAAGGATAGAGAGAAAACTTTTGATAAGGTTTTTAATACTGAAATATATAGAGAGATCTATGATGGATATTCAAAAGATGTTGAGGGAAAGTATAAAAACGAGATAGCTATTGAAGAGAATAGCATTAAAAGTATATCAGATATTATGGAAGATTCCCAAGAGATTAAAGAAAAATTAGAGCTTGAAGAGGAAAGAGAGAAGGAGTTTGAAAAATATCTAAACACTCTTTCAACTGAATTAAAAGAGATCAAGGAAAAATTAAATCAGATAAGTGATACAGAACTGAAGATAGAAAAGATAAATGGTGAAATTAGAAAAAGTGAGGAAGTTTTAAATAGTATTACTTTACAAGAAGAGAAATTAAAAAAGCAGATTGAGGAAACTATTTTAGCTAAGGAGATAGCTGATAAAAATATAGAAAAACACAATGAGTATATTAAAATTTCTGAGATTTTGGAAAGTGTAAAAAAAGAGAAAAAAGAGCTAGATCAGATAAAAGAGGAGCAAAGCAATTTAGAGAAATCTTTAGTATCATTGGAAAAATTAAAAAGTGACTCTAATAATCAAGTAAATCTATGGAAAAATAGTATTGAAAATTTAAAGGTAAGTTGTAGAGAGAAAAAAGATAGAGTTGACTTTTTACAAGAGGAGATTGAGAAAAAAGAGAAAAATCTTCAAATATATAAAGGTGAATTAGAAAAGAATATACCACTTTTAGAAGAGCTAGAAAGGTTTGAAAATGATATTGAAAATGGAGAAAAAACTTTAAGTACTTTTATAGTAAAACTTCAAGAGAAAGAGTCAGATTTAGAGATTAAAAAGGAGCAGAGAGATAATCTAATTAAGGAAAGATTAGATGAAAAGATAGAGAAATTTAAAAGAATAGAAAATGATAAGAAAAAGATTGAAGGAGAGATAGAAAAAAATATAACTCTTGGAATAGCTAATAAAGAGGCACATGAAAAATTAAAATCTTCAATCTGTCCATTTTTAAATGAAAATTGTAAAAATTTAAGTGGAAAAGATATAAATAATTTTTTTCTAGAGAGAAGAAAAAGGTATGTAGAGATTATTACAGATAAAAAGCATCAACTTGAAGAGCTTGAAGTAAAGTTAAAAGATAAAGAAAAGATAGTTGAGATGAAAACTATATTAAATAGGCTTAACCATGAAATTGAATTAAAAATTAGTGAAATAGAGGTTGATCAAGCTAAATTCCAAAGGGGAGAGGAGAAGTTAAAAAATAAAAAACTTGAGTATGAAAACTGGAAATTGATCAATAATATAAAAAATCGTGAGGAGATTTTAGCTAAGAATACTCAATTAGAAACTAAAATTGAAAATGAAAATAGTGAAAAAGATATTATTGAGAGAGATAAAATTAAAAATATTTTAAATGAAGATATTGAAAGAGGAAAAGAGCTTAAAGAGAAGATAGAGGAGAAACTTCTAGAGATCAAAGAACTTTCTTTAAAAGAGGAAGAGATAAGAGATTCCATTGAGGAGAATAAACCTGCTCTTGTAAAATATCAAGAACTGAGTGAAGAAGTTGAAAAATATGAAACTCTTTTAAACTCTTTGAAAGAGAGCAATGAACTATATTTAGAAAACTATAAAAAGGCTCTTGAGAAAGAGAGTTTAGAGGTTGAAAAAGAGAGATTAAAAGAGAAAGAGAGTCAAGAGGAGAAAGTTTTAGAAACTCTTAGAGAGAATTTACTAAAACTAGAAAATAGTATTGTTTCTTTAAATAAAGGAGAGCTTGAGAAAATCCAAGTTGAAAAAGATGAGAAAGTGGCAGAGATAAGAGAGAAACTTGGTGGAATTAATGGAGAGATTAAAAATCTAAATGACAAATTAGCTAAGATTAAAGAGCATGAAAATATAATTAAAGATAAGAAGAAAAATTTAGAAAGATTAAAGATGAAATTGGAGCTAACAAAGGCATTTAGAGAGAGAATAAAATCTATGGGTAAAGAGGTTTCAAAAAATATGCTAAAAGAGATAGAGATTTTAGCTACTGAAAACTTTAGAAAGATAACTGGTAGAGGAGAGAAGGTTATTTGGTCAAATGAGGACAAGGATAAATATAGCGTTTATCTGTCTGGAGATAGAGGAGAGTTAAGATTTGAGCAACTTTCTGGGGGAGAGCAAGTAGCAGTGGCTATCTCTATAAGAGGGGCTATGAGTGAGCTATTTACAGAGAGTAGATTTTCAATTTTTGATGAGCCAACTAATAACTTAGATTCAGAGAGAAGAAAGAGCCTTGCTGATTCTATTGGGGAGATTCTTAAAAATTTAGAGCAAAGTATAATTGTAACCCATGATGATACATTTAGAGAGATGGCACAGAAGGTAATTGAATTATAGAGAGTGTATAAGAGAGTGTGAACTTATTTCTGTAAATTGGTACTTTCTATGATAAAAGCTATTTTAAAATTATTTAGTATATTCTATATTTTTTATTTTAAGGGGCTGTTGCAAATTGATGATTTTGCTCAGCTTCTTTTTATTTTATAAATATAAATAATAAAAATTTATACAAAAAAAGATAAAAAAAAGCTCATATTATATTAGTGTAAAGAAAAAAACTTGACATAAAATGGAAAATATAATAATTTTTTAACAAAACAGTACGGAAAACGAACCTTTTCGTTTGGAAGTGATCAAATTATTTTTAGTGAAAATGAAAAATAAATTTTAAAATATATATAGTCAAAATTTAAAAAATACATACTTCAATAAGAATTAAGGAGGGAAAGAAAATAATGAAATTTAGCTATTACCCTGGTTGTACTTTAAAGACAAAGGCACAAGAGCTTGAAAAATATGGATTAGATTCAGCTAAAGCTTTAGGTGTAGAACTAGAAGAACAAAAAGAGTGGCAATGTTGTGGAGCTGTATATCCTCTAGGTTCTGATGAGATCGCTTCAAGACTTTCATCAGTTAGAAGTTTAGCTTCAGCACATTCAAAGGGAGAAAAATTAGTAACAATTTGTTCTGCTTGTCACCACGTTTTAAAAAGAACTAATGAAGATCTAAAAAAAGATGAAAATTTTAGAAGAAAAGCAAATAAATACTTAGAACTTGAAAATCAATATAATGGAGAGGGTTCTGTAATTCATTATCTTGAAATGTTAAGAGATGAAATCGGTTTTGATGCTATAAAAGAAAAGGTAACAAATCCTTTAAATCGTAAAATTGGAGCATATTATGGTTGTATGCTTTTAAAACCTAAAAAAGATATGCAGATGGATGATCCTGAAAACCCTACTATTATAGAGGATTTTATAAAAGCTCTTGGAGGGACTCCAGTAGTTTATCCATATAGAACAGAGTGTTGTGGAGCATATCTTGCAGTAAATAATAAAGAACTTACTGATAGAATGAGTGAAAAGATTACAAAATCAGCTATGGAAAATGGAGCAGAGGAGATAGTAACAGCTTGTCCTCTATGTAAATACAATCTTGAGCTTAGAGAGGAGATCTCAGTAAAATATTTTACTGAACTTCTAGCAGAGGCTTTAGGGGTAAAATAAACTGTTGGTTAGTTTGAGGAGGAGAAATTGGAAAGGGAAAAAAAGATTTTCAATAAAGATAAAAAAGATATAGCTCTAATAGAGGAGATCAGCAAAGAGAAGATTGCAGATTGTATGCAATGTGGAAAATGCAGTGCTGGTTGTCCTGCTACTGATGGAATGGATATACTTCCACATCAAATTATTAGATATCTTCAAATGGGAGATTTAGAAAGTGTAAAAAATAGTAAAACTATTTGGGCATGTGCATCTTGCTTTACTTGTGCATCACGTTGTCCTAGAAATGTTGATCTATGCAAATTGATGGAAGCAGTTAGATTGACAATAGTAAGAAGAAAAGATGAAAATAGATTAAAACCTGAAGATATACCTAGTTTAATGGCAGATAAGAAGATGCCACAACAAGCATTTATGAGTGCATTTCGTAAATATAGTAAATAGCTATTTTTGTAAGGAGGAAAGAGATTGCAAAGAGTTGGAGTTTTTGTATGCTGGTGTGGAAATAATATAGCAGGAACTGTTGATGTAGAAAAAGTTTCAGAAGCTGCTAAGGACATACCAGGAGTAGTATATTCAATAAATTATCAATATATGTGCTCTGAGATTGGGCAAACAATGTTAAAAGATGCAATAAAGGAGCATAACTTAACTAGAGTGGTAGTTGCTTCATGTTCACCAAGAATGCACGAAACAACATTCCGTAATGCTGCTGAAAAAGCAGGATTAAATCCATATCTTGTTGAGATTGCAAATATTAGAGAACACTGTTCATGGGTTCATAAAGATAAAGTAGAGGGAACAGCAAAGGCTATTTCATTGGTAAAAGCTGCTGTTGCAAAGGCACTTTTAAATGCCCCATTAGTTGCAGGAGAGAGCCAAGTTGAAAAGAGAGCTCTTGTAATAGGTGGAGGAATTGCAGGTATTCAAACTGCCCTTGATATAGCAGATGCAGGATATAAAGTTGATATAGTTGAGAAACAACCAAGTATAGGTGGAAAAATGGCTCAATTAGATAAAACTTTCCCTACACTAGATTGTTCAGCTTGTATCTTAACACCAAAGATGGTTGATGCTTCAATGCACCCTAATATCACACTACATACATATAGCGAAATAGAAGCTGTAAATGGATATGTAGGAAACTTTACTGTTTCAATTAAGAAAAAAGCTAGATATGTAGATATGGATAAATGTACAGGTTGTGGAATCTGTGTTGAAAAATGTCCATCAAGAAAAGCTGGAAATGAATTTGAAGAAAATCTTACAAATAGAGGAGCAATATATAAAGCATTTGCTCAAGCAGTACCTAATGTCCCTGTAATTGATACAACTCAATGTATTAAGATGAAAACAGGTAAATGTGGAATCTGTGAAAAACTTTGTATGGCAAAGGCAATAGATTTCAATCAAAAAGATGAGATTATAGAGCAAAAATATGGAGCAATAGTAGTGGCCACTGGTTATGATCTAATAGATCTATCTAAATTTGGAGAGTACAACTATGATCATCCAAATGTAATTACTTCACTAGAATTTGAAAGACTTACAAATGCTGCTGGACCTACTCATGGAAAACTTCTAAAACTTTCTGATCATACAAAACCTAAGAAAGTTGTATTTGTTCAATGTGTTGGTTCAAGAGATACAAGCGATAGAGGAAAACCTTATTGTTCAAAAATCTGTTGTATGTACACAGCTAAACATGCAATGTTATTGAGAGATAAATATCCAGATGTAGAAGCATATGTATTCTATATAGATGTAAGAACTCCAGGGAAAAACTTCGATGAGTTCCAAAGAAGAGCTGTTGAAGAGTATGGAGTGCAATATATAAAAGGTATGGTTGGTAAGGTATTCCCTCAAGGGGATAAACTTATGGTAAATGGTGTAGATGCTCTTACAGGGCAAACTGTTGTAATTGATGCTGATATGGTAGTTCTTGCAGCTGCTACAAGAGCTAAAGATGATGCAGTGGCATTAAAAAGAAAGCTTAATATCAGTACAGATACAAACAACTTCTTTACAGAGGCTCACCCTAAATTAAAACCAGTTGAAACAGCCTCAGCAGGAATCTATTTAGCAGGAGCTTGTCAAGGACCTAAAGATATACCTGAAACAGTTGCTCAAGCAAGTGCAGCAGTAGCAAAAGCTATAATTCTTTTAAGTAAAGATAAACTTGTAACTAACCCTTGTGTATCAGCAGTTAATACTGATCTATGTAGTGGTTGTGGACAATGTGCTGAGATGTGTCCTTACGATGCTATCACATTGAAAATGACAGATTTAAGAGAGCATGGACAAGTTGTAAGAAAACTTATAGCAACAGTAAATGAGGCTCTTTGCCAAGGTTGTGGAGGATGTACAGTTTCTTGTCGTCCAGGAGCTATTGACCTTAAAGGATTCTCAAATAAACAAATTATGGCGGAGGTAGATGCAATATGTCGTCTATAGAAAAAGTTGAAAAAGAAGAATTTAAACCTCTAATAGTTGCATTTTGCTGTAACTGGTGTAGTTATGCAGGAGCTGACCTTGCAGGAACTAGCAGATTAAACTACCCTGCAAATGTTAAAATTATAAGAGTTCCTTGCTCATGTAGAGTAAATACTAACTTTATAATAAGAGCTTTCCAAAAGGGAGCAGATGGAGTGGTAATAGCAGGTTGTCACCCAGGAGATTGTCACTACTCAACAGGAAACTACTATACAAGACGTCGTTTCTCAATATTCATCAATCTTCTTGAGTATTTAGGAATTGAAAAGGAACGTTTCAAAATAGATTGGATATCAGCAGCTGAAGCAAATAAATTTGCAACAGTTATGAATGAAGTTTTAGAAAATGTTCATAGACTTGGACCAAATAAAAAGTTGAAGGACGGTAGATGGAAATAATGACTGATAAAATTAGAGAGATAGCTAAAGAAGCACTTTTAAGTAATAAAGTTCAGATGGTTATTGGTTGGGAAAAAGGGGATTTTTCTTTTGAGTCTACTCCTGTTTTTATAACTGAGGCAGAAAAAGCAGATTCTCTTGTTTTTGACAAGTATTGTGTAAACAATCTAAGTAAATATCTGATAGAACAAACTAGAAAATATGAGAAAGTAGGAATCTTCTTAAAAGGTTGTGACTCTTTAGGATTCAACCAACTTTTAAGAGATAATAGAATAGAGAGAGAAAAAGTATATGTTTGGGGAATCCCTTGTAGTGGAATGGTAGATTCTAAAAATCAAAAATATACTAAATGCGAAAATTGCCTTCATCCAAACCCAGTAGTTTATGATGAACTTATAGGAGAAGAGGTTACTTCTTTAGGAGATCCAGAGGATAGATTTAGAGAGGTAAGAATCCTTGAAAATATGAGTGCTGATGAGAGATATGAGTTTTGGAGTAATGAGTTTTCAAGATGTATCAGATGTAATGCTTGTCGTAATATCTGCCCAGCTTGTAGCTGTGTAAAATGTGTATTTGACAATGATGATGCAAATGTATTAGGAAAAGCAAATGTTGAAACTGAAAATGGATTCTTCCACTTAACAAGAGCTTACCACGTTGGTGGAAACTGTGTTGACTGTGGAGAGTGTGCAAGAGTTTGCCCTGCTCACATCAGACTTGATCTATTAAATAGAAAGATAATTAAAGATCTAAATGAAACTTATGGAGAGTGGGAAGCTGGAATGGATTCAACTACACCTTCACCATTGGTATCATACACTTTAGAGGATAAAGATAACTTTGCAGTGAAAAAAGGAGGGAAATAATGAAAAGAATTTTAAAAAGTAGATTGCCTGAATTATGGGAAGCTATAAACAGTAACTTCGATTTATTTCTTCCTATGGACAAAGGAACTTTAGTTAATTTCGGAGCTTATGAAGCTGATAAAAATATAAGATTAGATGTTTTAAAAACTAATTCATCAGTAAAAGAGTTTGTTTTTCCACAAACTGAAACATATCTAAAATTTAAACATAGCAAGAAGAAACTTGAGCTTACTCCAGTAGCTGTTGAGGGTAGAGAGTATGTTGTTTTTGGGGTAAGAAACTGTGATGCTGCAAGTTTTAAAATAATGGATAACATCTTTTTAAGACAACCAGTAGATACTTACTATAAAGCTCATAGAGATAGAGGAATAATAGTGACTTTTGCTTGTAACAATCCAGAGGAAACTTGTTTCTGTACAGCATTTGGAATAGATCCTTCAGAAGCATCTCCAGCATCAGATGTGGCTACTTGGGAAAAGGGAGATTACCTATATTTAGAAGCTAAAAGTGAAAAGGGAGAGAGATTATTAAACTCTGTTGCTATACTTTTAGAAGATGGAGATATAGCTGAGCTTGAGGAGTTAAAAAACTCTATAAAGGCGAAAGTAGCTAATTTACCTTTAAAAGCTTTAGATCCTAAAAAGATAACAAAGGCTCAACAAGAGATCTTTGATATGGAAGATTTCTGGGGGGATATTAGTAAAAAATGTCTAGCTTGTGGTTCATGTACATTTGTTTGTCCTACTTGCCATTGTTATGATGTAAAAGATTATGATGGGGGAAATAGTGGAGAGAGATACAGATGTTGGGACTCTTGCATGATTTCAGATTTTACACGTATGGCACATGGAAACCCTAGAACATCTCAACTACAAAGAGTTAGACAAAGATTTATGCACAAATTAGTATATTATCCTAAAAATCACGATGGACTATACTCTTGTGTAGGTTGCGGAAGATGTGTAGAAAAATGTCCAGTAGGTTTAAATATAGTTAGAGTAATAAAAAGATTGGGGGAGGAATAAGATGAGTTGTAGTTGTGGTTGTCACGATCATGATAACGATCCTTTAATGCCAAAAGTTGCAGTAATAACTAACATTAGAAAAGATACTCCTGATGTTACAACATTTAGAATAGAGAGTCCAGAAGGGGGAAAACCTTTTGATTTTATGCCAGGTCAATGTGCTATGATCTCAGTTCCACCAATAGGAGAAGCAATATTTTCTATCACTTCATCTCCTACAATAAAAGAGTATATGGAGTGTAGTATCAAAAGATGTGGAATAGTAACTGATTATATTCATCAACTTGAAGAGGGATCAGAGATAGGAATAAGAGGACCTTATGGAAATAACTTCCCAGTTGAAGAGCCTGATGTTCTAAAGGGAAAAGATCTTCTTTTTATAGCTGGAGGAATAGGACTTGCTCCACTTCGTTCAGTTATAAACTATGTAATGGATAATCGTGAAAATTATGGAAAAGTTGATATAGTTTATGGGTCACGTACTCCTGATGATTTAGTTCATCAAAATGATATATTTAATGTATGGCCAAATCAAAAAGATACAAAGGTTCACCTTACAGTAGATAAAGAGTTTGAAGGTTGGACAGGACATGTAGGATTTGTTCCAAACTATGTAAAAGAGTTAGGTTTAGACAATAATAAAGTAGCTCTAGTTTGTGGACCACCTATAATGATTAAATTTGTATTACAAGGGTTAGAGGAGATTGGATTTAAGAAGGAGCAAGTATTTACAACACTTGAATTAAAAATGAAGTGTGGAGTAGGTAAATGTGGACGTTGCAATATTGGGGATAAGTATGTTTGTAAAGATGGACCAGTATTTAGATGTGACGAAATTCAAGAACTTCCAAATGAATATTAATTAAAAAAATATTAAGGAGAGAGAAATGGCTGAAAAACAAATGGTTGATGTATTTATATTAGGTAAAAAATATTCTGTTCCTTCAACTCTTACAATAATGGATGCGATGGAATATGCTGGTTATCAACTTATAAGAGGTTGTGGATGTAGATCAGGTTTCTGTGGAGCTTGTGCCACTGTATATAGAACAAAGGGAGATACTGAATTAAAAGTTGTACTTGCTTGTCAAAGTCAAGTTGAAGATGGAATGTATCTTACTCAAATTCCTTTCTTCCCGGGGAAAAAAGCTGTATATGATATGGATAAAATTGAGCCAACTGCTGATACAATGGGAGAGATGTATCCTGAACTATATAAATGTATAGGATGTAATGCTTGTACAAAAGGGTGTTCACAAGGATTAAATGTAATGCAATATATAGCATATGCTCAAAGAGGAGAGTTTGAAAAGTGTGCTGAAGAGTCTTTTGACTGTGTAGGTTGTGGAATTTGTGCATCAAGATGTCCTGCTGGAATCACTCACTATAATGTAGGGCTTTTAGCTCGTCGTATAACTGGAAAATATGTTGCTCCTAAGAGTGAACATTTAATCGAGAGAGTTCAAGAGATCAAAGATGGAAAAATGGACGCTGAACTTGATGAATTAATGAATAAAAGTGTAGATGAACTTAAAGACTTATATAATCATAGAGATATAGCTAAATAATAAAGGTTATTAATTGGAGGTTTATTGATGTATACACCAGAAATGAGAGAATTGATAAAAAAGGTTGAAGCAACTCGTTCAAAAAGACTTGGGCATGATTTCCCTAGATTATCTCCAGAAGCAAAATTAGAGATTTTAAAGAAAAATCACCCAGACTATATTGAAAGTGGATTTAGAGCTATTAACTTAGGAGTAAACAAAGGGCAAAGAGTTCCTTTAGAACTTGCTGATCTAATAGAGGCAAAAAGTAGATTAGAGATGGATAAAATTGACTTAAATAAAGTTGATTATGATGTAGATGTTCTTATAGTTGGAGCTGGAGGAGCTGGGGCATCTGCTGCAATAGAGGCATACAAAACAGGAGCAAAGGTAATGATAGCTACTAAACTTCGTTTTGGAGATGCTAATACAATGATGGCAGAGGGAGGAATCCAAGCTGCTGACAAACCAGATGATTCACCTGCAAAACACTATCTTGATGTTATGGGTGGAGGACACTTTACAAATGTACCAGAATTAGTAAGAGCACTTGTTCATGATGCTCCAGAGGCTATTAAATGGCTAAATGATTTTGGAGTTATGTTTGATAAAGAGGAAGATGGAACTATGCTTACTAACCATGGTGGAGGAACTTCTAGAAAGAGAATGCACGCTGCTGCTGATTACAGTGGAGCAGAGATAATGCGTGTTCTTAGAGATGAGGTTAGAAACCTTGGTGTAGAAGTAGTAGAGTTTTCGCCAGTGGTAGAACTTGTAAAAGATACAGATGGAAAAGTTGCTGGAACTATCTTATTCAACCTTGAAACAGAGGAATACTCAGTAGTAAAAGCTAAAACTGTAATCTTAACAACTGGAGGAGCTGGAAGACTTCACTATCAAGGATTCCCTACTTCAAACCACTATGGAGCTACTGCTGATGGACTTGTATTAGGATATAGAGTGGGAGCAGAACTTGCTTTTGCTGATACTATCCAATACCACCCTACTGGAGTTGCATTCCCATCACAAATATTTGGAGCTCTTGTAACTGAAAAGGTAAGAGGACTTGGAGCTACACCTTTAAATATAGATGGAGAACAATTTGTATATCATCTTGAAACAAGAGATATTGAAGCTTCAGCTATAATTAATGAGTGTAAAGTAAATGGAAAAGGAATCAATACACCTACTGGAGAGGTAGGAGTTTGGCTAGATACTCCATTAATTGATATAATTCATGGAGAGGGAACATTGGAAAAGAGACTTCCTGCAATGTATAGAATGTTTAAAAAGTTTGGAATAGATATGACAAAAGAGCCTATCTTAATCTATCCTACACTTCACTATCAAAATGGTGGACTTCTAATCAATGAGCATGGAGAAACTAAAATAGAAAACCTTTATGTAGCTGGAGAGTGTGCTGGAGGAATCCATGGAAGAAACAGATTGATGGGTAACTCACTACTAGATATAATCGTATTTGGACGTAGAGCTGGTAAGAGTGCTGGAGCTAAGAGTAAATCAGTAGAGATTAAAGATCTAACTCTTGATCATGTGGCTAAATACCATGAAGAATTAAAAGCAAATGGGGTAGAAACAGATAGAGTATCACCAATGCTATTACCACGTTATAGACATGGGGCAGATAAAGTAGAAAAATAAAAGTATTTTAACATAGGGGGAATTAAATGAATTTTGTTTTAGCTATTTTAGTAATTATAGCTGTTGGATATTTCATAGTAAAGAAGTATCAAGCACAAGGGGTTTTACTTATTGGAGGTGCTATTCTTCTACTTGGAGGAATACTATTAAATGACTCACCTGTTATGGCAAAAAGTGCTACTGGATCACTTTATCTTGATATTTTCTCTCAATTGAGTAAAAACTTTATAAAGACATCTGGAAGCTTAGGATTAGCTATTATGATAGTTTCAGCTTTTGCTAAGTATATGGACCATATAGGAGCTAGTACTGCTCTAGTAAAGCTATCTATTAAACCACTTCAAAAATTAAATTCACCATATATAGTTCTTGCACTTTCTTATGTTATAGGGCAAATACTAAATGTATTTATTCCAAGTGCTTCAGGACTAGGGGTGCTATTGATGGTTACTGTATACCCAATAGTTGTATCATTAGGGGTATCTTCATTAGCAGCAACAGCAGTAATTGGAACTTCAGCTTGTCTTGACTTAGGACCAGCTTCTGGAAATGCTGTTCTTGCTTCAAAAACTGCTGAAATGGATGCAGCTCTTTATTTTGCTAACTATCAAATTCCAGTAGCAATAGCAACAGTAATAGTAATCACAATTTTACACTATTTTGTAAATAAAAAAATGGATAGTAAATTAGATGTTGCAGAGAGCAAAGCTGATCTAGAGAGCAAAGAAGAGGATAAAGAGGTACCTAAATTCTATGCTTTCCTACCTATTATTCCACTATTAATCATACTTATGTTCAGTCCATTAACTGGAAGTAGTATTAAAATAGGTGTTGTTGAAGCTATGTTTATGAGTATAACTTTAAGTATGATAATAGAGGGAGTTAGAAGAAGAGCATTCAAATCAACTTTAGCTGAGTTAAAAATAATATTTACAGCAATGGGAAGCCAATTTGCAAATGTTATCACTCTAATTGTTGCTGGAGAGTTCTTCGCATTAGGACTTACTAAAATCGGAGTTATCTCTGCTCTAATAGATTCTACAAAATCAGCAGGGCTAGGGGCTCAACCAATGATTTTAGTTATGACAGCAATAATAGTTGTATCTTCTATCCTTATGGGATCTGGAAATGCTCCATTCTTTGCCTTTGCAGCTCTTGCACCAGCAGTAGCAGCATCTGTTGACTTAAACCCAATAGTTATGCTTATGCCTATGCAACTTTCAGCAGGAATTGCAAGAAGTGTATCTCCTATAACAGCAGTAATAGTTGCAGTATCAGGAATTTCAGGGGTATCTCCATTTGAAGTTGTAAAGAGAACAGCTATTCCTATGCTTGGAGGACTTATTGCAGTTGTAATTACAAATATGGTATTATTTGGATAAGATAAAAATATTTAGGGGGCAAAAAATATGGATATGAAAAAATTTTTATCAGATTTAGAAAGACTTGTAAATATTGATTGTGGAAGTAATGTGCCAGAAGGGGTACAAGAGGTTACTGAAATATTTAAAAAAGAGTTAGAAAATGATTGGATAGTTGAAGTATACCCTCAAAATGATGGAAAAAATCCAGTATTAGTTGCTAAAAATAGAGATTCTGAAGATATAGATCTGATGTTTTTAGGACATAATGACACTGTTTTCCCTAGAGGAACTGTACCTGCTTGGTCGTATAAGCTAGATGGAAATATAGCTACTGGAGCAGGGGTATATGATATGAAATCTGGTGTACTTTCTATGATAGAAGTGGCTAAAGAGTTTAAAAATGAAGATATAACAATAGCTCTTGTAATGAATACAGATGAGGAGATAAGCTCACTACATTCAAGACCTATAATTGAAAAAATGGGAGCAAAGGCAAAATATGCAATGGTATTTGAACCTGCTCGTAAAAATGGAAATGCAGTTATTGAAAGAAAAGGACTTGTTAAATATAAAGTTGAGTTCTTTGGAAAAGCATCTCATGCTGGAAACTATCCACAAGAGGGGATCAATGCAATAGTTGAAGCTGCTCATTGGGTAGGAGAGATCTCTAAACTTCATAACTGGGATATTAAAAACTCTCTAAATGTTGGACTTATTGAGGGAGGAGCAGGAGTTAATATTGTTCCTGACTATGCTTGCTTTAAATTTGAAGGAAGATCTCACCAAGTTGAATTTTTTGAAACTATAAGAAAAACTATGGAAGAGCTTCAAGCTAATCCAAAAGTTGCAGGAATTAAAGTAAAAGTTGAAGAGATCGGTTATAGACCACCATTAGTACTTAATGAAAAATCTGCACTTCTTCGTGATCTATTTGATGAAAGTAAAAAAGAGATGGGAATTAAATATGATTGGGAAGTTGCAGGAGGTTGTTCTGATGGAAACTTCTTAGGAGTTTTAGGAGTTGGAGTTGTAGATGCTGTTGGACCAGTTGGTGGAGAGGCTCATAGTAAAAATGAGTATTTAGATGTTTCAACTGTTGAAGAGAGAATCAATCTTGCTAAAAGTGTAGTAAGAAAGATGATAGATAGAAAGATAATTTAAAAGATAAAAGGGGCTTGAATTTAGCCCCTTTTGCTTATATAAAAAATTATAAATATCTATATAAATGAAAAAAGGAGAGAAAACTCTCTCCAATTTTCAGAAAAAAACTACTATACAAATAGTATATCAAATTTTGTTGTTTTTGCAAGAAATATTTTAAAAAAGTAGTAAAATATAAATTTTAATCGGCTTTTTTAATTTGGAAACTGTAAATAATCATTAAAAGTCCAGCAAATAGAAGGTAGAATCCTATTATCATTGGAAGGATAAAATCTAAAACTAAAGGACAAAGAATAATCATAACTCCAAAGATTACATCTAATATACCTCTAGTTACAGCAAGAGCTCTCAAACTATGAGTTTCAGGAATCTCATTTGCAAAAGATTTTGATTTTGTAAAGATAAGTGAGAACCCTTTAAACATAATTAATATACCTATATATATTAAAAGTACAATTACACTTTGGAATGGATTGACAAATATACAGATAGCTGCAAGTATATCTATAATACCATTAAAAAGTATAAGTCCCCAATGGAAATATTTATTGTGTCTACCTTTAAAAGCATAGTATACATTTAAAAATCCCATTAGTAAAAATCCATAACTTAATATATAGATAAGAGAGATAGAGAAAACCACAGGAGTAAATATTCCCATTGCTCCTGTAACAGCCAATAAGATTCCAATTATAAGGTAAAAATACCAAATTTTCTTCAATGAACCTTTTAAATCAAAGATGTCAATAAAAACATTATCAGTTAACATAAAAAACCTCCAGTAAAATTTGTTTATCTACTAGAGGTATACTCCTAATAAAAGTTAATCCTTTTTATTTTGAAAAAAATTTATTATAAATGTTTCAACAGCTATCTCATCATCAATCATACCACTTTTAATATTAAATTCTATTTCAAGTATTTTTTGTAGCTTTTCTTCTAAAAACTCAACTTGAAAATCACCTATATTTTTAAATTTTAAAAATATTTGGTAAGGATGAAAATATCCATTATCTCTTTTAAAATATTTTTTTACATTTTCAAAGATAGAATCATTAAACTTTTTATAAGAGGTATTTTTACTTATTATATCCTCTTTAGCAAGTAGAGCTATCTTTAAGTTTAAAACTAATTCTTCAGAGATAATATATAGAAATCCCATATACTCCTTTTCATTTTGTAAAAACTCTAAAAGTGGAGCAACTTTCTTTTGATATAAAAACTCTTCAATAAGTTGCTTTAAGTTGTACTCTTTATTGATAGATAAGATAGGCATTACCTTTGTGAGATTAAAAAGTTCACCATCTAAGAAGTTTTTAACCTTTTCAGCCTCGTTTTTTATTTTAAAGAAATCGTTTCCTACTATTTCAATAAATTTTTCAGCCTCATACTCTGAGATATTAAGCTTTTTTTGAACAAAAAATATACTAGCTTTTTTCTCATTTTCCTTTCTAAAACATATAACTTTAGCTATCTCTTCGATAGCTTTCATAGCTTTTTTAGGAATTTCATTTTTTATCTTTCCATAATCACTTAAAAATTCTTCATATACGATTATTATCTCTTTTTGAGCTAAACTAAAAAGTTTTAGTGATTTAAAAAAAGATTCAAGATTTTTTATCTCTTCAGCTCTCTTTAAAATTATCAGCTCTTTAGGAGAGAACATTGAATTAGTAGAAACAATTTGAAAAAACTGTTCCTCCTCTTTTTGAGAGGCATCAAAAAATATTTCAGGAATTTTAGGAAACTCATTTTTTATCTTTTCCACTAACTCTTCATATTTTATTTGAAGTGGTGAAGTGTCACCATGTAAAAAATATAGCATTATATCCTCCTAACAAAAATAGTGGACAATAAGTCTTCACTTTAAAAAGAGGAAGAGTTATCCACAAATATATTTTATCTAAAATAAATCCTGAAAATTAAAATAAAAAAACTTCTTCATAAATCCCCAAATAGTGCGAACACCTAGGTTCAATAAGAGAAGTTTTTTATTTTGATATTTTATATAAGATGATATCAACTTGTATAGTGCGGACACCACAAGTAAATAAAATCTTTTATTAATTTAATGATAAACTAATAAATATTTTTTGTCAAATATATTTTATTTATATTTTAAGAAATCAAATATTCTAATTAGTCTTTTTAACTCAGAATCAGGAAAATAATCTTTAAAAATACTTTTTAAATATACTTCAAGTTTATCTAGATCAATTTCATTTTTTTCTAAAAAATATATTTTTTTATAAGCTGCTTCTTTTCCCTCTCTTTCTATAATTTCATCTATATTAAAATTTTTCAAAGTGTTTCTATAATTTATTTTTGTCTTTATTAGTTGAGAATTTAAAAAATTATTTATTGTAGTCTTGGCTAAGAAATGTTCTTTTACTTTTTCAAAAATAAGAGTAGGTTCTTCTTTTATATATTTGTACATTGGAAGACCACCAGAATTATTTTTTAATAATGAAGGTAAATATTCCTCTAACATTAATTTAGGATTAAAATATTGATTATCAAAAATTAAGTCTTCATAAATCTGTTCAGCTTTTATTAAATGCCCATGTTTACAGGCTATACCAAGGCTTGCAATAATTTCGATACTATCATCAAATTTTTCTATTGTATCTAAACCTGCTGTTTTTATTTTTGATTTTGGATTTTCAGTTTCTGCTAAGGAATAAATTTCTTTTTTTAAAGTTCTTAAAACTCGTGGATTTAACTTTGCTGGGTTAAGATTTATAGCATGATAGATTTTTAAAAAGTCATTTGTTGATATTTTAGTCATAGAAATTTCATTACCATTTTCAAATTTGCTCAAAAATTCACTAACTTTTTCTTCTTTTATATTATATTCTACAAAAATAAATCTTTCTTTTAATTTGTCTAATTTTTCTTGACTAAGACAAGTTGATATTGCTTTTAATATATTTTGTATATTTTTATCTTGAATACTATATCCTAAAAAGATGATAGGATATTCTAAAAATATTGTTAGAATTTTAGAAATTAAATATGCTGATTTATCTTCAAATTTTTTATAATCTTCAGAAGTTATAATAATAGAACTTGGATCCATAGCAGAACCATGGATTTTATAAATTTCTCCAATTTCAAAAATGTCAGAAAAAATAAGTTCTTCTTGTCCTACATACACTTGATAATCTTTAAAAAGTTTTTCTATAAATAAATCATAATTAGTAGTTATAATACCTGCTACATTTCTTACAGACATTTTTTTTAATTCTAAAAGTTCAGCATTATTATTTTTTTCTAAAATATTATAATCTATTTTTTTAAAATGTTCAGCTATTGCTATTTTAAAAGCTGAAATTCCAGCACGAATTTCTGTTGAAAACTTTTCTCTAAAATTTCTAAATTTTTCTTCTTCTAAAATAGCTTTATTATAATCTCTTTCAATCAAACTAGCTATTTTAGGTTGTTTTCCATAATAATCTTTTTCAGATATTTCATTTGCATAAGAATCATATTTAAACTCATTTTCTGAAAAATTAGTTGCAATTTTTCTTAAAAGTTCTTCCCAGTTTTCTATTCCTAGATATCTTTTAGAAAATCCAGAACCTATAAAAAGAAAAGGTTGACGATTTACTTTTTTTATAATATCATTTATAACTTTTTCAATCATAAAAACCTCCGCATAGATAATTATCTTCTTTTAGTTAAAATGTTATCATTACTATAATAAAAAGTCAAATTTTAGAAACTATTTTAAAATTTTGATGAAGAGTTTTGAAAAATTTTAATATTTGAAAAAATCAAAGGGTTTACCAAAATTATAATTTAACAATAAATTTAAAAAACTTTAAGTATTTTTTTATAAATTAAGGTATAATAAAGTTAACTTTAGAGTAGGAGAGAAAATATTAATGAAAAAAATAGTAAGCAAAAGTTTTATACTTAACTTTTTTTATGGAGCATTATGGTTTGCACCACTGTATTTTTTTGTTAGAGATTTTTTTAATATTAATGATATAGGGATTATCTTTGAAAGAGACACATTTAATATAATGTTGTTTTCTATAAAGCAGGGATTATATTCAACCTTAATAGCTCTACTTGTAGCATTGATACCAGCTTATTTAACAGCATATGAGAGGGGAACTATAAGCAAATTGTTGCAAGGGTTGCTTTTTATTCCATTCTTTTTCCCTGTAATATCAACAGTTACGATTTTTTCCATAATCTTTAACTTGGAGATTTTCAGAAATTTAAATATTTTGTATACTTTAAAAGCTATTGTAATAGCCAATGTTTTTTATAACTCACCTATCTTTATAAAATATATAATTGAGGGATTAAAACGGATTCCAAAAGAGATTGTTGAGGCTATGAAATTAGATGGAGCTGGAAAGATAAAGATATTTTTTTCAGGACAACTACCATTGATAATGCCACAACTTTTTAGAGCCTTTATATTGGTTTTTACCTATTGCTTTGTAGGTTTTGGGATAATTCTTTCATTGGGGGGAATACAGTTTTCAACTTTAGAAGTTGAGATAGCAACAACTTTAATGAGTGATCTAAACTTTTCTAAGGCTATGATATACGGCTTGCTACAATTTGTTATCCTTATAATTTTAAACTCTATTGGTGGAAAGATAACTGAGTATGAGTTAGAGGGAGAAGAGGAGATTCAGAAACAAAATCTCTTTATGAGAGGGTATTCAGTAATATATTTGATAATGCAATATTTTGTTGTATTTTCAAGTGTGGTATTCTCTTTTTATAACTATTATATAGGTAAGTTTTCTCTTGATGCTTATAAAAGGATATTTTCTCAAGAGTTCAATGAGGAGTTTGAGGTTATAAAAGGGATTGTAAACTCTATTGGAATCTCAACAATTGTGAGCTTTATAACAGTTATCTTTATATATCTGATTATTAAAAATTACAATAGATTGATAGATATTATAATCTTTGCCAATCTGGGAGTATCAGGGGCTTTTTTAGCTATCTCACTTTTTTATCTAAATGTGCTATTTGATATTCCATTGATTGCCCTGTTGATAGTTGGATATGTGTTGAGTAGTATCCCTGTTGGTTATTCATTTATGTATCAATATATAAAAAAGTTTCCTAAAATTTTGTTGGAAAGCTCTATGTTAGATTGTAATAATGGTTTTGAAAGATTTAGATATATTGAGTTTCCTATTTTGAAAAATCTATTTCTATCAGCATTTTTACAGATATTTGCCATTGTATTTGGAGAGTTTACAATAGGTTACACTATGCAGCTAGAGGACCTGTTTCCTGTGGCATCACTGGTAAACTATTCAATGGTAGCAAATAAAAAATATTTGGAAAGTGCTGCTTTTAGTTCAGTTATTTTAATTGTTGTGTTTATGTTTTTTATTATTGGAGAATATTTTAAAGATAAAGAGTAGTTTTAGGGGGTAAAAATGGTTAATTTTGCAATAATCGGAACAAGTTCAATAAGTGAAAAATTTATTGGAGCATTAAAAAACAGTGGTAAGTGTAACCTTTATGCACTGCTTTCAAGAAGCGAATCAAAGGGAAAAGAGTTTGCTGAAAAACATGGAGTTGAAAAGGTATATACAGATATTAATGAGATGCTAAAGGATGAAAAAATAGTTGCTGTATATATAGCCTCACCAAATGGAAAGCATTTTGAACAGACAAAATTGCTTTTAGAGGCTAAGAAAAATGTTATCTGTGAAAAGCCTATTGTACCAAATGTTGAGGAGTTTGATATATTGGTAGATTGTGCTAAAAGAAATGGTGTTGCTCTTATGGAGGCAATGAGACCAACAATGAATCCTAACTTTAAAATAATTAAAGATAGTTTAGGGAAAATAGGGGATATTAGACAATTTATGTTGAAATATTGTCAATACTCATCAAGATATGATCTTTTAAAAGCTGGAGAGGTAACAAATATCTTTAATAAAGAGATGAAAGGGGGATCTCTCTATGATATAGGAGTTTACCCATTGTATTTTGCTATTGCAATGTTTGGAGAGCCAGAGGAGTATTTTGGATATAACTATATATTAGAAAGTGGTGTAGATGGTTGTGGTTCAATTCTGTTAAAATATAAGGATAAAATAGGGAATATTTCATACTCTAAGATAACTGATGAGAGATCACAAAGTGAGATTTTAGGAGAAAAGGGGTCTATTGTAATAGATAAAGTTTCACAAGTTAAAGGGTTAAAGATAAAATATAGAGATGGAAAAGAGGAAAATATAGAACTGGAAGTAGCTGAAAATGATATGATTTATGAGATAGATGAATTTGTAAATCTTATTAAAAAAGGTGAAATTGAATCTAAAGTAAATAGTTTTGATATATCAAGAAAAGTTGTAGAGATAATGGAAAAACTAGCTAATAAATAGGTGGAATATGTGGGGGATATTTAAAAAGAGGGATAGAGAAAAGGTAATAGATGAAAATAGAATTTTTACAAGAAAGATAGATAAAGAAAATTTATTGAAAAAAGATTTAAAAAGAGAGCTAGAAAGAAATATTAAAAATTTAGAGAAGAGAGAGGTAAAAGAGATTGATACCTCTCTTTTAAACAAGAATTACAAGATTGACTATAAAAATTCTCTCAACGAAGAGCAACTAAAGGCATTGACTTCGATAGAGGGGCAGTATTTGGTGATAGCTGGGGCAGGCTCTGGAAAAACAAGAACTATAATATATAGAACAGCCTTTTTATTGGAGCAAGGGATAAAAGAGGAAGAGATTTTAATGGTAACCTTTACTAGAAAAGCTGCTGATGAGATGAAAAGCAGATTGGAAGATCTACTTGAAAGGGATATTAAAGTTGAGATTGGGACATTTCACTCTTTTTGCATGAAATTAATGGGAAAAAATAGAAACCTATTTAATTTGGAAAAAATTATAGTAATAGATGAGAAAGAGAAAAAAAGTATTATAGGGGTAATTATTAGAGAGAAAAGATTAAAATTAGAAATTGGAAAAGAGAGGGTTTTAAATATAATTGAGGGGCTAGAAAAGGGAAAAAATATAGATGATATCCTTACTGAAAAGGAGAAAGAGTACAAGGAACCTCTTGAAAACTTAATAAGAGATTATAAAAAATATAAGAAGATCAATAGGTTATTTGATTTTAATGATCTAATAGATAAGGTACTTATAAAGTTAAAAAGTGACATTGATTTTAGAAGATATCTTCAGAAAAAATACAGATATATAATTGTTGATGAATATCAAGATACAGATAAAAAGCAGAGGGATATATTGAAGATGATCTGTGGAAAAGATGGGAACTTAATGGTAGTTGGAGATGATTATCAAAGTATATATGGGTTTAGAGGGGCAGAGTTTGAAAATATTTTAAGATTTAATGAGGATTTTCCCAATAGTTACCTTATAAAGTTAGAGAAAAATTATAGAAGTACAGAGGAGATAGTGGAGTATTCCAATAAGATAGCCTCTAAATTTCATCTGAAATATAATAAGGTTTCAAAATCTACTAGGAGAAAAGGGGGTAAACCTAATATTTTAAAATTTAAAGATGAAAATCTCCAAAATAGATTTATAGTTGAAAAGATATTGAAGTTTCAGAAAAATGGAATAAAATATGGTGATATGGCTATTATTTACAGGGATAGATATAGTGTAATTAAGTTGGAAAAACTTCTATTGGAAAACAGTATTCCATATGAAAAGAAGATAGACAACAGTGTTCAAGAGTTTGAAGTTGAACTATATCTAAAACTTTTAAATCTCAAGAGAGAGCCTGAAAATATTCTTTATTGGGAAGATATTTTAGAATATATCCCTAAAAATAGTAAGATCTCTATTTTTGATATATTAGATGGAAAAGAGAAAAACTCAAAGATTTTAAAAATATGTAAATGGTTAGAAAATGATTATACTTTAGAAGAGAGTTTGAAAATATCTATAAATTTAATGAAAGATATTGTTCAAGATAGAGTACTGAAATTTGAAAAGATATTTGATATAAACTCAAAAATTAATCTAAATATTGATTTAGAAAACTATATTAAAGAGTTTAATAGATATTTAACTAAAAAAGATAGTGACAATAAAGTAGCTTTGATCTCTGTCCATAGTTCAAAGGGGCTAGAGTGGAAGGTTGTTTTTATTCCTATGATGTTAGAGGGGATTTTTCCAAGTAGTTTAAGTGGAGAGAATTTAGAAGAGGAGAAAAGGCTATATTATGTAGCTTGTAGTAGAAGTAAGGAGTTTTTATATCTACTCTATCCAGAGTACTTTTATGAGAAGTTGGGGTATTTTAATAAAAAGTCCTCTTTTTTAAAGTTTTAGCTAAATTTTAATACAAAAGGATTTTTAAGTTATGTGATATAAGGCTCCTAGCTATCTAACAAAGTAGCTATGATAAATAAAAAAATCCTCAGTAGAGATACTGGGGATTTTTTAGTCCACAAACCCCGTAGGGTGTGAGGTCAGAACTGACTACTTGTATTTCCTTACTAACAAAATAACCACGATAAGAAGCAATCCAATTAAGAGAACTACTCCTCCATCTAGGTTAAATGTTAGATGCTGAATAATTACAGTCACTTCCATACCTCCTTATAATATTTGGTCTACTGTCTACAAGTGCGTTACTTCTTGTAAACATGAAATAAGCTTTCACCGAAGTGAAAGCCTATCTCATAACGCATTTTTATTTACCCAAATATTATAAGTCCCATACGGGTTGATACTTAAATTATAACAACTATCTCTCAAAAAGTCAAATTGTAGAAAATTAAATTGTTAAAATAAAGTTTTAATCAATAGTTTACAACAAACCCCGTAGGGTGTGAGGTCAGAATTAATTATGTTTTTTAATCCACCATACAATAAGGAAAACCACCCCAATAAAAAGAATAGCTCCGCCATCCAAATTGATAACTGGATTTGAAATAATTATGTTCATTTCTGAACCTCCACAAAATAATGTTATAACTACTATCTACAAAGTTCATCAAAACTTTATAGACATGAAATAAGCTTTCACGGCGGAGTGAAAGCTTATCTCATTGATGATTATATAACAATTATTTTGTGCCCTTTAGGGTACTTAAATTATAACAACTATCTTTCAAAAAGTCAAATTGTAGAAAATAAAATTGCTAAAATAAAGTTTTAATGAAATATTCATATTATATAATAAAATAAGCCTTCACCTAAGTGAAAGCCTATCTTAAATCTATTAATCATTTAATTTAAGTACAGATACAAATGCCTCTTGTGGTATCTCAACATTTCCTATACTCTTCATTCTTTTCTTTCCTTCTTTTTGTTTTTCAAGAAGTTTTTTCTTTCTTGTGATATCTCCACCATAACATTTAGCAATAACATTCTTTCTAAATGCTTTGATAGTTTCTCTAGCTATTATCTTAGAACCTAAAGCAGCTTGGATAGGGATTTCAAACTGTTGTCTAGGGATAACATCTTTCAGTTTCTCACAAATAGCTCTTCCTCTTGAGTAAGCTCCATCTTTATGAGCAATAAATGAGAAAGCATCCACAGGTTTACCAGAAACTAAGATATCAACCTTAACAAGATCAGACTCTTTATACCCTACAAGTTCATATTCAAAAGAAGCATAACCTTTAGTTCTTGATTTTAACTTATCATAGAAATCAATTACAATTTCAGCTAGTGGAAGCTCATAAGTAAGAAGTGATCTAGTATCATCAATATAGTCCATACCGATGAAAATACCTCTCTTCTCTTGACAAAGTTCCATTACATTTCCAACATACTCTTTAGGTACAATTACCTTACCTCTAATAAATGGTTCTTCAACTGAAACTCTACCCTTTCCAGCATCTGGGAACTCACAAGGGTTGTCTATTACAAGGACATCTCCTCTATCCATATTAACCTTGTATTCAACTGATGGAGTAGTAGAGATCAAGTCTATATCATACTCTCTTCTAAGTCTTTCAACAATTATCTCCATGTGAAGTAGTCCTAAGAATCCACATCTAAATCCAAATCCTAAGGCGATTGATGTTTCAGGAACGAAAGTAAGTGAAGCATCATTTAGTTGTAATTTTTCAAGAGCATCTCTCAGATCCTCATAATCATCAGTAAATAGTGGGTAAATTCCAGCAAATACCATTGATTGAGCAGGTTTAAATCCAGCTAGTGGGAATATACAAGGCTCTTTTGCATTTGTAATTGTATCCCCAACTCTTGTATCGTGAATAGTTTTAACTCCTGTGATAATATATCCAACTGATCCAGATGTTAAAGCATCTTTAGGTTTCATTGTAGGAGAGAAAACTCCAACTTCTAAAACGTCAAATTCTTTTTCAGTAGACCAGATTTTAATTCTATCTCCTTTTTTAAGAGTTCCATCTAAGATCTTAACATAAGTGATAACCCCTCTGTAATCGTCAAATTTAGAGTCAAAAATCAGAGCTTTTAAAGGTGCTTCCTCATCATATGCAGGAGCAGGAACTTTTTGAACAATAGCTTCAAGAAGATCTTCAATTCCAATTCCTGTCTTTCCTGAACACATAACAGCATCGTCAGCAGGAAGTCCAATTATATCTTCAATCTCATTTTTAACCTTTTCAGGATCAGCAGCTGGCAAGTCAATTTTATTGATAACTGGCACAACTTCAAGATCATTTTCAATAGCTAAATACACATTTGCTAGAGTTTGAGCCTCTACACCTTGAGCAGCATCAACAACAAGTAATGCCCCTTCACAAGCTGCTAGAGATCTTGAAACCTCGTATATAAAGTCAACGTGTCCTGGAGTGTCAATTAAGTTTAATTCATACTCAATACCATCTTTAGCTGTGTAATAAAGAGTAACAGCTTGAGCTTTTATAGTAATTCCCTTTTCTCTTTCAAGTTCCATAGAGTCAAGAAGTTGCTCTTTCATCTCTCTTTTAGCAACAGTTCCTGTAAATTCAAGAAGTCTATCTGCTATTGTAGATTTTCCGTGATCTATATGAGCAATAATCGAAAAGTTTCTTTTGTGCTTTTGCAACATAGTTTCTATTTCCTCCTAAATCGTTTTATATCTTACATAATATTATAAAAGAATTTCCAAATCTTGTAAATACAAATTTATCAAATAAAGTTAATTTTATAGAATTTTTTAAATTTAACTATAACTTTATAATTATATCAGTTATTCTTATAAAAGTCAATATTTGGCAACGTTTGAGGGAAGAGAAAAGATTGATTATCTATTAATTAAAAAATTTAAACCTAAAATTCTATCTAACTATTAACTAGAGATAATAAAAAACATTTTCTATAAAATGCGACTTCTCTCATTAATATGTCTTTTTTTATAAATGAAATAAAAGTTATTCACTAAAATGTCACAATTTTGTAATAGAATATTAAAATATAATTAAATTTTTAAGGAGGATAAAGTGAATAAACTGCTTATAATTATCTCTTCAATTTTGCTAGTTTCTTGTAGCTCTGTGGATAGTGAAAAGAAACAGGCACTTAGAATGAAGAGTTTAGCTGATAAAGAAAATGAAAGTAAAAAATATTTTCAACAGTACAACAACACATTGACTTTAGATAGAGCTATTCAGTTAAGTGTTGAAAGAAACCTCACTTTAAAAACAAAAACTATTGAACAGGAGATAGCTAAGTTAGATAGAAAGATAGCTTTTGGAAATTTTCTACCTAAGGTATCTTTAGGGTATAGCTACACTATGTTAAATGATAAGATTATGGGAGAAACAAAGGATACTGCTCTACCTATACCACTTCCAATATCTCTTGGATTGGAAACAAGATTGGTAGATAAAAACCTCTCTCTTTTTAGTGTAAATGCTCAAATGCCTATTTTTGTCCCTGCTACTTGGTTTTTGTACAGTGCTAGACAAAAGGGTGAAAATATCTCATCTCTAACTAGAGATTTAACAGAAAAGATGATAAAACTCCAAACTATTGGACAATATCACTATATTTTAGCCCTTGAATCTGAAAAGGAGTATCTAAAACAGGAGCTAGAATCTGCTAAGGAGTTTAACAGAAGTGCTAAAATAGCTTTAGAGGCTGAGGCAATACTTCCTTGGGAGTATGAGGGAACTGAGCAAATTGTTCAGATGAGAGAGTTTGCATTAAAACAAAATGCAAGAGATTTACAATCAGCAAAAATGTCACTTATGAATAATCTGGATATGTATCCATTGTTAGATTTTCAACTTGAGAAACCTCAATACAATGAAGATGTAAAGATGCCAACATTGGAAGAAACTATTTATGAGGCTCTTAAAAATAGTGAGCTTATACAGATTAGAGAGGGAGCAGAGGATATAAGTAAAGATGTGACTAAAATAGCTATTAGCAACTTCCTACCTAAGATTGTTTTAACTGGGGGATATTTTAACACAAGTAATGCTACCCTTAGTGATCCAGACTTTTTTATGGGAACTTTAGGGGGAATGTTCTCTATTTTCAATGGTTTCCAAAATGTATATGAGTACAAAAAAGCTAGAAAAAATCAGGAGATCGCCTTTATAAAACGTGAAGAGGAGATTATGAAAGTTATTTTTGAAACTGTAAATGCTTACAATAATTTAGAGAGCAGCAAAGAGGAGAGAGATATTGCTCTTAAAAACTTTGCTGTAAGTACAGGTAGATTCAATCAAAAGAAACTTGAGAAAGAAACTGATTCCATAGATAATTGGGAATATATTCAAGGGGTGGCTGAGTTTGAAAAGGCTCTTAGTTTAAAGGAAAAAGCAGAATATAAATATAGAGTTTCCCTAGCTACTCTCAATATGCTAACTGGAAAAGATATTTTTGCCAAAGGAGAGAAGAAAGATGAAAAAACTAAATAGTAAGATTTTAATAGTGGCAGCAGCTATGTTGTTGGTAGCTGGATGTGGAAAAGATGAGAAAGTTGAAGAGGTGATTCGCCCTGTAAAAGTTGTAGTTGCTGGGGGAGATCAAGCTACTGAAGATATTGTATTTTCAGGGATTACAGTGCCTAGTAAAGAGACAATTCTATCCTTTAAAATAGCTGGACCTGTGGCAAATATTAATTTAACTCAAGGGCAGAAAGTGAAAAAAGGTGAAATTGTGGCTGAAATGGATACACGTGATTACAAAATAAATCTTGAAGTGTACAAAAAGAAGTATGAGGCTGCTAAGGCTGCCAGTGATAATGCAACTTTCCAATACAATAGAGCTGAAAAAATGTATAAAGGTGGGGCTATGTCTAAAAAGAATTTTGATATGGTAACTGCTCAAAAGAAAGCTGCTTTCTCTATGTTAAAAGAGGCAGAGCAAGGGGTGGCAAATGCTACTAATAAGTTGAAAGATACACAGTTAAAAGCTCCATATGATGGGTATATCTCTAAGAAGTTTGTGGACTCTGGAAGTGTGGTAAATGCAGGAACTCCAATAGCTGTAATCACTGCTGAAAAAGCTCCAGAGATAAATATCAGTGTAGCTGGTAAGGATATTAAACTTTTAGAGAATATCTCTGAAGCTGTGTTTGTCCCTAACGATACTCCAGATAAAACTTACTCTTTAACATTGAAAGAGATTGGAAAAAATCCAGAGTTTGCAAAGATAACTTATCCAGCAGTTTTTGAGATAAAAGGTGGAGATGATATTAGAGTTGGAAGCAGTGGAAAGGTTATTGTAAAATCAAACATTGATGCTAGAAAAGAGATTTTCATCCCTGTGACTGCTCTATTTGAAGACAATGGTAGCAAAGTATATATATTTGAAAATGGTACAGTAGTTGCCAAAGATGTAAAGATAGGAAACCTTAAAAATGATGGAACTATTGAGATTCTTGAGGGGCTAAAAAAAGATGATAAGGTTATAAGTGCAGGGGTTAATAATATAGTTGATGGAGAAAAGGTTAAACTTCTTCCTGAGCCTAGTAAGACAAATGTTGGAAATATAATGTAGAGGTGAGGAAGATGAGTATAATTGATTATTCTATAAAAAATAGAGTTGTAACTATCTATCTTACAGTGATTTTAATAGTTGGTGGGATACTTTCCTATGTAAAATTAGGGAAGTTAGAGGATCCTGAATTTAGAGTAAAAGAGGCTATTGTTTTAACTCTATACCCAGGGGCAAATCCTCACCAAGTTGAGCTTGAGGTAACTGATGAGATAGAGAGTGCATTGCAACAGATTGGGCATACTGAGTATATTGAGAGTATGTCAAAGGCTGGATATTCAGAGGTTAAAATCAAGCTAAAAGAGGATCTGAAAGCTGAGGTTATAGATCAATATTGGGATAATGTTAGAAAGAAGATAAATGATGTACAGAGTAAACTTCCTACTGGAGCATTGCCATCTATTGTAATGGATGATTACGGAGATGTATATGGAATGTTCTTTGCTATTACAAGTGATGGGTATTCAACAGAGGAACTTAACGATTATGTTACATATATTAGAAGAGAACTTCAAGGACTTTCAGGTGTATCAAAAACAACTGTTTATGGAAAAGTGGACACAGCAGTTGAGGTACTTATTGATAGAGAAAAGGTATCTGCTCTTGGAATAAATGAAAAGTTGATACTTGCATCTTTCCTATCTCAAAATCTTCCAGCATATAGCAGTGGTATGGAGCATGGAGATCTAAAGATAAGAGTAAATATTAATGAGGGGTTCAACTCTTTAGAGGACATTGGAAACTTAGTTATCTTCTCTAAGGATAATTTAAGAGGGGGAGAAGAGGTTGTACTTCTTAAAGATATTGCAACTATAAAGAAATCTCAAGTTACACCTATTAGAAACAAAATGAGATATAATGGTAAAGAGGCTATGGGGCTTATGCTCTCTCCTGAAACAGGTACTAACGTAATTGATACAGGTAAACAAATTGAGGAGAAGTTACAAGAGATAAAATCTAATTTACCTAAGGGGATTGAGATTGAGAAGATCTACTATCAGCCAGAGCTTGTAACAACAGCTATTGGGCAGTTTGTAAGCAACCTTGTGGCATCAGTTGTGGTAGTTGTTGGGGTTCTGTTATTTACAATGGGAATGAGAAGTGGACTTATCATTGGAAGTGGTCTTATTCTTTCAATTTTAGGTACATTGATATATATGTTAGCAGTTAAGATGGATATGCAGAGAGTTTCTCTAGGTTCATTTATAATTGCAATGGGAATGTTAGTTGACAATGCTATTGTTATTGTTGATGGGGTTCTTGCAGATATGGAGAAAGGGGAGGATAGATACACTTCATTGACTAAAACAGCTAAGAAAACAGCTATTCCACTACTTGGAGCAACAGTTATAGCTGTAATGGCATTCTTACCAATGTATTTGATGCCAACAGATGCTGGGGAGTATATCTCAAGCTTGTTCTGGATAATGGCTGTTTCATTGGGGCTTAGCTGGGTTCTTGCTCTTACTCAAATCCCTGTGTTCTGTGATCTTTTCCTACAAGTTAAAAAGAGAGAGGAGAAGGGGAAAAAGGAGAAATTCTTTGAGTTTTGTCACAACTTCTTAGAAAAAGTTTTAGCACATAGAATGTTATCTCTAGGGGTCGTAATTGGAGCATTTGTATTTTCAATGATACTATTTACAAGATTACCTATTACATTCTTCCCAGATTCAGACAAAAAAGGTTTTGTTGTCAATCTTTGGTTGCCAGAGGGAACATCTCTGAACAAAACTGATGAGATAAGTAAGATTGTGGAAAATGAGATTTTAAAAGATGAAAATGTAACTGTTGCTGCTGGAGCTGTTGGTGGTTCACCGTCGAGATACTATGTAGCAACTATTCCAGAGCTACCTAATGAGAGTTTCTCACAAATAATTGTAGCTGTAAAAGATCTGGAAAGTGTAAATAGAGTTGGAAAAAATATTAAGAAATTTGTAAATGAAAATATCCCTGATGCAAGGGTTGAGATTAGAAAATATGTAAATGGTATCCCTACTAGATACCCTGTTGAGCTTAGAATCTCTGGAGCTGATCCCTATGTGTTGAGAGAGCTTTCAAAGAATGTTATGGATATTATGAGAAAGACTCCTCACACAGAAAATATTCAAACAGATTGGAAAAACAAAGTTTTAACTTGGGCTCCTAAATTGGCTCAAAATGTAGAGAGAAAGAATATGATCTCTCCTATGGATGTGGCTAATTCTATAAGTAAGGCAACTGATGGAGTTACTATTGGTAAGTACAAAGAGGGGACAGAGCTTATGCCGATAGTTATTAGAGAGAAATCAGGGGGACAACAGATTGATGTAAATAGTATTGGACAGATTCCTGTTTGGGGGCTTGGATTGAAAAATCTACCTCTTAATAAGATAATTGAAAAAGAGGAGCTTAAATGGGAAGATCCTGAAATTCATAGAAGAAATAGAGTTAGAACAATTACTGTTCAATGTGATGTGAAAGATGGACAAACTGCTGAAAGTGTTAGAAAGATGATAGCAAAAGAGGTTGAAAAGTTAGAAATCCCAGCAAATTATAAACTTGAATGGGGTGGAGAGTACTATGAACAAAATAAAAATGTATCTGCTGTACTTTCATCTGTGCCACTACAAGGTATTATAATGTTCTCTATATGTGTATTCCTGTTTGCTAGTTTAAGAGATCCATTTATAATATTTGTTATCCTACCACTTTCATTTATTGGAATTGCTCCTGGATTGTTTATTTCTGGACGTTCATTTGGATTTATGTCTATAATTGGAGCTATCAGTTTAACAGGTATGATGATTAAGAACTCTATTGTATTGATTGATGAGATTAAATATGAGATTAATATTGAGAAAAAAGATCCATATACAGCTGTAATTGATTCAGCTGTAAGTAGAATCCGTCCTGTTTCTATGGCATCTGTAACAACAATTTTTGGTATGTTGCCACTTGTGTTTGATCCACTTTATGGGGATATGGCTATTACAATAGTGTTTGGACTTACAGCATCTACAATGCTTACATTGTTTGTAGTTCCACTTTTATATGCTATGCTTTATAAAATCAAGAAAAATGATTGATAAAATGAATGCTATATAATTTTAGTACACATTATTTTAAAAAAATTACACAATATTTAAAAATAATATTAAATTTTATTTTTGTCACACAATTGTCACAATTAGATGTTATATAATATATATAAAATCTTTCCCCAAGATATTTTATAGATAAAAGGGTTTGCAATTTCGGTTGCAAACCCTTTTTGATTTTTTGTTTATCTGTTTTTTTATTTTGTATATTCTAAATACTCTTCTAAACTTTTAATAATGTGATCATAGAAGAAATCATATGCAGGGATATAATCTCCATAATAGCTTTTATCTAAAATTTGATAGTACTCTAATCTATCAATAGTTAAAATAGTTATTGGAGGATAACCTAGCTTTAAAAGTTCAAGATTTGTTAAAAGTCTTGAAGTTCTCCCATTTCCATCAATAAAAGGGTGGATATTAATAAACTTACAAGTAAATTCTATTATCTTATTTAAAGTAATCCCCTCTGAATGATACCATTTTAAAAGGTCGTTCATCTGCTCTGGGATTAAATAGCTTGGAGTGACAGGGTGTGTAGCTCCCCCTATTTCCACATTATTGGTTCTATATCTTCCAGCATTAAGTCTATCTATTCCATCTAAAATTATAGTGTGAATAGATTTTATATCATATTCAGAAAGAGGAGTGTTTTTTAAATCTTCTATGAAGTCTAAAGCTTCAGCATGATTTTTTACTTCAAGATGCTCTCTTAAAGTTTTTTTAGCCACAGTAATGCCAGTTTCCAATATAACCCTTGTTTCCATTTCAGTAAGAGTATTACCCTCAATAGCATTTGAGTTATATGTATTTTTTATAACATAATTTTCCCTAATTCTTTTAATTTCACTTTGAGAAAGTGGACGTCTACTGTTTAACTCTCTCTTTAGAGAATATATTTTTTCTAATTTATTCATTTTTCACCTCACTTTCTATTACCAGCAGGGGCTGTTTTTTTATTTCGCTTTATATGTTAATTATAACATTTTTTTCATAGCAAGCAACTTTTTTATAAGAAACTATATACTGTATTAGTATAGTGTCGTAACAGGAACAGTAGCTGTTAAAGAAAAGTAAAAGAAATTTCTTTCTAAATTTATCAGAAAAAAATTTGTCATTTTATGGAAAAATAGGTATAATAAATGATGGAATGAAAATAAAATCAGAATAGAATAACAATCAAAGAAGATAGGAGAGTAGAAATGAAAGACAGCTGGGGAAGAGAGATAGACTATCTTAGAATATCCTTAACTGAAAGTTGTAATTTAAGATGTATATATTGTATGCCTGAAGGTAGTGCCCCTAAAACTTGTGGTGAAGTTTTAACAAAGGAAAATATTTTTGCCATAGTCGAGGTTGGGGTGGAACTGAATATAAAAAAAATCAGATTGACAGGGGGAGAACCTCTTTTACGTCAAGATATAGTTGAACTTGTAAAGGGGATAAAAGATAGAGGAATAGAAAAAATATATATTACAACAAATGGAATCTTATTAGCTGATAAGATAGAAGATCTAAAAAATGCAGGTTTAAATGGTGTTAATATAAGTTTAGATACTTTAGATAGAGAACAATTTGCCTCTATAACAAGAGGTGGGGAGCTAGAAAGAGTTTTAGATGGAATAAAAAAATCTCTAAAATTAAATCTTGAAGTAAAGATTAACAGTGTTATCATCAAAGATATAAATGAAAATGCTATTGATGATCTAGTAAAATTAACAATAGATAACAAGTTAGATGTAAGATTTATAGAGCTTATGCCAATTGGACAGGGGAAAAATTTTACAGGAATAAACAACAGTGAGATATATAATAGATTGGAAAAAAACTTTGGATTTGATAGAGATTACAAAGAGATAAAAGGTGTTTCAACTTACTATAAATTAAAAAATAGTAAGGGGAAAATAGGTTTTATCAATCCTATCAATAGTTGTTTCTGTGAAACTTGCAATAAGATTAGATTAACATCTGATGGAGTGATTAAAAGATGTTTAAATACCAAAGGAAATATCAATATTAAAGAGTGTTTAGATAAAAATATTGGAAAAGATGAGATAAAAAAGATTTTAAAACAAGAGATTTTCAATAAACCTGAAAAGCATCTTTTTGGAAAAGAAAATGAAGCTGAAGAGATGAAAAATATGAATGCAATAGGAGGATAAAATTGGAAGGAAAGGTTATAGCTGTTTGTATCAGTGAGAAAAAGGGGACTGAAAAAGTAAATATCCACAGCTGTGAAGTGATAGAGGGATTTGGACTTAAAAACGATGCTCATGGGGGAAATTGGCATAGACAAGTAAGTTTACTTTCTCATGAGAAGATAGAGGATTTTAAAACAAGAGGTGGCTTTGTAGAGAAAGGAGCTTTTGGAGAGAATATAATTGTTTCAGGAATAGATTTAAAAAATCTACCAGTAGGAACAAAAATAGATATTAATGGGGTTCTTCTAGAGGTAACTCAAATAGGAAAAGAGTGCCACTCACACTGTGAGATCTTCCATAGAGTAGGAGAGTGTATAATGCCAAAAGAGGGGATCTTTGCAATAGTTTTAAAAGGTGGAACTATTAGTGAAGGGGATAAAGTTACGGTGTATAACTCAGCTATAAGCTAAGTTCTCTAGCATATCGTTAGATTTATAGCAAAGTGCCTTTGCTTTTAGCGATTATTAGTCAACTTTAGTTATCTCTATTTTCTTTTTTAACATCAATTTGACTCCATGTCAGTGAATAAAGAATCCCTAGGCTCATTCCGTTGAAAATGCAAAACTCACTCGCAAGCTCGCTCAAACACGTTGCATTTTCTTAACTGCATTTCGCTGAGGGCTTCTAATATTCACTTCCAAATTACGTCAACTTGATGTTAGGGATAATCTATTTTTTAACGTAATTTTTAGAGGGAAAAATATAAGTTTTATTAATGTAAATTAGAAGTAAGAAATAGGAGATGAGGCAATGAAAGTTATAGATACTAAAAATGCAGTTGGACATGTATTATGCCACGATATTACAAGAATTGTTCCTGGGGAGTTTAAGGGAGTTGCCTTTAAAAAGGGACATATTATTAAAGAGGAGGATATACCAGAGCTTTTAAAACTTGGAAAAGATCACCTATATGTATGGGAAAAAGCAGAGGGAACTTTACATGAAAATGAAGCAGCAATTAGAATAAAAGATCATGTTGCTGGTGAAGGTTTGACATTTGGAGAGATAAAAGAGGGAAAAATAGACTTTTTTGCTGCTGAAGATGGGATAGTTTCTATTGATGTAGATGAGTTATTAAAAGCTAACTCAATAGGTGAGATAATAATATCTACAATTCACAACAATACTCCAGTAAAAAAAGGGGAAAAGATAGCAGGAACTAGGATTATTCCCCTTGTTATAGATGAAAAGAAAATTGAGAGATTAGAGGAGATTTGCAAGAAAAACATAATCTCAGTTAAAAAGATCTACCCTAAGAAAACAGCTGTTATTACAACTGGAAATGAAGTGTTCTATGGAAGAATTCAAGATAAGTTTGGTCCTGTTATTAAATCAAAGGTTGGAGAGTATAACTGTGAAGTAGTTTCACATGTATTTTGTCCAGATGATAAAGAGGTAATAAAGTCAGAGATAGAGAAAGTTTTAAATAGTGATGCAGAGCTTGTAATCTGTACTGGAGGAATGTCAGTAGATCCAGATGATATGACACCTACATCTATTAAAGAGGTTGGAGGGGAGCTTGTAACTTATGGTGCACCTGTACTTCCTGGAGCTATGCTTTTAGTTGCATACAAAGATAATAAGACAATTTTAGGATTGCCAGGTTGTGTGATGTATGCTAAAAGAACTGTATTTGATTTAGTTCTACCAAGGGTATTAGCAGATGAGAAATTAACATTTAAAGATATTGCAAAATATGGACATGGGGGATTGTGCTTAAATTGTGAAATCTGTCACTTCCCACACTGCTCATTTGGAAAATAAAATATTGATGTAAAAACAGGTGATAAATGCCTGTTTTTATTTTGTAGATATTTTTAGGTTGACAATAAGTGAAAACTAAACTATCCTTTAAGTAGGATTAAATTATAAAGAGAGGCAGATTATGAAAAATGCAGATGATATTGTTATAGTTAGAGGTGGGGGGGATATAGCCAGTGGAGCTATACAAAAGCTATATCGCAGTGGTTTTAAAGTTCTAGTATTGGAAACTGAAACTCCCTCAGCTATTAGAAGAAAAGTTGCTTTTTGTGAGGCAGTATATGAAAAAGAGATTGAGATAGAGGGGATAAAAGCTAGATTAGTTGCCAATGATGAGGAGATTAAAGATTGTTGGGATAGTGATATTCTTCCTGTAATGATAGATTCAAGGGGTAAAGTGATTGAGAGGTTAAAACCTTTGGCAGTAGTAGATGGTATCTTGGCTAAACAAAATTTTGGTACTAAGAGAAGTATGGCACCAATAACTATTGCTCTAGGTCCTGGGTTCTCTGCTCCTGAGGATGTGGATATTGTAATTGAAACAATGAGAGGGCATAATCTAGGTAGAATTATAGAAGAGGGAAAAGCTAGTGAAAATACTGGAGTTCCCGGGGTTATTGCTGGTTTTGGAATAGAACGTGTGATTTATAGTGACTACTCTGGAGTTATTACAAATGTTGAAAAGATTGGAAATGTAGTAGAGAAGGGGGATGTTATAGCAGTAGTTGGTGACAATGAGATCTATGCATCAATCTCTGGGGTGCTACGTGGAATTATTAGAGATGGTTATAAGGTGAAAAAAGGTTTAAAAATAGCTGATATTGATCCGAGAATTAGTGAGAAAGACAATTGTTTTACTATTTCAGATAAGGCAAGAAATATTGGTGGAGCAGTGTTGGAGAGTATCTTATATTTAAAGAAAAAGAAAATGAGATAACTGAAGTTGACTAATAAATGTAATTAGCAAAGGTACTTTGTTGTAAACTAACGATGTATTAATTAAGTGATTTTAAAGGAGAATATAAATATATGGAAGAAAAAATCTTAAAAGAGATATTTGAAAGAGTAAATAGAGGGGAAAAGGCAGGACTTGTAACTGTAACTGAAACAAGTGGTTCAACACCTCGTAAAGCAGGAACTATTATGGGAATTTTCAGAGACTCAATAGTTGGAACTATCGGTGGGGGAAACATTGAGTATAAGCTGATAAGTTCAACTAGAGAGATGTTGGACAGAGATGAGGTTTGTAGAGAGTTTTCATACAACCTTACAACTGATGATGAGTTAAGAATGAATTGTGGAGGAAATATGAAGGGAGTTGTTAAGATCTTCTCACCAAGTCCAAAACTTTTGATTTGTGGAGCTGGACACATAGGGCAAAAGCTATTCAATATCAGTAAAAATCTAAGCTTTAACACAAAGATTATAGATGATAGAGAGGAGTTAAAAAGAGATTGTCCAGAATTGACTTTAGGAGATTTTGAAGATATTTTAAAAAATGAGATTATCACAGATGAAACATATATTGTAATTGCTACTAGAGGGCATCTTTTAGATGAAAAAGTGCTGAATCTTGTAAAAGATAGAGGGGCAAAATATATAGGTATCATTGGAAGTAGAAGAAAGATAACTACTTTAAAGGAGAATTTGGGAGAGTGGAGTGACAATATCTATGCTCCAATAGGTTTAAAAATATCTGATGGAACACCTGAAGAGATAGCTATTGAGATTCTTGCAGAGATTTTAAAAATAAAAAACAATGGTGAGTTAGTTCATAGAAGTATTATGAGCTTATAGAGTTTTTAGGGGGATATATGTTTGAAGATTTATTTACAATAAAATTTTTAGTTTTAGCAGTTTTATGCTTTTTAGGGGCATTTATAGATTCTATTGCTGGTGGAGGAGGGCTGATTACCCTTCCAGCATATATGGCATCTGGATTGCCACCACATCTGGCATTGGGAACTAACAAGATGTCAGGGCTTTTCTCAAGTATAGGAAGTAGTATAAACTATGCTCGTTCTGGAAAGGTAAACTGGACACTTATGAAGTATCTTTTGCCTTTCTCTTTTACAGGGGCATTTATAGGGGTAAAAGCTGTTATTCGTACAAAGGCTGAATCTATAAGCTACATTGTTTTTGTTGCTCTTGTGTTGGTGTTTCTGTACACTCTATTTAATAAGAAGATTGGTCAGGAGAACGAGTTTGAAGGGTTGACTAAGAAAAATCTAATTCAAGGGGCTATTATGGCACTGGTAATAGGGTTTTACAACGGTTTCTTAGGACCTGGGACAGGATCTTTTTTAGCTTTCTTCTTGATTAAAATTTTCAAATATGATTTTATCAACGGAAATGGAAATGCTAGAATATTGAATCTAGCTGGAAATATTACAGGGTTTTTAGTGTTTTTAGCAAATGGAAAGATTCTTTTAAACTATGGTATCCCTATTTCGATAGTGATGTTTTTAGGGGCTCAATGTGGTTCTCACTGTGCTATATTAAAGGGAAACAAATTTATAAAACCAATATTTTTAATTGTAACTGTTCTAACTATCTTAAAAATGTTCTTTCAGTTGTTTTAGTCCTATTGACAAAGGGGCTAAAATAGATTAAAATTCTATTATAGAATTGAATAAAGCTAGGTGGAATGGAGAGGCTTAAAATAATTTTCTTGTAGAGATGCAGGGGGATTATTTTAAGCTTTTTTTATAACAAATACACGGAGGTAAACTTTATGAAAAAAATGATTAACAATCCTGAGAACATTGTAAATGAAATGGTTAGTGGAATGCTAAAAGCTTATCCTAACTCATTGAGACAAGTAGAAGATTTACCAGTTATTGCTAGAAAAGAAAAGAAAGATGGGAAAGTTGCTCTTATCAGTGGTGGTGGAAGTGGACATGAACCTTCTCATGCTGGATTTGTAGGTTGTGGAATGCTTGATGCTGCAGTTGCTGGAGAGGTTTTCACATCACCAAGTGCTGATAAAGTTTATGAGGCTATTAAAGCTGTTGACAGTGGAGCTGGAGTATTACTTATCATTAAAAATTATAGTGGTGACGTAATGAACTTTGAAATGGCTGCTGAAATGGCTGGAATGGAAGGAATAGAAGTTAGAAAGATAATAGTTAATGATGATATAGCTGTTGAAAACAGTACTTATACAGTTGGAAGAAGAGGAATTGCAGGAACTGTTCTTGTACATAAAATGGTTGGAGCTGCTGCTGAAAAAGGATATTCACTTGAAAAACTTGAAGAGTTTGGAAATAAAGTTATAAGCAGAACTAAAACTATGGGAATGTCACTAAAACCTTGTTATGTTCCTACAACTGGAAAAATGAGTTTTGAACTACCTGAAGATGAAGTTGAAATTGGATTAGGTATTCACGGAGAGCCTGGAACTCATAGAGAAAAGATGCAAAATGCTGATGCTCATGTAGATTACTTATTGGATAAACTTTTAGCTGAATCAAATCTAGCTGAAAATGATGAAGTTGCTGTTTTAGTAAATGGACTTGGAGAAACTACATTGATTGAGCTATTTATAATCAACAATAGAGTTGCTGATGTTCTTGCATCAAAAAATATAAAAGTATTTGATACTATAGTTGGAAACTACATGACTTCACTAGATATGGGAGGATTCTCAATCACTCTTGTTAAACTAGATGACGAGATGAAAGAGATGTTAAAAGCTAAAGCTGACACTCCAGCTTTCAAAAGATTTTAGGAGGAAAACAGATGGAATTACTAGAAATAATCAGAAAAATAAGTGATACAATTATTGAAAACAGAGATTATTTAACTGAACTTGATAGAGAGATTGGAGATGGAGATCACGGAGTAAACCTAGCTAGAGGTTTTGAAAAGATTGAGGCTGAACTACCAAAAATGGCTGATATGAAACCTGCTGATATCTTCAATAAGATGACTATGCTACTTATGTCAAATGTTGGAGGAGCATCAGGGGCATTGTATGCAACTGCTCTTATGAAAGCAACTGCTTATTTGAAAAAGACTGAAACTGTATCACCTAATGATATAGTGGCTATTTGGGATGAGATGATAAAAGGTATTCAAATGAGAGGTAAGGCAGTTAAGGGAGAAAAGACAATGCTAGATACACAAATCCCTGCTTATGAGGCTTTAAAATCTGCTGTTGAAGGTGGAAAGGATATTAAAGAGGCTTTTAAAGATGCTTTAGCTCAAGGTGAAATTGGAATGAACTCTACAAAGGATATTATTGCCACTAAAGGTAGAGCAAGCTATTTAGGTGAAAGAAGTATAGGACATCTTGACCCTGGATCTGTTTCTTCATACTTAATAATCAAAACTATCTGTGAAGAGTTAAATAAATAGAGGTGAAAAAATGGTAGGAATAGTAGTCGTTTCACATAGTGAAAAGTTAGCTCACGAAGTTATTGAGCTATGTAATGAGATGAAAAAATATGATTTCCCTGTGATCAATGGTAGTGGAACTGAGGGTGGAAACCTAGGTTCAGATCCTATGAGAATAAAAGATGCTATTGAGAAAGCTTATACTAATGAGGGAGTTTTAATATTCTGTGATATTGGAAGTTCTATTTTAAATAGTGAAATGGCTATGGAATTTCTTGATGAGAGCTATGATAGAGCAAAGGTTAAAATTGCTGATGCTCCAATAGTTGAGGGAACTCTTATGGCTATGGCTATCAATGACGAGAAGGCAAATATTGAGAGCATAGAAGAGGAATTAGCAGAGTTAAAAAACTTTAATAAGGTTTAATAAAATTTATTGCACCTAAAATCTTAGACAGCTAAGATGGAGGGTGCAATTTTTATTTTATAATAAAAAAATTCTTGACTTAGAGTCTACTCTAAATGGTATTATATTTTATATATAATTATATAAGAAAACTATAATATATCTAACTAAGATCAGTTATCTAGCACATTGCTAGATTTTGACAAAGTGCCTTTGTATTTAGCGATTATTAGCCAATTTTAGTTATCTATATTTCTTTTTTAACTATTAGAATGATAAATTATAGTTTAAATGGAGTAGATTATGAATTATTTTTTTATGCTATTATTAACCTTTTTTCTTGGGAACTGTTTTGCTATATATATGACAGTAAAGCACATTATCCCAGCAAATTTTAAAATGGTTTTTACCTTGATTTTAATAGGTATAAGCTCTCTTATGTATCTTTATGTGATACGTAGCAGATATTTTTCTGCAAACTTCTCATATGAAGTTAATCAGATTTTATCCTATATAGTCTATTACTTTATGGCATCTATTATATATGGTGGACTTCTCTATATAGTTGCCTTTGGGGGAAATCTTATTTTAAAAAATAGAGTGGGAGTAGATCTCTATAAATTTGTTATCCCCACTGTTGTGATTCTCTTAATTGTGGGAACATATTTTAAGTGGAGTACAGTTGTAGAGGAGTATGAAATCAATGGAGAGGGTAGATTTAAAGAGCCTTTAAATATTGTTTTAATTTCAGATATACATCTGGGGTATATCAATGGAAATAGCTCAATGGTGAAATTAGTTGAAACAGTAAATAGTTTGAATCCAGATATAGTTTTAGTGGCTGGGGACACTGTTGATATGCACTTAAAACCTGTAATTGAAAAAAATATGCTTGAAAATTTTAAAGATATTAAAAGTAGATATGGGGTTTTTGTCAATATTGGAAACCATGATATCTATGGTGGGGGAGTTAAAGAGTTTACCGATAGGCTAAATAGCTTTGAAAATGTAACTGTTTTAAGGGATAGTAAAGTTTTAATAGATGATAGTTTCTATGTGGCATCTCGTGATAATTTCTCTAAGCAACCATTGAGGGAGATTTTAAAGGAGAGTGGGGATAAACCTGTATTGTATATGGAACACACTCCAGATTCTATTGACGAAACAGTTGAAAACAAAGTGTTTTTGCAAGTGTCTGGGCATACTCATAAGGGGCAGTTTTTCCCAGGGGGGCTATTTACTAAGAGAATTTTTAAGTTGGATTATGGTTACAGAAAGTTTCAAGATACAAATGTGATTATCTCTTCAGGTTATGGAACATGGGGTCCACCTATCAGGGTAGGGACTCAATCAGAGGTTGTATTGATAAAGGTGAGGTAGATTAAGCTATTATAGATCAATAATTATATTGGTTTATAGTAGCTTTTTTTATTGGGGTAAAGAGGATATTTAAAATAGTTATGATATAAAAAAAGCACGAAATCAATCGTGCTTTTTCTTTTAAACCTTATTTTAACTGGTAATGTCTCCTAATAGGTAAATTGCTGAAACCCTCAATTACTGCCACTTGGTGCAATGTGAATAAAGTAGGTATAGGTTTGTAAATTGAAAATACTTTCATATTTTTTCCCTATTTCAGAAACAAATTTTCTCTACTTTTGTTATATAACAGAGATTATAATAATTCCTATTTCTAATTATCACTATTTTTTTAATGTAATATTAGCCTTTTCCTATCATCTCTCCCTTAACTTAGTTAATATTATACCATATTTAAAATAAAAATGTCAAAAATAATCTATTTTCAAAAAGGTAATTTTTTAAAAAATATGGTAATTGAGTTCTGATAAACTAAAGTTGTAAAGGGAAAGGGAAAACAAAAAAGTAAAAAAATTAAGAATTTTGGTAAACCTAGTTGCTAAAATGGATTTACCAAAGGGAAGAAAGGGGGAGAAAAATGATATTATTACTTTTAAAAACTATAATTGATGAGATCTTAGATTAATTGGCAATTTTTAACTAACACTTAATAAAAACGGAGGAGTTTTATGAAAAACAAGAAAAATTATTCAGGTATTTATGGGGCTGGAAAGCATTTATCATCAGGGGCACAAAGAAATGGCATTATCAATGAAACATTTGAAAATATCTCTAAACTAGATGTAAATAGAGGAAATTTAAAGGGATTTCTTTTTGAAAATCGTGTTTCAGAGGAGTTAAACTCTAAGCTTTTAGACAAGGGATTTAAAGCAGTTGTTTTAGATGACAATGGAATTGCTGATATTGCAATTGTTCATATGAAAAGTGGCAAGGTAGTTAAAAGAATCCAAGCTAAATGTGGATATGAGGGGCAAAGTGTAAAGGATTTTACTAGATATGTAGATGATGGGCAAACTTTAGTTATCAACAATGATGCTGACAAATTTGGTAGAAGTTTAGACAATAGAGGTATAAAATATGAAAAATCCTCTGTTACAGATAGAGAGGTTTCAAGAATGGCTGATGCTATGAAAAAAGAGGGTAAACTTTTAAATAGCAAAAATGCAAAATTAACATCTTATGCTTATAAAACAAAGGAAGTTGTAAAAAATTGTCACACAACAGGAGTTAGTGCTGCTAAAAGTGGAGCTTGTTTTGGAGCTGGAATGAGTTTGGGAAGTAATATAGTTGATGTTTTCAGTGGGGATAAAAGTTTAGATGAGGCAACAATTGATATAGCTAAGGATACAGTTGTAGCTGGGGCAACTAGTTATGTCACTGGGGCAGCAACAACAGCTTTAACAAGTACAGCTATTGGTGGAACTATTGCAAGTGGGGTTTCAAGTGTAGGGGCAGCAGTATCTAGTACAGCTATTGGTGGAGCAGCTGCAACAGTTGTAGGTGGAATCTCTAGTGCAGGAGCTGCTGTGGGAGGTGCTATGGCAACAGGTATTACTGGGGTTGGAACAGCTCTAGGTGGGGCAGTAACAACATTGGGAGCAACAACAGTAGGTGGAGCTATTGTAGCAGGAACAGCAGCAGTTGGGGCAGTGGCAGTAGCAGCAGCACCAGTAGTTGCAGTTGGAGCAGCTGTTGGAGTAGTGTGGTCACTTGGTAGAAAACTTTTTGGTGATTAAGATATTACCCTATGTTAGTTATTAACATAGGGTTTTATTTTTAAACTAACAGGCAAGAAGTCCCCCACTTCTTAAAGTGATGAGTGATTCACTTATAAGTTTTAGGTAAAAACCAATAATTATTTATTGGTAGTTTCTTCTATTTCAAAGTAATCTAACAATTCTTTAAATTTGTTTTGAGCTGATAAACAAGTATCTATTAGGTATCCTTTCTCATATTCAAACTCTTTTAACCCTCTATAATAAAAAGCTTTGTATTTTTCATCTATAATAAATGGAACAATATTATTTCTTAAACATTCTTTAAACATTATTAATCTTCCCACTCTACCATTTCCATCTTGAAAAGGGTGTATAGATTCAAAATTATAATGAAACTCTATTATATCATCAAAAGTTATATTTTCTTTTTCATTATATTCTTTTAGCAATTTTCTCATTTCACCTTTAACTTTACTTGGAGGAGTAGTTCTTTTTCCACCAACTGTATTAGGTCTCAACTTATACTCTCCAACTTTAAACCAATCTTGTAAACTATCAAGAGTATTTGTTTTTAAAATTTTATGTATCTCTTTTATCAATTCTTCAGTTAATATATTGACATTTTCCAATATATAATCAAAACATCTAAAATGATTTAAAGTTTCATTAACATCATTTATAGATATGCTTTCCTCTTTATTTGAAATTATAGAATGTGTTTCATAAATATATCTTGTTTGATCTTCAGAAAGCCTACTTCCCTCTATATGGTTAGAATTATATGCAAAGTTAATTTGAATTTGATGATATATACCACCTTTTAATTTAATTCCTTTTTCCTCTATTAATTGTTTTAACAAAGGACTTTTAGTTTCCTGAACAAATTCAAAGATATCTTCAATATTACAATTTAAACATTGGCATATTTTTTCTAATACTTCTAAAGAGACAAATTCATTTTTTGATAATTTAGCAATAGTAGCAGAAGAAAGTTTTAATTTTTTTAAAAGTTCTGTTTTTTTTATTCCTTTTTCTTGTAATATTTTAAATAATTTATCATATGATACTGCCATTAATAACTCACCTTTTTATTTAGATATATAAATATTATAAAATTTTATTTTAGAAAAGTAAAGGAAAATTATATAAGATAGAAAAAAGCACGAAATTAATCGTGCTTTTCTTTTCAAACCTTATTATATCTGGTTGGCTCCTTATACATTGTTGAGTGTGAAGGATATAGTGGTGCATGGTTAGGAGTTTCAAACCTTATTATATTTGGTTGGCTCCTTATACCAAGATGATAAAGAGATTGTTATGGAAGCTGTTAAAAAGTTTTAAACCTTGTTTTATCTGGTCGGCTCTTTATACGCTGAGGCACAACTTCAGCAAGCAAAGGAAGATGTGTTTCAAACCTTATTATATCTGGTCAGCTTATTATACTTTTAGAAGTTTTATATTTATAATATAGCACTGACAGAAACTATTTGTCAAAGAGATTTTAAATTAAGGTATGCAGAAACTCCGTTTCTGCATCTCAAAAGTAGTAGTCGCTAAAGCTCCTCTACTTTTGGAATTGTTAGCTGATGAATGGTTACAGCCATTTCTCTACCTCCTAATAGTGTTTAGATATCTACTGCTTACAAGGGTCGTTACTTCCTTATAAACATGAAATAAGCTTTCACCGAAGTGAAAGCCTATTTCATAACGACTTTTATTAATATCTAAACAACTATAAGTTCCCCATACGGGTTGGTATCTTAATTATATCAATAATATCTCAAAAAGTCAAATTGTAGAGAGTAAAATTGCTAAAATAGAGTTTTAATGGAAAGTTTAAATAGAATAGTTATAAAAAAGCACGAAATTAATCGTGCTTTTTTTGTTTTAAACCTTGTTTTAGATGGTTGGCTCCTTATACAATTACTTTGCATTAGATGTTAAATATTCACATATGTTTTGGTTTCAAACCTTGTTTTAGATGGTTGGCTCCTTATACCCTTGTTTTTTGAATTTATCTGAATCAAAGGCATTTTTAATTCAAAAAATTAAGGAGCATTTTTTAATCACTTGTTTCAGTAATTAGTACTATTTCTCTTTTCTTCCCTTTTTCTCGTACAACTTTTTCTTGAAAATTGTAATTTAACGAGCAACTGTCCTAGTAAATATAAGGAGCTATTAAATTTTAACCTGTTATTTTTTAAAAAAACAGCTTTTGGAATTTAGGTTCCATATTTTTATTATAGCACCGACAATAATTACTTGTCAAAGGAATTTTAATTTGAGGTATGCAGAAACTCCATTTCTGCATCTCAAAAGTAGTAGTCGTTAAAACTCCTCTACTTTTGGAATTTTATATTAAAAGCAGAAAAAAATATAGCATAAAAACTATAAGTATGATATAATAAAAATAAAAAGTGATGCTATGGAAGTTATTTTTTATGAAAAAGAAAATGGTGAAATTCCAGTCAAAGAGTTTCTTGATAATCTTGATAAAAAAATGAGAGAAAAAGCATTAGGACAAATAGCTATTATTAGAAGAAAAGGGTAGAACCCTTAGAGAACCTTATTCTAAATATATAAAAGATGGAATATTTGAACTTAGAATAAAATTTTCTTCAGATATTACAAGAATATTCTATTTCTTTTATGTAGAAGATAGAGCTATTTTAACCAATGGTTTTATTAAAAAAACACAGAAAACGCCAACTAGCGAAATAGAGAAAGCATTGAAATATAAAGCTGATTTTGAGAGGAGGAATTAATATGGATGATTTTGAAAGATTTTTAGAAGAGCAATTAAAAAACCCTGAATTTAAAAAAGAGTGGGAAGATTTCCAACCTGAATTAGAATTAATGAAACAAGTTATAGGAGAGAGAATGGAGCAAAATATCTCTCAAAGGGAGTTAGCTGATAGAATGGGAACAAAACAGGCTAATATCTCTAGACTTGAAAATGGAAATGCAAATCCCTCTTTAGATTTTTTAAAGAGATTGGCAAAGGCATTAGGGAAAAAATTAGAAATTAAGCTTGTGTAAAATCAGATAGGTAAAATAAAAAACCAGTTTACTTAATAGGTAGACTGGTTTTTTAGTTTTAACCTTATTTTATCTGGTTGGCTCTATTTATTTGATTATAGCACCAATGGTATATTTTTGTCAAAGAAATAATTAAATCAAAGCTTAAAAACTGAAATTACATTGCTTTTTTACGGTGTTCGTTATATAATGATATTGTCAAGGAGGTGAGTGTATTGCTGAGCATCTTAGTTGCACTAATTGCTGTCTTGCCTTTAATCTCTAAAGAAATTAGAGAATGGCTTAAATATTTCGACGAAAAGAAAAGCCAAAATAAAAAAGGTAAGAAAAAGTAACACACTTGGAGGAGAACGCCATCTCCTCCAGCCTTGAAAATAAAAAAGTTGGAGGATTAAATAGATGAAAGTAGTTATAATAATTGCAATAATATTTTTAATTCCATTAGTTATAAGTCCACTATTAAGAAATTATTTTAGATATAAAAAAAATCTCCCATTAGAAGATAATATCTATGGAAGATTTATAAAATTTTTATTATTAAAATAAGGAGATAACGCCATATCTCCTTATCTTTCTACGTCAAGTAGACTTAGTGTATTGCTATAATAATTATAACAGTTAATTTGGATAAAGTCAACAGGAGTGTAACAATGAAAGAAAGAGACACTATGAGAGAACTAAAAATAATGTTTAATAGTGATGGGAAGGGAACTTATACAACTAGAATAAGTCTTCCTAAAACTTGGATTGCACAAATGGGCATTACTAAAGAGGAAAGAGAAGTTATTGTTAAATTTGAAGATAGTAAAATTATCATTGAAAAAAAGAGTGATAATTTTGAAAAGCAAGTTAATAATAAATAAAACTATAATCTAAAAAATATAAGATATTTGTATTTTGGGGTGATTTACATGGCAACTAATTTTTATTTTCTAAAAAAAGATTGGAGTGCTTTAGCTCAAATTGGTGAGATGGCAGAATACACACTGCATAAAGATCCCAACACAGCAATTATTAAAATTAGGCAGTTGGGGGAGTATATAGCAAAACTAATGGTAAAAGTTGAGGAGTTACCAGAGGTTGAAAATCAAATTGACAGAATTAGAATGTTAAAAGAAAATGGGTTAATTCCAGATGATATAGATAGAATTTTCCATAAGATTAGAAAAGCTGGAAATACAGCAGTACACGATATGAGAGGAGAAGTGTCAGAGGCAGAGGTTTTGCTATCTTTGGTGGTAAAACTTTGTGGGTGGTTCAATGAGGTGTATGGTAGTGACTACACTTTCACATCAGACAACATAGTGTATAAAACACCTGAATATATAGATTACAAGGAGAAATATGAGGCATTGCTCTCTCAAGTGGAAAGCAGAGAGAGGGAGTTGCAAAATCTAAAGGTTCAAGATATTTCATTTAAGACACCTGAAGAGAGAAAGAGAATTATCAAAAACAAAAAGCCTATGGAGCTAAGTGAGGAAGAAACAAGGGTTTTAATTGATGATCAGTTGAGAGAGGCTGGTTGGGAAGTTAATACCCCTATGTTAAATTACAGATATAGAAAGGTTTTACCTGATAAAAGTAAGGCAATGGCAATAGCTGAATGGCCTTGTAAAAAAGAGGGTGGTGAGCAAGGTTGGGCTGACTATGCACTTTTCTATAAAAATAAGTTCTATGGGGTGATTGAGGCAAAGAAAATGGGGGTAGATGTTCTAACTGCTCTCAATGTGGACTCGGATATGTATGCCAAGGGGGCAGAGCTTAGAGAGGGTATAACTTTCTGTGATGGCTCACCTTTTGGAAGTTATAAAGTACCATTTCTATTTTCAGCAAATGGACGTGAATACAACAAGGAATTTATTGAGAAATCTGGTATATGGTTTTTAGATGGTAGAAAAGCTGGAAATCTTCCAAAAGCTTTAAAAGGTTTCTATGCTCCAGAGGATTTGGAGATTTTGTTAAATAAAGATGAGGAGTTAGCTAATAAAACATTGGCTGAAAACTCTTTAGATTATCTTAGATCACCTGATGGGCTTAATTTGAGATATTATCAAGCTGAGGCTATTGAGGCTGTGGAAAGGGCATTGATAGAGGGTAAACACAAGGTACTTTTAACAATGGCAACAGGTACAGGGAAAACAAGAACAGCTTTGGCATTGATATACAGATTGCTAAAAAGTAAGAAGTACAACAGAATTTTGTTTGTTGTGGACAGGGCAAGTTTAGGGGAACAAGCAGATGATACTTTTAAAAATGTAAAGATTGAGGAGCAATTTCCACTATCTAAGATTTATAGTATAATGGGGCTTGAGGAGAAATTCCCTGAAACTGATACAAGGGTGCATATTGTTACTATTCAAGGGCTTATAAAAAGGGTGCTTTCTCCAAGTGATGAGAACTATCTATCAGTTGGAAAGTATGATTGTATCATAGTTGACGAGGCACACAGAGGGTATGTGTTAGATAGGATACCAACTGAAGAGGAGACATTGATTAGAGATGAGAAGGAGTATCAAAGTAAATATAGAAATGTAATTGAGTATTTTGATGCTGACAAGATAGCTCTTACAGCTACACCAGCTCTACACACCTATGATATTTTCGGTGAGCCTGTGTATGAGTATTCATATAGACAAGCTGTGCTAGATGGGTATTTGGTAGACTTTGAGCCACCATATATTATGGAAACTAAGCTCTCTAAAGATGGTATAACTTTTGAAAAAGGTTGTGAAGTTAAGGTATATGACAAGGTTTCTCAAGAGGTAAAAACAATAGAAAACCTAGAGGATGAGCTTAATTTTGATGTTAGCAAGTTTAATACAAAGGTTATTACAGAGGGGTTTAATCGTGCTATTTGCAGTGCTCTTGTAGAGAGAATTGATCCTACTGGAGAGGAGAAAACCCTTATTTTCTGTGCAAATGATGAGCACGCTGATATGGTTGTTAGAATTTTAAAAGAGGAGTATGACAAACTTGGGGATTACTCTATGAACAACGATATGATTAAAAAGATAACTGGCTCTGTAAAAGATGTGGACAAGCTTATAAGAAAGTTTAAAAATGACAGCTACCCAACTATTGCAGTTACAGTTGACCTTTTAACAACTGGTATAGATGTGCCTAAAATCTGTAATTTAGTGTTTTTAAGAAAGGTTAAAAGCAGAATTTTATATGAGCAAATGATAGGTAGGGCAACTAGACTTTGTCCAGCTATTAAAAAAGAGTGTTTTAAAATATATGATGCTGTGGGAATCTATGAGGATTTAGAAAAGTATTCAGATATGAAACCTGTGGTGGCAAACCCTAAAACCTCTGTAAAGGAGCTATTTGAAAAATTTGACACTATAAAAGATGATGAAAAGGCTACTTCATACTTTATGGATCAAATTATTGGACGGATTCAAAGAAAGAAAAATATTATTAAAGAGAAAAAATCAAATGATATTAAGGTATTATCTGGATATATGAGGGGAGAAGAGGTAACTAATATAGATAGCTATCTTGTGGATCTGAAAAATACCCCAGATAACAAGAAAATCAAGGTTTTAGAAAAGGAAAAAGAGTTTTTAATATATTTGGATAGCTTAAAAAGGGAAAATTACCAGATAATTGCTGAAAATGATGATATGGTTACAGATTTCAAACAAAGCTTTGGAAAGGATAAAACTCCTGAAGATTATCTTGAAAGTTTTAAACAATATATCAAGGAAAATGAAGATAAAATTGAGGCACTAAAGATATTGAAAACAAATCCTAAAGCTTTTACTAAAGAGGATTTAAAGGATATTAAATCTAAATTAGATGCCTATGGATATAGCAAAACAAAACTTAATACTGCTTATCAAAACCTAAAAAATGAGGATATTTTAATAGATATTCTATCTTTTGTGAAATATGCTATTGATGAAAAAGATGAGGAGCTAATCAGTAGAGATAGAAAGATTGAGAGAGTTATGGAGAAAATCAAAAAATTGAATAGATGGAATGCTCGTCAAGATAAGATTATTAGCAGAATAGAGATGGTTTTAAAAAGTGAAGATGAGTATATATCTAAAGAGGATTTTGATAGTGGAATATTTAAAAAGCAGTATGGGGGAGCTAAAAAAATAGATGAAATTCTCCAAGGTAAGCTTGATGAGATAATGGATATTATTTACAATGGAATACTTTTAAATTAAATTTAATTATCTAGCATATCGCTAGGGTTAATTTTTATAAAGATTTTCTAATCAAGTTCAGTTTTCAAAACTTATATTTTTTAACATCAAGTTGTCTCCATGTCGGTGAATAAAGAATCCCTAGGCTCATTCCGTTGAAAATGCAAAACTCACTCGCAAGCTCGCTCAAACACGTTGCATTTTCTTAACTGCATTTCGCTGAGGAATTCTAATATTCACCTCTAAATTACGTCAACTTGATGTTAGGGAGAATTAATCTCTAATATCAGCTAAAATGGAATTTGGAGAAGAATATTAGAGAGAGTTATGAAATCTGACGCTAAAAATTCCGACGTGTTTGAGACGAAGTCGAGTTTCGGAATTTTAGTCAGATGAGTTCTACTCTCTCTTTATTCTACGACATGGAATTTAGCTGATATTTAAAATTTTAGTTTTGTGAACTTAGCTTGACTAATAAACATAAATACAAAGGCACTTTGTCAAAAACTAACGATATATAATTTTATCTAAAAATAAATTAAATATAAAAATTGATTGTGAGGAAAAAGATGACTAATAATGAGATTGTACAAAAACTATGGAATTTATGTAATGTATTGAGAGATGACGGAATTACATATCACGAATATGTAACAGAGCTAACATATATTCTATTTTTAAGAATAGCCAATGAGTTGGAAACAGAGGAGAAAATCGGTATTCCAGAGGAGTACAGATGGGGAGAGCTAGTTAAACTTGATGGTACAGAGCTTAGAGGGAAGTATCAAGAGGCTCTTTTAAACCTTGGTAAAGCATCATCAACTCTTGGAACAATATATAGAAATGCTCAAACAAGAATCGGTGAACCTGCAAACCTTAAAAAAATATTTACAGAGATCAATAAAATTGAGTGGTACTCTGAAGATAAGGAAAATTTAGGGGATCTATACGAGGGACTTTTAGAGAAAAATGCCTCAGAGAAGAAGTCAGGGGCAGGGCAATACTTCACACCTAGAGTTTTAATTGATTCTATTGTGAGAATTGTTGCTCCAGATTTAGGAGAGAGAATCTGCGACCCTGCTGGGGGGACTTTTGGTTTTATAATTGAGGCTGATAAATATCTAAGAAACAAATATGATGACTATTTTGGAACTGATGAGAGAACTATCAGTGACGAGGAGAGAGAGTTTCAAGAAACTAAAGCTTTCTCTGCTTGTGAGTTAGTTCCTGATACACATAGATTGGGGCTTATGAATGCTATTCTTCATGACATTGGGGGAAACTTTATTCAAGGTGACACTCTGTCAGAGTTTGGAAAGCAGTTAAATGGTTTTGATGTTGTTCTATCTAACCCACCATTTGGAACAAAGAAAGGGGGAGAGAGAGCCACTAGAGATGACCTTATCTATGATACTTCAAATAAGCAGTTAAACTTTTTACAAGTGATCTATAACTCTTTGAATACAACTGGAAATGCAAGAGCAGGTATTGTTTTACCTGATAATGTGCTATTTGAAGGGGGAGTTGGAAAGGATATTCGTATAGATTTGATGAATAAATGCAATCTTCACACAATTTTAAGACTTCCAACAGGTATATTCTATGCTCAAGGGGTAAAGACAAATGTACTATTTTTCACTAGAGGAAAGGGAAATGAAAAGAACACTAAGGAGATTTGGTACTATGATTTAAGAAGTAATATGCCTAACTTTGGTAAGACTAACCCACTAACTAAGGAGCATTTTGAGGAGTTTGAAAGAACATTCAACAACGAGGAAGAGAAAGAGAAGTTAGAGAGATGGACAAAGGTTACATTAGAGGAGATTGAGAAGAAAGATTACTCACTTGATATAGGGCTTTTAAAGGTTGAGGATTCTCAAGAGGAGTTGCAAAATCCTATTGAAAATGGGGAAGAGTGTATAGAGAGATTGGAAGAGGCACTTGATCTGTTAAAGGGTATCTTAAAGGAGCTTGATCTTTGTGGGGTGAAGAGAGATGCCTAAGAAAAAAGGGGAGCTTTCTATTGAGGAGAGATTGGAACAATCAATAGTGGCTAAAGAGGAAGAGCCTTATAAATTGCCTAGTAATTGGGTTTGGACAACTTGGGAAGAAATTTCAGATATTTTTTCTTCAAAAAGAGTTTTACAAAAAGATTGGCAAAAAGAGGGGATTCCATTTTATAGAACTAGAGAAATAGTAGCTTTAGCTAAAGATGAATTATTTTCAAATGAATTATTTATTTCTCAAGAACATTATGATAGCTTAGCAAAAGAAACACGTATGCCAAAAGCTGGAGATTTAATGGTTACAGGAATAGGAACAATAGGTATTTGCTATCTTGTAAAAGAAAATGATTGTTTCTATTATAAAGATGCTAGTGTTTTATGTGTATCTAAAAAAGGAGATATCAATTCAGAATATTTAAAATATTTAATGAAAACTCTATTTATGGTTTCACAAATTAAAAAAAATTCAGCAGGAACAACAGTAGATTCTTTAACTATTAATAAATATAAAACTTATAAATTACCATTACCCCCACTAGAAGAGCAAAAAAGAATAGTGGAAAAATTAGATTCTCTATTTGAAAAGATTCAAAAAATAAAAGAGATTATTGAAGAGGTAAAAGAAAAAACTACTTCAAGAAGAGAGGCTATTCTTTCTAAAGCATTTAGTGGAGAGCTGACAGAGAAGTGGAGAGGGGAAAACCATAGTGAAAATGCTAGAGAACTTCTTGTTAAAATCAATGATGAAAAGCTTAAACTATGGGAAGATGAGTGTAAAAAGGCTGAAGATGAGGGAAGAAAGAAACCTGCTAAACCTAAATTAAAAACTATTGATGAGATGTTAGTAGGAGCAGAGGAAGAACCTTATAAATTACCTAATAATTGGGTTTGGACTAAAGTTGGAAATATAACAAATTATGGAGAAGTAAAACAAATAAAAGCTGAAAATATTCCAGATAATTCTTGGATTTTAGAGCTTGAAGATATTGAAAAAGAAACTTTTAAAGTTTTAAATAAAGTATTAAAAAAAGATAGACCAAATAAAAGTAATAAACATATCTTTTTCAAAGGTGATATTTTATATTCAAAATTAAGACCATACTTAAATAAAATTGTAATAGCTGAAGATAATGGATATGCTACAACGGAAATAATACCTTTTAAAGGATTAGCTAATCTAAATAATAAATATATTTTTTATTATTTCTCATTCTCAAAGACTTTAGAAACAATAAGTTTTTTAACTCATGGAATGCAAATGCCTAGATTAGGAACAGACAAAGCTAAAAATTTATTATTCCCTCTACCACCATTAGAGGAGCAAAAAGAGATAGTAAGAGTTTTAGACAAGGTATTTGAAGAGGAAAATAGAATTTCAGAGCTTATCTCTCTGGAAAATAAAATTGAAATTCTTGAGAAAACAATACTTGATAGAGCTTTTCGTGGGGAGCTTGGAACAGGAAACAATGATGATGAACCTGCAATAGAGCTATTAAAAAAATGTTTGGAAGAGAGATAGAAAAAGAGTGGGGAGTTTTCTCCCCCTTTTTTTATGCAAAACCTCAATAAAACCCCTTTCCCTTAACCAAAACCCCTCAAATAGTTTTTATTTCTAATAAAATGTTAAAAAAGCACTTGATTTAATGAGCATAATAGGCTATAATAAAGATATAAGCTTTTAATTGTTAGGAAAAAAGAACGTTTTGAATTTAAGTTTAAAGTTTGAAGTTTGAAAGTTAAAGTTTCCCAAAAACCTTATGCCTAATGGTTAAAAGCTTATCTAACTTTCATCTTTGTTTTACATTTCACCTAAAAAACATTAGCAGAAAAATTATCAAAAAAATCTACAAAAACATAATTAATAGAAAATAGAAAACTTAGTAATCAAAAAAATATTTTGATAATTTAAGTTTCATTTTGTATTGTCTAGAAATTTAAAATTGTATAAGCTCCCATAGAGATGAGGGCTTTTCTTTTAAGCTAAATTTTTCAAAAAATAAGTATAATTAATAAAAAAATTATGATTTTTTATAATAGTAAATATTTTTTAAATAATTTAACATATGCTAATCAACAAAAGTTAATCAGATAAATTAAAACAGAAGGGGGAGTTTTATGAAGAAAGAGTATACCTTCAAAGTATATGGGAATCAACTGAGATTTGATTATTGTCCTATATGCAAGAGAGAGGGGAAAAATCCAGACTTTTCATTTAACAAAGAGATTAAGCAGTTTTATTGTCACAGAGAGGGGAGATATGGAGATCTTTTAGATCTAAAAAAACATGATAGAGATTTCTATAATTTCTTAAAATTAGTATTATCTGGAAATGAGAAAGTAAAGGTTGAAAGGAGCAATAAGATTAAAGATGAGGCAGTTAATCTAAATGAAGTGTTCCTTAGTAGAGGAAATTGCCTTTTAAATCAAGAGTGGAGAGATTATCTAAAAAGTAGAGGTATTGGAGAGGAACATTTAGACAGGTTATGCAGATTGGGAAAAAACAATAATATGATGATCCCTATAACCGATGGAAAGAATATTATTGCAATAAAATATCGTGATATGGCTAAAAAATATCTGTATAGTGAAAGAGGGAGCAAAGGGGATTACTTTATAAATTGGCAACACATAAACAAGAGAGATTACATAATAATTGTGGAAGGGGAGATTGATCTTTTAAGTGCATTGGAAAGTGGGTTTGAAAATGTTGTAAGCTTACCTATGGGGGCATCAGATATAAATGCAGTTAAAAATCAGAAAAATTGGTTGTTGGAATTTAAAAAGATAATAATTGCTGTGGATAAAGATGAGGCTGGAAAGAAAGCTTATAGAAAGATTTTAAAAGAGTTAAATTGGAAAAATGAAGAGATCTACTGTGTGGATATGGGTGAATACAAGGATTTTAATGAGGTTTTAATGGGGGAAGGGATAGGAAAAATAAGGGAGATTGTTGCAAATTGTCAAAAAGTGGAGAGATTTGAGATAGTGGAAGAGGTAGAGGAAGATCGGTTCTTTCAGGGTGAAAATGGTTATTATATCAAAGAGAGGGGAGAGGAGAAACAGATTACAGATTTTATCCTTGATATTAAGGAGATTTCAAATAAGTTTATCAAGGGAACTACATATAATATGGGGAGAGCAAAAGAGTTTAGAGCAAGTAAAAGTGAGCTTTTATTCTTGAATGGTATAGTTGAATATTTAGGTTATTACTTCGGTCCAAAAAATAGTATCCCTAGCTTTTGGAGCTGGATTTTAAAACAAAATAGAGATAAATTTGTTATAGATATTGATCACTATGGGATAATTGATGAGATCTATTATGATAGCTCTTCAAAGGCAATTTGTGAAAAAAATGAGCTTTATATTCAAAGTTTAGATTCTATTCCAGAGGTAACTAGAGGGGATAAAAAGATTTTAAAGGAACTTCTTCCATATTTAAGAAAGGATAGCAATCAAAGCTTATTAGGTATATGTTGGGCAATTGGGAGATTGCATAATTTAACTTCATATCCAATACTAGAATTAGAAGGATCTTCATCAGTTGGTAAAACAATATTTGGGGAGTTTATCTGCCGTATTCTCTTAGGAAGTAGAGATAATATAAAGAGTCTAAGCACAGTGACAATACATCAAATAAGAGTGTTATCAAGTTGTTCCAATATAACTCCATGGGTTCTAGATGAGATAAAACTGACAACCAAATCAATTAAAGATAAAACTGATGAACTATTAAGTACCATTAGATCAGTATATGACAATAAAACTGTAAATCAAGGAAATCTTACAACTAAATTATTAGAGTATAAATTGTGTACCCCTCTTATAATCTCTGGGGAGACAAAAATAAATGATGTTTCAATTAGAAATAGAATTTTATCTGTTGAGCTAAATCAAGAAAATAAAGGAGATGATAAGATCTTTGAGAAGTTTAAGAACACTCAATTGCTAGAGAAATTAGGGAAACAAGCTATATTAAATAGATTAGCTGATGGGAAGATAGTTGTTAAAAAGCAGAAATTGCAGGAAATATTCCCAGATATAAGAGATGATAGGCAACTACACAATATAAAATGTGTGTATACTGGGTTGCTGGCATTGAAAAAGATAGTTAATCTGAATAGAAAAATTGTAGATAAGTTTTTACTATTTCTCAATGAGCTTGGGAAAAATGAGAGAACAACTGTTAAAAACTTTCTACTTCTATTGGAGTTGGTGGCAGAATCTGACAAAGATCCAAGGAGATTTTATCAAGAGAAAGATGGGAGACACTATCTTTGGTTTAATATTTTGTACAAGGATATTGTAGATGAGCATACAAAAACCAATAGTAGTTTGGAACTGTTGGATATGTCCACTTTGAAAAAGCAGTTAAAAGAGGCTAATTTTATTTTAGATGAGAGGGTGTCTGTACGCTTTCCTGAAAATGAATTTAGTAAAAAAACTAGACCTGTGACAGCAGTGGAAATTCAACCAATTGATATTTTTAAAAACAGTTTTGATAATTAATATTTATAATTTCATTATAGTATAATTTTTTTCTAAAATAATAAAAATATTTTTTATATATGCACATAGGGGGTGGATTTTTTGATTACACTTTGGATTTTTTTGCTTGATAAATATCATCATCTCTATAAAAGAGAATGAAAAAAACTTGATTACACTTGATGTTTGAAATTTTAGTTTAAAAGTAAAAATAAAGATATTTATAATGTGTAATCAAAAATTAGTTACACTTTGATTACATAGTGATTACAGTTGATATAAAAAGGAGGGTTAAAATGGCTTTAAAGCTGAAAAAAATAAGAAAAAAGGTAAGGTTTACAGAGGGGAAAAAAGAGGTTGAAAGCTACATTTTGAAGGTTATAAAGGGGCTTTCTGAATCTGATAACGAGATTTTAGATGAGATAGTAGCAGAGCTTGGAGAGTGGACAACAGTGAGAGAGGTAGCTAAATATTTTGATGTCCATACAAATACTATATACAATTTGATTAATGAAGATGTGATAATAGTTAGAAGGGTGAATGGTAGGGCTATAAGGATATACACTAAAAGCTTGGTTTGTATGTTGGAAGATTAATATTTAATATAAGAAAAGCAAAAAGCACGAATTAATCGTGCTTTTTTTGTTGTAAACCTTGTTTTATCTGGTCGTCTCCTTATACTCAGAAAATAGAGTAACTGATGTTTATTATATTGCAAAGTTTTAAACCTTATTTTATCTGGTTTCTCCCATTTATTTGATTATAGCACCAATGGTATATTTTTGTCAAAGAAATAAACCCCTTTACTTAATTAAAGAAAAGAGGTTTAAAACTTAACAACGCTATTTGATTAATTTAATTATACTATTTTTATTCAAAAAAGTCAAACTGGCAATACAAAAAAGAAAATTATAATTAATAAAGACTAGAGAACTAGCTACAATTATAGCTGTTTTCTAGTCTTTTTGTTTTAACCTTATTTTATCTGGTCAGCTCCTTATACTTAAAACAATGCTTTATTTCTAGTTTTGGTTTCAGTTGGTTTTAAACCTTATTTTATCTGGTCAGCTCCTTATACCCTTGTTTTTTGATTTTATCTGAATCAAAGG